>JAABUK010000344.1_pt1 | contig 101123 bp, 84 predicted proteins | sample 5559141 | NCBI WGS metagenome assembly JAABUK01 (sample SAMN10711869, study PRJNA513367) | rock metagenome | isolation source: Antarctica rocks | place: Antarctica: Victoria Land, Pudding Butte nord | collected 2016-01-03
ACTGACTTACTGTGCATGTGTTGTGGCAAAGGGATTCGGGTAAGCCGGATGCGGGAAATCCGCCAGTCCGGTTTGAAGAGGGCGGAGGAGGCAGTGTCCCTGCCCCTCCGCTACTCGACCGCCGGGCGATTGGCTTTGTTCCGCGCCGGGGGAATGGCTTCCTTTGGCGATGAGCCGCGAGGGGCGCTGTTCGGGGCGATGGATTGCGGTCCGGTCATGGTCGGGCCTTGCGGGATCGGGGCCGATCGGCAGCGGTTCGGGTGCCTGCCCTTGATATATTCGCGCGGCGCGGGGTCGGTTCAGCACACAAGTTTGGTCGATGGCCGGACCGCGACCCGGGGTATCGTCGTTCCGGGCGTCAGGGGCCGGCGACCTTCCCCCCGGCCGGGGCGGATCGGGGCGAGAGGGCGCATCGGAAGCCGACATGGGAGGAACCGGTGTCGACGGCGCCCTTGCCTCGCCCTCCGGGCATGTACCGGGCGCAATACTGGTCGCTGCACAGGAACGACCCGCCGCGCTGGACCCGCTTGGGGATCCCCGGCTCTTGCGGGTCGAGGCTGGCGGCGGGCCCGGTCGGATTGGCCGACGGGCTCCGGGTGTAATAATCGGGCCGATACCAGTCGGCGCACCACTGCCAGACGTTGCCGGCCATGTCGGACAGGCCGAAGCCGTTGGTCGGGAACTGGTCGACCGGCGAGGTCCGCGCCCATCCGTCCTGGCGGGTGTTCGTATCGGGGAACCGGCCCTGCCAGGTATTGGCCATGGCCCGGCCACCCGGCCGGAATTCATCGCCCCAGACGAAGGGCTTCCCGGCCAGGCCGCCACGCGCGGCGTATTCCCACTCGGCCTCGGCGGGGAGGCGCTTGCCGGCCCATCGGGCGTAGGCGGCTGCGTCGTCCCAGGAGACATGGACCGCCGGGTGGCGGCCCCGCCCTTCGAGGTCGCTCCCCGGGCCCTCCGGCCGCCTCCAGCAGGCGCCCGGCAGATATCGCCACCAGGCCGAGACGTCGTCGAGCGGGACCGGCCCCGAGGGTTGTGCGAAGACCAGCGAGCCGGGCACGAGGTCGGCGGGCGGGACGCCCGGAAAATCGCGGGGGTCGGGCTTGTGCTCGGCGACCGTCACGTAGCCGGTTTCCCGGACGAACCGGGCGAACTGGTCGTTGGTCACCGGCGTCCGGTCGAGCCAGAAGCCGTCGAGTTCGACCGGATGGATCGGCCGGGCGTCGTCGAACGGCCCGTAATCGCTCCCCATCGCGAACCGGCCGGGCGGGATCCAGGCCATCCCCTCGGGCGACGGGCCGGGCGGCCCGACGTCGCGGACGACGGTCGGGACCGAGAGCCCGGCGTCGGCCACCCGGCCCGAGGCGGGGTCGGGCAGTTGGCCGGCGGCGAACTTCATGCCCTTCTCCGAAGGGTCGCAGAAGGCGTCGACCTCACCGGCCGGCGTCGGCCCGGGCGGCGGGCCGACCGCGACGGGTCGACCGGCCGTCCCCCGGGGCCGGGCCGTCCCGGCGACGACCGCGAGCCCGACCGCCAGCACGACCACCGAGCCGATCGCGACCGGCCACCGGCGACGACCGGCGCCGGGTCTCCTGGACCCTCGATCCCGCGCGTCCATGGATGCTCGCCCCCGACCGGACCCGACCCGCGTCCCGGACCCCTCCGCCGGCCCGTCGCGGCGATCATCTTACCGGATCGCCGGCCGGGTGTCTCCGCCCCGATCCCCTTGTCGTCCCGGCCCCGATTTTTCCGGCCCCGCGGCCGGTCGTCCCGCTACAATCGGGCTCGATCGTGGGCTGAGGGGATTTCGGACCGACCCGGCGGAGGGCCCTCGACGGCCCGACGACCGCCGAAGGAGCACGCGATGGGCCCCGGAGAGACGACCGCCGCGACACCCGATCCGACCCGGGGCGCCGACGCGGCGGCGGCCCGGCATCGGTTCTCGGCCGACCTCGACGCGGGGCTCTCCCCCCGGATCGAGGACTACCTGGGAGCGACCGCCGACGTCACCGAGGACGCGACCCTGCGCCCCTTGATCGTCGCGGAGCTGGAATGGAGGCGGGCGCGGGGAGATCGGCCGGATTGCGGCGAGTACCTCGTCCGGTTCCCGGCGCATGGCGACCTCGTCCGGGCGATCTTCGGCGACGGCGAGACGACCCTCACCCGATTCCGTCGCAACCCGGCCGAGACCGACGAGGGGCTCGCCTTCGGCCTCCTGGCGATGGGGATCGGGCTGGTCGACCCCGGGTCGCTGACCCTGGCCATCGACGAATGGGCACCCGACCCGCGTCGTCCGATCCGACAGATCCTCGTCGACCGCGGTGACCTCGACGAGGCGACCGCCGCGCTCTTGGACGCCCTGGCCGACCGGCTCCGGCGGAAGCACGGCGGCGACCCGGCCCGGGCCCTCGCCGCGCTCGGCCCGACGGCCCGCGGCCGGCTCGACCCGGGGGCGATCCGCGATGCCGAGATCCGCGAGATCCTGCGTCGGCTCGTCGGCGGCGACGGCCGGCCCGAGGACCCGGCCACTCCTACCGGGCTCGGCGAGCCGACCGGGAATTCCCGCCGATACCGGATCCTCAGGCACCACGCCCGGGGGGGCCTGGGCGTCGTCCACCTGGCACTCGACGAGGAGCTGCATCGCGAGGTGGCGCTCAAGGAGATCCAGCCCCGGTGCGCGGACCACCACGAATATCGGGCCCGGTTCCTCCGCGAGGCCGAGGTGACCGGCCGGCTCGAACACCCGGGGATCGTCCCCGTCTACGGGATCGGCAACCACCCGGACGGCCGACCGTATTACGTCATGCGGTTCATCCGGGGCGAGACGCTCAAGGACGCCATCGCCCGGCTCCATGGACCCGACCCGACCGCCCTGCCGTCGGCCCAGGAGGAAGATCGCCGGCGGTTCGAGCTGCACGCCCTCGTGGGCCGGTTCGCCGACGCCTGCCTGGCGATCGCCTACGCCCACAGCCGGAAGGTGATCCATCGCGACCTGAAGCCCGGGAACATCATGCTCGGCCCCTATGGCGAGACGCTGGTCGTCGACTGGGGACTGGCCAAGACGTCCGACGCGGTCGACGGACCCGAGAGCGGCGAGGAGGGGACCCTCCGGCCCGAGTCCGACAGCCAGGTGACGCCCACGACGGTCGGTTCGGAGGTCGGCACGGTGGGATACATGAGCCCCGAGCAGTCCGCCGGGCGGGTCGGCGAGCTGGGCCCGGCCAGCGACGTGTACAGCCTCGGGGCGACCCTCCACTGCCTGGTCGCCGGCCATCCCCCGTTCGACGGCGCCGGCCGCGAGGAGTTCCGCAAGCGGGTCCGCGAGGGGGACTTCCCCAGGCCGGGGCAGATCAACCCGACCGTGCCCGCCGCCCTCGAAGCGATCTGCCTGAAGGCCATGGCGCTCCGGCCGGTCGACCGATATGCCTCGGCGCAGGCCATGGCCGATGACCTGGAGCGATGGCGGGCCGATCGGCCGGTCCTGGCCTACCCCGAGCCGCCCGTCGTCCGCCTGGCCCGCTGGGCCCGGGGCCACAAGGCCCCCCTCGCCGCCGCCGCCGCCCTGCTCGTGTCCGTCACGATCGGCCTCCTCGGCTATTCCGTCCAGGCCCGCCGCGAGAACATCCGGGTCGGCGGCGAGAGGGCCGCCGCCCTGGCCATGCTCAAGTACTTCGCCGAGGAGCTGGCCGGGCCCGACCTCGCCTATATCCCGAACACGGCCCCGATCCGGACCCGGATTGTTGATAAGGTCCTCGGGTTCCACCGCGACCTGTACCGGAGGCATCCGGCCGACCCCGAGGTCCGGTCCGAGCTGGCCGAAGTCTGCCGGCTGGCGGCCAACATCGGCCGGACGATGGGCCGGTTCGATGGGCCCCAGGGACTCTACGCCGAGTCGATCCGCCTGCTCGAATCAACCGAGGGCGGTCGGATCGACTTGGACCGGCTCCGGCTCTTGCTCAGTTCCGCCCGCCACGACGCGGGCGAGAATCTCCGGATGGCCGGCAAGCCCCGGGCCGCCGAGGCCGAATTCCTCAAGGCCCTCGACGACCTGAAACGCCCCGGATCCGCCCCCCTGGACACCCCCGAGGCCCGCCGCAAACAGGCCCAGATCCTGCTCGACCTCGCCTCGGCCCGTCTCGAGACCGGGCGGCCCGCCGAGGCCAAATTTGCGAGCCGCAAGGCCGTGGAGCTGCTCTTGCCCCTGGCGGACGATCCCCGGGCCCAGCCCGTCGACCGGCTCCTCCTGATCCGCTGCCTGGCGTGCCGGGCTTGCTCAGACCACGATCTGGGGCATCATCAGGGGGCCTCGGATGACCTGAACGAGGCCGGACGATGGGCCCGGGAATTGAACATGAATTCCCGGATTAACCTCGATGCCCCGTTTACCCTGGCCATGGTCCGGAACCTTCAGGGCCAGATCGCCCTCGATCGGAAGCGGCCGGCCGAGGCGGTCGGGGCTTTCGAGGAAGCCGTCTCGATCCTGATGGTATTATTGCCGAAGAATCCAGACCTACCTTTCTATCAGGATCAGATGGGCATGGCGTTGAATGGCCGTTCGGCCTGCCGACTTGCGGAGGGCCGACTCGACGACGCCCTCGCCGATGGAAACAGATCCCGGGCCTATTTCGAGGGCCTCGTCGCCCGATGGCCCGGCCACTACGCCTACCATGGGCAGCTCGGCCGGACGCTGGGCAACCTGGGCCGGATCGCCCTCGCCTCGGGCAAGCCGACCGAGGCGTTTGGCTGGTGGCGAAAGGCGCTTCCCAGGCACCAGGAAGCCCTCAGGGTCAACTCCGAGAGCCCCGAGGACAAGATGTCCGCCGCCGCTTGCAGGGCAGAATTGCAGAAACTCGAGCCGTAGCGGCCGGCCCCGACCCGGCCGTGATCGGGTGGCCGGGCGGGGCTTCGGGTAAAGTCAGTTGCAAGGGTTCACCTCGGCAGGGACCGTCATGAGCATGATGGGGTCGGAGGGCGCGGTCTGATCAGTGATCACTGTAAGCGAGAGGATCGAACCCGAGGCGGGAGGTGGTGCGGCGCCGACAGGCCTGATCTTGGGAGGCTGTACGTCGGCGGCCGCGGTTTTCATGCCTGGTGGGGTTTCAAGGTTCTTCCCTGTATCGAATACAACGGTGATCAATTTTTTACCGTGGAATTGCAGGCGTTTCACCCCCCAATAATATGTCGATCCATTTTCGATAACCTTGGCGTGCAAAACCTTCGTCCCCGGGCCGAATTGCTCGTGGTGGATGAGAATCATCAGTGGACTGCCGATGTGACAAGGCCGCGCCAGGGGTACATCCGGGGCCTTCGCCAAAGGTGGTTGCGCCGCGAGCGACCCCATCCTCGGCCCCAAGCTCGCCCCCGCGACCCCCACCGCGAGGACCGTGGCTCCCAGCAGACCGTAACGAAACCCGGATTGGCCCATGGCGATGACTCCCGACCCGGATGATAGCGAGGAAGCGGGATGCAGGCCGGGCGACCCACTCCCGCCGGAGGGAAATTCTGCTCAGGCCGACGCATCGTAAGAGTGAAATCCAGTCACCAGGTTAATCTTCAACTCGTGAGGGAGCAAGGAATCAGCAAAGGCTCGGGCGATCCGGGAGGTAAGGTTGCCGTGGTAGAGTTTGCCGGACCGATGGTGCGGCGTGGAGAGGATGCACCCCGATCATCATTCGGGCTTCTTTCGTTTCTTCTTATGCTTGGGCGCGGCGGGGGGCTCGACGACGCTCTTGTAGATCTCGGCGAGCCTCCGGGACGCATCCCCCGGGTGACGGGCCAGCTCGGCCATCTCGGCGAAGCTGAGCTGCGGGTCGGGGAACGGCAGGCGGCCCTCGGCCTCGGCGACGCTCGAACTGAGCCGATAATCCTTGCCGTCGCGGCGGACCTTGATCCCGCATCGTTTGAGCAGGTCCAGCTCGCGGTAGAACGTCCTGAGGCCGATCGCCAGGCTTTCCAGCAGGGCATCGCGGGCGGCCTGGCCGGCGGCGAGCATCGCCAGGAGGCGATAGAGCCGGGCCGCCCGGCCCAGGGTGATATGTACGACCGGCCTGCGCCGGTTGGTCGCGGGGCGTTTCATCAAATCCCTCTTCCGCCAGGAGGGCCGGCCCGGCCAGTTTCCTTGCGTGATGTCTCCCCTCAATGCGTGCAGAGGAGCTTCCGTGATCCGGTCTGTCGGGGGTGCGGATCTGAGGATTTTAACGGATTGTTCAAGGAGAGGGATAGTACGGCCGATGAAAGACGACGGGCCCATTGGCCGGCCGAGTGATCGGCGATCGGGCCGATTGGCCGGGGGCATCGGAGATCGGGGGCGGGCCACCGGCCCGGGGACCTCCGGGGCCGGGCCGCCCGGGTCGCCGGCCGCGAGTCGTGAGCAAGGGGAGTCTGTTCCATGTCGAAGCGGAAGCACCTTGGGCGGTCGCGGGCCCTCCGCCCTTCGGCCGAGGGCCTGGAGGGGCGCCAGCTGCTCTCGGCCACGGTCTCGGGCACCGACACCGCGGGGGATCGCTGGACCCTCCGGCTGTCCGGCCGGGGCTCGTTGCAGGTCCTCAAGCAGGACGACGCCTCGGGGAACCCCGCCGCGCTCAACTCGGCCTCGGAGATCCGGTCGATCACCATCTCGGGGTCCGACCCGACCAGCACCCGGCTGGTCGGCACAGTCACCCCGGCCGCCGGGAGCAGCGGGCGGGTCTTCTTCCAGGAGTTGACGGAGCAGACCAACCGCTCGCTGAAGACGGGGACCGGGCTGGGGATCCTCGCGATCGACATGCCCGACTTCTACCTCGGCGACACCTCGCCGACGGCCTCGACGGCGACCGGCCGGCCGACCGCGGAGATCAACATCCCCGACGGGATCAACTCGCTCCGCTTCGGCGGGGTCGACACCACGGCCTCCTTCGGCACCGACCCGACCCAAAGTCCATCCCAGGACGGGCGGAACGACCAGTTCCTGGTCCGGCTGGGGATCCCGGTGGCGATCGGGACCAGCGTCGTGGTCAACCAGATCACCTCCAGCGACCAGGCGGCCGTCGCCTCGACCACCGCCGGTCGGCCCAACTCGCCGACCCAGAAGAGCGTGGTCTTTGAGGTATTCGGCCGGCTCGACCTGTTCCAGGCCAACCAGATCAACGGGAGCACCGACTTCGCCCCCGCCCCCGCGAGCTTCTCCGGCGGGACGATCGTCTCGTCGTTCTCCGACCCATCGTCCGGGATCACGGGCGAGATCGGCTTCGTCCGGGTGGGCGGCAACGCGACCAACCTGTCGGTCGTCACCAACAACCTCCTGGCCAACATGTACGTCGGCGGCGAGACCAACAACGTCGCGGTCCTGGCCCCCAACGGCGCCCGGAGCTTCCACTTCGGCCGGGGCATGGACACGACCACGATCCTCACCCACACGATCGAGAACATCGCCGCCAATCGCGGGATCCTCAATTCCCGGGTGGTCACCGACCGCCAGATCGGCGACATCATGAGCGGCGGCGATGTCGTCAACTCGACCATCCTGTCCGGCTATGTGCAAGGGCTGGCCAACGTCGCCGGCTCGGTCGAGCAGAACATCAGCAGCCCCTCGGCCGCCCAGGCGGTCACCGTGCCGACGCCCACGGCGCAGGCGAACGGGCAGATCACGGCGTTCGTCTCGGGCGACGTGACGAACTCGGTCTTCGCCGCCTCGGACCAGCCCGTCTCGCAGCTGGTCACCCCCACGAATCAGACCTTCGGCGGCACCCAGGACGCCTTCCTGCCGCTGGGGCGGATCACGGCCCGGGTCGAGGGGGCGATCAACAACGCCACGGCGACGCCCGACTCGCCGACCACGGCGTTCTACGCCCAGAAGGTCAAGCTCACCCGGGGCCCGGTCTCGCCCCCGCACGTCGTCGAGCCGCCGCTGCCGCTCCCCGCCCGGCCGATCAGCCTGCCGGGTATCCCCCGGGTGTTCCCCAAGGTTAACGGCAAGCTCATGGTCCACACCACGAGGCCGATCGACCCGGCGAGCCGGGGCGGATTCGGTTCCCCCTGACGGCCCGCGGACCGGGACCCTCCCCGGAGGGTCCGGGTCGGGCCCGCAGGGGGGGGCCGGATCAGGCGGAAGGCCGGGTCGGCTTGAGGGCGCGGTCGGCGATGTCGCGGCGATACCAGGCGCCGTTGAACCGGATGGCCCGGGCCGCCTCGTAGGCCCGGGCCTGGGCCTCGGCCAGGGTGTCGCCCAGCGCGGTGACGTCGAGGACGCGGCCGCCGTCGGTGACCACCCGGCCGTCTCTCCCCAGGGTCGGGTCGGTCCGGAACGCCGTCCCGGCGTGGAAGACCTTGACGTCCTCCATCCGCGCGGCCTCTTCGAGGTTATTGATCACCCGCCCCCGCTCGTAGTGGCCGGGATAGCCCTCGGAGGCCATGACCACCGTGACCGCCGGCCGCGGGTCCCAGGCTAGCTCGACCCGGTCGAGCGTCTCGTCGACGACCGCCTCCAGGGCGTCGAGCAGGTCGGACTTGAGCCGCATCAGGACGGCCTGGCATTCGGGGTCGCCGAAACGGGCGTTGAATTCGAGGACCTTGGGCCCCTGGTTGGTGAGCATCAGGCCGGCGTAGATCACGCCCCGGAACGGCCTCCGGGCCCGCTTCAGGGCGTGGACGATCGGGACCAGGATCTCGCGTTCGACCTGATCCATCAGCTCGGGCGTGACGACCTCGGCGGGCGAATAGGCCCCCATCCCGCCGGTGTTCGGCCCCTCGTCGTGGTCGAAGGCCCGCTTGTGGTCCTGGCTGGAGGCGAGAGGGACGATGGTCCGGCCGTCGGTCAGGGCCAGGATGCTGGTCTCCTGGCCGTCGAGCCGCTCTTCGAGGATCAGGCGGTCGCCGGCCTTGCCGAAGATCCGGCGGACCATCACCTGGTCGACCGCGTCGAGGGCCTCGCGGAGGTTGTCGCAGACGTAGACGCCCTTGCCGGCGGCCAGGCCGTCGGCCTTGAGGACCATCCCCAGGGGGCGGCCCAGGACGTGGTCGCGGGCCTCGCCCGCCGTGCTGAACGCCCGGCGCTGGCCCTTCTCCTCGATCTCGACCTGGACGCCCGGCCCCATCATCTCGCGGGGGTCCATGATCCGGTCGATCGTCTCCAGCGTCTCCTGGGCCGTCCGGCAGAGCATCGTGTTCCGGATGGTCGACCGGCCCTTGGACCGGACCACCAGCGAGACCTCGCGCGACAGGATGTAATGCTCGGCGTCGGGGGCCGATCGGAACAGGCGGTAGTCGGCCGTGGGGATCCCCGCCTGGCGCATCAGCTCCTTGGCGAAGACCTTGCTGCCCTCCAGCTCGGAGGCCGCCCGGCTCGGCCCGAAGACCCGCAGCCCCTCGCGCTGGAAGGCGTCGACGATCCCGTTGGTCAGGGGCTCCTCGGGCCCGATGACCGTAAGGCCGACCCCCTCGCGCCGGGCGAACTGGGTCAGGGCGCGGGTGTCTCCGGGTTCGATCGCGACGTTCTGGGCGTCGAGGTTGGTCCCGGCGTTGCCCGGGGCGCAGAAGACGGCGGTGACGCGTCGCGACTGCTTGAGCTTCCAGCAGAGGGCGTGCTCCCGCCCCCCCTTGCCGACCACGAGGACTTTCAACGCGACCACCCCCGGAGAGACCTCGGAACTGGCGGATCCCGCCCGGTTGATTCTAATGGACGACCCGTGTGGCGGACAGGGCCATCGGCCGCATTACCGGCCGCTCGCGTTGGAATCCGGGGCCATTATCCGTATGCTGGAGGCCGAGGATCCCGGCCCGAACCCGGTCGACGCCGGGCTTGTCTCCGGGGTCCGTTCATCGTCTTTTTGGTCGTCTATTCGAGGGGAAGGGTTCGAGCCGTGAAGAGCGTCGCCGTGGTGGGGGCCAGTGGTGCGGTCGGCGAGGTGATGGTCCGACTGCTCGCCGAGCGGAATTTCCCGGTCGGCTCGATCAAGTTCCTCGCCTCCGAGCGGAGCGCAGGCCGGTCGATCGCCTTCGGTGGCCGGTCGATCCCGATCGAGCCGCTGTCGGAGTCGGCGTTCGAAGGGGTCGACATCGTCCTGTCGAGCACCCCGGCGTCGGTCTCGAAGCAATATTCGCCCCTGGCCGCCAGGGCCGGCGCGGTGGTCGTCGACAATTCGAGCGCCTTCCGGATGGACCCCGACGTGCCGCTGGTCGTCCCCGAGGTCAACCCCGGCGCCGTGGCGACTCACAAGGGGATCATCGCCAACCCGAACTGCTCGACGATCCAGATGGTGGTCGCCCTCAAGCCGATCCACGACGCCGCCCGGATCCGCCGGGTGATCGTCAGCACCTACCAGTCGGTCTCCGGCGCCGGACAGAAGGGGATGCAGGAGCTCTGGGCGCAGACCGAGGCCCGGGTGGCCGGCAAGGACGCCCCCGAGCCCGTCAAGTTCGCCCACCCGATCGCCTTCAACTGCATCCCCCAGATCGACGACTTCCTGCCCAACGGGTACACCAAGGAAGAGATGAAGATGGTCCACGAGACCCGCAAGATCATGGGCGACGAGTCCATCGACGTCTGCCCGACCTGCGTCCGGGTCCCGGTCCTCTACAGCCACAGCGAGTCGATCCTGGTCGAGACCGAGCGGCCGATCACCCCCGATGAGGCCCGCGACCTCTGGTCCCGGGCCCCCGGCCTCACCGTCGTCGACGACCCGGCGAAGAACCTCTATCCCCTCCCCGCATCCGCCCGCGACCGCGACGACGTCCTCGTGGGCCGGATCCGCCAGGACCTTCGCAACCCCAACGCCCTCCTGTTCTGGTGCGTCGGCGACAACCTCCGCAAGGGGGCGGCCCTGAACGCCGTCCAGATCGCCGAGGAGTTGCTCAAGCTCGACCCGGTGGGGGCCGGATCGGGCCGGATGGCGAAGTGACCGGATGCGGAATATCAAACTGCTGATCAGCTACGACGGCACCGACTTCTCCGGCTGGCAGCGCCAGCCCGACCGGCGGACGGTCCAGCGGTCGCTCGAAGAGGCGATCGGCCGCCTCACGGGGGTCGAGGCGCCGACCAACGCCAGCGGTCGGACCGATGCCGGGGTGCACGCGCTGGGTCAGGTCGTCCACTTCTACACGGCGTCGCCCCACGACCCGGCCGTGTTCGTCAAGGCGCTCAACGCGATCCTTCCGCCCGACGTCCGCGTCCTCGAAGCCCGGGAGATGCCCCAGGCCTTCCACTCGACCCTGGACGCCCGGGCGAAGCGCTATCGATACGTCATCGACAACGGGACGATCGCCGACCCGTTCCGGCTCCGATACAGCCATCACGTCTACCAGAAACTCGACGTCGACGCCATGCACCGGGCCGCGCAGGCGCTGAAGGGTCGGCACGACTTCCACAGCTTCGAGACCAACTGGCCGAACCGGACCAGCAGCGTCCGGACGATCGCGGACATCTCGGCCGGTCGGGAAGGCGACACGGTCCGGGTCGAGGTCGAGGCCGACGGGTTCCTGTACAACATGGTCCGGTCGATCGCGGGGACCCTGATCCTGGTCGGCCTCGGCCGATGGCCCGAGGCCAGGGTGGCCGAGGCCCTGCACTCCGAGGACCGTCGGGAAGCCGGCCCGACCGCCCCGCCGGAAGGACTCTTCCTGGTCCGGGTCCGCTACGGGGCGGAATCCTGAAGCGGGCGGCCGACCCTCCTGTTAAGATCCTCGTATTCCGATCATGCCGACCCCGACCGGGTGAACCCGCCCGATGGCCCCGGACCGGGCCAGGAGACCAGCCCGATGAACCTTGGCATCGTCTTGTTAGGCGTCGCCGCGATCGCGCAAAACGGCGGCCCGGGCGAGCCCGCCCCGGCCCCTTTCACCTCGAAGGATGGCGGATTCTCGATCGCGATGCCGGGAACCCCGACGATCTCCTTCCAGCAGAAAGAAACCCCCGCGGGGATGGTCATCAACAAGATCTTCCAGGTCATCGGCGAGGACAAGGTCAACTCGGTCATCTGCACCGATTACCCGGGCGAAATCAACGGCGACCAGGAGGCGTTCCTCAACGGCGTCCTCCAGGGCCTCAGCCAATCCACCGGCGGCCAGCTCCTCACGCAGAAGAACATCCAGGTCGAAGGATGCCCCGGCCGCCAGGTCATGCTCAAGCTACCGTTGGGACTTCTGCATTCGCGGTACTTTCTCAAGGGGAAGCGAATTTACCAGATCGTCCAGTTGCAGATGAAAGGGAAGGATGCCCCCGAGGAGTTCGACCAATATGCCGCCAGCTTCCGGACCTCCGAGCCGGTCGGGAAGCTTACCGACGGCATGGACGGCCTCTCGAACTGGGGCGAGTTCCGGCCGAAGGGAGGGGGGTTCCGGTTGAAAATGATCGGCAATCCGAAAGAACAGCTCCAGAAGATCCCCTCGCCCGCGGGCGTCGTCGACGTGCACCTCTTCCACGGGATCAACCTCAAGGGCGAGACGTTCGGGTTCTCCTACCACGACGTCCCCAAGGCCGTCCCCATCCCCACGCCGGAGAATTTCTACACCCAGGCGCTCGCCGGGTCGGTCGCGAACCTGAAGGGCAAGCTCGTCCGCCGGAAGGCCATCGAGTACGAGGGTCAGCCGGCGATCGAGGCGGAGGTCGCCCTCCCCGGCAAGATGGCATTCCCCGATCCCACGTACGTGGTCCGGATGTACTGGCTCAAGGACCGGATGTATCAGTTGATCTACGTCGGTCCCAAGGCGAGCGTGGAGTCGAAGGAGGTCGTCGACTTCCTCGGCTCGTTCCAGCTCGACGGGCCGGGCGACCCGCCCAGGGAAAAGGGCTCGACCCCCCGGAAGAAGACGGCGTTCTGAGCCCGTCGGGCGACACCGCCCCGGGGTCGTGATCGATCGATGCGCATCGTCCACATCATCACCCGTCTGATCCTCGGCGGTGCGCAGGAGAATACCCTGCTCACCGTCGACGGGCTCCACCACCGCTTCGGCGACGACGTGACCCTGATCACCGGCCCGGCCGAGGGCCCCGAAGGCGACCTGTTCGATCGGGCCCACCGCCGGGGGCTCCGGGTCGAGGTGATGCCCGACCTGATCCGCGCCATCCGGCCGGCGACCGACCTCCGGGCCTATCGGGAACTCCGGCGATCGATCCGGAGGCTCCGGCCCGAGGTCGTCCACACCCACAGCTCCAAGGCCGGGATCCTCGGCCGGGCCGCCGCCTGGGCCGAGCAGGTCCCGGCGATCGTCCACACGATCCACGGCCTGCCGTTCGGACCATCCGAGTCGCCGATCAAGAACCGAATTTATGTGGAGCTGGAGCGACGGGCCGCCCGAATGTGCCACGCGATCGTCGGCGTCTGCGACGCGATGGCCGTTCAGGCGCTGGCCGAGGGCGTGGGCCGCCCCGAGCAGTATTCGACCATCTACAGCGGGATGGACGTCGACGCCTTCCTCAGCCCGGCCCGGCCGCGCGACGAGGTCCGCCGCGAGCTGGGGCTGGCCGACGATGAGGTTGCCTTCGGCACGGTCGCCCGGCTGTTCGAACGCAAGGGGCACGACGACATCCTGGCCGCCGCCCCCGACGTCCTCCGCGCCAACCCCGCCGTCCGGTTCGTCTTCATCGGCGACGGGGTCCTCCGGGACCGGTTGATGGGCGACGTCGGACGGCTCGGCATCCGTCACGCGTTCCGGTTCACCGGCCTGGTCCCCCCCGACCGGATCCCCGAATTGCTCAACGCCGTCGACGCCGTGGTCCACCCTAGCCTCCGCGAGGGGCTGGCGCGCGTCCTCCCCCAGGCGCTCCTGGTCGGCCGGCCGGCGATCAGCTACGACATCGACGGGGCCCGGGAGGTCGTCCTGCCCGAGACCGGGATCCTGCTCCCGCCCCGGTCGATCGACGGCCTGAAGGCCGCGATCCTCCGCCTGGCCGCCGACCCTTCGCTCCGCGACGCCATGGGCCGCGAGGGCCGGGCCCGGTTCGCCGACCGGTTCCGCCACGAGACGATGACCGGCCAGCTCCGGTCACTCTACAAGCGGCTCCTCGCCCGACGCGGCCAGGGCTGACGGACCGGCGCCGACCACGGCGAATTCCAGCGTCTGCGCCTTCCCCTTGTTCGCGTTGAATCCGGTCACCGACCCGACCCGCTCCAGCCGGAACCGGCGGTCGTCGCTCATCTCGACGACCTCCGCGGGCAGGAGCGGGACCAGGACCGGCCCGTTCCGACGGATCTCTTCGAACATCTCGTCGTATCCCCGGACGTCGCAGGCCGGGTGCCCCAGCGCGTAGATCAGGCCCGGCTCCTGGAACGACATGATCGCCGGCCGGACCCCCGTCCGCCCCGAGAGGTCGGCCAGCCGCTCCCCGACGACCCGCGAGAACCGGAACGGCTCGGCCGCCGGCAGGAACCAGCCGCCGAACAGGCCCATGACCGCCGCCCAGGTCGCGACCATCGCCGTCGATCCCCCGGCCGCGTCGCTGCGGGCCAGCCGGACCCGGGCGAACAGGGTCCCCGTCCCCGCCGCGATGGCCATCGCCAGGCAGGGCCAGCGGAGCTCGCGGGGGAAGGCGAACGCCGCGACCACCAGGCCCGCCGTCGCCGCCAGCCCCATCGAGCCCACCATGCGGATCCCGAGCCGGCCGAGCGGCCAGTCGCCCAGCGATCCGCCCCGTCGCGTCGTCTCGACGATCAGCCAGGCGACCAGCAGGGCGCAGGCCGGGAACGACGGCAGATAGTAGTGGACCAGCTTGGTCCCGAAGCATTCCAGGACCAGCCAGGGTCCGACCATCCATCCCAGCAGGAAGCCGAACGCCGGCGCCGATCGCCGGCGCGTCCAGGCCGCCAGGACCGCCGCGGGGATCAGCGCCGACCAGGGGGCGAACATCGGCAGGGCCATCGCCGCGTAATAGCCCGGGAAGCCGCCGTGCTGCTCCATCCCCGAGGCCACCCGCTGCACGATCTGGGTCCGGAACGCGAACCGGAAGAAGTCCCCGCGCGAGAGCACGCCGACCGCCACGAACCAGGGCGCCGTCAGGCCCAGGAACAGGGCCAGCCCGGGGCCCCATCGGAGCCGTCGCCAGCAGGCCGTCGGCCCGCCCCACCACCACGAGACCGCCCCCGAGGCGGCGACCAGCACCGGGCCGACCGGCCCCTTCAGCAGCGTCGCCAGTGCCATCGAGGCCCAGAATCCGGCCGCCAGCCCCGGCGAGTCGCGACGAGACAGCCCCCACAGGCACGATTGCGCCAGGACCACCAGCAAGGCCAGAGTCGCGTCGGTCGTCGCCAGCTTGGACTCGGCGACCATGATCGGCACCGTCGACAATGCCAGTGCCGCCAGGAGCCCGACCCGAGGGCCGGCGATCGACCGCCCGAGCCGCCAGACGACCAGGCACGTCGCGGCTCCCGCGAAAGCCGACACCAGCCTCGCGCCGAACGGATTATCGCCGCCGACGGCGAACCCGGCCCGCATCAGCCAGTAGATCAGGATCGGCTTGTGATACCGGGGCTGGCCGTTGAACGTGGGGTGGACCCAGTCGCCTCGCTCTCGCATCTCGCGGGTGCAGGCGGCGTATCGCGGCTCGTCGCGGTCCCAGAGCCCCACCCGGGCGTTGCCCGCCAGGTTTAGCGACAACGCCAGGGCGATGATCAGGATCGCCTCCCGGGCCAGCCTCCCCCGGGTCGGGGGCGGGCCTGCGTCGATCCGGGGCTCGATCGCTTCCAAAAGGGCACCTCGGACATCGTGGGGCCTGGTCCGCCCGCGCCGTCGTTCCGGAGCCCGGCCGGGGGACTATAATGCTTTCGGCAAAAACCGGTCAGGCCTATCAGGCCGACTTCCCGCATTCCGACGTTCGTGAGATCGACCAGCGATGCCCCAGACGACCGAAGCCGCCTGCCTCCTCCAATCGGGCTCGATGTTCCCCGCCCGCATTGGCTTCCGGGACGGGTCGGGCGAGGAGGTCTTCGTCGGGATCAAGGACGCGGGATTCTCCGTCTATTTCGGGGACGCGCCGATCTATCACTTCGACCTCGACGGCCGATGGCAGCGTGCGTTCATCGGGGGAGTCCACTACCTCAAAGGGCTCGACTCGACGGTCCGCTCGGTCGATCGCCCGCGGGAAGGGGGTGCCCTGGCCTTACGCCGCCGGACGATGGACCACGCGGAGGCCTCGATCCTGGACGGCGACATCCGCGACATGGCCCTCCGCGTCCTGTCCGATCTCGCCGTCGAGGTCGAATTGACCCGGCCGCCGCCGTCGGCCCGGATGATCGGACCGGAGGAATTGCGCGAGCTCCTGGGACGGGCCGCGGCCTGGGACGGCGCCGCGTGGCTGGCGCACCGCGAGCGGTACCGGTCCACCTACGGCCCCTGGCCCTTCCTCCCGCCCGACTGCTTGAATGCCGTGGTCCTCCAGGCGACGCAGGGCCATGCCGGGGGGAGGGCCTTCGCCGGCGCCGGGGCGGTGCCCCATCGCGTCCGATCGCCCGAGGAATTCGAGGAGCACGCCCGGGCCGTCGCCGGGATCCTGGGCCGACGGCTCCCCCGGTCGCGCGAGGTCTTCCTGGGCGGCGCCGACGTGCTCCGATTGCCCGTCGATGTGGTCCTTGGCACGTTGAAAGCGATCGCCACGATCTTCCCGGCCGCGGTCCAGTCGGTCGAGGCCGGCGGCCCGGGCACCGTGCATGCCTTCCTGGACGACTTCTCTCCTCCCCTGCCCTCTCCCGACGGCTGGCGCCGGCTCCGCGACGCCCACCTGGGACGGGTGACCCTGGGCGTCGAGTCCGGATCGCGGGCGGTCCGTGCCGATCACGGCAGGCCGTGGGAAAATGAGGCCTTGCGGGCGACGGCCCTCGACCTCAAGGCGGCCGGGATCGGCGTCGGCGTGGTCGCCCTGGTGGGGGCGGGCGGCCGGGCCATGGCCGAGGCCCATCTCGAATCGACGGCCGGGCTGATCGGCTCGCTCGGACTGGGCCCGGGCGACCTCGTCTCGCTGGTCGACTCCCGTGCCTTTACGCGGTCGTCCGGCGGCCCTCCGCCGCTCTCCGACGAGGAGACGGCCGCGCAGCTCTCCGGGCTCAAACGGCGACTGGTCGCCGCCCCGCCCTCGAAGGGGCCCCGGGTGGTGGCGTACAATCCCGACAACCACCGGACCTGACGTTCCGCGGATCCCGAGGAGGCCGATGCGATGGGCAGGCGATTGGCGATCCTGGCGGGACTCGCGACGGCCCTGTCCTCGGCCCGGGCCGACGGGCCGGCTCGGGCCGCCCCCGCCGACTTCAAGATCCGGGTCGAAGCGTACCGCCATCAGAAGGAGCGGGTCTCCGGCGGCGAGATCCTGGCCCGGGGTGGCCGCGTCTATCAGTTCGCCGACGAGTCCGACGAGGTCGTGGTCATCGACCCGGGGCGGGGGATGGTCGAGTTGATCCACCTGAAGCGCCTGGTCCAGACCGAGGTCACGTTCCGCGAGCTCGACGATTCTCTGGCCAGGCTGAAAGCAACCCTCGCCCGGGCCATCTCCCGGAGCGGGAAGAAGGACGATCGGGCCGACGCGATCGAGGCGAGGATGGGCCGGGAGCTGATCGAGCCCCGGTTCCAGGTCTCGACCGACCCGGACGGCCGCCGCATCCGGCTGGCGAATCCGACCGTCGAGGTCGACGCCGCCGGCGAGGCCGAGTCAGATGCCGGGCGCCTGGCCCTAATCGCCCTGTCGCTGGAGTCGTTCGCCAAGCTGGGGGCATTCCGGGCACCCAGCGACCTCCCCCCGTTCGTCGAGCTCGAGGTGATCGCGGCGATGACGGGCGACCGGCGGCTCCGGCCCTCCGAGGTCACCTATCTCTACCGGCTCGCCGGGCCGCCCCAGAAGGTCCGGCGGACCTATCGCCTCACCCCCGCCCTGACCGACCGCGACCGGGAGGGGATCCGCCGTCTCGACCGCCTCCGGGAGGTCGCCCCCAGCCTCCGATTCGATCAGTACCGCCGCGACCGATGAAGGAGCGGCTCAGCTCCCCGCGGGGAGATCGCGGCGGGCGAAGGCGACGAACCCCAGCGCGATGCCCGATGCGCCGATCGCGCCGAGCAGGCCGGCGTTGAAGGCGAGGGTCTCGCCCTTCGTCGCCACCTCGACCACGTTGCACGCCTTGAACATCGAGAAATTATCGATCCAACCCCATTCATCGCGGAGAGGGGGGATGTTGGCGACGACGTGGGCGATGTAGCTCGCCAACGTCACGGCCGAGGCAATCATGTTCGGCCGCCATCGGATGAGGTCGAGGCTCGACAGCAGGAGCGAGTAGCCGTAGACCGCCCAGCCGAACGCGGCGAGATTGAGCGTCGGCTTCGACAGGGTGAATGCCGAAGGCGGCGACCTCAGGCTGTTGTAGTGGGCGCCGACGAGGTTGCCGGCGACCATCGCCCCGCCGATCAGGGACAGCCCCACCGCGGCGACGACGACCTGGGCGATCAAGAAACTCGACCGGCGGACCGGCCTGGACATCACCAGGTCCATCGAACCCTTCTCGATCTCCCCGGCCACGGCGGCGGAACCCCGGGAGATCGCCCAGAGCCCGACCAGGAGCAGGATGAACGGGTTGTTGTTCCAGAGGTTCATCTCGATCTGGATCGTCGGGACCCCCTCCGGGACCCGGCCCCTGACCTCGATCCGGTGGGTGGCAAAGACCAGGAGCCAGCAGAGCCCGAACAGGGTCGAGGCGATCGCAACGAGCACCCAGCGAGCATCGAGCAGGTTCTTGCGGATCAGGGCAAGGATGACGGTCATGGGCGGTCGCCCTCCGCGTCCTCGGCGCCCGGCCCGTGGAATCGGTCATACAAGCTTTTCAGGTCCTCGGTGCCGACGGCCAGGTCGACCACGTCTTGCGCGTGGAGCCAGGCCAGGAGCGGCCCGACCTCCCCCCGGTGCTCCAGGAGATCGACCCCGCCCCCGCGATCCCGGAGCGTCAAATCCAGATCCGCGGGGTAGTTCTCGGGACGGGCCCCGGCGAATTTGAGCAGGATCATCCGCAATCCCCGGCGGTCGTGCATGTCCTCGACGTGCATCAGCCGGCCCCGCCGCATGATCGCGACACGGTCGGCGACCTGCTCGACTTCCGAGAGGACGTGCCCGGAGAAGACCACGGTCTGGCCGGATTGGCGGGCCTCGGCCACCAGGGCCAGGACGTCGCCCCGGGCGGAAGGGTCGAGCGCCGAGGTCGGTTCGTCGAGGATCAGGATCTCGACCGGATCGGCGAACGTCTGGGCCAGGGCCAGCTTCTGCTTCATCCCGGTGGAATAGTTGCGGACCTTCCGGCGGAGGTCGAGCCGCATCACCCGCTCGGCGATCGCCACGGCCCGGTCGAGGCCGGCCCCGCCCCGGAGCGACGAGAGGAAGCGGAGCATCCCCAGTCCGCTCATCGAGCCGATCAGCCGGAGCTCGCCGGGGAGGTAAGAGACCGCTGTCCGGACGTCGAGGCTCTGCCGCCACGAGTCGAACCCGGCCACGGTGGCCCGACCGGCGGTCGGCCGGAGGAGCCCGAGCAGGAGCCGGATCGCGGTCGTCTTGCCCGAACCGTTCGGCCCCAGCAGCCCGTACACCTCGCCCTTGCGGACCTCCATGGTGAGGTCGACCAGGGCGGCCGTCGCACCGTAATTCTTCGTGAGTCCTTCGGTGGCGATCATCGGAAACTCGCCGCCCCGCCGTCCGACACACGACCCGCCCGGCCAGGGCGGACGGACCAGTGGAACGCAATGGAAGCCCGACGTCAACCGAGCAGCATGCGACCGCGACGGCTGGGGCGCTCCGGCAAAAAAGTAAGGATGATCTAAAATGTAAAAATGGGCAATTTAGTGCGAATTAATCGGACTTAACTTCGTGCTTCGAGCTTGAATTAAATAAATTATCGGCTTTTTCTTGCAAAAAAAACTTTTCCTTAATATAACCAATATGCCGCCAATCTTGGCCGGGCTGATCCTTGCCGGGATTCCGGCGGGAGGGTCCGGGACTTAATAATTTCGATCCGATCCGATCCGGTCGGGTTTCGGCCGTGACGGGTTCCTGGCGGTCGAGGAGGGATGTTGGCAAATCGGAAGGATTTTTCGGACCTGGCGACACCCCGCGCTGCGTCCCCGGGCCCATTCCATCAACTCCGCGGTTCGTCCCTGGCCTCGCCCGCCCAGGAGCGGGCCCGCAGGGCCGTCTCCCAGAGAATCCCAAGGATCGGGCGATCGGGTCAGTCAAGAATACGACCGAGGTCTCTTTAAAGGGGTCTCTTCCATGTGTGAAGCGGATCGGCACGGAATAGGCGAGGCGAGGCGCGGCAGGCTCCGGATCCACTCGCCGGCGGCGATGATCGCCAATTCGGCGCGATGGCTGGTCAATGGCTTCCCGGCGACGGTGATGATCTGGACGGCGGAGGAGTGGGCCCGGCTCACCGACCGCCCCCAGGATGCGCAACAAACTCCCAACGGGATCTGGTGTGCTTTGAGGATGAATTGAGGTGGTCCCGTTGCGGATCCCTTGCGGGATCGGGACGATCTGGCCTTCATCTCCCGATCCAGCGGAGGGCGAGCGATGCCGGGTCGTCGGTGAAGACGCCCGAAGCCCCCGATCCGGCGAGCCGGTCGGCCAGCCCGCCCGGCCCCGGGTCGTTGACCGTGTAGACCAGGATCGGGACATCGCGGCGACCGGCCGACGCCCTGGCCGGCGAGGGGCGGAGGCCGACGGGCCAGGAAAAGACGTCGGCCGGCGCATGGAGCGCGTCGGCCTTCAGCTCGCCGAGGAGCTGGACGGCGGGGCGATCGGGCGGTTCGGCAACGAGCAGCCCGGTTGCCAGGCCCGACCCGACCGACGCGGCCAGCGCCACCGCCTTGGGGTCGAACGAAGAGACCGCGACGACCCCGACCGCCCCGGCCTCCCGGACCGCTTCCAGGACGGCCGAGACCGCGAATACGACGTCGCCGGACGTCGGCTTGATCTCGACGTTGACCATCCAGTCGAGCTGGACCGTGAGGGCCAGGGCCTCGGCCAGGGTCGGGATCCGGACGGCCCCCGAGGCATAATGGGCCCGGTCGGCATCCCCCAGACGCTCAAACGTCCCGAATCCGGCCGCGGACCGGGGCCCGCCCGACGGGTCGAGGAACCAGGAGCCGGCGTCAAGCGTCCGGACCTCCTCGAGCGTGAATCCGCCGATAAGATACCCCGCCTCCGCCCGGGGATCGCCCTCGAACCGGCGGGCAACGTCGGTGGTCCGGAGCAGCGACTCGTCGTGGAGCACGACGGGCACGCCGTCGCGGGTCAGGCGGACGTCGAGTTCCCATCCGTCGGCGCCCGCCGAGTGGCCCAGGCGGGCGGACTCGATCGTGTTCTCGGGCGCCCGGGACGAATCGCCCCGATGAGCCAGGATCATCGGTCGGGGCGCGTCCGGCCCGTACCAGCCCCGGAAGCGGTTCTCCATCAGCGGACCCGACGACGGCCCGGCACGCCATCATTGCCGCCACGGTAGCTGGTGCCGGCTCCCGTCTGGGTCCGGATCGCCCCCGTCAGACCGCCCAGATTGTTGTAGGTCCGCGGTGCCGTGTTGGCCATCGGATAGCGATAGCCATTGAAGGCCGTCCCCGGTCCATAGGCGGAATACCCGGCGAAGCCGTAACCAGGGTAAGCGCCCGGCAGGCCATAGTTTCCGAAACCCTGATTGCCATAATAGGCCGAATTGGCGTTGAATCCTGGATTTCCGTTGTATCCACCGTAGCCGCCATTGTAGCTGTGACCGCGGCCGACCATCTGGGCCGGCGCCGATCCGGCGAGTCCCACGACGAGAACGAGGGCGGTGAGGCCGGGCTTCAACGCAGACATGGGCACGATCCTTCCTGAAAGGTGGCGGCCGCGCGGGGCGACCCGGCCCCGCGTCGGGGCGACGATTCTCCATCGCTATCCCCTACTTTATCGGAGCGTAACCCCGGTCGGGAAGTGATGAGGATTCACGATATCTGCCCGATGAGCATCCTGGCCCCGTCTCCGACGGGTGTTTTCGGACCACATGGGCGGTATCATCGCGATCGAGACGGGGGATCCGGGCGGGATCGGTGCGGTTCCATGGGAGGACACGTCGCGCCATGAATCCGCTCTCGATCCTGGCCCCGCTCGCCGACCTCGGGCCGATCCGCCGCGCGTCAACGCCGGGTTCCATGCCTACGCGCGGCGACGGGCTGGTGTTCGGCGGGTCGCCGGGCCACCACCGATACGCCGTCGAGTTCCTCTGACCGCCGGGGAGCCTCGCAACCTTCCGCCGGGCCCTGGATGAGGACCTCGTCCGGCGGAACGCCCATGATGCGTGGTTCCGTGCCGAGGGCGGGGGAATGCCCGCGCCGACGATCGTCTCGGTCCGGCCGGGCGGGTTCGACGACTGGATGAGGGCCCGGGGCAGGCTCGGGGGTCAGCACAAGGTCCCCCGGATCGACGCCACGGGGCAACTGACGGGGCACCTCATCGCTTTCCTCCGGGCCGGCGGCGGTATCTCCGCCGAGCTGCCGCCCGGGGCTCCGACCTGACCCCGAGGCCCTCCCATCCTCGATCGCGCCGGCGCCGTCCGACTCGATTACGCTTGCCGAAGGATGGTCGCTTCTCCTATCCTGATTCAGGAGAGCCCGCCTCGCCCGACCCTCAACACGGTCGCCCCACCGCCCGAGCCCGCACGGTCAGGAGCCGAATCGGCCATGTCCCATCGCTTCCGTCGTATCGCACCGATCGCGGTCGTCCTGGTCGGGGTGGGCCTCGCCGGGCCCGCAATCGCGGCGGATGAGGCCCCGGACCGATCGCCGATCGCCCTGGCCCTCTCGTCGGACGGTTCCCGGCTGCTGGTCGCAAACCAGACGGCGGATTCGGTATCGCTGGTCGATCCCGCGACGGGCAGGATCCTCCGCGAGACGAAGACCGGCGACCGCCCGGCCGGGGTGGCGATCTCGAACGATGGTCGGGTCGGCGTCGTGACCCACTGGTTCGGATACGACCTGGCCATCCTCGACCTGTCGGGCGATCGGACGACGGTGATCGGCCGGGTCGAGGTCGGGCCCGAGCCCCGAGGGGTCCTCGTCGCCCCGGACGGCCGGACGGCCTACGTGGCGGTCGGGGCGAGCAACGAGGTCGTCCGGGTCGACCTGACCGACCGCAAGGTGGCGGGCCGGATCGCCGTCGGTCGCGAGCCGAGGGGCCTGGCATTCACGCCCGACGGGGCCCGGCTGATTGTCGGCAACTCGCGGGGTCGGTCGATCTCGGTCGTCGACCTGGCCCGATTTGCGGTCGACAAGGAAATCCCTCACGAATTCTCCAACCTCCGCCAGATCGCCATCGGCGGCGATGGGCGATACGCCTTCGTCGCCGCGATGCTGAACCGGGGGATGGCGACGACCCTGAACAACATCGACCAGGGGTGGGTCCTCGGCCAGCGGGTCGTCCGGATCGCGCTCGATGGCACGGAGCCGCCCGAAAGCCTCACGCTCGACCCGATGGGCGAGGCCGCCGGCGACGTCCACGGCCTGGCGATCGGCGACGGCGGCAAGCTGATGGCGGTCGCTTGCGGCGGGACTCACGAGATCATGCTGATCCGGAACGACGGGAAGCCCCTGTCGTGGCGATCCGGGATCGGCCGGGACGTCATGTCGGCCGACCTGGTGAAGGACAAGGCGCGATTCCGCCGGGTAGACGTCGGCGGCCGTCCTACCGAGCTGGCCTTCGCCCCCGGCGGCCGGACGCTCTATGCGGCCAATTACCTGGAGAATTCCATCCAGGTGATCGACACCGGGGCCGCTGCGATCGTCCGGACGATCCCCCTTGGCGGCCCGACGTCCCCATCCCTGGCGCGACGCGGCGAGGCCCTCTTCCACGACGCCTTCCGATCGGCGAACCATTGGTATAGTTGCAATACTTGCCACAGCGACGGCCACACCAACGGCCTCGACTTTGACACCCTGAACGATGGCTGGCAGGACCTGTCGTCTTCCCACCTCCGGAGCCGGAAGAAGGTCCCCACCCTCCGCCGGGTGGCATCCACCGGCCCCTGGACCTGGCACGGCTGGCAGGCCGGCCTGGACGACGCGACCGTCGAGTCGTTCACCAAGTCGATGCAAGGCAAGAAGCCCAGGCCGGATGAGGTCGAGGCGCTGGTCGCTTATATGACGACCCTGGATTTCCCCCGGAACCCCCACCGGGAGGCCGACGGCGGCCTGTCCCCCGCGGCCCGGCGGGGTGAGGCCCTGTTCCGCTCCCCCAGGACGAATTGCGCCTCGTGTCACGGCGGGCCCGAATTCACCGACGGCAAGCGCCACGATGTGGGCCTGAACGAGCGTGGCGACGTGTACAAGGGCCACAACCCGCCCTCGCTCCGCGGCGTCTACGACAAGGACCCGTACTTGCACGACGGCCGGGCCGGGACACTCCGCGATGCCCTGACCGGCGACCATGCCCCGGAGAACCTCGGCGGCGAGACGATCACGGCGCCGGAGTTGGACGACCTGATCGCTTACCTCAAGAGCCTCTGACGACCGTGGCCGCCATCACCATCCAGTATTATTATCTGACGCTGGGCCTCCTGGGCCTTTGCGTCCTCGTCGGGCTGGTGATCGCCTATCGATTCCAGCGTGAAGTCAACGAGGATCTCGCCCCGCCCACACGGAGGGACCTGTTCGATCCGCTGGAGAAAGCCTTCTATTCAGGCCTGATGGACAAGGACGAATTCGAGCGGATCCGGGAATCGATGGAGCGCCAGAAAGTCCAGGAGTCCGCGTCGACCCCCATGCCCCTGACCCGACGGGAGGGGCGGGCCCGATCCGATCGGGACGACGTCTGAACCGCCCCGATGGTTTACTTCCCGCCGGCTTCGCGGGTGGCCGTCCATCCGAATTCGCTCTCCTGCCCGTCGACGACAACCGACACCATGCCGTTGATCGTGGTGGCCGAGGCGACGGTCCCCTTGTATCGGGAACGACGTTTGTCCCGGTTGACGACGAAGCTGATCGTCTTGCCGTCGAGCTTCAGGTCGTCGACCTTGATCGCTGCATTATCGTCGAATCGCTCGCGGGCCGCGAGCTTGTCGCCGACCCCTTCGACCTCCAGGACGTGGCGGTGCGTCTCGCCCTGCGCGTCCTTCCATTTCCAGGTCCAGGTGCCCGACAGCTTGGGCGGGTCTTCCGGAGCGGCCGGCGCGAGGGAAGGCGCGGAGAGCATCACTCCCAGCATTACTCCCAGGGCGAAGCGTCTGTTGCACGTCATGCGATCGATCCCCGACGATGGAGGGGCGTGCGACCCCGAATCGGGGTCCATCCTTTACCCGGCGTGCAATCGGCGCGCCGATTGCGATGGCCAGATGCTGCCCGTTGAACCGAGGACGACCGGCTCAGCTCGCCTGCCGCGTCCGGCCCGGATCCCGGGCGGGGCTGATGCCGAGGGTGCTCGTCCGGACGAATGCGATGAACTCGACCACCTCGGGGATCTCGCCCAGGTCCGAGGCGATCAGATCCAGGGCCCCGGTCTGCGACCGGCCTTCCTTGTACAGCATCCGGAAGGCAATCCGAAGCGAGGCGATCGCCCTGGAAGTCATCCCGGAGCGTCGGAGGCCGACGAGGTTGAGGCCCGAGACGCAATTGTAACCCTGCTGGAGGACGAACGGGGGGATGTCCTTGGTGACCGAGCCGAGGCCCCCGAGCATCGCCAGGCGGCCGACCCGGACTCGCTGCTGGATCGCGCAATGGCCCGAGAGGATGCAGCCGTCGTTCAGCTCGACGTGGCCGGCGACGAGGGCCCCGTTGACCAGCGTGCAATCGTTGCCGACCCGGCCGTCATGCCCGACATGGCTGCCGATCATGAACACGTTGCGGTCGCCGATCCGGGTCTCGCCCCCGCCGGCGACCGTCCCCCGATGGACCGTGACGTGTTCGCGGAAGACGTTGCCGTCCCCGATCCGGAGAGTCGTCGACTCACCGCGATAGCCCTTGTGCTGGGGGCTTTTGCCGAGGACGGCGCCGTGACCGATGAAGTTGTCCCGGCCGATGGTCATGGGGCCGCTCAGGCAGGCATGCCCCTCGATGATCGTCCCCGGGCCGACCCGGACGGGACCCTCGATGATCGCGTAGGGCCCGACCTGGACGTCTCCGGCCAGTTCCGCCTCGAGGTCGATCAAGGCAGTCGGGTGGACCAGCTCGGAGATGATCGTCGACATACCCCGTTCCTCCTTGATCCGGCCATTCTCGGCGGACTTCCTGCCCACCGTCTCATCCCATCGGCCTCGATGGATCGGGATCTTGAAGGGATCTGTGTCCACTCAACCTGCCGGCGTCCCGTCGAGGGAGACGGTCCGCCCGCTCTGCGCACTCCGGATCTCGGCGTGACAGAGGGTCAACGCCTGACGGGCCAGCTCGCCGGAGAGGATGGGGCTGGGCATCCCCGAGGCCACGGCCCCGACGACGGCCTGCAGCTCGGCGACGAAGGCGTCGACCGGGTCGCCCGAGCCCGGCAGCTCGGGCCGATCGATGGTGCCGTCGGGCAGGATCGCCGACAGCGGCGTCGCCAGGTGGCCCTGGCCGCCGAGGTTGGCGAACTCGTACGAGAGCGTCGCGCCTTCCAGATAGAACTCGAACCCGTGGGCGAACGGCCTCCCCTGCTGGCTCAGGGCCCCGGAGACCGCCGAGACGGCCAGGTTGGGGTCGTCGTAAATGTACTGGGTCGAGAGGTGGACCACGGCGTCTCCCTCGACCACCCCCCGGGAGTGGACGGCCTTCGGGACCCCGCAGACCAGGCCGATGAAGTGAGTATCGTGGATATGCAGGTCGATCGCCGGGCCGCCGCTCCGGTCGGCATCGGCGATCCCGCTCGACCATTCCGGCCGGGCGATCACCCGGGTCAGGTGCGCCGCCCGGAGCTTGCCGAACCGCCCCGAGGCGATCGCCTCCCGGGCATAGGCGAATTCGGGGAAGAACGGCAGGACGTGCGCGACCATCAGGAGCTTGCCGGAGGCCCTGGCCGCGCCCACCATCGCGTCGGCGTCGGCCATGTTCAGGGCGATCGGCTTCTCGACCAGGACGTGCTTGCCCGCCTCCAGCGCCCGGATCGCCAGCCGGGCATGCTCGTCATTCGGCACGCAGAGGTCGACGACATCCACCGACGGGTCGGACAGCAGGCCGGCGACGTCGCCATGCCGGGCGACCCCCGACAGGTCGACCGGGCCGCCGGGCGGGCCGAAATTCCCCCGGATGCCGGTCCAGTCGCCCGCCAGCTTCTTCGGGTCGCGACTGCAGATCGCCGAGACCCGCCCGCCCACCAGCCGGGATCCGGCCAGGTGGTGGATCATCCCCATGAAGCCGATTCCACATATGCCGATATTTACCATTGCTATTTAGTCCATAAAGTATTTGGGTTAACCTTTTATAAATAACAACGTTCGCTAATGCCTTGTCCTGAGGATCCGATTCGCACCAAATTTCCACCGTTTCCAGGGATTCTTTGCGCCATACCCTGCGCCCAAGATTGCTTATCCGTTTTGTCGAGGCGTGGATTACGGCGATGAAACCAATGCCGTCCGGGAAAAGCGGGTGTGATTGTGCCTCAGAGGGCGGTTTTGGACAAGGGCAGAGTTGTCAGTCCTAAAAGTGGCACCCTCTTGGCGCATGCACACTTGCGCGGGATGATTTCCCGAGTAGACACCCCTTCGATGTCGCGGGGAGTGAGATGTAAGGCAAACGCCGAGTCTTCCTTTCACAGAGTGTGGCTATGACGGATCAGAATCGCTATGGTTCCATCAAAGGTCCATACAACCAGAAATCCATTCGGCAAAGGCTTGAAGCGTTATTCCTGGACAACTTAGGAAAGATTGTCACACATGAAATGATTGTGAAAGTGGCCACGGACCCAGAAACGGGAAAAGAACCTGAGAACTGGCACCAACGTATTTCTGAGCTAAGAACGGACCTCGGTTATACGATTCTTACGAACCGCGACCGAAGAGATTTAAAAGTTAGTGAATATATGTTATTAACGGCAGACCGAAGAGACATCGCATCGAAACGCGTCAAGCCCACTCCACACACCTGGAAAGCTGTCTTGAAACGAGCCAATGATACTTGCGAATGGAGAGAAGGCGGCATCGCTTGTGGTCTCAAGGAGGGCGCAATAGACCCGGTGGGGGGTGGGACGGTGCGACTAACGCCGGACCACATGACCCCCCATTCAATCCATCCCAATAGCGATCCAGGCAACCCGGATGTATGGCAGGCGCTCTGCGGACGCCACCAAGTGATCAAGAAAAATTTTTGGGACAGTATGACCGGCAAGCTGAATGTTCAAGCAATCCTTCAAGCGGCTTCTGCCAGGGAAAAGCAGGAAGCGTTCAATTTCTTGCTGGGATATCTCAGTTCATCCGGCGAAATAGAAATCGTCACTATCCTTCAGTCGCTCTCCGATTCTGAGAAAAGGGAAGCACTTGATTTCTTGCGGGACTTCTTCGATGAAGGTTGAGGCTTGGGGTGTGGTGTGCCGTTCAACTCCGAATCGACTCTCTTGCGTGCAATATCCAGGTATCCTGGAGACGCATCGCACAGAATCGAGCTTCTACCTAGCCGATGAGCGGCGATTCCCGTAGTGCCAGATCCGCACATCGGATCGAGTACAATATCGCCGGGTTTTGTGACCATCTCGATCAGGGGCGACATCACGCTTATTGGTTTCTGAGATGGATGCCCCGTTTGCTCATGGCGACCAACAAAACCAATATTCAACGCAGCCTCAATTACCGTGGGTGGTCCTGGCATGTAACGAAGCTTTCCCTCAGCCTTAAGCTTTTTTTGCGCATCGTTCAAGAAATGCTCTGGATAAAGTTTAGCATTCTTCCGAGCGATATGTAGGCAGGTATACTGCGCCGACCGCCACCCCCGTATAACGGATGGGCAATTCTTGTAGTACCACGTCAACCACGCGACAAGTTCGGTACCAGCCGGAAGGTCGTCTAAAGCTTTGTAAACGATGTCGGGAAACCCCCACAGATAAATGTGAGGGGAAATTTCGAGAGCAGTCCGGACCAGTTTGCGCATCCAATCGTCATAACCGGGATCAACACCTCCGACCCCTCTGTTATACCAAGGGTCGAGGACTGTGGCCGTCACGTCTACGTTGACTGCGGCCAAAGTCTCGAATACATCACGCGGCTCAAGGAACTGAATCGATGAAGTCGGCGGCGTAGGCATTCTAAGAGCCGGGATCATTGTCAATCCTCCAATGCCAACTTGATCAGACCATTGTATCCAACCAAACTCTCTATTGCAAAACAATTTACGTCTAGCGTAAGTCGGCGCAGGGCGCGGACTTACGTCAAGAGTTAGGATCAGTAATTCCGGCAAGGAAGGATCGGTTAGACACATTTCGGCATTTTCCACAAAATCCTATCACGCAATCAATCACAAAACAACTTTGCATAAGATCAACGGTAAATCTTAAATTAATAAAGTGATGAGCTGGCGATCAAGCGAGTTCTGAAGGGTTAGAGCAGGTTTTCGATTCATTCTTTGCGTCATACCCTGCGCGGGTATGGTATCACGAGCGCAAGGTATGATTTTGTCAAACCCGCAAATTATAGATAGATAAGGACTTATGGCGAGGGCCGAGCAGGGTACTGGGTACAGGTGCGATTCATCCCCATGAACCCGATGCCGACGATCCCGATGCGAACCATCCGACGCCACCTCGGGGAAAGCGAACGGAAGGGGGAAGGAGGCCGGGGGGCCCGATCATGCGGTAACATAGCCGGGAGGCCGCAGGCTCGCAAGGGCGAGCCGCTTTCCGCCCTCATCGGGCGAGCCGGGCCATCTCACCACTTCCAGAGCGCCGTGCCCCAGTTCAGCCCGGCCCCGAAGCCGGAGGTGAGCACGAGGTCGCCCCGTCGGACCTGCTTGTCTTCGAGGAGCTCGTCGAGGGCAATGGGGATCGAGCCCCCGGAGGTGTTGCCGTACTTTTCGAGGTTCTTGTAGACGACGTCGCGGTGGAACCCCAGGACGTCGCTGGCGGCGTGGATGATCCGGACGTTGGCCTGATGGGGGATGAACCACCGGACGTCGTCGATGGTCCTCCCGGCCCTGGCCAGGACGGCCTGGCAGGAGTCGGCCAGGATCCGGACCGCCCACTTGAAGACGGCCCGGCCGTCCATGGTCAGGTAGTGCAGCCCGCGGTCGATCGCCTCGGCCGAGGGCGGCATCCGGCTCCCGCAGGCCGGGCGGTTGAGGAGGTCTCCTCCCGATCCGTCGGTCCCGAGCTGGTAGGCGAGCATCCCCTGGTCCGACGTCCCGGGCGCGAGCAGGACCGCCCCGGCGCCGTCGCCGAACAGGGGGAAGCTCTTCTGATCGTTGGGGTTGATCACCCGGCTGTTGCAGTCGGCCCCGATGACCAGCGCCCTCTGGCTGGTCCCGGCGGCGACGAACTGGGCGGCCGTGGCCAGGGCGTAGACGAACCCGGCGCAGGCGGCCTGGAGGTCGAAGGCCGGGCAGTTCAGCTTCATCCGGTCCTGGACCAGGCAGGCGGTCGAGGGGAAGCTCATGTCGGGCGTGAAGGTGCCGACGACCAGGAGGTCGACCTCCGACGGATCGCAGCCGGCCGCCTTGAGGCAGCGGTGGGCGGCGTGGACCGCCAGATCGCTGGTCGCCTGGTGCGGCAGGGCGAACCGCCGCTCGGTGATCCCCGTCCGGTTGAAGATCCAGTCGGGATCGAACCCGTGCGAGGCGAGCAGGTCGTGATTGGTGACCACGTTGTCGGGGAGGTAACGACCGGTCCCCAGGATCTGCACGCCGGTCAGCGTGCGGGTCCTCGCTTCGGCGGACAGAAGGCCATTGCTCATGGGCGATCCGCGACGGTCTCGATCCGGGTGGCGGCGAAAGGTCCGGGCACCGGCCGCGATCTTCCGTCGGCCTTCCTCGAATTAGCCCGCGTGCCTCGCGACTATAATCATTCGGACCCGGGCCGGCCAGACCAAAGAGGTGCCGAACCCGGGGCATGGACCATCCCCCGCGAGCCCGAGCCTGCCATGACCGAGCATCGCATCCGCTTCCGAGGCGCCTGGGATTGGATCGTCCGGGAGGGCGAAGCCGAGGTCGCCCGCCGGGTGACGCTGCCGACCGGGTGGCCACCGGGCGTCGCGTCGCCGTTCCAGCTCCTCCGCCGGTTCGGCCGGCCCCCGGGCGACCCGGCGATGCACTCGGCCCGGCTGGAGTTGATCGACGTCCCGGGCCTGGTCGTGGCGCTGCTCAATGGCGTGGAGGTCGCCCGACCGCCCCGGGGTGCCTGGCGATGCACGGTGCCCCTCGCCGGGCCGTTGCTCGCGAGGAACGCCCTGGTCCTGGAAGTCGACCTCGAATCGGCCCCCGGCCCGACTCCGAGCTGGGGGTCGATCGCCCTGGTGATCGGCCCGAAAGGGTCGAGTTCCGGATGATCCTCGCCCCACTCGGGCTGTCGGATGGGCGTCGATGATGCCATAATCGGGCCAAGGGGCCCCCGATCCCCCCCCGTATAGCTCTCTCCGATCGATCGGGGCGGCGATCTGCGACGTCGGGCGAGTCGAGGCGTGATGAGCACCGGTGCCGCGATCCCCGTGCTGGAGACCGATCGGCTCTCCCTCCGGCACCTCGTATCCGACGACATCGACGCCCTCGCGGCGATCCAGGGCGACCCCGAGGTCATGCGCTACTTCCCGTCCGGGCCGCGGTCGGTCGAGGAGACCCGGCGCGACCTCGATCGATGCATCGCGCTGCAGGTCGAGCACGGGTACAGCCTGTGGGCGGCCGTGGACAAGGCCGACGGCCGCCTGATCGGCCGGTGCGGCCTCCTCCCCCAATCGCTCCAGGGTCGAGAGGAGGTCGAGATCGCCTACCTGATCGCGCGATCGCACTGGGGCCGGGGGCTGGCCACCGAGGCCGCCCGGGCGATCCGGGACCACGGGTTCGACCGCCTGGGGCGCGGCCGGCTGGTCTCGATCATCCACCGCGACAACCTCGGCTCGCGGCGGGTCGCCGAGAAGGCCGGGCTCCGACCGGAGCGGCTGATCCAGTTCATGGACCATCGATGCTGGCTCTACGCCATCGAGGCCCGGGACCGGAGGCCCCGGTGAAACTCCCCCCGGTCGGAGGGCCCGGCGGGGCGTCGGGCTGGATGGTCGCCGGGGCCCTCTCCTTCGCGACGATGGGCGCCCTGGTCCACGCGATCGGGTCGCGGTGCGACTGGCTCGTGGTCGCGCTGGTCCGGGCCCTGATGATGCTGGCGACGGCCGCGGCCCTGACCCGGGCGTCGGGGGCGAGGCTGGTGATCTGGCGGCCCGGGACCTTGTGGGTCCGGAGCCTGGCCGGGAGCTTCAGCCTGGTCTGCAATTTCTACGCGCTGAACCGCCTGCCGGTGGCCGACGCGGTGACGCTCTCGAACGTCTTCCCGCTCTGGATCGTCCTGATCTCGTCGGTGGCGCTCCGGCGGGCCCCGACGCTCGGCGAGTCGATCGGCCTGGCCTGCGGGATGGCCGGGGTGATCCTGATCGAGCGCCCCCACCTCGGGGGCGACCGGCTCGCGGCCTCGGTGGCGTTGCTCAGCTCGGTCTCGACGGCGGTGGCGATGCTCGGCCTCCACCGGCTCCGGGACCTCGACCCCCGGGCGGTCGTGGCGCATTTCGCCGGGGTGGCGAGCCTGATCTCGGCGGCCTGGCTGCTCCTCCGGGCCGGGTCGATGGCGCCCCCCTCGATCGACCGGACGACGCTGGCCCTCCTCCTGGGCGTGGGGATCACCGGGACGATCGGCCAGGTCCTGCTGACCAAAGCCTACGCCGCGGGCGCCCCGACCAAGGTGGCGGTGGTCGGGCTCACGCAGGTCGTCTTCGCGATGGGGTTCGACGTGGTCCTCTGGCACCGCCCCATCACGCCGGCCGCCCTGGCCGGGTTCGTGCTCGTGCTCGCGCCGACGACCTGGATCAGCATCCGGTCCGCCCGGAAGCTGTCTCCGGGCCCGGAGGCCGTCGGGAAGGTCCCCCGATGAAGCCCGATCCGTCCCGCCCGGCTCGGATCCCGGGACGGGGCCTCCGGGGCCCCCCGGGGCGAACCCTTGCTGATCGGATCGAGGCATCGGTATCCTGATGGCACGAAGTCCGTCGATGCGACGGGCCGAGATTCTGGCCGGTGACCCCGGCCGAGGTGGAATCAACCCCCCTCGGGGAAGGATCAACATGGGCATGACTCTGTTACGACGCGGGACGATGTTTGTCCTCTCCGCCTGGCTGGCCTCGGCCGTCCCGGCGATGGCCCAGGACCGGCCGGCCGACAAGATCCTCGCCGAGATCAACGCCGTCGAGATGCCGAAGATCCCGGAGGACCGCACCGACCGCAAGGCGGTCCAGGACTCCATGACCAAGTTTCAGAAGGCGATGGAGCAGAAGGCCGACCTGATCGGCGAGCTCTACAAGGCGCAACCCGACAACCCGGAACTCGCCAGGCTGATGCCCCTCCGGTGGCAGTCGCGGATGCGGATGGCGGGCCCCAAGGCCGACGAGGCCAAGGCCGAGATCGACGAGGTGATCGCCAAAAGCAAGGACGAGAAGCTGGTCGCCGAGGCGTCGTTCGGCAAGGTCGTGTCCGCCTTCCAGAAGGCCGGCCCGAGCCCGAAGTCCGACGACCTGATGCCGGTCATCGACGACTTCACCAGGCGCTTCCCCAAGGATCCCCGGGGCGCGAGGATCCTCGGGGCCCTCGCCTCCCGGACGACCGACGAGGGCAAGAAGGCCGAGATCATGACGCGGCTGGAGAAGGATTATCCCGACAGCCCCGCCGTCAAGCAGGCGGCCGGAGAGCGTCGGCTCCGCGAGGCCGTCGGCAAGACGTTCAACATCGAATTCACCGACGCGATCAAGGGCGCTCAGGTCTCGTCCAAGACCCTCAAGGGCAAGGTCTACGTCGTCGACTTCTGGGCCACTTGGTGCGGCCCTTGCATCGCCGAGATGCCGAAGATGAAGAAGCTCTACGCCGAGTACAAGGATAAGGGCGTCGAGTTCGTCGGGGTCAGCCTCGACCAGCCCAAGGATCAGGGCGGCTACGACAAGCTCAAGGAATACGTCGAGAAGAATCAGATCGAGTGGCCGCAGTTCTACCAGGGGAACGGCTGGCAGAGCGAGTTCTCGATGTCCTGGGGGATCAACTCCATCCCCGCCGTCTTCCTGGTCGACGCCGACGGCAACCTCGCCTCGGTCGAGGCCCGTGGGAAGCTCGAGACCCTGATCCCCGAATACCTCGCGAAGGTCAAAAAGGACGAGCCGAAGCCCTGAGATCCGGGCGACCGGTCGAAGCAGGACGGCCGTCGCGTGCCCCAGGGCAAGCGACGGCCGCTCCATTTCGAACGCCCGCATCGACCGTGTCGATCAGGCGGCGACCTGGTTGAACAGCGACTCCTCGCCCCGGACGACTCCGTCGGTCAGGGTGTAGGCCTGGCCGGGCTCCCGATCCGGCAGCTCGAACATGATGTCGAGCATGATCGCCTCCATGATCGACCGGAGGGCGCGGGCGCCGGTCCCTCGGGCCTTGGCGAGCCGGGCGATCTCGCGGACGGCGGGATCGGTGAACTGCAGCGCCGCGGCGTCGTGGTGGAAGAGGACCTGGTATTGCTTGAGGAGGGCATCCTTGGGCTCGACCAGGATCTTGGCGAGGTCGTCGATCGAGAGCTGATCGAGCGTGGTGATGATCGGGAGTCGTCCGACCAGCTCGGGGATCATGCCGAATCGTTCGAGGTCTTCGGGCGTGACCTGGGCCACCAGCTCGTTGCGTTCCATCTCCTTGTCCGCCGGCACGGCCCCCTGGCCGAATCCGATCATCTTGCGGCCGAGCCGCTTGCCGATGATCTCCTCCAGGCCGACGAACGTCCCGCCGCAGATGAATAGAATCTGGCTGGTGTCGACCTGCAGATACTCCTGCTCGGGGTGCTTCCGGCCGCCCTGGGGCGGGACGTTGGCGACCGTCCCTTCGAGGAGCTTCAGGAGGGCCTGCTGGACACCTTCCCCGGACACGTCGCGCGTGATCGAGACGTTCTGGCTGGTCTTGCCGATCTTGTCGATCTCGTCGATGTAGATGATCCCGCGTTCGGCGAGCTGGACGTCGAAATCGGCCTCCCGGACCAGCTTGAGGATCAGGTTCTCGACGTCCTCGCCGACGTAACCGGCCTCGGTCAGCGTGGTGGCGTCGCCGATGGCGAACGGGACGTTGAGCCGTCGGGCCAGGGTCTGCGCCAGGGCGGTCTTGCCGCATCCGGTCGGGCCGATCAGGAGGACGTTGCTCTTGGCGACCTCGACATCCTTGAGGCCGGGGTCCTCGATCGGCCGCGACGAGGCCCAGACCCGCTTGTAATGATTGATGACGGCGACGGCGAGCGTCCGTTTCACCCGATCCTGGCCGATGATGTAGTCGTCGAGGTGGGCGACGAGCTGGCGGGGGGTCGGCAGCTTGCCGGCGGGCGGCTGCTTCCGCTCCCGGCGGCGGAATAGCCCTTCGCACGCCTCGACGCAGTCGGTGCAGACGTGGGCATCGTTCTCCCGGACGCCGCGCTGGACGAGGGCATTGCCCGCGACCATCGGCCCCGCCTCGGCGGTGGCCCTCCCGCAGAAGTCGCAATGGGTCGGGGCCGGCCCGCCTCCTTGGTTGCCATCGGTTCTCGCCGTCAAAGCCGTCTCTCCCCTCGGTCGGTTCTGGGATCGCTCCCCGGGAACGTCCTTTAAGATAGAGGAGATCGGGTCGGTCCACAATGCGGACGGCACCGCCACCCCGGACGGCCTCGTCCGCATGGAGTGTGGATCTTTTCCCCCGATCCCGACGCGAACCGGATGACCAGGATCGTCGTACAGTTGCCAGTTGATCGGCCCTTCACCATCAATCCGACGGGAAGCAATCCCATGACATATTCGATGAAGCCCTTCGTCCATCTCCCGATCGACGCCGTGGACGCCGTCGTCCTCGATCCCGAGGGACGCTACGACCCCGAATTGTTCGACCATTACTCCACCTTCGACGAGGCCCGGGACGCGGCCCTTTCTTCCGTCGAGCTCCTGCTCGATGAGGGCGATTACGACGGCGAGGACCACCGGGAAGAACTGGAGCGGATGAGGGCGATGCTGGACGTCGCCACGTCCTACGAAGACCTTGAACGTCAGGACGCCTACCGGTGGTTCCTGGCCCGGATCGAGCCCGCCCGGCCGGTCGCCGCCTGATCGCGACGCGGACGGGCTCGGAAGGTCCGCAAGTCGCCCCCGACGCCCAACCGGCGCGTCGGGGGCGTCTTCATTCAGCGATCGAGATAGGGGTCCCAGAGCGGGTCGTCCTGCCGCCGCGCGAAGCCCCCGGCCGGGGCCCTCGGCGCCTTCCCGGTCATGGTCGGCGGCTTGGCGTGGGCCGACTTGCGGAAGATGTGCGGAACGAACCGGCTGGTGTTCCGGGTGATCGGGCCGTCATCCTCGCGAATTCCCATCCCGCAGGCGTGGCCGTCGACCATCCAGCTCCCGATGACCGCGTGCCGGCCGCCGAACTCGGGGAGCGGGTGGAATTCCTGATAGATGAGGGGCCCGTCGCCGTACTCGCCGTCCGTCTCGGCGATGATCCGACCGTCGCGGACGATCGTCACGTTCGCCCCTTCTCGCGAGTGGACCGGCTTGCAGACATAAGAGTCGCCGATCGGCTCGAAGTCGGCCCTGAGGAGGTAAGGGCTCTCGGGGAACAGCTCGGAGAGGAGGGGCAAAATGGCCTTGCTGCTCAGGACCATCTTCCAGGGAGGTTCCAGCCATCGGGTCGCGGCGACGGGCAGGAACCGCCCGAACGGCTCGCGGAGCATCCACTCCCACGGGTAGAGCTTGAACAGGACCCCGATGGCCCGCTCGCGGAGGTCGGTGAAGGCCCCCCGTCCGGCATTCCAGCCGATCCCCTTGACCTCCAGGAACTCCGTCTTCAATCCGGCCTGGATGGCCGTATCGCGCAGGTACGAGACCGTCATCACGTCCTCGACCGAGTCTCCCAGCGCTGCAAAGTCGACCCGGCGGCCCAAATCTCCGCCGACCCGGCGCCAGGCCTCGATGAGCCGCTCGTGGATGCTGTTGAACTGGTCGAACAGGGCTATCTCGCGATCATCCAGCGGGCCGAGCAGGTCCTTCGACCAGAACCACTGGACGACCGCCGCTTCCAGCAGGGCCGTCGGGGTGTCGGCGTTGTATTCGAGGAGCTTGGGCGGGCGGATCCCGTCGTAGGCCAGGTCGAACCGGCCGTAGATCGTCCGCTCGTCCCGGTCCCAGCTGGTCGCAACGAAGTCGTGGAACTCCCCGGGAATCTCGAACTCGTCCAGCCGGCCCTGCTCGATCGCGTGGCCGACGGCCGCCAGGCACATCTGATCGAGGCGGGCGGTCGCCGCCTCGATGACGTCCACTTCCCCGGCCTCGAACAGGTAGTAGGCGGATTCATCCCAGTAGGCCGCGCCATCGATCGAGTGGAAGGTCAGGCCCTGCGATTCGACGACCTTCCGCCAGTCGGCGCGGGGCTCGATCGGGAGGCGGAGCATCGATGTGTTCCGTGGTGGGGTATCGAATGGACGACCGCCGGGCATTCCTATGACCCGACCGAGGACGCCCCGGACGACCCGAAACCGCCCCTCGACGACGCCCCGACGCTCGCCGCCCCGCCCCCGCCGTAGCCGCCGATCCGGGGGGCCACCATCACACCCCGGCCTCCCCCCACGTAACCGCCCTGGGCGTTCCGGCCGTCTTCCTCCCGGCGGTTGCAGCCGACCACGAGCAGCGTCGAGCCGAGCAAGGACAGCGTGATCGACTTCGAGGATTTGCCCATCGGAGGTCTCGCCAGAGCTTCGGGGGTGTTCAACCGGGATCGATCTTGGCACATCCCGGCGGTCGCCTCCAGGAGGATTCGCCGGAGGACCGCAAGTATTATCCCACCGGTCCTCCGTTGCCCCTCGGGCGACGATCCCCTCCCGGAGCACCTGGCCTTATTCGGCCGCGTTAACTGCTTCCGGCCCCGACATTTGCATCGGGGAAATCCCCGGCCTAGGGCCGACTCTCGGTCTTTCGTGTGGGCGCGACGACCCCGACCCGATACATTACGGCCGTCCGGCAGGGTTGACCCGACCCCCCGACCTGGTCGACGCATCTCGACACGCATGGAAGGATGGTAGCCGATGGAACGGCGAGGTTCGCTCCTCCTCGTGGAAGACGAAGACGTCCTGCGGATGCTCGTCGCCCAGTTCCTCCGGGCGGAAGGATACGACGTCGTCGAGGCGGGCGACGGGGGAGAGGGCGTCCGGCGATACCTGGAGGATGGCCCATTCGACCTCCTGCTGGTCGACCTCTCGATGCCGGTCTTCTCGGGGGTCGAGGTCTGTCGGAGGGTCAAGCGACACGCCCCCGACCAGAAGGTGATGATCTGCAGCGCGGCCATCGTCAGCGAGAATGAAGCGGTCCTGCTCAGCCTGGGTATCAGCCACTTCTTGACCAAGCCTTATCACCCCAACAACCTGCTCGCCCAGATCCGCCTGGAGTTCGACCATCGGGCCGAGGCGAAGCCGCCACTGACCGGCCATGCCCGGCAAAGGGCCTACTGAGGCGGCCCCGGGCGGGACACCCGCGATCCCCCGGGCTTCGTCAGGTCCGCCCGCCCGGGGCGTTGCCGGTCGCTGGCCAATCGGCGCGACTTGAATTAAGATGAGGCGGACGGTCACGCCCGGTCCGGGCTGGGCCCCGACGACTCCTCGATCACACAGAATCCGCCCCGCGGAGGACGGTTGCCATGGCAGGGAAACCCCAGAACAGGCGAGAGTTGCGCCGGCAGTACGACGCCGCCGAGCCCCTCGACCCGATGGAAGAGGACGCCGTCGAGGTCGTGGAGTCGGAGGACGACGAGGAGGAGAAGAAGCCGAAGAAGAAGAAGGCCCCGGCCAAGCCCAAGGTCAAGGCGGTCAAGGCCGTCAAGCCGTCGGCGCGGATGCGGATCGTCTGGACCGTCATCAATGACGCATTCAAACCGGTCGGCACCTTCGAGTTCAGTCAGAAGGAGGCCGCCGAGGCCCGCGCCGCCGAGCTGACCGCCAAGGGGAAAGGGACGCACTTCGTCCAGAAGACCAAGGAGCCGATGCCCGATAATGCACCGGGCGTGGGCGCCTCCATCCCCCGGCCGATCCCGACGCCCGAGCCGGTCGCCGTCGCGGTTGCCGAGGCGCCGATCGAGGATGAAGAAGAACCGGATGACGAGGACGAAGCCGAGGAGGCCGAGGAGGAAGACGACGACGAGTGAGGGTCGGTCCTCGCCGCTCGACCCATCGGGGTCCATCGGGCCTTCCCCGGCTTCGGACCGGCCGGCCCGGCCCAAGAGGCGTTGAACCGGGGCCGACCGGCGACTAGACTACCCCTCCGCCGCTCCGAGACCCGATGATTTCCCGATTACGACCGTCGGCGACGCTCGCCGCGAGGGAAGATTTCGACATGCAACGCACTCTCGTCATTTTCAAGCCCGACTGCGTCCAACGTCGGCTCGTCGGCGAGATCCTCCGACGGTTCGAAGCCAAGGGCCTGCGGGTCGCCGCGCTCAAGTTGATGCAGGTCGGCCGCGACCTCGGCGAACAGCACTACGGCGAGCACAAGGGCAAGCCGTTCTTCGGGGGCCTGATCGATTTCATCACCGGCGGGCCGGTCGTGGTCGGGGTCCTCGAAGGCAACGAGGCGATCGCCGTCGTCCGGGCCATGCTCGGCGCCACCAACGGCGTCGCCGCGGCGTCGGGGACGATCCGCGGCGACTTCTCCAGCAGCAAGCAGAATAACCTGATCCACGGCAGCGACAGCCCCGAGTCGGCCGATCGCGAGATGGCCCTCTGGTTCAAGCCCGAGGAGGTCGTCGAATATTCCCTCGCCGGCTCCGAGTGGGTCTTCGACGGGGCCTGAGAGGATTGACGCGGCCGTCCCTCCGACGACCGGCCCGCCTCCTCCGCATCGGCGATCCATCATCCGACATGGGGGCCAGCCCGCGATCGGCAAGGATCGCGGCCGGTCCCCCTCTGGACACCTGGCGGGATTAAATGTCGCGGAGGTCGCAGGCGGCCGAGGGCGGAGTATCCTTCCGTCCTCTGATGTCGTTCCGATCTCCGCGACGACCGATCGGGGAGGGGGTGTTGAGGTGGCGCGATCGGGCGTGGAGCAGGAGATCGGGGGCCTTCGGGCCGAGATCGATTGGCACAACCGCCTGTACTACGTCGAGGCGGCGCCGGTCATCGGCGACCGCGATTATGACCGGCTGATGGAGCGTCTGGAGGCGCTGGAGGCCGAGCATCCCGACCTGATCACCCCGGACAGCCCGACCCAGCGGGTCGGCGGCCGGCCCCTGGACGAGTTCGTCACGGTAACCCACGCCGTCCCGATGCTCTCGATCGAGAACACGTACAACGAGGATGAGGTCCGCGAGTGGGATGCCCGGGTCCGGAAGGGGTTGAACCCCGACGAGCTGATCCGGTATGCGGTCGAATTGAAGGTGGACGGGGTGGCGGTCTCCCTCCGCTTCGAGGGCGGCAAGTTCGTCCAGGGGGCGACCCGGGGCGACGGCTATCAGGGGGACGACGTCTCGGCCAACCTCCGGACGGTCCGGGGGATCCCGATGTCCCTGGCCGAATCCCCGCCCAATGTCCTGGAAGTCCGCGGCGAGGTCTACATGACCAACGCCGAACTGATCCGGCTCAACGAGGTCCGGGCCGCCGCGGAGGAACCGCCGTTCGCGAACCCCCGGAACGCCACGGCCGGGTCGCTCAAGCTGCTCGATCCCCGGCTCTGCGCCGCCCGGCGGCTCCGATTCATCGCGCATGGCCTGGGCGAGACGCGCGGCCTTGAGGCCACTTCCTACTGGGAAATCCTGGCTCTCCTGCGAGCATGGGGACTCCCCGTCAGCCCCCACAATGCTCTCTATGAAACGATCGACGAGGTGATTGACCACGCCGAGGACTGGAAGACCAGGCGAAACGGCCTGGATTACCAGACCGACGGCCTGGTGATCAAGGTCGACGACATCCGCCAGCGCGAGCGGCTGGGGACGCGGAGCAAGAGCCCGCGCTGGGTGATCGCCTTCAAGTACGCGGCCGAACAGGCCGTCACCAAGGTCGTCCGGATCGGCGTGCAGGTGGGCAAGACGGGCAAGCTCACGCCGGTGGCCGACCTGACGCCCGTCCCGCTCGCGGGGACGACCGTCAAGCGGGCCAGCCTCCACAATGCCGACGAGATCGCGCGCAAGGACGTCCGGGTCGGCGACACCGTCGTGATCCAGAAGGCCGGCGAGATCATCCCGCAGGTCGTCCGCGTCGAGGTCGACGCCCGGGACGGGACCGAGGTCCCCTTCATCTTCCCCTCGTCCTGTCCGAGTTGCGGGGCCCCGGTCGGGCGCGAGCCCGATGGGGTCGATTATCGGTGCACCAACCCGCCCTCGGCCTGCCCGGAGCAGCTCAAGGAGTCGATCCGATGGTTCGCCCACCGCGACGCGATGGACGTCGAGGGGCTGGGCGTCAAGCTGATCGATCAGCTCGTCGACCGCTCGATGGTCCGGAGCCTGGCCGACCTGTATCGGCTCGACGAGGCGACCCTGGCCGAGCTGGATCGGATGGGCAAGAAGTCGGCTCGGAACCTCGTGGCCGCCATCGGGGGGAGCAAGGCCCGCCCGCTCGACCGATTCCTGACCGGGCTGACCATCCGACACGTCGGGACCCGGGGAGCCGAGGTCCTGGCCGAGCGATTCGGGACGCTGCAAGCGATCCGGTCGGCGACCCTGGCCGACCTGGAGGCGGTCCCGGAGATCGGGTCCGTGGTCGCGGCCAGCGTCCTGGATTTCTTCGGGGACGAGGCGAATCGGGAGTTGCTCGATGACCTCGGAGCGGTCGGCGTCGACCCGTCGCCAGTCCGGCCCCCAGCCGCCGCCCCGGGCCGACTGCCGCTCGCGGGCAAGACGGTCGTCCTGACCGGCACGCTCCCGAACCGGACCCGCCCCGAGGCCGAGGCCCTGATCAAGCGGCTGGGGGGGAAGGTCACCGGCTCCGTGTCCAAGTCGACCGGCCTGGTCCTCGCCGGTTCGGACGCCGGGAGCAAGCTGGAGAAGGCCCAGACGCTCCACATCCCCGTGATCGACGAGGCCGAACTCGACCGGATCGCCTCGTCGGCCTGAACAATCACAGATCCGGATGATGATTTCGCGTCAACATTCATCGATTTCCGGCCCTCCCCGTCCCCATCCCGCGGATCTCCGACCCGGGACAAATCTCCGGCCCGATTTGCGAGCCGGCCCTCCTTGAACTAGATGTTCCCCGGGGGAGACCCGGGGACGGGATCCAGCCCACGGCTTCACGCCGGGAGGTCGGGCCCAGGGGAAGGGACGATGATGCGACACGGGAACGGGAAGCCGCGCGCGCCGAGGGCGGGGCGGCGGCCGGGCGTTGAAGCCCTGGAAGGCCGGACGCTGATGGCCGGCGGGGGGGTCACGGCCGGATTCCAGTCGGCCTTCGGGATCGGCGTGACCGGGCGGTACCCGATGATCCGTTCGAACGCCGTGGCGGCCGACCCCGCGGGCGATACGATCATCACCGGGTCATTCCGGGGGACCGTCTCATTTGACCCGCACTCGGCGGCGGCCACCTTCACCTCGGCCGGCACCGAGGATGCCTTCGTCGCCGAGTATTCGCCCGCCGGGTCGCTCCTCTGGGCCCGGACGTTCGCCGGCCGGGCGACGACCACGCCCCAGGGGACGACCTACGCCGTCGGCCAGGGCTCGGCGCTGGCGGTCGACCGGGCGGGCAACGTGTTCGTCGCCGGCTCGTTCAACGGCCAGGTCGATTTCGGCGCCGGCCCGATCGGGGCCGCCGGCCCGGTGGGGAATGAAGCCTTCGCGGCCAAGCTCGATCCCTCGGGCAACCTCGCCTGGGTCGACGCCGTCGGCGGCGGCTCGGACGACACCGACGAGTCCTATGCCCTGGCCCTGGACGGCTCGGGTGGCGTGATCTTCGCCGGGTCGTTCCAGGGCTCGGCGACCTTCGGCCCTGACACGCTCCGGGCGACGGGTGCCTCCGACGCGTTCGCGGCCCGGGTCGACGGCGGCGGCCGGTTCCTCTGGGCGGTCGCCGATCAGGGAGGCGCGCTCTCGACCACGGCGATCCTGGGGGCCGCGGTCGACGGATCGGGGAATGTCGCGCTCGCGGGGTTCTTCTCGGGGGCCGTCCACTTCCCCGGCGGCGTCGCGGCCGACCGGGCCTCGGCCGGGTCGAATGATGCTCTGATCTGGAAGCTCGATCCCGCCGGCCGGACCCTCTGGGCCCGGTCGTTCGGCGGCCCCGACTACGACGCGGCCACCGCGATCGCCGTCGATCCCGCGGGCAATATCTATGCGACCGGGGGATTCTCCGGGACGGTCAACTTCGGGACCGGCCCCTCGACCGACTATCGCACCTCGGGGCCGATCTTCGACGGCTTCGTGCTCAAGCTCGATCCGGGGGGCAACGAGGCCTGGGCCGACGGCCTGGTCGACCCGGCCGGATGGTCGAAGGGGGCGGGCATCGCGGTCGACCCCGATGGGCTCGTCCATGTCGCCGGGACGTTCAGCCGGACCGTCCAGATCGCGCCGGAGGCGGGCGGGGCCACCTTGTCGAGCGGAGGGAGCGCCGACGTTCTCCTTGCCGGCTTCGACGGCGGAGGGCGACCGATCTACGCGCTCCAGGCCGGCCGGACCAACTTCAACGCGGCGCTGGGGCTGACGATCGTCGGCCCGGGGACGCTCGCGATCACCGGGACCGACACCGGGCCGATCGACTTCGGCCCGGTCACAGTCCCCTCGGCCGGCATGGGCAACGTCTACGTCGCCCGGGCGACCATCCAGCTCCAGCGGCCGGACGCCCCGTCCTCGCCCGTGCTCGAAGCGGCGAGCGACACCGGCTCGAGCCCATCCGACGGGATCACCTCGGCCCGATCCCCGATCCTGGACGTCGCCTCGGCCGTTTCCTCAAATATCGTCAAATTGCTCCGGGACGGCGTCGTCGTCGCCTCCCGGGTCGGACCGGGCGCGATCCGGGACCCCGGGCCCGTCCCCGACGGGACCCATTCCTATACCGCACTCCAGGTCGACTCCCGGGGCTTCGCCGGTCCGGCCAGCCCGGCGAGTTCGGTGACGATCCTCACCGCGACCCCCGCGGCCCCCGCCGCAACGGCCCTGCTGGCGGCCGACGACACGGGGACCGTCGGCGACGGGCTCACGGCCGTCCGCCAACCCCGCCTGACCGGCATCGCCCCGCCCTTCGCCTCGGTCGAGATCGTCGATCCCTCGGGCTCGGCGATCGCCCGAGCGGTCGCGGGCCCGGACGGGAGCTACGCGGCGAAGCCCCAGGCCGGGCTCGTCGATGGGATTTACACCCTCGCCGCGCGGGTGGTTGACGTCGCGGGGAACATCGGAACCGCCAGCCCTTCGATCACCCTGACCATCGACGGGACCCCGCCAACCGCCCCCGGCCGACCGGGCCTGACGCTCGCCGACGACTCCGGGACGGCGGGGGATGGCCTGACGAACGTCCGACAGCCCCGGCTCTCGGGCGTAGCCGAGCCGGGAAGTTCGGTCCAGCTCCTCGATCCTTCGGGTCGGGTGGATGCGACGGCATCGGCCGCCGCCAATGGGTCTTACACGGCGAGGGTCGCCGGCCTCCTGGCCGACGGCCTGTATCTGCTCCATGCCGTCGCGACCGACGCGGCCGGCAACGTCAGCCCGGACGGCCCGGCGTTCGGCCTGGTCATCGATGCGACGGCGCCCGCCGTTCCGGGCCGGCCGGTCCTCGTCGCGCAGGACGATACGGGGGCGGTCGGCGACGGGATCACCGCCGCCAGGCAGCCCCGGCTGACGGGATCGGCCGCGCCCGGAGTGACGGTGCAGATCGTCAATGCCGCGGGCGCCGTGCTCGGGACCGCGACGGCGACGGCCGCAGGGGCCTACACGATCGCCCCTTCGGGGCCGCTGGCGGACGGCAGTTATGCGATCCGTGCGATCGCAGTTGACGCGGCGGCGAACGTCAGCACCCCGGGCGACCCGGCCACCCTGGCGATCCTCGCGACGCCACCGCCGGCCCCGCCCGCGCCGACCCTCATGGCGGCCGACGACACGGGGGGCGTCGGCGACGGCGTGACCTCGGTGAAGCGGCCCCGGCTGGTCGGGACCGCCGCGCCCGGGGGGCGGGCCGACTGGATCGCCGCCGACGGATCGGTCCTCGCCTCCTCGCCCGTCTCGGCGGACGGATCGTATCAGATCCAGGCGCCGACCGCCTTGGCCAACGGCATCAGGTCGGTCCGGATCCGCTCGACCGACGTCGCCGGCAACGTCGGCCCGACCGGGCCAGCATTCCACCTGACGGTGCGCGCGACGGTGGCCGACTATTTCGGGACCGGTGCCACCCCCCTCCACGACTACCAGCCCGGGATCGCCACGTACTCCATCCAGCAGCCCATCACCGGCGCCCTGATCTGGAAGCCCTTCGGGACGGTCGGCGACGTGCCGGTCTCCGGCGACTTCTTCGGCGACGGTCGGGGCGACCTCGCCGTGTATCGGCCGGGGACCTCGACCTTCTACGCCCTCGACCCGGCGACGAATGTCTCGATGGCCGTCGCACTGGGCCAGGCGGGCGACCTCCCCGTGCCCGCCGATTTCACGGGCGACGGCAAGACGGATGCCGCGGTCTACCGCCCGGGGACCTCCACCTTCCTCGTCCGGGATTCGGCGACCAACGCCGTCACATCGAGGCCGTTCGGCCTCCCGGGCGACATCCCGGTCCCCGCCGATTACTTCGGCGATGGCCACGCCGACTTCGCCGTCTACCGGCCAAGCATGGCCACGTTCTTCGTCCTCAATCCGGCGACGGGCGCCACCGCGACCGTCCCGCTCGGGCAGCCGGGCGACATCCCCACCCCGGCCGATTTCGAGGCCCTCGGCCGCGTCGATTTCGCCGTCTACCGGCCGAGCACGGCGACTTATTATGTCAAAATGTCGGCGACCGGCTCGGTGACGGTCAAGCGGTTCGGCCTCGTCGGCGACATCCCCGTCCCGGCCGATTATTTCGGGGACGGTCACGCGGATGTCGCCGTGTTCCGGCCGAGCACGGCGACCTATTTCGTCTTCAACCTGGCCACCTCCCGGGGCAAGATCGCCCAGTGGGGCTACGCAGGGCGGGACAGGCCGACCCTCGCTCCGCTCGCAACCTGGTTCCAGGCCACGACTCTGACCAAATCCAGTCCCATCGGCTCGCCGTCGGCCGCCTCGGCCTCGGGCGGGCCTTCGGCCCCGGCCCTCGGCCGAGGGTCCGTCCCGACGGTAACCGAGTTCGTCCCCGATTCCTCCGTCCCGGGCCGATCGGCGAAACCGAAGGCCATCCACGACCTCGCGATCCGCAACCTCGGCCAGGGACGATGGCGCCCCGGCCGCTGACGGGCGGCCGGATCGGTGTTATGATCTCCTCGGCGGCCGATGCGTGACGTCGCCGCGGGGATCGAGGCCGGGGATCCCACTCCTCGCCTCCCGGCGGGGTCGACTCCATGCCCGATCGCTACTGGCTGATCCATCCCAATGGAGGCCGGCAACTCATCGACGCCCGTCAGTTCGACCTCACCCGGCTCGCCGAGCAGGCCGGACGGGTCGGCGGGAACCTGGTGGTCGAGACGGTGGGATCGGACCAACCTGCCCCTCCGCCCGTGTCCTTCGAGGCCCCGATCTCGGCCCTCGGTCCGCTGTTCCGGGGCCGCCTCGATCGACTCCATCCTTGCCGCGTTGGGTTCGATGTCGACATCAACATTCGGCCCACGAACCGCGTGCTGGGGGGGTATTACAAGACGCGGCGGCTCGTCCGTGTCTACTCGCATGACCGCGATCTGGGCCGTCGGCCGCTGGAGGACCTGTTCGACACCTTCCTCCACGAGATTGCGCATCACCTGGAGTATACGGAGCCCGGGTCGTTCCACGCGCGGGATTGCGGCCGGGTCCCGGGCCGGATGCACAGCCGATTGTTCTGGCGGATCCTCGGCGAGTTGAAGGGGAGATGGTCCGACGCCCAGCGCCGGGCCTGAGGGGCCGGGGCGCCCCTGGGGGCGCCCCGGAGCCCGATCAGTCGGCGAGCTTGAGCGACTTGATCTTGGCCGCGACGTCGACGCCGGCCTGGGCGTTGGTGATCTTCTTGTCGATCTCCTTGATCACGCCGTCCTTGTCGATGTAGAAGGTCCAGCGGTCGGACATCCCCCGGGCGTTTAGCACGCCGTAAGCCTTGGCGGTCGACTTCTCGGGGTCGCTCAGGATCGGGTAGTCGAGGTCGAGCGACTCGGCGAACTTGGCGTTGACGTCGGAGGGGTCGACGCTGGCGGAGAAATAGGCGACCTGGCTGGCCTTGAGGGCCTCACTGTTGGCCTTGAGCGACTTGCACTCGGCGGTGCAGCCGCCAGTGAACGCCTTGGGGAACCAGGCGATCACGACGCCCTTCTTGCCCTTGAAATCGGCCAGGCTGTAGGTCTTGCCGTCGGACGCCTTGAGGGTGAAGTCGGGGGCCTTGTCGCCGACCTTCGGCCCCTCGGCGGCGCCGGCGGCGCCCCCGGCCAGGACCATCCCCAACCCGAACAGGGCGGCCACGCCCCAAATCTTGGTCTGCATCGTCAACGCTCCCTGGGACCGGCGGGTCGCCCCGCGTCACCCTCCCGCGCCTTGCGAGAGGGGAAGCCCAGCCTAGCATCCCCGCCCCGGGGCCGCAAATGGCCGGCCCGGTTGCGATCGCCCGTCGATCCGGGCGAGACGTGGCCTCGTCCGGCGCCGGGCGCGGGTGGGTTCGTTCCGTGGCTTCCGCGATTGGCTTCGTCCCGCGCCGGGGCGTGTCATGGCGAGGCGCACGGTGAGCGCTGGTGGCCCGGTGATGCTCGGGCCTCCGGGGGACACGGGGCGATCGGCCCCGATTCGCGGCGGATCCGACTGCCCTTACTCGATCGATTCACGACGCGACGGGGCCGTGCCGCATCCGATTTCCCGGGCGGACGGCGATCGGACGATCGGTCGAGTCGGCTTGTCCTGCCCCGCCCCGATTATTATCATCGAGGCGGTGCAACCCTCGGGTCATGCGGGCCTTTCGGGACGGCGGCGGTTCGGGAGGCGTCGGCGGGAGGCGTGCGATGCGCCCCGGATGACGCTCCATCGGGCGGGAGGTGACGGGATGGCGACTGCCGAACGGACGCGGGCTCGGATCTACGACGACATCACCCAGACCATCGGCAACACGCCGCTGATCCGCCTCCGGCGCGTGACGGCCGGCTGCTCGGCCGAGGTCGTCGCCAAGCTGGAGAACTTCAACCCGCTCTGGTCGGTCAAGGACCGGATCGGCGTCGCCATGATCGACGCCGCCGAGGCCGACGGCAAGATCACGCCCGACACCGTGATTGTCGAGCCCACCAGCGGGAACACCGGGATCGCCCTGGCCTTCACCTGCGCCGCCCGCGGCTACCGGCTGATGGTCACGATGCCCGAGAGCATGAGCCTGGAACGGCGCCGGCTCCTCAAGGCGTTCGGGGCCGAGATCGTCCTGACCCCGGCCGCCGAGGGGATGCCCGGCGCGGTCCGTCGGGCCGAGGAGATCGTCAAGAACACCCCGCACGCCTTCATGCCCCAGCAGTTCAAGAACCCCGCCAACCCCGAGATCCACCGCAAGACCACCGCCGAGGAGATCTGGCGCGATACCGAGGGCGCCGTCGACATCCTCGTCTGCGGGGTCGGCACCGGCGGGACGATCACCGGCTGCGGCGAGGTCCTCAAGGCGCGCAAGCCCGGCGTCCAGGTCATCGCCGTCGAGCCGGCTAACTCGCCGATCCTGACCCAGCGCCTCAAGCACGAGCCGCTCAAGCCGGGCCCTCACAAGATCCAGGGGATCGGGGCCGGGTTCATCCCCGACGTCCTCAATACCGAGGTCATCGACGAGGTGGTGCAGGTCCGCGACGATGAGTCGTTCGAGATGGCCCGACGGCTGGCCCGGGAGGAGGGAATGCTGGTCGGGATCTCCTGCGGAGCCGCCGCCGCCGGCGCCATCCACGTCGCCCGGCGGCCCGAGAACGCGGGCAAGCTGATGGTCGTCATCCTGCCCGACCTCGGCGAGCGCTACCTCTCGACGCCGCTCTATCCGGAATGAGGCCGATCGGTCGGCCGGTCCCGATCGCCCCGGAGGGCGGACTGTCCCCGGGCCTCCCGTCCCCCGCCGAGGCCATCGATGTCGGAGACCGACGGTCGGACGCCGCTCGAGATCCCGGCCGGGTTCCTCGACGCGATGGTCGCCCATTGTGTCCGGGAGTCCCCGATGGAGTGCTGCGGCCTGCTCGGCGGAGTTTCCCCGGCGGTCTCCTCGATCCACCCGATGCGGAACGCCTCGGCCAGCGAGGTCCGATACGACGCCGACCCGCGCGACCTGATCGCCGCCGTCCAGTCGCTCCGGGGCCGGGGGGCGGAGATCCTGGCCATCTACCACTCGCATCCCCGATGGGCCGCCATCCCCAGCCAGGTCGACCTCTGCGAGAACCATTACGGCGACGTCCCCCGGATCATCGTCTCGCTCCTCGGCGAGACGCCCGAGGTCCGCGTCTGGCGGCTCGACGCGGACTCGTATCAGGAATTGCCCTGGACCATCACTCGGGGAGATCCCTGACGACGAACGCCGGCGCGACCCGCCCGGTCAGACGTCGCAGAGGGTCACGGCCTGGCGGAGGCCCACGAGCGGATCTCGGGTGGGGATGAACTCCTGGCCGACGTAGCCTTGATAGCCGATCTCGACGAGGGCCTCCATGATCGGCCGGTAGGCGATCTCCTGCTTGTCGTCCAGCTCGCCCCGGCCCGGGTTGCCCGCGGTGTGGACGTGGCCGATCGTGTCCCTGAGCTGGCGGATCCGGCGGATGATGTCGCCGTCCATGATCTGGACGTGATAGATGTCGAACAGGAGCTTGAGGTTGGGCGAACCGACCCGGTTGATGATGTCCACGCAATAGTCGGTGTGGTCGCCCTGGTAGCCGGGGTGGCCCTTCATGCTGGTCGCGTCCCGCGAGTTGAGCATCTCCAGGCAGAGGGTGACGCCCTTCTTCTCGGCGTAGGGGAGGATCTTCCGGTAACCCTCGACGCAGTTCCGCGCCCCGACGTCGGCGGGGATCTCCTCGGCGAACCCGGTGAAGGTGATCACCCGCCGGAAACCGTGCTCGGCGCACGCGTCGATCGCATCCCGGGTGGCCTTGATGACCCGATCGTGATACCGGGGGTTGTTGAATCCCCGGGCGAATGGCGGGTCGGGGGCCATGTCGATCTGGCCGATCGCGCAGCCGATCCCGTTCTTGACCAGGGTCGGGAAATGTTTCGGGTCGATCAGCTCGATGCTGACGCAGCCCAGCTCCCTGGCGACCTCGACGGTCCGGGGGATGTCCCAGTATTTCTCGAAGCACCAGTGGACGATCGACTGCTTGATCCTCCCCTTCTTCACCGCCGACCCCGGCGCCTGGTCGGCGGCCGGGGCAAGCGGCGTGCCCAGGGCGACGGCCCCGACGGCGAGGGCGCCCGAGGCTCCCTTCAGCATCGATCGACGGCTGGTTTGCTCGGGCGGTCGGCTTTCCTGGCCCTGTCGGCTCATCGTGGGGTGCTCCCGGTCGGTCGTGGGATCATGGCGGTAGACACCCTCATATCAGGTCCGGTCGGGGTTTCCCAGCGGATAATCTCCCGCGAGGTCGCGACGAGAGGGCCACGCCGTTAGAATCTCCCGGGAATCGCATCGTCGATCCCCGGAGGTTCCGGTCATGGGCCCGAGTCGCGACTTGATCCATCCGCGCGACGAGATCATGCGGACGATGGAGCGGATCTACCGATACCGGATGACCACGACGTCGGGCGGCAACCTGTCGATCCTCGACGACGAGGGCGACATCTGGATCACGCCCGCCCGGCTGGACAAGGGGAGCCTCCGCCGCGATGACGTCGTCCAAGTCCGTCCCGACGGCTCGCACGAGGGGCCACATCGACCCTCCTCCGAGTTCCCGTTCCACCGGGCGATCTACCGGGCCCGGCCGGACATCCGCGGGATCGTCCACGCCCACCCCGTCGCGTTGGTGGCCTTCAGCATCTGCCGACGGGTGCCCGATACCAACGTCCTGCACCAGGCCCGGAAAGTCTGCGGGGCCGTGGGCTTCGCCCCCTACGCCCTCCCCGGGAGCGCCGCGCTGGGCGAGAACATCGCCGGGACCTTCGCGACCGGGTCGGACTGCGTGGTCCTGGAAAACCACGGGGTCGTCACCGCCGGGGCCGGCTTGCAGCAGGCATTCGAGCGGTTCGAGACGCTGGAATTCGCCGCCAAGACCCTGATCAAGGCCGGGATCCTGGGCGAGGTCCGGACCCTGGCCGACGAGTCGACGCCCCCCGGGCCGCCCCCGGCCTCGCCGCCCCCCTTCGAGCCCGGTCCGGCCTCCAGCCGGGAGAAGGAGCTGCGCCGGCAGCTCTGCGAGTTCGTCCGCCGGGCCTATCAGCAGCGGCTGATGATCAGCACCCAGGGGGCCTTCTCCGCCCGGCTCGAAGGCGACGCCTTCCTGATCACCCCGCACCGGGTCGACCGCAGCTCGCTCGACGTCCGCAACCTCGTCCTGGTCCGCGACGGGTCGCCGGAGGTGGGCAAGGAGCCCAGCGGCTCGGCGAGGAACCATCGGGCCATCTACCGGGCCCACCCGGCGATCCAGTCGGTCGTCAACGCCTACCCGGTCAACGCCACGGCCTTCGGGGTGACCGCTACCCCCCTCGACTCGCGGACCATCCCCGAGAGTTACCTGTTTCTCAAGGAAGTTGGCCGGGTCCCTTACGGGGTCCAGTTTGGCGACGGCGCCGACCTGGCCGGTCGCGCCTCGCCCCGAGATCCGATCCTGATCCTCGACAACGACGGGGTGCAGGTCTGGGGGACCAGCGTCCTCGACGCCTTCGACCGGCTCGAAGTGCTGGAGACGACCGCCGAGGCGATGATCAACTCCCGACCGTTGGGTGCGATGGTCCCGATGTCGGACGCGGCGATCGCCGAATTGAATGCGGCATTCAACCTCTGACGGGGAGGACGCCCCTACCGATGTCTTCGGCCCCGGAAAGGGGGAAATCCGTCGGTCGAGCCGTTGCTGTTATTCCCGTAACCATAGGCGCCGTAGTAAGGCCGGTTCGCGTACCCCGTGGGATTCGGCCGGGGGTTCTGGAGTTGGGCTCCCATCGGGTACGGGATCGCCCGGGGGAAGTAGCCCGGGGCGCCGTACCGATAGACCGTCGGGTCGCTCGGGCCGACGGAGGGCGCGTACTGGGCCTTCGATCCGGCCCCGAGGATCGAGATGGTGCCCGCCGCGATGGAGGCCGCCACGATGTTCCGCATGATTTCATCCGGTTAAAGTTCGGGGATTTTTGAGATCACGAGGGATGCAAAAGCGGCGCCGGGGGCAATGACGTCAATCCCCGCCGATGGCCATGGCGATTCCGAAAAAAACGTGGAGGGCCGAGACGGCATCCGCGACACTGGGAGGAGCAGTCGTCGGGAATCCTGTCCGCGCCGTGGGACACCTGAAAAACGGTCGATCATGTCGAATCACATCAGAGTCGCCTGCCCTCATTGTCGCGAGAACCTGGATCTGCCGCCGGATCACCTCGGGAGGGAGCGGATCTGCGAGCGGTGCCGGCAGGCCTTCACGCCCGCGATTGCCGATCCCGGTCGGTCATCATCCGACGACAAGGTCGTGGTCCAATGTCCCGGATGTCATCGCCATCTCAGGATCCGTCCCAAATACCTGGGGACCGCCGTCGCCTGCAATTATTGCAGCCGACCGTTCATTCCGGCACTAGGGCCCGCGGAATCGACGCCGATCGAGGCTCCCGGGCTCGTCGATCGGCTCGAAAGGCTGGAGCACCGGCTCGATCAATTCGACCGGATCCGCCCGGATCGGGAGGCAAGCTCCGAGCGGATCGCCGCCGAACTGACGCGGATCGCCGGGGAGATCGGCCGCGATCGCGAATCGTCCGCCGGCCTCCGAGAGGCCCTCGACGCCCTCCGGGGCGACTTCGAAGGCCACAAACAAGCGACGGAATCCCGATGGGAGGCCGGTCGGCTCTCCCTCGCGGGCGAATCGGCGGCCCGGGTCGAGGAGGCCCGCGACGAATCCCGGCGGGAGCGGGAACGACTCCGGGGCGATCTCGATCCGATCCGGAGGCAAAACGTCGAGCTGGAGCGGATCCAGGTCGAGGCCCAGGGTCGGGCTGCGGATCTCGGATCCCGACTCGCCTCGATCGAGGAGGCGCTCCGCGACGGGGCCGACCGGGAAGCCCGGATCGGGCAGGACCGGGAATTGGCGTCCCGGTTCGAAGGGGTGGAATCGGGGCTGTCGGCCCTCCGCGATGAGGTCGATCGGCTCCTCGACCGCCAGGACAGGGCGGAACGCGAGGGATCCGACCGGGAACGGGACCTCGCCATACTCCGGGAGGGATTGGAGGCCGCGCTCCGGCCGATCCGGGAAGAACTCGGACGGATCCGCGATCAACTGGCCTCATCCCGGGAGGCGGACCGGGATCGATCCGGCTTGCGGGCCCAGCTCGACGAGGCCCTGGCCTTCCTGGCGACCGAACGCGCCGAAAACGACCGGGCCTTCGAGGCGCACCGCGAGGAGCTCGATGGCCTCCGAGACCGTCAGGAGCTGGCCGAGCGCGAGGCCCGGGATCGGGCCGAGACGCTCCGGTCCGAACTGGAGGCCCTGCGCGCGGGGCCGGGATGGAGGTCGGACAGGCCGGCGGCCTCGCCCTCGGGGGTGGTCGAGGGCAGCGTGGACCGGCCGGGCCGGGGTCCGGTTCCTCCCGGGGTGAGACTTCGTCCCCCGGTCGACCTTGTCGCGCAGGACCTTGCCCTCGACCTGATCGACCGCGGCGGTCCGGGCGGAGGGGGACGGCCGGGCCCCAGGACCACCGCCTCGGTCCCCTCCGGGCCGCCACCGGCCCCCGGGCCGGGGGCGTCGATCGAGGCGGCCGACTTTCCGGCCGAGTATCAACGCCTCGGCGGCCGGTTCTCCTCATCGACGCGGGATCGGGCGTGGCCCGAGGCGGCCTCCCTCGCCCGCCAGCTCGCCGAGCTCACACGGACCCATCAGGGCGAGCTGAGCTCCGAGCACGCCCTGTGGCTCCGGAACCTCGGGATGACCCTGCCGTGGGTCGGCGACCTGGCCGGGGCGCTGTCGATGGTCCACAGGGCCCGGGAGATCTGCCGGAAGGTGCTGGGCCCGGGGCACAGCTCCTTCGCGACCTGCCTGATCGACCAGGCGGACCTGCACCTGATCTCGGGAGACATCCCCCGGGCGCGGGCCTCCTGCGAGGAGGCCCTGGCGATCCTCCGCCGGACCGTCGGCGCCGGCCATCCGCTCCTGGCCAGGGCCCAGGCCTGCCTGGACCTGATCGAGGCCAGGCGGCCCTCGCGGAGGGAGGACTTCGGATCGACCACCATCATGACGACCTGAACGGCGGCCGATTCAGCCGACCGTGTTGCCGCCGTTGACCGAGAGCCTCTGACCGGTGATGAACCGGGCCGCGTCGGAGGCGAGGAAGGCCACGGCCTCGCCGATATCGTCGGGCTCGCCCATCCGCTTCATCGGCACGCCGGCGGCATAGGCATCCTTCATCGGCCGGGGGTCGTCGGCGTGGCGTTCGGTGGGGATCCAGCCGGGGGCGACGAGGTTGACGGTGATCTGCCAGCCGGCCAGCTCATTGGCCCACGACCGGGTCAGGCCGAGCTGCGCCCCCTTGGCCGAGACGTAATTCGAGAACTGGGGGACGCCCTTCTCGAAGACCTCCGAGCCGACCTGGACGATCCGGCCCCATCGGCGGGCCTTCATGCCGGGGACCACCGCCCTGGCCAGCAGGACCGGGCTCTTGACGAAGAATTCGAGCTGGTCCAGGCAGGCCCGCCAGGTCAGGTCTTCGAGCTTGACGAACGGCTGGGGGCCGGTCGCGTTGCAGACGAGGACGTCCACGGTGCCGTACCTCTCGCCGATCGCGGCGACCATCCGTTCGACCTCCGCCTCGTCCCGGACGTCGGCGACGAAGACCTCGGCCTCTCCGCCCCCCGACCGGATCCCCTCGACCACGGCCCGGGCCTTGTCGGGGCTGCCGAACGAGTTGACGGCGACCTTCGCCCCCCGATCGCCCAGGCTCCGCGCAATCGCGGCACCCAGGCCGCGCGAGGCCCCGGTCACCAGGGCCACCCTGCCGGACAGTTCTCGGAGATCCATGCGAGGAAGCCTCAGGCGAGGAGTTTGTCGACGACGACGCCACTCACGTCGGTCAGCCGGAAGTCCCGCCCCTGCGACTTGTAGGTCAGCCGGGTGTGGTCGAGGCCGAGCAGGTGGAGGATGGTCGCCTGGACGTCGTGGACGTGGATCGGATCTTCGGCGACGTGGAAACCCAGGTCGTCGGTCGAACCGATGGTGATCCCGCGCTTGATCCCGCCGCCGGCCATCCAGATCGTGTACGCCTGCGGGTGATGGTCGCGGCCGAGGCTCCGCCCCAGCGCCGCGTTCGACTCGACCATCGGCGTCCGGCCGAACTCGCCGCCCCAGACGACCAGCGTGTCGTCGAGCAGCCCGAGCCGCTTGAGGTCCTTCACCAGGGCGGCGGAGGCGCGGTCGGTCTGGCCGCACTGGGCCTTGAGGCCGCCGGCGACGTCGGAGTGGTGGTCCCATCCCTCGTGGTAGAGGTTGATGAACCGGACCCCGCGCTCGACCAGCCGGCGGGCGAGCAGGCAATTGTTGGCGAACGAGGCCTCGCCGGGCTTCGCCCCGTAGAGCTCCAGCGTCTCCTTCGACTCGCCCGAAAGGTCCATCAGCTCGGGGGCGCTGGTCTGCATCCGGTAGGCCAGCTCATAGGAGGCGATCCGGGCCTCGATCTCGGGGTCGCCGACGGCGTCGAGGTGGCGGCGATTGAGGCCCCGGACCAGGTCGATCGTCTCGCGCTGGAGGCGGGGGTCGACGCCCGACGGGCTGGCGACGTTGAGGATCGCGTCCCCCCTGGATCGGAACGGGACGCCCTGGTACGCGGCCGGGAGGAACCCGCACGACCAGTTCGCCGCCCCCCCGCTGGTCCCGCCGGCCGAGCTGAGCACGACGAACCCGGGGAGGTCGTCGCACTCGCTCCCCAGCCCGTAGGTCACCCACGACCCCATGCTCGGGCGGCCGGGGAGCGACGACCCGGTGTTCATGAGGATCTGGGCCGGGGCGTGGTTGAACTGGTCGGTCCGGGTCGACTTCACGATCGCGATGTCGTCGACCACGCCGGCCAGGTGCGGGAGCATCTCCGACAGCTCGGCCCCCGACTTGCCGTGCCGGGCGAACCGGAACCGCGACGCCATCAGGCTGGCGTCGGGCCGGATGAAGGCGTACCGCTGGTCCTTGACGACGTCGGCGGGGACCGGCTTGCCGTCGAACTTGACGAGGTCCGGCTTGTTGTCGAACAGGTCGAGCTGACTCGGGGCGCCGGCCATGAACAGGTAGATCACCCGCTTCGCCTTCGGCGCGAAGTGCGGTGGCCGTGGCGCGAGCGGGTCGGCGCCGGCGGCCGACGCGGCCCGGGTGCCGACCAGCATCGAGGCCAGGGCGATCTTGCCCAGGCCCACGCCGCAATCGCGGTAGAAGTGGCGGCGGGTGACGGCCCGGGGGTCGCGGCGGGGGATGGTCATCGCGCTCACTCCTTGGTGATCGTCTCGTCGAGGTTGAGCAGGGCGCGGGCGGCGGTCGCCCATCCCGCCAGGTCGGCGGCGTCGCCCCTGGCGTCGGGCCCGATCACCCGGGCCGGGTCGAGCCCGCCGGTCCGGAACCGGGCCGCCTGCCGGGCCTGGAAGTCGACGATCGACGCGACCTCGTCGGCGGAGGGTGCCCGGCCCAGGCAGAGCCGGAACGCGAGCCGGGCCCGGCCCTCGGCGTCGGCCGGTCCCTCGGCCACGACCCGCTTGCCGAGCGCCCGGGCGGCCTCGACGAACGCCGGGTCGTTGAGCATCGTGAGCGCCTGGAGCGGCGTGTTCGACCGCTCTCGGCGGACGCAGGTCACCTCGGACGTCGGCGCGTCGAAGGTGGCGAAGGCCGCGAACGGTGCCGTTCTCTTGGCATAAGTATAGAGCCCCCGGCGGAACCGATCGCCCCCCGGGCTGGTCGGCCAGGCCATCTGCCCGTAGGCCAGCGACGTGACCCCTTCCGGCTGGGGCGGGAAGACGCTCGGGCCGCCGATCTTCGGGCTGAGCAGCCCGCTCGCCGTCAGGGCGATGTCGCGGACCATCTCCGATTCGACCCGGAAACGCGGCCCGCGCGCCAGCAGTTCGTTCCTCGGGTCGCGGGCGAGCAGGTCGGCCGGGGCCCTCGACACCTGGCGGTAGGTGGCGCTCGTGACCATCAGCCGGTGCATCGCCTTCTGGCTCCATCCCCGACGGGGGAACTCGGTCGCCAGCCAGTCGAGGAGCTCGGGATGGGTGGGCCGCTCCCCCCGGGTCCCGAAGTCGTCGACCGTCACCACCAGCCCCCGGCCGAAGAACGCCTGCCAGGCCCGGTTCATGACCACCCGGCCGACCATCGGGTTCTCCTCGGCGACCAGCCACCGGGCCAGGGTCAGCCGGGGGGGGGCCGGACTCTCGGGGATCGGGTGGAGGACCGACGGCACGCCCGGCCCGACCGGGGTGCCGAGCTGGAGGAACTCGCCCCGGCGGTGGACGTGCGTGGCCCGGTCGTGGCCGGCCGGCCGCTCCTGCATCACCATCGAGGTGGAGAACCGGGGGATCGACTTGCGGAGCGCCGCGATCTCGGCGACCGGCTTCGCCATCTCGGGCGCGACCGACAGGAAATGTTGCTCCAGGGCCCGCGATTGGTCGGGAGCCCGGCGGGCGGCCGGGATCAGGGCGATTTCTTCGACATCCTCGGGGAGCCCGGACGCGACGGGCGGATCGGGGTCGGTCGTGGTCGAGACCCGGAACCGGCCGATCGTGGTCTGGTGGATGTACATCTGCTGGAGGGTCAGGACCAGTCGGCCGCCCGGGCCGACTTCCAGGGGTTCGCCCAGGCGGAAGACGATCGCGTGCGGGCTCCCCACCCCGCCCCCGACGGCCCAACCGGTGTCGGTCTTGCCGTCCAGGGTCAGCGCGGCGGCCCGGCCCTTCTCCTCGAAGTCGGCCGAGGCGTCGAGCACCTCCACGGGGTGCAGGGGCTTGACCCCGTCCGGGGAGGCATCCAGATTGACCTGGGTCAGGAGGAAATTCCCGACCGAGAACAACGGGGCCCGGCCCGGCCCGCCGTCGGGGAGGCTTTCATGGGGCAGGACCTCCAGGCGGATCGCGGTGATCCCCGCCCGGTCGACCGGGATTGCGACCCGATACGTGTCGTTGTTCGGCTTGTCGCCCGTGACGAGGACCGATCGGTCATCGAGCACCGTCATCGTCGCCCCCTTCGCCGAGGTGACCTTGTCCGGGACGACCCTGGACCAGTGGGTGAGCTTGAGCTTCGATTCCCACTCGGCCTTCCGGGCTTCGAGGCGGGTCCGCCGCCCTGGGGCAAGGCCCGGCGTCCCGGGATGGTCGCGGCCGGCCGAGAGCCGGAACCGGCCAAGGACGTGCTGGCCGCCGTAGGTCTGGTCGAGCCGGAAGGTCAGGCGGGACCGCCCGTCGGGGAGCTTCCCGACCACCTCGAACGTGGCCGATCGGTCGCGGTTCATCTGACCGGAGCCGTCGTCGATCGCCCAGCCGGTGGCCGGGTCGCCGTCGATCGCCCCGGCGACGTCGAAGCTCGCCTGCGAGACGTCGGCCCCGGCCGAGGCCAATCGGATCGGCCGCCCTTCGCCGTCGACGGCCGTCAACTCGGTCAGGACGAAGTTGCCGTTGGGAGCCCGACCCGGCCCCCCCCGGGGGAGCGACGGGTCCGTCAGGGCCTCGATCCGGAAGGCCGAGACGCCGGCCAGGTCGGCCTCGATCGAAACCTCATAGCGGTCGGTCGCCGGGGCCGGGCCGGAGGCGAGGGCCGAGCCGTCGGGCCGGATTTCCACCGGGGCGCCCGAGGTCGCGGTCGCCCTGGTCGGGATCTGGACGTCCCATTTCCTGTCCGGTTCGCGGTCGGGGAAACGGTCGGCCAGGCTCCCTTCGAGGCTCGCGATCTTCCCCGCGATCTCCGCGCGACGGGCGGCGATGGTGGGGTCGGGCAGTTCGAGGTCGGGCTCGTCGGCGTTGTTGAAGTAGGAGAAGAGGCGGTAATATTCGCGCTGGGTGATCGGGTCGAACTTGTGGGTGTGGCACTGGGCGCACTGGACCGTCAAGCCGAGCCAGACGGCCCCGGTGGTGGCGACCCGGTCGACGATCGAGGCGAAGCGGAACTCCTCGACGTCGATCCCGCCCTCCTCGTTGATCATGGTGTTCCGATGGAACCCGGTGGCGACCTTCTGGGCCGGGGTCGAGCCCGGCAGGAGGTCGCCGGCGATCTGCTCGACGGTGAAGCGGTCGAACGGCATGTCGTCGTTCAGGGCCTTGATGGCCCAGTCGCGATAGGGCCAGATCGAGCGTTCGCGGTCCTTCTCATACCCGTTGGTGTCGGCGTACCGGGCGCCGTCGAGCCACCGGCGGGCCCATCGCTCGCCGTAGTGGGGCGAGGCGAGCAGGCGGTCGACCAGCCGTTCATAGGCGTCGGGGCGGCCGTCGGCGACGAAGGCGTCGACCTCGGCGACCGAGGGCGGGAGGCCGATCAGGTCGAGACCCACGCGGCGGATCAGGGTCGCGCGGTCGGCCTCGGGCGACGGCCGGAGCTTCTCGCGATCGAGCCGGGCCAGGACGAAGCGGTCGATCTCGTTCCGGGGCCAGGCCGGATCGCCGACCCCGGGGAGGTCGGGGCGGGCCGGACGGCGGAAGGCCCAGTGGTCCGACTGCTCCTCGGCGGCGGCGACGGCGGCCGACTCGGGCCACTGGGCGCCCTGGTCGATCCAGGCGCGGAGCAGGCCGACCTGCTCGGGCGAGAGCGGGTCGCCGCTCCCCTCGGGGGGCATGGGGTGATCCTCGTCGAGCCCGGCGACATAGCGGAGCAGGCGGCTCTCGGCCGCCTTGCCCGGCAGGATCGCCGGCCCTTCGTCGCCCCCGGCCAGGGCCCCGGCCTTCCGGTGGAGCACCAGCCCGGACTTCTGCTTCTTCGGCCCGTGGCAGTTGGTGCACTTCGCGGCGAAGATCGGGCGGACGTCGCGGAGGTAATCCACCTTGCGGGTCGCGGCCGGGGGGAGCGGATCCTGCGCCGGTCCTTCCCCGATCGAGACGATCCCGAGCCCGAGCAGGATGCCGGCGGCGGGTCCCATCATGGTGTCACTTCCCCTCGCCGAGGACCAGGATTTCGATGTCCTTGAACCGAACGTCGACGTCCTGCCCGCCGTGGACCTGGAGCGCGAATTTGCCCCGCTTTCGGCCCCGCGGGTCGACGATCTCGGCCGACCTGGTGCCGTTGACGTGGACCACCACCCGGTCGCCCAGGGCCACGACCGACATCTCGTTCCAGGCCCCCGGCCTGAACCACTTCTTCACGTCCTCGGGTTTGGGCTGGACGACCCAGCCGCGGCCCTCCGTCTCGTAGAGGCCGCCGACGTCGTTGGTGGGGTCGACCTCGGCCTGGAACCCCCGGACGCCCAGCGAGCCCCCCTCGTCGGCCCGGAAGTAGAGCCCGCTGTTGCCCCGATCCGACCTGAACCGGAACTTCACCGCGAAGTCGCCGTAGATCTCGCGGGAGAACAGGTGGCCGTGCTTCGGGTCGGACGAGGCATTGGTCCCCCGGATCGCGTCGCCCTCGACCGCGAAATGACCCCCGCCGACGGCGACCCACCCCTCCAGGGTCTTGCCATCCCAGAGCGGCTTCCATCGCGACTCGCCCAGGTCCTTGACCCGGACGTCCTTCCATCGGATCACGCCCTCCTTGCCGGCGTGGACCTGGAGCGCGATGAACCCTTCAAGGTCCATCGTGTCGAGATAATCGGCGCACGGGACGCCGTTGAGGGTGATCCTGATCCGAGGGCCGCGGGCCTCGATGACATAGGCGTTCCAGCCCTGGACATGGAACGCCTTCCGCGCCTCGGGGTGGTCCCTGAGGTCGTAGAGCCAGCCGCGTCGGCCTTCGTCATAAAGTCCCCCCGACCAGGCCCGGGGCAAGGGGTCGACCTCGGCCTGGTAGCCGAAGACGCGGACGGAGCCGTTGGGTTCCGTCCTCTGGTGGCTCCGGAACTGGATCCCCGAGTTGCCCGGGACGTCCAGCTTGAGGTCGAGCTTGAGGATGAAGTCGCCGTAAGTCCTGTCGGTCCGGAGGAAGGTGTTGGACTTCGAAGCGGGGTCCACCGTGCCGACGATCTCGCCCCCCTCGACCCGGTACTTCGCCCCTCCGCCGACCACCTTCCAGCCGTCGAGCGTCTTGCCGTCGAAGATCGGGACGAACCCGGCTTCGTCCTCGTCGGCCCTCGCCGGCGCGCTGAGCCAGCAGCCCAGGATCAGGATGATGAGCGGACGGGATGTCATCGCGGCGAATCCTCGGTGGGTCGACGGCGGGGAGATCATCGAGCGTAATCGTCGGGATTCGATGCCACAAGGGGAAAAGGATTGGCCCGCCGGGAGACCATGTCCCGACATCAATATTCTTGGTTTCTTCCGGTGCCCCGGGGGCTGGCCGGCCCGTCGGCCCGATCTCCCCCGGTTTCAGACGATGATCGACGACTTCGCCTGGGCCGCCTGCTCCATGAGCGACTGGACCCGGGCGACCATCTCCTCGGGCTCGGCGGTCTCGCCCTCCAGGATCAGGGTGTTGGCCCAGAGCTGCCGGGCGCATTCCTTGATGAAAGGCGCGTGGTCGGCGTTGGCGGACAGCATCGTGAGCCGTCGGATCAGGGCGGCCTCGGGGTTGACCTCGAGGATCCGTTTCGAGGCCGGGAACTCGCGGTTGTTCTGCTTCAGGAGCCGCTGCATCTGGAGGCTCAGGCCGCCGTCGGCGTTGACCAGGCAGCACGGGCTGTCGGTCAGCCGTTTCGAAGGCCGGACCGACTCGATCCGTCCCCCCAGGGCCTCCCGGAACAGGTCGAGCACCCGGCCGAAGTCGCCCGAGGTGGCGGGCTCTTCCCGCTTCTCGGCCTCGCCGCCGGGGAGTTCGAGGTCGGACGAGTCGATCGAGGTGAGGGCCTTCCCCTCGAAGGTGTGCAGCGACGTCATCACGAACTCGTCGATCGGGTCGATCAGGAGCAGGACCTCCAGGTTGCGGCTCCGGAAAATCTCCAGGTTGGGGCTCTTGCGGATCGAGGGGAGGTCGGGCCCGCCCAGGTAGTAGATCGCCTTCGAGTCGGCCGGCGCCCGCTCGACGTACTCCTTGAGGCCGACGAGCGTCTGGCCGTCCTCGGACCGGGACGACGCGAACCGGAGGAGCTTCGCGACCCGGTCGCGGTTGGCCGGGTCGACGGCGATTCCTTCCTTGAAGGTCGGGCCGAACTGGCGGTAGAACCCGAGGTAGTCGTCGGGCTTCTCCTCGGCCATCGCCGAGAGCCGGTCCAGGACCCCCTTGACCAGGACGTTCCGGATCTTCCGGATCACCGAGCTGTCCTGGAGCGTCTCGCGCGAGACGTTCAGGGGGAGGTCCTCCGAGTCGACCAGCCCGTGGAGGAACCGGAGGTACTCGGGCAGGAGGTCCCGGCAGTTGTTCTGCACCAGGATCCGCCTGGCGCAGAGGTTGATGCCATGCTCCAGCCGGCCGAAACCGAGCCGCTCGACGTTGGCCCTCGGGCAGTAGAGGATCGCGCGGAACTGGATCGGCGAGTCGACCGCCATGTGGAGATGCCAGAGCGGCGATTCGTCGCCGCCGTGGGTCAGGTATTGATAGAACCGGGCGTGCTGCTCGTCGGTGACCTGCCCCTTGGGCTCGACCCAGATCGGCTTCTGGTCGTTGACCACCTCATCGCCGAACTTGATCGGGTGCGGGACGAAGCCGGAATAGGTCTTGAGGACCGTCTTGATCCGGTAGGGCTCGGCGAATTCCCCGGCGTCCTCCTTGAGGTGGAGGATGACCTCGGTCCCGCGGGACAGGCCCTCGGCCTCGACCACCGTGAACGTCCCCGTGCCGTCCGACTCCCACTCCCAGCCCTTCTCCTCCCGGTAGCCCCGCGACCGGACCCGGACCGAGTCGGCGAGCATGAACGCCGCGTAGAAGCCGACGCCAAACTGGCCGATCAGCGAGACGTCGGCCTTGCCGGCGGCCGAGGCGTTCTTGAGGAACTCCATCGACCCGCTCCGGGCGATGGTCCCGAGGTTGCTGACCAGCTCGTCGCGCGTCATCCCGACCCCGTTGTCGCGGATGACCAGCTCGCGAGAGTCCGGGCGTCCCTCCACCGCGATCTCCAGGGCCCCGGCGTCGCGATGGGCCTCCTCGGTCATCGCCACGAAACGCATCTTGTCAAGCGCATCCGAGGCGTTCGAGACCAACTCCCGGACGGCGATATCCCGGCTCTGATAGAGCGAGTGCGAGAGCAACTGGAGGAGCTGCTTGATCTCGGCCTGGAAGGAATACTGCTGTCGATCCGCTGCCGTTGACATCGACCTTACCCCAAGTGACGAAACACCCGACGCCGGGACGGGCTCGGAGGAACGCTCGCCCGATTATACGGGCCCGACCCGCCCGGGGTGGGAGTCTCGTCCCGCCGACGGGGCGGAGTCCCTGCGAGGGGGGCCCGATCGCGCGTCAGCCCGGGGAGCTGGCCGGGGTGACGCTCGCCTGCCGGACCATCGCGGTCAGCGCCGAGGCGGCTTCGCGGATCCGGGCGAGGTCTACGAGGAAGTCCCCGCGGTCGGGGACGACGGACGACGCATCCTCCAGGGCGTTGCAGGCCTCGGAGATCGCCCGGATCGGGATCAGGATCGTGGGGACGAGCGCGGCGAGGTCGCCCGGCAGGCCGAGGTCGGCGGGCCCGAGCAGGACGCGGTCGATGGCCGCGAGCACCTGCTTGCCCAGGGCCCGGATCGACCGGAGGCTCTGGGATCGGTAGACCCTCCCTTTCTCCTCGGCGTCGTCGATCAGCAGTTCGCAATAGCCCAGGATCTGGGTGATCGGCGCCACCAGATCGTGGCGGAGGAGGACCGCCGCCTCCCGGTCGTCTCGTCCCGGAAGTCGGGCGAATCTCATGGGGAGGCCTTGGGTTGGAGGTGCGCCTCGATCTTGGCGAGCAGCCGGGAGAACTCGATGGGCTTGATGTCGTAGTCGTCGCAGCCGGCCTCGATGGCCCGCTCGCGGTCGCCCGACATGGCGTGCGCCGTCAGGGCGATGATCGGGATCGGTGCGGTGGCGGGGTCGGCCTTGAGGAGCCGGGCGGCTTCCCACCCGTCGACCCCGGGCAAGCTCAGGTCCATCAGGATCAGGTCGAAGTCGCCGGATCGGGCGGCCTCTACACCCCGGCAGCCGTCGAGGGCGAGCGAGACCTCGTATCCCTTGCGTCCCAGGCGGCGGGAGAGCATGTCGCGATTCAGCTCGTTGTCTTCGACCAGGAGGATCCTAGGCATGGGGAGTAGACCCCGCCGGGGCGCCATCGAGCCGGCAGCGGACCCCTTCGGCGACCCGTCGACGGACCTCGACCAGCAGCTCGTCGCGGGGTGACGACCCCTTCTGGAGGATGGCATGGACCTTGCCGTTGAGCCGGGCATGTTGCTCGGGCGAGAGGTCGCGGGCCATGGTGATCAGGATCGGGACGTCCCGACCGTCGACCCTCCCCCGGAGTTCGGCGGCGAAATCGAACCCATCAAGGCCGGCCATGGTCAGGTCCAGGATCACCAGGTCGGGCCGGGCTTGCTCGAACCGGTCCAGGCCGACCCGACCGTCCTCGGCCTCGACGACCGACCACCCCTCCCCTTGTAGCATTTGCCGGGCCATCTGCCGGGCCGCAGGGTCGTCGTCGACGACCAGGGCCAGGCCACCGGGAAGCCCCTGGCGATGGCCCCGGAGGAGGTGGGCCAGCCGGTCCCGGTCGATCGGCTTGGTCAGGTAGTCGGAGGCGTTCAGCGAGTAGCCCGTTTTCTTGTCGTCGACGAACGTGACCATGATCACCGGGATCTCGGCCAGCTCGGGGTCGGCCTTGAGCGCGGAGAGGACCGACCAGCCGTCCATCCCGGGCATCATCACGTCCAGGGTGATCAGGTCGGGGCGGATCAGCCGGGCCTTCCTCAGCCCCAGCTCGCCCCCCGGGGCGTGCTCGACCCGGAACCCCTCGCGCGAGAGGACCCTGGCCATCAGGTCGCCGACGGCGGGGTCATCGTCGATGACCAGGACCGTCCCGGACCCGGCCGCCGGCCGGCCCGAAGGCGGCCCGGCGGCGTGGAGGTCGCCCCGGCGGCCCTCGACGTCGGCCGGGAGCCGGATCGTGAACGTCGAGCCGCGGCCGGCCTCGCTGCTGGCGACGATCTCCCCGCCCATCATCTCGCAGAACCGGCGGGTGATGGTCAGCCCCAGGCCGGTCCCGCCGTACCTCCGCGTGGTCGAGGCGTCGGCCTGGACGAACGGGCGGAACAGGCGATCCATCTCCTCCGGGGTCATGCCGATCCCGTCGTCCTCGACGCTCAGGGCCAGCCGCTCCCGGCCGTCGGGGCCCGGCTCGCGCGCGGCCCGGAGGGTGATCGTGCCGTCCCTGGTGAACTTGGCGGCGTTGCTCAGGAGGTTCAGGAGCGCCTGGCGGACCTTGGTGAGGTCGGCGTGCATCGCCCCCAGGTCGTCGGCGAGGACGGGCCGGATCGCGTTGCCGGCCTTCTCGGCGAGCGGCTCGATGGTCTGGAGGACGCCCCGGATCATCTCGGCGACGTCGAAGGTCTCCAGGTAGAGGTCCATCCGGCCCGCCTCGATCTTGGACAGGTCGAGCACGTCGTTGATCAGCCCGAGCAGGTGCTTGCCGGCCGAGTGGATCCGGTCGAGGTCGGGGATGAGGTCGTCGAGACCCCGGTCGACGGCCTCTTCCTCGAGCATCTCGCTGTAGCCGATGATGGCATTCAGGGGGGTCCGGAGCTCGTGGCTCATGTTGGCCAGGAATGAGCTCTTGGAGCGGTTAGCGACCTCGGCGGCCTCCTTGGCGGCCCGGAGTTCGGCCTCGGCCCGCTTGGCCTCGGTGATGTCGCGGGCGACCTTGGTGTAGCCCAGGAGCGTCCCGGCCTCGGCGCGGACCGCCGTGACCATCCCGCTGGCGAAGAACCGCGATCCGTCCTTGCGGCGATGCCACCGCTCGTCCGCGGCCCGGCCGGTCGCCTCGGCGCGGGCGAGTTCGAGCTGGGGGATCCCGGCGGCCCGGTCCTCGGTCGAGAACAGGAGGTCGGAGCCGAGGCCGAGGATCTCCGAGTCGGCGAAGCCGAAGAGCCGCTCGGCGCCGGGGTTCCAGCTCGACACCCGGCCCTGGAGGTCGATGGCGAAGATCGCGTAGTCGCGGACGCTCTCGATCATCAGCCGGAGTCGCCCCTCGCTGTCGCGGAGCCGCTCCTGGTCGCAGACCCGCTGGGTCACGTCGGTGACCACGCCCACGAAGTGGGTCACCCGGCCGTCGGGATCCTCCACCGGGGCCAGGGTCAGGGCGTCCCAGAAGGTCGACCCGTCCTGGCGGTAGGAGAGGAGCAGGACCGACGCCTCGCGGCGGTCGCGGAAGGCGGCGTGCAGTTCCTCCACGACCCGCGGGTCGGTCCCCGGGCCGTGGAGCAGTTCGATGTTCCGCCCGGCGGCCTCGGCCTGCGAGTAGCCGGTCAGCCGCTCGAAGGCGGCGTTGACGTAGATGATCGGCTCGTCGGACCGCGCCGGGTCGGTGATGAAGATCCCCTGGGCGATCGCCTTCAGGGCCCGGTCGCGCAGCCTCATCTCGGTCTCGGCCCGGAGCCGGGGGGCGACGTCGACGAAGGTCACCACCGCGCCCAGGGTCTCGGCCCCCCTCCGGATCGGGTGCGCCCGATATTCGACCGGAAACGACGTCCCGTCGGCCCTCCAGAAGATGTCCTCCTCGCCCAGCGTCCCCTCGCCGGTCCGGAAGCACCGGAAGATCGGGCATTCGACGCCCGGGAACGGCCGGCCATCGGGCCGGGTGTGGTGGATCAGGTCGTGCATATTCCGGCCCAGGACCCGGTCGGCCGAGTCGACCCCCAGGAGCTGGAGGCCGGCCGGGTTGCAGAAGGTGCATGTCCCGTCGAGGTCGACGCCGTAGACCCCCTCCCCCGCCGAGTCGAGCAGGAGCCTGACCGTCGCCTCGCTCTCCAGGAGCGACCGCTCGGCCATCGACCGCTCGGCCAGGTGGCGGCGGAGCAGGAAGTAGATCGAGCCGATCAGGATCAGGGCGAGCGTCGAGGAGATCGAGAAGGTGACGAATGACCGGTAGATGCTCCTCCGACGCTGGTCTACCCGGGTCCTCAGCCGCCTCTCCTCCTCCTTCTCGATTGCCTTGGTCAGCGCGAAGATCGCCTTGTGCGGGCGGGAGGCCCGCTCGGAGATGAATGCGGCGCGGGCCGCCTGGGCCCCCCGGTCGCGGGCCACCGCCAGCGATGACCGCAGCTCCTCCAGCCGGGCCCGGGCGGCGCGTTCGAGGAGGGCGCACCGATGACCCTGGTCGGGATGGTCGACGATCAGCCTTCGAAGGTCCACGATCCGGGCCAGGGCCAAGCGGGAGGCCTCGTCGAACTCGGCGAGGTCGGACGGGTCGCCGTCGATCAGGTAGCCCCGCCGCGACGCCTCGGCTTCCATGATCGACGAGGCGACCCCTTCGATCTGCTCCAGGACGTCGCGGGTGTGGAGCACGTGGCGGTTGTGGGCGATCAGCTCGGCGAGGTCGCTGTACGAGATCAGGGCGTTGGCGGCCAGGACGGTCAGGGCCAGCCCGAAGCCCCAGGCCAGCTTGCGATCCGCGATCGTGCCCATCGTGACGTGGCCCTCCGCTCGCGGGTCGGGGTCGGATCGGTTCAGGATGCGGTCCCGACCGCGCGGACCTCGACGGCCAGGACCGAGACGTCGTCGCGGACGCCCGACGCCCCGGACCACGCCTCGACCTCCGCCACCAGATCATTGACGACCGAGCAGGCCGGCCCATCCCGGCCCGCCTCGATCGTCCGGAGGAGGCGATCGTTGCCGAATTGTTCGCCCGACGGGTTGGGGGCCTCGGGGATCCCGTCGGTGTAGAGGTAGAGACGGTCGCCGGCCGCCAGGTGGACGCTCCATTCATTATATCCGATCGGGCCGTCGGCCAGCCCGATCGGGAAGCCCCGGCCGGGCAGGAACCTCGCCGCGCCGTCGGCCGTGAGGAGGATCGGCGCCGGGTGGCCGGCCAGCGTGTAGCGGAACTCGCCCGAGGCGACGTCGAGGACCCCGTAGGCCAGGGTCGAATACTGCTCGGTATTGATCTCGAACGGGAAGAGCCGGTTGAGCCGGCCCGCGACCTCGGCCGGCGCGACCGGGTCGAGCCGGCCCGGCCCGTCGCCGCCCCTGACCAGGATCGAGGAGGCGTCGGCCGGGGGCGAGAGCAGCCGGCCCAGGCTCACCGACATCAGCGACGAGGCCACGCCGTGGCCGCTCACGTCCAGGACGTAGAGGGCCACCCGGTGGGCGTCCAGCTTGATCGCGCTGAGGCCGTCTCCGGCCAGCTCGTCGCAGGGGCGGAACGCCCAGGCGAACCCCAGCCCGGGGACGTCGGGCGAGGATCGGGGCAGGAACGACTCCTGGATCCGGGCCGCCGCCCTCAGGTCGTGCGACATCCGGTTGTTGGCCGCCTCCAGGTCGCGGTTCCGGTCGGCCAGGCTCCGCTCCAGCTGCCGGACCTGCTCCACGGCCCGGCGGAGCGAGACCTGGGTCCCGATCCGGGCCACGACCACCGGGAAGTCGAGCGGCTTGGTCACGTAGTCGTTAGCCCCGAGGCCGAGCGCGTGGATCACGTCCTCGCTATCGTCCTTGGCGGTCACCATGATCACCGGCAGGTCGGTCGCCGGGTGCCGCTCGCGGAGCAGCTTCAGCACCTCGAAGCCGTCCAGACCGGGCATCATCACGTCGAGCAAGACGACGTCGAACGGCCTCTCGGCGATCAGGGCCAGGGCCCGGTCGCCGTCCGGGGCGACCGTCGGCTCATAGCCGACACGCCGGAGCCGGCGCGAGAGCATGTCGCGATTGTTCGGATCGTCGTCGACGACCAGCACCGACCCCCGACCGGCCGTCATCATGCCATTGCGCCCGAGCCTCGGCCGCCGGATCGCGGGGGCGACCGCCCCCGGCCCGGCGGACGGGAGTTCCCAATCTTCCCATTGCAATCATCGTACCGATCGCCGGGCCGAGACAAGAAGCATCATCGAACCGCCGCGGCTTTTCTCGCGTAAACTATCAGGGGTGGGGCGAGCGGTCGGGATTTGCGGAGCGTACCATGAACGGCGAAATTTTCGACGAATTCGACGACCGGTTCGAGGACGACGATACCTGGATTGACGATTTCGACGACCGGGATGAAGTATTCGACGCCCAGGCCGAGGCGAAAATCCTGGACGACATCGGGATCGACTGGACGACCCTCGACGGCCGGCGGCGGTCCGACCTCGGCCTGCTCCTGGACGGCGGGGGCGAGGAAGACGACGAGATTGCCGCCTGATTTCGCCAGCCCGGTCGCGCCAGGGGCGTGCGATTCTGCGATCATGGGCCCTCCGGCGGCTCGTCTCCTTCCCGGGACCGGGGGCTCGGATCGTGGCAACGAGATTGGGGAACCTGGGGCTGGCGATGGCCCTGATCGTCGCGACGCCGGCCGCGACACGCGCGCAGGGCGAAAGGCCCGCCGACCTGATCCTCAAGGCGGCCCGGATCTGGACCGGCGACCCCGATCGGCCCTGGGCCGAGGCGCTCGCCGCCCGATCCGGCGAGATCGTCGCCGTCGGGCCCGTCGCAGCGGTGGAACGGTTCCGGGGCCCGGACACCCGGTCCGTCGACCTCCCCGGCGGCTTCGCGATGCCCGGCCTGGTCGACGCCCATGCCCACCTGATCGACCTGGGCGCCAACCAGGAGGAGATTGATCTCCGGGGCGCCGGGAGTCCCGAGGAGGTCGCGGGGCGGGTCAAGGCGCGGATCGAGGCCGACCCGGGCGACGGCTGGGTGATCGGCGCCAACTGGGACCAGAGCCTCTGGCCCGGCGGCTCATTCCCCGACTCGGCCCCTCTCGACGCCGTCGCCCCCGGGCGGCCGGTCTGGCTCCGGCGGGTCGACGGCCACGCGGGCTGGGCCAACTCCGAGGCGATCCGCCGGGCCGGCGTCACGCCCGGGTCCGTAGCCCCGCCCGACGGGCAGATCCTCCGCGACGCCTCGGGCCGGCCGTCGGGCATCTTCGTCGACGGCGCCATGGGGATAATCCGCCGGGCGATGCCCTCGCCCTCGAAGGCCGACCTGTCCCGCCGGATCCTGGCCGCCCAGGCGATCGTCTTCAAGGCCGGGCTGGTCGGCGTCCACGACGCCGGGGTCGGGCCCGGGGCCGAGGTCGACGTCTTCCGGACCCTGGAACGCGAGGGGAAGCTCAAGCTCCGGGTGTACGCGATGGCAAGTCCCCCCGAGGGCCGGGAGGTCGCATTCGCCTCGCAGGCCCCGCCGGCGTCGGGCCCCTCCGATCGGTTCACGATGCGGGCCATCAAGCTGTTCGCCGACGGCGCGATGGGGTCGCGAGGGGCCCTGCTCTTCGAACCCTACGCCGACGACCCGTCCCATAAGGGGCTCCTCCTGATCGATCCGATGGTCCTGGAGGCGACCGCGACCGCGGCCCTTCGCAACGGATGGCAGGTCTGCACCCATGCCATCGGCGACCGGGGGAACGCCCTGGTCCTCGACGCCTACGAGGCCGCCCGCCGCGCCGTGCCCGAGGCCCGCGACCCCCGATTCCGGATCGAGCATGCCCAGGCGGTCCGCAGGGTCGACGTCGCCCGGTTCGGGGCGACGGGGACGATCGCCTCGATGCAGCCGTCGCACTGCTCCGACGAGATCCGATGGGCCGACGCCCGGCTCGGGACGGCCCGATCGCAAGGGGCCTACGCCTGGCGATGGTTCGCCGACGGTGGGGTGAATCTCGCCTTCGGCAGCGACTTCCCGGTCGCCGTCGTCGACCCCTTCTATGGGATCTACGCCGCGGTGACCCGACGCCAGCCCGACGGCAACCCGCCCGGAGGCTGGCACCCCGACCAGCGCCTGACCCTCGACCAGGCGCTCCGGGGCTTCACGATCGGCCCGGCCTTCGCCTCGTTCTCCGAAGGTCGGGCGGGGACCCTCAAGGTCGGCCGGCGGGCCGACGTCACCGTGGTCGATCGCGACCTGTTCCGGATCCCGCCCGAGGAGCTGCTCAAGGTCCGGGTCCGGGCGACGGTCGTCGAGGGCGAGACGGTTTACGACGCCGGCGATCGGTGATCTCCGGATCGAGGAAGTCCGCCCGCTGGGCCCTTGCAGGGCGGGCGGTCGCGGCGAGTCCCACCCTGCAAGGGGGCGACGGGGCGAGGTGCCACCGATCCGACGGACGTCCTCGGCTCAGGCCGACTTCTTCCGGGCCGCTTCCTTGTTGGGGACGGCCTTGTACTCGGGCGTGACCTTGGAGACGTTGGGCGTGACGTCGGCCTCGACCTTGCCGGTGGCCCAGTTGAGGGCGCCGATCAGGAGGCCCTGGAACTTGGGGTTCTCCCAGACGTCCTCGCGATGGCCCATCGAGGTGTAGAAGACGTGCCCCTTGCCCTGCATCCGGGCCCAGGTTTCCGGGTAGTTGGGCCGCTGATAGTCGCCGCCGTTCATGCCCTTGGTCTGCTGGACGAGGAGGACGTGGAGGTCGTCGGCCAGGTGCTTCTGGCCGTACCACTCGTCATTGAGCTGGAACTCGCCGGTCCCGAAACCCGAGACTCCGGGGAAGCTGGGGTCGGCGACGCCGATGGTGGCGACCTGCTGGGGACCATGGCCCGAGAAGTGGCCGCCGATCATCTTGATATAGGGGTCGTCGCCGGCCATCCCGCGGTGGCCGCCGAAGGTGTCGGTGGCGCAATGGATCCCCAAAAACCCCTTGCCGGACTCGATCGCGTCGAAGAACGCCTTCAGGCCGTCGGCGGAGATGGGCGGGGTCTTGTCGGTCCCCGGCTTGGTGAGGTCGCCGGTGGTCTCGAAGGCGAAGGCGTCCCACTGGCCGATCTTGTCGGGGTCGAACATCCGACCGTCCTTGGAGGCGACGACCTCGAAGCCGTGTTCCTTGCCGATCTCGGCCAGGACCCGCTCGGCCAGGGCGGGGGCGTCGCCCTTCCGGGCGATCACGGAATGCTGGAAGCCCGAGCTCTTGGTGAAGAACAGGACTTTTTTGGTCGCCCCGCCCTTCTGCGCGGCGAGGGCGCGGAGCGAGGCGGGGCCGAGCAAGGCGGCCCCGGCGGCGAGCATCAACTGGCGGCGATTCATGGTCATGGCGTCTCTCCCCGTGTCGGCGAGGGCGGCCGTCCCGACGGTCCGGCGCGGCCGCCCTGCTCGGCGACCATGGTAACGGCGCCCCCGGCGACGGTCACGAGAATTCGGCGGCCAAACGGGCTGGAAGGGCAATTCGCGGCCCGAGTTCGCGCACCCGGAGCCCGCGTCCTAGGTTCTAGGAGGTCCTTCCCCGGCGCGAGGTCGATACCGTCGTCGGCCCGGGCCGGCGGCGATCGCGCCCGGCCGGGCGATCGTCGGACCCGGATCGCGGGGACGACCGGACGTGAAACGCACGCTCCCCAGGACGATTGCCCCCTGGTTCGCCCTGGTCGCCGCGATCTCGACGGCGATCGGCGGGCTGACCTATCGGAGCGAACAGGCATCGTCCGACGACGACGCCTGGGTCGAGCACACGCACATCGTGCTCCGGACCCTGGAGGCGACCTTCTCGATGATCTCCGACGCCGAGTCGGCCGCCCGTGGATTCGCGCTCACGGGCCGTCCGGAATACCTCGGGCCGTATCGCCGGGCCCTCCCGCGGATCGCCGAGAACCTGGAAAGCCTCCGCGCCTCGACGATCGACAATCCGTCCCAGACGCGGCGGATCGACGACTTCCGGCCGGCGGTCGGCCGGAAGCTGGCGTTCCAGGAGTCGGTGATCGGGGCCCGCGAGGCCGGGGGGCTCGAATCGGCGGTCGGACTGATGGCGGGCGAGCCGGGCCAGAAGCTCATGGACCGGATCCGGGCGATGATCGGCGAGATGACGGGCGAGGAGCATCGCCTGCTCGGGCTCCGGGCCGCGGCGGCGTCCGCCAGCCGATGGCGGACGGTCGTCGTGATCGGCATCGGGATGTCGGCCAACCTCGCCATCCTGGGCCTGGTGTTCCGGACGATCGCCCGGGAGATCGCCCTCCGGGGGCGGGTCGAGGCGGCGCTCCGCGAGAGCGAGGCGCGGTTCCGGGCCCTGGCCGACAACGCCCCGGTGATGATCTGGCTGGGAGGGCCCGACGGCCGACGGAGCTGGTTCAGCCGGGGCTGGCTCGACTTCGCCGGCCGGTCGATGGACGAGGAGGTGGGCGATGGCTGGACCGGCCGGATCCACCCCGACGACTTCGGGCCGGTCCTCGCCACCAACCGGTCGGCGGTCGAGAGGCGGGTGGATTTCCAGGGCGTGTTCCGGCTCCGCCGCCGCGACGGCGAATATCGCTGGATCCTGGGCAAGGGCGTCTCCCGCAACCTCCCCGACGGGAGCTTCGCCGGGATGATCGGCTGCTGCCTCGACGTGACCGAGCTGAGGGCCGCACGCGATGCCGCCGAGGCGGCCAACCGGGCCAAGTCCGAGTTCCTGGCCAACATGAGCCACGAGATCCGGACGCCGATGAATGGCATCCTCGGCATGACCGAGCTGGCGCTGGAGACCCCGCTCTCGCCCCGCCAGCGCGAATATCTCGGCCTGGTCAAGTCGTCGGCCGACGCCCTGCTTACGGTGATCAACGACATCCTCGACTTCTCCAAGATCGAGGCGGGCAAGCTCGAACTGGAGGAGGTCCCCTTCGGCCTCCGCGAGTCGCTCGACGACACGATGCGGACCCTGGCCGAGAGGGCCCACGCCAGGGGCCTGGAGCTGGCCTGCCGGATCGCCCCCGACGTGCCCGACTCCCTGGTCGGCGACCCCAACCGGCTCCGCCAGGTGGTCATCAACCTCGTCGGCAACGCGATCAAGTTCACCGCGAAGGGCGAGGTCGTCGGGTCGGTGGAGGTCCGGTCGCGGGAGGTTGGCGCGGTGGACCTGCAATTCTCCGTCGCGGACACCGGGATCGGCATCCCGGTCGAGAAGCGGCGTTCGATCTTCCAGGCGTTCGAGCAGGCCGACGGGTCGACCACGCGGCGGTACGGCGGGACCGGCCTGGGCCTGTCGATCTCCACCAGGCTGGTCGAGCTGATGGGGGGCCGGATCTGGGTCGAGGGCGAGGTCGGGGTCGGCAGTACCTTCCACTTCACCGCCCGGTTCGGCCTGGGGGCCAATCCCGCCCGCCCGGCCCGGACCGGCGACGCCCTCCCGATCGCCGGCCTCCGGGTCCTGGTGGTCGACGACAACCACACCAACCGCCGGATCCTCGAAGAGATCCTGAACAACTGGGGGGCACGCCCCTCGACCGCGGTGGACGGGCCGACGGCCCTCCGGGATCTCGTCCGGGCCTCGGGCGAGGGCCGCCCTTTCGCCGTGGCGCTGATCGATGGCATGATGCCCGGGATGGACGGCTTCGACCTCGCCGATCGGATCCGATCCGAGCCGGGCCTCGCGCCGCCGATCATGCTGATCCTGACCTCCTCGGCCCGGCCGGGCGAGTCCGATCGGGCCCGATCGCCGTGGATCGCCGCCTGCCTGACCAAGCCGGTCCGGCAGTCCGAGCTTTTCGATGCCCTGATGAAACTCCTGGGCGAGGCCGGCCCGATCGCGGTCGAGGATCCGGGGGGGGCGGGGCCCGTGGCCCCGACCGGCCGGCCGCTCCGGATCCTCCTGGCCGAGGATCACGCGGTCAACCAGAAGGTCGCCACGTTCATGCTCCGGGGGATGGGCCACTCGCCCACGGTCGTCGCCGACGGCCGGGCGGCGGTGCTGGCCTGGGAGGCCGGCGGGTTCGACCTGATCCTGATGGACCTGCAGATGCCCGAGATGGACGGCTTCGAGGCCGTCGCCGCGATCCGAAGCCGCGAGGGCCGGGACGGGGGCCGGATCCCGATCGTCGCGCTGACGGCCCACGCGATGAAGGGGGACCGCGAGCGATGCCTCCGATCCGGCTTCGACGGCTACCTGTCCAAGCCGATCCGGGCCGAAGGGCTCCGGGACGCGATCGAGGCCCTGACCGCCCCGACGGCCGGCCCGGGCCCCGGATCCGGCCGGGAGTTCGACCGCGAGGCGGCGCTGGAGACGGTCGGGGGCGATGAGCGGCTGCTCGGCGAGGTCGTCGGCATGTTCCTCGACGACTGTCCCCGGCTCCTGGCCGAGATCGAAGGGGCGATCGGCCGGTCCGACGCCCCGACGCTCCGACGACTGGCCCACACCGTCCGGGGCGTTGCGAGCAACTTCGGCACCCCGGCGATCGTCGCGGCGGCGCGGATCCTGGAGGTCGGCGGCAAGGAAGAGGCCTGGGGCGGGATGCGGGACGCCTTCGATGACCTCCGTTCCGCCATCGACCGGGTCCGGCCCGAGCTGGGCCGGGTCGTCGCCCCGGCGCCGTAGGCCGGCGGGCCCGCGGGCCGGATCCCGGGGCTTGACGATCGATTCATCGCAGGTCACTCTCTTGACAGAGATCGGGACGGAGGCATTCATGACCGAGACCAGGATCCGGGCGGGCGGGACTTCGGAGGTCCCGGAGGCGGCCCCCGTCGAGAGCACGGTGTTGATCGTCGACGATTACCTGGTCGACCGGCGGATCGCCGGGGGGATCGTGGAGAAGGTCAAAGGGCTCCGGGCCGCCTATGCCGCCGACGGCCGCGAGGCGCTCCAGGCGATCGGGGCCGAGGCGCCGGCCGTCGTGCTCACCGACCTCCAGATGCCCGGGATGGACGGCCTGACCCTGGTCCAGCAGATCCGCGAACGGTTCCCCCGCCTGCCGGTGATCCTGATGACGGCCTACGGCAGCGAAGATGTCGCCATCCAGGCCCTCCGCGCCGGGGCCGCCAACTATGTCCCCAAGAAGGCCCTCGCCCGGGAGCTGGGCGAGACGCTCCGGAGGATCCTCGACCTGTCGGCGGACGACCGCCACCGCATGCGGGTCTTCGAGGCCTTGGAGAGCCGCGAGTCGTCGTTCCGGCTGGAGAACGACCCGGGGCTGATCACGCCCCTGATCCAGGTCCTCCAGGAGGACCTGGGCGCGATGGACGTCTGCGACGCCACCGCCCGGACCCGCGTCGGCGTCGCCCTCCAGGAGGCCCTGAGCAACGCCCTGTATCACGGCAACCTGGAAGTTAGCTCCGACCTCCGCCAGGAGGACGAGAGCGAGTTCTACGAGCTGGCCGGCCGGCGGCGATTCCAGGACCCTTACCGAGGGCGGCGGATCCACGTCCACGCCCGATTCCGCCGCGAGGAGGCGGTCTACACCATCCTCGACGAGGGGCCCGGCTTCGACACCTCCCGGATCGACCGCCCCATCGAGCCCGAGGACCTGATGAGGATCGGGGGCCGGGGGATGCTCCTGATCCGGACCTTCATGGATGAGGTCGCCCACAACCCGAGCGGGAATCAGATTACCCTCGTCAAGCGGGGGAAGGGCCGGTGCTGAGGATCGCCGATCCCATGACCTCCCGCCATGGAACCGGCATCCTCCGGCGATCGGCCCGGCAGGGGCCTCGCCCTCCCCTCCCGGAACTTGTCTCATCAACATTGAATCATAACGATTATTGCTGATTGACGAACCGCCCGTCAGGCCCCTCGAAGGTCCGATATCCCGAGATCGGAAGTCCGATCCCGGCGCTCAGATCACGAAGTTCACCAGCTTGCCGGGCACGACCACGGTCTTGCGGATCGCCTTGCCCTGGAGCAGGGCGACGATCCGCTGGTCGGAGCGGGCGGCGGCCTCGATCTCGTCGGGGACGGCATTGGCGGGGACCTGGATCTTCGCCCGGAGCTTGCCGTTGACCTGCACCGGGACCTCGATCTCCTCTTCGATCAGGAGGGCGGCGTCGAAGGTCGGCCAGGGGGCATAGGCGAGCGACTCCCGGTGGCCGAGCGCCTCCCAGAGCTCCTCGGCGGCGTGCGGGGCCATCGGCGCCAGCAGCAGTGTGAACGCCTCCATCGCCGACCTCGGCCGGACATCCTGGCCGGTGAAGGCGTTGACGAACTCCATCAGCCGGCTGATCGCCGTGTTGAACCGCATCGCATCCAGGTCGGAGGAGACGGCCTCGATCGTCCGGGCCACCAGCTTGGCCTGGTCGGGGGTCGGGTCGACGTCCTTGACCCTGGGGTCGGCCGCGACCGCCTCGGAGTCGGCGTCGATGATCATCCGCCAGGCCCGGCCCAGGAACCGATAGACCCCTTCGACCCCCTTCATGCTCCAGGGCTTGACCGCCTCCAGCGGGCCCATGAACATCTCGTAGAGCCGGAGACTATCGGCGCCGTATTGCTCGACGACCGTGTCGGGGTTGATCACGTTCCCCCGGGACTTCGCCATCTTGTGGGCCCGGGCTTCGACCCGGACGTCAGGGTCATCGGCCAGGACGAAGCCATCGCCCTTCTTGACGACCTGATGTTCCTCCAGCTTCACCGCCGCCAGGCCGTCCCCGGCCGGTCCCGAGACGAATCGGCCCGATCCGTCCCGGTATCCCGTGTACTCCGTCTCGCCCAGGATCATCCCCTGATTGACCAGCTTGTTGAACGGCTCGGGCGTGCTGACCCGGCCCCGGTCGAAGAGGACCTTGTGCCAGAACCGGCTATAGAGCAGGTGCAGGACCGCATGCTCGGCGCCGCCGACATAGAGGTCGACCGGCATCCAGTAGCGCTCCAGCTCGGAGTCCCAGGGCTCGCGGTCGTTCTTCGGGTCGATATAGCGGAGGAAATACCAGCACGACCCGGCCCACTGGGGCATCGTGTTGGTCTCCCGGCGATACTTCTCGGAATATCGAACCCAATCGGTCGCCTTGCCCAGCGGAGGCTCGGGCCGGCCCGAGGGGCGGAAGTCGTCGAGTTCGGGCAGGATGACGGGCAACTCGGATTCGGGGACGGCGTGGACGTTGCCGGCCTCGTCGATCAGGACCGGGAAGGGCTCTCCCCAGTAACGCTGGCGGCTGAACAGCCAGTCGCGGAGCCGGGTGGTCACCGACTTCTTGCCCAGGCCCTTCCCCGCGAGCCAGTCGATGATGGACGATTTGGCATCGGCGGTCGGCATTCCGTCGAGGGAGATCGTGGCGTTGGACGAGTTCACCGCGACCCCGGGATCGGGCTCGGCCTCATCGAGCGGGGCGTCGGCCTGCTCGGCCGCCGGGGCGACGACGCGGACGATCGGCAGCCCGAAGGCACGGGCGAACTCGAAGTCGCGCTCGTCGTGGCCGGGGACGGCCATGATCGCGCCGGTCCCGTAGCCCATCAGCACATAATCGGCGATCCAGACCGGGACCGGCCGGCCGTCGACCGGGTTGATCGCGGATCCGCCGGTGAAGACGCCCGTCTTGACCTTGGCCAGGTCGGTCCGATCGAGGTCGCTCCGGGACGCGACCGACAGGCGGTAGGCGTCGACGGCCGGGCGATGCTCGGGGGTGGTCAGTGCGTCGACGAGCGGGTGCTCGGGGGCCAGGACCATGTAAGTCGCGCCGAAGAGGGTGTCGGGCCGGGTGGTGAAGACCCGGATCACGTCGGTCCCGGGGGCCTCGGGGAAGCCGGATCGGGCCCGGCGGGCGGCCCAGCCCGCCGGATCCCCGGTGAGGGCGAAGTCGACCTCGGCCCCCTCGCTCCGGCCGATCCAGTTGCGCTGCATGTCGCGGATCGGCCGGGGCCAGTCGACCAGCTCCAGGTCGTCAGCCAGTCGGTCGGCGTAGGCGGTGATCCGGAGCATCCACTGGTTCAGGGGCATCCGGACGACGGGATGGCCCTCGCGCTCGGACTTGCCGTCGATGACCTCCTCGTTGGCCAGGACGGTCCCCAGGGCGGGGCACCAGTTGACGGGGACCTCGGCGCGATAGGCCAGCCGCCGGGCGTCCCGGTAGGCGTCCGGGTCGGCCGTCCCTTCGGGGATGGGGAGCTCGGCGATCGGCCGTCCCCTGCCCTTGCGGTGGCGGCCGTGGGGGTCGGTCCACTCCAGGTCGGGGTCATACCAGGAGTCGAAGATCTGGAGGAAGATCCACTGGGTCCACCGATAATAGGCCGGGTCGGTGGTGTCGACCTCGCGGTCCCAGTCGTAGGAGAAGCCCAGCGACTTGATCTGGCGGCGGAAGTTGTCGATATTCGCGCGCGTGGTGTCGCGAGGATGGACGTTGTTCTTGATGGCATACTGTTCGGCGGGGAGGCCGAAGGCGTCCCACCCCATCGGGTGCAGGACGTTGTAGCCCAGCATCCGCTTGTATCGGCAGAGGATATCGGTGGCGGTGTAACCCTCGGGGTGGCCGACGTGGAGCCCGGCCCCGCTGGGATACGGGAACATGTCCAGGATGTAGAGCTTGGGCTTCCCGGGGTCGGGGGCGCCGGCGCGGAAGGTCTTGTTCCGCTCCCAGTGGGCCTGCCACTTGGGCTCGATGCGCTGGGGGTGATAGGAGGGCATGGAAGGCATCCCCGGGCTTCGGGGGACCCGCGGCCGGGGTCGCCCCACCCACTCGACAAAAAAACCCGCCGAAGGTTCGGGGGTTCGGCTCATCCGGTCTTGTCCCCAGGATACCCGGTCGCCGTCCCCGATGCCAGCGACGCACGCGACCGCCGATCGATTCCGGCGGGCGAAATGCGGCGGTCGCGCGGGAGTGGGTTCGTTCGGTGTCGCGGGAGTGGGTTCGTTCGGTGTCGCGGGAGTGGGTTTGTTCGGCGTCGCGGGAGGGGGTTCGTTCGTGATCTGGGCGAAATTGGGGTCGTCCCGCGCCGAACGGTTGGCTTCGTTTCGCGCCACGCGATTGGCTTCATTCCTCGCCGCCCCGGTGGCTTCGTTATGCGCGGGGGCTCGATCGGGGATGTCTCGGGCTGTCGATTGCGGGCTGGTCATGTTCGGGTTCTGCGAGGAGAGATCGGGCTTCTTTCCCCGACATATTCGCGCGGCGCGAGGGCACTTCAGCATACGATTTCGCGACGGGACACGTTTCGCCCGGCAGCGGTCCCGGGATCCCCGGGGCGAGTCATGCGGGAAGGCGTCCGGTCGCGGGCGATGCATCGCTGCTGGACAGGATTCGAGGCCGGACGATAAGATGGGGTGGCTGCCGTCCCCCGGACGCCGGGCCGCGTCTCGCGGTGTGTGGCAGGTTTCGAATCACTGGTATCGACAATGGCTCCTCAGCGTCCCCCCGGTCGGAGAAACCAACCGCCCCGCTTTCGCTCCTCAGGCCCGGGCGCCCCGCAGGGAGGTCGACCGCATCGCCAGGGCTCCGGCCCGCCTCCCCACGGACCCCGACCGAACTCGGGCCCGGCGGGTCGTCGCCCCCCGGGCTCCCAGGCTTCGGGCGGCGGGTCGCGAGGGCCCGGGCCCCAGGGGGGGTCCCATGACCGCCGCCCATCCGGGCCGCCCCGCCCTTCGGGACCTCCCCGCCCCCCGGGGGGGCCGGCCCGTCGGCCCATGGGGCAGGCGACCTCGGGGCCCCGGCGCGATGACGGCCCCCGTCCGGGCGAACTCGCCGGGCCGGAGCGGCTCCAGAAGATCCTCGCCCATGCCGGGATCGGTTCCCGCCGGGCCTGCGAGGAATTGATCCTCCAGGGCCGGGTGACGGTCGGCGGCCAGGTCGTCCGCGAGCTGGGGACCAAGGTCGACCCGGCCCAAAACCCGGTCGCCCTCGACGGCCAGAAGATCCAGCTCGAACGCCCGGTCTACTTCGCCGTCTACAAGCCCAAGGGATACGTCTCGACCACCAACGATCCCGCGGGCCGGCCCCGGGTGCTCGACCTCCTGCCCGAGATCCCCCAGCGCGTCTACACCGTCGGCCGGCTCGACGAGATGAGCGTCGGCCTGATGCTCCTGACCAACGACGGCGAGCTGGCCAACCAGCTCGCCCATCCCCGTTACGGCGTCGAGAAGCTGTACCGGGTCGTGGTCGCCGGTTCGCCCTCCCACGAGGTCCTCAAGCAACTGACCGACGGGATCTGGCTGGCCGAGGGGAAGGTCCGCGCCAAGCGCGTCCGGGCGATCGGCAAGCGGGGCGATTCGACCATCCTGGAGCTGGTCCTGGCCGAGGGGAAGAACCGGGAAGTCCGGCGGATGCTCGCCAAGCTCGGCCACAAGGTCATGATGCTGACCCGGGTCGCCGTCGGGCCGATCACGACCAAGGGACTCGTCGCCGGCCAGTTCCGATCGCTCACCGGCCGCGAGGTCGACCTCCTCAGGCGGGTCGCCGCGGGCCAGCCGGTCCCGATGCCCTGGATGACCGAACCCGGCCCCCGGCGCGAGCCCGCCCGCCCGCGCCGCCCGGAAGGCAACGGTTCCCACGACCGACGCCCCGGCCCGAGGCCCATGGCCGCTGCGCGGCCGGGACCTCATCAGCGATCCGGGCCCCCCTCGCCCCCGTCCGGTCCGGGCGGAGGTCCCCGCCCCGGGCCCGGGAACCTGCTCCCCCCCTCCGAGCGACCGGGCGCGGATCGGCGCCCCGGTCCCCGGCCGTCCGGCCCCTACTCCGGCCCGCCGCCGGGCCATCGGGCTCCCAACGACCGCGGACCCTATTCGTCGGGCGGTCCCCGGCCGTCCGGCCCCCACTCCGGCCCGCCGCCGGGCCATCGAGCCCCAGGCGACCGGGGCCCCCATTCGTCGGGCGGTCCCCGGCAATATGGCGACGGCGGCCCTCGCCCCTCGAACCGGCCCGGCGACGATCGACGCCCCGGGCCCCGGCCCTCGGGTCCCCAGGGCGGGCCGGACGGGGGACGCCGGCCGGGCGATGACCGGGCCCCGGTTCGGCCCGGCGGTCCCCGTCCGTTCGTCCAGGGCGGGCCTCGCCCGTCGGACCGACCGGGCGGCGACCGACAGCACGGTCCCAGGCCTCCCCGCCCCCAGGTCGGCCCCGGTCCCGGGCGCGGCCCCGCGGTGGATCATGGGCCCCGGACCGGCGGGGGCGGACCGAGGCCCCCGCGTCGGCCGGGACCCCCGCCGGTCCAGGAACCGCGCGGTCGGCGGGTGATCGGGATGGACGTCGAGCCGGCACCGGCCGCCGACGACCGGCCCAAGCCCCGGGCGAAGAGGCCGACCGCGAAGCGACCGCCGCCGCGCCCCGCCCCGGGGTCGAGGCCGAAGCCCCGACGCCGGCCGGGTGATGAGGGGACGTCGGAGTGAAGTCGGGCCTCTCCGCCCAGACCCCTTGATGGAGGCCGGGCCCTTGGAAGTCGTCGGACCGTCCCGCGCCGCCCGGCGGACCGTCGCGATCCTGGAGAACGTGGCCATCGCACGGGACACGTTCCGGCTCCGGCTGGACGACCCGGCGATGGCCCGGTCGATCATCCCGGGCCAGTTCCTGATGATCCGGCCGGCATCGGGGACCGACCCGCTCCTGGCCCGGCCGTTTGCCCTCTACGACGTCGCCCGGGGGCCGGACGGATCGCCGACGGCGGTCGACGTGGTCTACCTGGTCGTGGGCCGGGGGACGTCGGCCCTGTCCCGGCTCCGGCCGGGCGACCCGGTGACGGCCTGGGGGCCGCTCGGCAACGGCTTCGGGCCGCCGCCGGCCGGTCCCGTCGTCTTCGTGGCCGGGGGGATCGGCCAGACCCCCTTCCTGGCGCTCGGCCGGTGGTGGCTCGGCCGGGCCGGCTACGGAGGGGGTCCCCCCCTGCCCCGCCCCGTCGCCGGATCGGCCGTCCTGCTCTACGGCGTCCGGTCGGCGGACCTGGCGGCCGGGGTCGATGACTTCGAGGCGGCCGGGATCGCCGTCGAGCTGGCCACCGACGACGGCTCGGCCGGATCCCGGGGATACGTCACCGACCTCCTTGCCCGCAGGCTCGATCGGGGCGATCGCCCGGCCAGGGTCGTCGGCTGCGGGCCGCCCGCCATGCTCGCCGCGCTGTCGAGGCTCGTCGACCGCCACGACCTCCCCTGCGACCTCTCGCTCGAAAACCACATGTCCTGCGGCTTCGGAGCCTGCTTCAGCTGCGTGGCGCCGATCCGGCAGGCCGACGGCTCCGTCGACCTCCGCCGGGTCTGCGTCGAGGGGCCGGTCTTCCCGGCCCGGGATGTCGTCTGGCCGGATTGAGGGAGGGCCGTGCGCATCGACCCGACTCACCGTCCGGCCGCCTCGGCCGATCCGACGGCCATAGCGTAGGCGGTCGCGTAGGTCCGGCAATGGGAGATCGAGACCAGGATGTCGCCGATCCCCTTGCGGATCGCCGCCTCCTTGGCCCCGCCGCAGACGAGGACCCGGGGCCGGCCGTCGGGGCCGTTGCGGACCTCGATCTCGGTCCAGGCCACTCCCCGGCTCCAGCCGGTCCCGAGGGCCTTGAGGATTGCCTCCTTGGCCGCCCACCGGCCGGCGAAGTGCTCGATGGCATGCTTCCGGGCCTGGCAATAGCGGATCTCGCGGTCGGTGTAGACCCGGCGGAGGAAGATCTCGCCGTGATGCTCGACCATCTTGCCGATCCGGGGGCACTCGACGATGTCGGTCCCGATCCCGAGGATGTCCATGCTCCGCCCGCCCCGTCCTGTATGGTGCCCGCCGGCCGATCCCCCCGGGTCCGCCTCGGAATCCAGTCTAATCCCGGCCGCCCGCCGGGGCCAACCGGGGTGATCCGGCATTCGACGGGCCCGGGGGCATGGGGTATACTCGCGATGACCCCGGCGGATCGGGACCAACCCAGGGAGGGAGCGACCGATGGACCTGTTCGCCGATCTCACCCCCTCGCAACGCGAGGCCGTCGCCCACGTCGATGGGCCGATGCTGGTCCTGGCCGGCGCGGGGTCGGGAAAAACCCGGGTCATCACCCGACGGGTCGCCTACATGCTCGGCAAGGGGATCGGCGGGGCGAACATCCTGGCGCTGACCTTCACCAACAAGGCCGCCGGCGAGATGAAGGCGCGGATCGAGCAGCTCGCCCCGAAGTCGAACGTCTGGGTGGGGACCTTCCACGCCCTCTGCGCCCGACTCCTCCGGTCTTATGCCCCGCTGGTCGGGATCGACCGGAGTTTCACCATCTTCGACCAGTCCGACCGGCTCCGGGCGGTCAAGGACGCGATGGAGCGGCTGGACCTGGAGGACGCCTCGGTCACGCCCGAGCGGATCGACTCCGCGATCAGCCGGGCCAAGAACGACCTGGTCACCCCCGAGGCCCTCGCCCGACGCTCCGGCGACCACGTCCAGGCGGTCACCGCCAGGGTCTACGCCCGGTACCAGGAGCGGCTCAAGGCGGCCTCGGCCGTCGACTTCGACGACCTGCTCGTCCACATCGTCACGATCTTGAAACAGCACCCCGACGTCCGGTCCGACCTGGACGCCCGGTTCCGGTACGTCCTGGTCGACGAGTATCAGGATACCAACCTCGCCCAGTACGCCATCATCAGGGCCCTCTGCGTCGACCGCCCCAACCTCTGCGTCACCGGCGACCCCGACCAGTCTATTTACGGGTGGCGCGGGGCGAACCTCAATAATATCCTCGAATTCGAGCACGACTTCCCCGGGTGCAAGGTCGTCAAGCTGGAGCGGAATTACCGGAGCACGAAGAACATCCTCCGGGCCGCCGACACGCTGATCCGCCACAATCGGCGGCGGAAGGCCAAGTCCCTCCTGACCGAGAACCCCGACGGACTTCCGGTCGAGCTGACGGTCTACGGGACCGAGTCGGACGAGGCCCAGGGGGTCGCCTCGAAGGTGGTCGGGCTGGTCCGCGAGGGGGATTACGCCTACCGCGACGTCGCCGTCTTCTGCCGGGTCACGGCCCTGACCCGCGGGCTGGAGCAGGCGTTCCGGATGGCCAAGATCCCCTATCAGATCGTCGGCGGGGTGTCGTTCTACGAGCGGCAGGAGATCAAGGACGTCCTGTCGTACCTCAACCTGATGGCCAACCCCAAGAATGACGTGGCGTTCGGCCGGGTGGTCAACGTCCCGCCCCGGGGGATCGGCAAGACGACGCTCGACAAGCTCAAGGAGCGGGCCGAGTCGCTCGGCCTCCCCCTGCTGGCGATGGCCCGGCAGGCATCGGCCGTGCCCGGCCTCAAGGACCGCGCCGCGCGGTCGCTCCGCGATTTCGGCCTGCTCATGGACGAGCTGGTCGCCCTCCGCGACCACGCCGCCGAGGAGGTGATCCGGAAGCTCCTGACCCTCTCCGGCTACCGGACCGCCCTGGCCGGCGACGGCCCCGCCGGGGAGGACCGGCTGGCCAACCTGGACGAGCTGATCTCCGCCGCCCGCGAGTTCGACCGCGAGCATGCCGGCGGGTCGGTCGTCGACTTCCTGGAGGAGATCAGCCTGGCCTCGGCGGTCGACCGCTGGAAGGACGACACCGGCGCCGTAACCCTGATGACGCTCCACGCCGCCAAGGGGCTGGAATTCCCCGTCGCCTTCATCGTCGGCCTGGAGCAGGGGCTCTTGCCGCACTCCCGGGCCAACGAGAGCGACGACGAGCTGGAGGAGGAGCGTCGGCTCCTGTTCGTGGGGATCACCCGGGCCGAGCGCGAGCTCTACCTGAGCCATTGCCGGATCCGCGAGTTCCGGGGCCAGCGGCAGGCGACCGTCCCGTCCTGCTTCCTGGCCGAGCTCCCCGACGAGGCGGTGGTCGTCCGCGACCTGACCGGCGGCGAAGGCCAGGCCGCGTCGCCCAACGGATGGCGGTCGAGGCCGGAGCCGGCCAGGTCGCCCGCCCGTCCCGGCGAGTTCCGGATGATCACCGCCGCCGACCTGGCCGACCGCCACCCGGCGCTCCCGGCCGGCCCCTCGGGCGACGCCCTGAACGCCTTCCAGCCGGGCGTCTCGGTGCATCACCCCCAGTATGGGATCGGCCGGATCGTCGCCGTCGACGGCGCCGGGCCGAACCGCAAAGGGCGCGTCGCCTTTACGCTCGGGGGCGAGCGGACGTTCATCCTGGCCAAATCGCCACTCAAGCCGATGAAAAGCCGCTGATCCGGGTCGTTACCGATCGCGACAAACATTGGATCGGGCGGCCGGGCCCGCTATAATCACGGGACTTCGCCGACCACTGTTTCGAAGATCGAGGTTTCTGCGACCGGGCGCGACGCGCGGCGGTCGGGGCCCGGGAAGGCTGGGGTGATGCCACGTCTCGGAGTCAACATCGACCACGTCGCCACGCTCCGCCAGGCCCGGGGGGGACGCGAGCCGGACCCGGTCTGGGCGGCGGTCGAGGCCGAGCTGGGCGGGGCCGACGGGATCACGGTCCATCTCCGCGAGGACCGGCGCCACATCCAGGACCGCGACCTCCGGCTCCTCCGCGAGACGGTCCGGACCCGGCTGAACCTGGAGCTGTCGGTCGACCCCGGCGTGGTCGCCATCGCGATGGAGGTCCGGCCCGACCAGGTGACGTTCGTCCCCGAGCGCCGGGCCGAGCTGACCACCGAGGGGGGCCTCGACGTGGTCGGGCATCGCGACCGGGTGGCCGAGGCGGTCAGGCGGTGCGTCGACGCCGGGCTGGGAGTCAGCCTGTTCATCGACCCGGATCCGGCGCAGGTCGAGGCCTCGGCGGCCTCGGGGGCCTCGGCCGTCGAGCTGCACACCGGCCGGTACGCCGACGCCCCCGACGCGGCCTTGGCCGCCCGCGAGCTGGACGCGATGAGGGCCGCCGGTTCCGCCGCCCTGGGGCTCGGGCTGGCCCTCCACGCCGGCCACGGCCTGGACTTCGCGAACGTCGGCGCGATCGCCCGGATCGCCGGGATGGCCGAGCTGAATATCGGCCACAGCCTGATCTCGCGATCCGTCTTCGTCGGCCTCCGCGAGGCGGTCCGGGCGATGAAGCACGCGATCGAATCCGCCGGCCGGCCGCCGGTCGCGTGAGATTCGCCCAGATATGGCCTTTCCACTCGCCGTTGACGTTCATAGAATGATTCATCGACACGATCGTGCCCGATCCGGGCGAGATGCGGGGGAGAGGGATGGCTTCGAAGGGTCGGATGTTCGCGGGCGTCACCGTCGCCCTGGTCACGCCGTTCCGCGACGGGGAGGTCGACTACAAGGCCCTTCGGGAACTGGTGGAATGGCAGATCGGACAGGGGACGCCCGTCCTCAGCCCCGTCGGGACGACCGGCGAATGCCCCACGCTGTCGCACGACGAGCACGAGCGGGTGATCGCGACGGTGATCGAGCAGTCCGCCGGCCGGGCCAGGGTGATGGCCGGGACCGGCTCGAACGCCACCTCGGAGGCGATCCGCCTCACCAAATTCGCGGCCAAGGCCGGGGCCGATGGGGCCTTACTGGTCTCACCCTACTACAACCGGCCGACCCAGGAAGGGCTCTACGCCCACTTCGCCAGGATCGCCGAGAGTTGCGACCTGCCCCAGGTCCTGTACAACGTCCCCTCGCGGACCGGCCGGAACGTCGAGGCCGACACCATCGAGCGGCTCTCCCGGCTGGGACCGATCGTCGCCGTCAAGGAGGCCAGCGGCTCCCTGGATCAGGTGAGCGACCTGGCCTGCCGGACCGACCTGACGATCCTCTCCGGCGATGATAGCCTGACCTTACCCATGCTGGCCGTGGGCGGCGAGGGTGTGGTCTCGGTCGTCGCCAACCTCGTCCCCCGGGACGTGATCGCCCTGATCGACGCCTTCCGCGCCAACGACCTCGCCGAGGCCCGCCGGATCCACCTCCGGCTGTACCCGCTCTGCCGCGACCTGCTCGGCGTCGCCCCCAATCCGATCCCGGTCAAGCTGGCCCTGGCGATGCTCGGCCGCGGCAACGGTGAGCTCCGCCTCCCCCTCTGCCCCCCCGACGATCGCGGCCGAGACGCCCTTCGCCGGAGCCTGATCCGCTATGGCCTGCTCGACGGCCCGCCCTGACCTTGTCATTTTCGAAGATTTTCCGCCGGTCCTCAATTCGTGGCATGTTAGATGCAACTTCCCCATGAACATTGGGTGAATTGCCACGCATGATCGGCAATGATCTCGGACCCGCCGACCGTCACGCAGGTTCCAGCATTCCTACATCCTGATGTGAGGTTGGTCCTCCCCGTCGCCATCATGGCGACATCGGACGGAGGAGAGGACCGATCGCCTCGCACGGCCCGGTCGGCCTCGTCAGGGCCGGGCCGGACACCCGATTCTTTTTCCCGAAGAAGGATCACGCTCATGGCACGCAAGACCACCAAGAAGCCGGTCGAGGCGGGCGGCCAGACACTGTCCGTGATGCCCCCGGTCTCCGAACAATCCGTCCGAGAGCTGGCGCAGGTCTTCAAGCTCCTCAGCGATGAGACCCGGCTCCGGATCCTCCTTTATCTGGCCCAGAACAACGAATTGCACGTGACTGACCTCTGCACCCGGTTGGGCCAGAGCCAGCCCGCGGTCAGCCACCACCTGGCCCTGCTCCGCGTCTCCGGCCTGATCGAGTCGCGCCGCGAGGGGAAGCACAACTTCTACAGCGTCCGCACCGACCACTTCGGCGAACTGCTCGTCAGCCTCTTCTCGGCGACAGGCGAGATGCCCAAGAAGGTCCGGTTCCATGACTTCACGCTCACGCACGATGGGAATTGATCGGGCCTATCGCTGAGCGGATCTCTGCACGAAAGACCATTCCTCCCGGGCGGCGGGCGCCCGGCCTTCTCCCGAGGGCCGGACGTCCGCCGCTCCCGTTGCGCCCGGTCCGGCGCCCGACTCATGGCCTGGAGGGGGGACCGGACGGTTCGGCTTGACCCCGAAAGGCGTCTGGAGCATGATGCCGCCCTATCGCCGATCGCCGGGGAGACCTCGGTCCCCGGACTGGGGAGGATCCGGCCGGCTTGAGGGCCGGGATCCCGGGCGGAGCGGCTTCTTCGAGCCCCGACGATGGAACGGCGGGGCGGCATGCCGGGCGGATGGACGTCGCCCGGCCGATGGAACGGTTCCGGACCGCTCCCGAGCGGTCGACACATGGAGGGGGAATCGATGATCCGATCGACTCGCGCGACCGCGGCCCTGGGGCTCTGCCTGGTCGGGGTAGCGGGCCTGGTGGGCCGCTCGTTCGGCCAGAACGCGCAGGACAAGCAGGTCCGGCCGGCGGCGGCCGCGGCGGCCAATAACGCGGCCCCCGCCCCCTCGGTCCCCGTCTCGATCGGCTCGATCGACATGGACGGGGTCCTCAAGAGCTACGACAAGTTCAAGGTCGCCACCGAAACCCTCCGGGCCGAGGCCCTGGCCCGCCACAACGACCTGATGCAGATCGCCAACCAGGCCAAGCAGGAGCAGGAGAAGCTCGCCCGCTTCACCCCCGGCAGCCCCGACGCCAAGAAGAGCGAGGACCGGATCACCCAGCTCAAGGCCCAGTTCGAGGCCGGCCGCGAGAGCGCCGAGCGCGAGTTCACCCAGAAGGAATCCGAGACCATGGCGACGATCTACAACGAGATCACGGTCATGGCCAAGGGTGTTGCCCAGCAGCGCGGGATGACCTTCGTGGTCAAGTACACCGATCAGCAGGCCAGCGGCAGCGAGCCGAACTCGGTGATGGCCGCGATGTCGCGGACGATCCTCTACGCCGACCCCAAGGTTGACATCACCGGCGACGTGGTGAAGTGGCTCAATTACCGCTACAAGGCCGCCGGAGGCCAGCCGCCCAAGGCGAACCCCCCCGCCGCCTCGGCCTCCCCCTCCCCGACGGCCCCGGCCTCCCGGCCCTCATCGGGGGGCTGATCCGAATGGCCCGGGTCGCGAGGCCGGGGGCACAGACAGCCCGACCGGCCCGCGCCCGCCGTCCCCAGGGTCGATCCCATCCCCCCGAGGCTGGAGCCGGCAAGGGCATGATCACCGCCAGTCGTCCGCAACGAACGCTCGCCCGAGAGGCCGGGGTCCGCGGCGTCAGCTTCTTGGGCGGGCACGACGTCGGGCTCCGGTTCCGGCCCGCCGGGGCCGACGTCGGGGTCGTCTTCGAGCGGGTCGACCTGCCCGATCGCCCGACGGTCCCGGCCCTGGTCCGAAATGTGATCCCCCGCCAGCGGCGGACGGCCATCGAGCGCGGCCCGGCGGTCGTCGAGATGGTCGAGCATGTCATGGCCGCGCTGGCCGGCCTCCGGGTCGACAACTGCGTCGTCGAGATCGATGGGCCCGAGACCCCGGGGTGCGACGGCTCCAGCCGGGCGTTCGCCGAGGCCCTCGCCGAGGCCGGGACGGTCGAACTCGACGCCCCCCGCCGGGTCCTGGTCATCGACCGGCCGCTCAGCGTCCGCGACGGCAAGGCGGTCCTCACGGCCCACCCCGGCGACCCCGGGCGTCTGGTCCTGTCCTACAACCTCGATTACGGCCCCCGGACGCCGATCGGACGCCAGAGTTTCTTCCTGGACGTCGAACCGTCCAGCTTCCGAGACGAGCTGGCCGCCAGCCGGACGTTCCTCCTCGAAGCCGAGGCCGAGGCGCTCCGGAAGGCCGGGATCGGGTCGAGGACCACCGAACGTGACCTCCTGATCTTCGGGCCCGACGGGGTGGTCGGCAACGAACTCCGATACGGCGACGAATGCGCCCGGCACAAGGTGCTCGACCTGCTCGGCGACCTCGCCCTGATCGGGATGGACCTGGCCGGCCACGTCGTCGCCCACCGGTCGGGCCACCAGCTCAACGCCGAGATGGCCCGGCAACTCCTCGACGCCGACTCCGACGGTCCGGTCGCCGACCCCTCGGCCCTGGACATCGGCGCGATCCTGGAGGCCCTGCCGCATCGCTATCCATTCCTGCTGGTCGACCGGGTGCTCTCGCTGGAGTCGGGCCGCCGGATCGTGGCCCTGAAGAATGTCTCCTACAACGAGCCGTTCTTCCAGGGGCACTGGCCGGGCCGGCCGATCATGCCGGGGGTCCTGATCGTCGAGGCGATGGCCCAGGCGGCGGGCGTGTTGATCGCCCATGGGGCCGGTCCCGGCCGCGAGGCCCTGCTCGCCTCGATCGACCGGGTCAAGCTCCGCCGGCCGGTCGTCCCGGGCGACCAGCTCCGAATGGAGGTCGACGAGGTCCGGACCAAGGGGCGGGCGGTCCAGGTCCGGGCCGTGGCCCGGGTCGGAGGCCGCGTCGCCGCCGAGGGCAAGATCCGGTTCATGGTGGTCGACGCCGGTCGATCGGCCTGACCCTCCCCATTCACGATGGATCTCATCGGTCGCCGATACGATCGGAGGTGCCCCCCCGGCAGGGTGAAGGGCGGAGAGGCGGACCGACCCGCCGGCGCCATGGATGGACGCCGGCCGCACCCCTCATGGATCCGAGGACCCAGATCATGGCCAGCCTCATCGCCGACACCGCCTCCGTCGACTCCCGCGCGGAGATCGCCGAAGGGGTCGAGATCGGCCCTTATTGCGTGATCGGTCCCGACGTCAAGATCGGCCGGCGGACCCGGCTGATCGCCCACGTCTGCCTGCTCGGCGTCGTCGAGATGGGCGAGGACAACGTCGTCAGCCCCTTCACCGTCATCGGCGGCGACCCCCAGGACGTCTCCTACCACGGCGCCCCGACCCGGGTCGAGATCGGCGACCGGAACGTCATCCGCGAGGGGGTGACGATCAACCGGGCGACCGAGAAGGAGGACGGCGTCACCCGCCTGGGGAGCCATAACTTCCTGATGGCCACCGCCCACGTCGCCCACGACTGCAAGCTGGGCGACCGGATCACCATCGCCAACGGGTCGATGCTCGGAGGCCACGTCCACGTCGAGTCGCACGCCAGCATCAGCGGCGGCGTGGCGGTCCATCACTACGCGACCATCGGCGGCTACGCCTTCGTCGGCGGCCAGTCGCGGATCATCCACGACGTCCCCCGGTTCATGCTGGTCGACGGCAACCCGTCCCGGGTCCGCTGCATCAACGTCGTGGGCCTGAAGCGGAATGGGATCTCCCCCGGGGCCGTCGACGCCCTGCACGAGGCCCACCGGCTGATCTACCGGGCCAAGATGAACGTCAAGCAGGCGACCGAGATCCTCGAATCGCACGGCCACCTGGCCGCCGAGGTCCAGAAGCTCCTCGAATTCGTCGACGCGCAGCACGCAGGCAAGCACGGCCGGGCCCGGGAACGTTGGAGAAAGTCATGAATCGCCTCAGAGTCGGCGTCGTCGGGGTCGGACACCTGGGCCGGCATCACGCCCGGATCCTGGCCGGGCTTCCCGAGGTGGACCTCGTCGGGATCGCCGATCGCCGGATGGAGCAGGGCCGGGCCGTCGCCGAGTCGTGCGGGACCGTGGCGTTCGAAGACCACCGCGACCTGCTCGACAAGGTCGACGCCGTCACCGTGGCCGTCCCCACCGTCGCCCACCGGTCGGTCGCCGGGGATTTCCTCGCGAGGGGGATCCCGACCATGGTCGAGAAGCCCCTGGCCACCACCCTGGCCGAGGCCCAGGAGCTGGTCGACCTGGCCGACCGCCACGCCGCGCTCCTCCAGGTCGGCCACATCGAGCGGTACAACCCCGCGCTCTCCACGCTCGACGGCCTGGCATTCCGCCCCAAGTACATCGCCGCCGAGCGCCTGGGGATCTACACCTTCCGATCGACCGACATCGGCGTCGTACTCGACCTGATGATCCACGATATCGACCTGGTCCTGTCGATGGTCGCCGCGCCCGTCCGGTCGGTGGCGGCGGTGGGCGTCGGGGTCTTCGGCGGCCACGAGGACGTGGCCAACGCCCGGATCGAGTTCGAGGACGGATGCGTCGCCAACCTGACGGCCAGCCGGGCGAGCTTCCAGGCCGTCCGGAAGATGCGCCTGTTCGGCCCGGAGGGCTACGTCACCCTCGACTTCGCCGCCCGGCAAGGGACCGTCGTCCGGCCCTCCGAGCGGCTCCGCCGCGGCGAGGTCGACCTCGATGGGCTCGACCTCGGCCAGCCGGCCGCGGTGAAGGAGCGGATCTTCGGCCGGATCCTCCGGGTCGACCAGGTCCAGGCCGAGAGCCGGGAGCCCCTGGCCCTGGAGCTGGAAGACTTCGTCCACGCCGTCCGATCCGGCTCCCGGCCCCGGGTCACCGGGGCCGACGCCCTCCGGTCGATCCGGCTGGCCGACCAGATCCTCAGGAGCCTCCGCTCCCACGCCTGGGAAGGCCGGATCGACGGCCCCACCGGCCCCCACCACCTCCCCGAGCCGCTGGCCGAGCCGATCGTCAACCTGCCGGCGCCCAAGTCGTGGCGATATCGCGGTTTGCGAGCCGATCCCGCGCGCAAGGATTGAACGATCCTCCCGTCACTTCGAGGATCCCTCGATCGGTCCCGGCGATCCCGACGTCCGGACGGTTCGACGCTCGCGTGTCCTCGACAGGCGGGAGGGCGGTCGGGTAAACTCGCCCGATCCGGTGCGGAGGACGCACCGATCCCGACCCCTCGCGCACCATGTCAGCAAGGTTGATCCGATGGCCGCCGAAGCTCCCCAGTCGCCCGAAGCCGCCCCCAAGGCCCCCGAGGCCGCCCGGACGCCGGCCGATCCCCGCCTCAAGGTCCTGAAGAAGTTCCACGGCAAGTTCCTCCCCAAAGGAATCCTGCGCGTGCGTCACAAGGCCATCATGACCCGATGGGATTCGGGCGAAGACCATGGCGGGGTGACCGTCGAGGAATTGAAGGCCCTGCTCGCCGACTGGCGCGGGACCCGCGAGAAGCCCCCGCGCCTCCCCAAGGCCTGACCAGGTCCCGGGACGGCGGCGAGATCCCATCCGGATCTCGCAAGAAATCGACCCGGCAGGATCCCGGAGCGAAGTCCGGTGAGGGCGAATTTCCTTCGCCCTCCCGGCCGCCTTCATGCCGAGAGTCGCGCGGATCCGGCCCCGATCGGATGGCCTGGCATGCTCCGACCCTCCCCGGGACGGACCCGAGCTTGACGCGAGATCGAGGCGGAAGTATCTTCCCTCGCCACTCGTCATCTCAATCCAATCGACATTTCATCCAATCCAACAAATCCGAACGGATCGCTCCCCACGCGGTCCTGTGGGAGATCCGCCCATGGTCAGGCCTGGTGCCCGCGCGTTCCGGCCGACGCTCGATGGCCTGGAAGTTCGACAGGTCCTGAGCACGATCGCGTCGGAACCGGCCATCGTGACGCACCACGCTCCTGTCGCCCCGGTTTTCCCGCCGGTGCTGACCCGGACCACCCATGACCGGTTGATGCACCAGATCGACCGGGCGTTCGCCGCATAGAAGGGCCATGCCGACGCCCCGAGCATCCTATCGGGACTCGTCTCGGAGTTGGCCTCGGTCGTGTCCTCTCCACAGCAGAATCCCGCCAATAACTCCAACATCGCGACCGATCAGGCCGACACGCCGAGCTTCATCATGGACGGGCAGGGCGACGGCGTCCATCTCGAAGATGGGCTCCGCAAGGCCGTCGATCAACTCCCCTACGGCGACGCCAGGGCCGCGCCGCTGATCGTCAAGGCCTGGGGATCCGGCGGCCTGTCGCCCGGCAATGCAGACTTCTACCGCGACCACTTCAAGGCGATGGTCCGCCACTATATCAGCGATGGAATCGACTCCGGGGAGTTCATCATGGTCCCAGGCGCTCATCATCCGACGGCGCCGCACTCCCCGCCGGCCACCCCGAAGCGAGGTTGATCGGGGTGGCCGCCCGACCCTCGCGTCACGCCCTGGGCCGGGTCGGCGCCGAGGCGATGGCCGAGAGGGACAGGGCGATATAGATCAGGACGACGGTCACGGTCAGGTAGCCCGAATGCTGGTGCGTCTTGACCAGCTTGTTCAGGTCGAACGAACCGCCGCCCCGGACGATCAGCAGGCCCATGATCAACTGCGTGACGATCAGGACCGCGGCGAGCGCGCCCAGAATCAGCAAAGCGGGCTTGAGCTTGGCGTTCATAGCGTCGACAATCCCTGGATCTTCGGGGCATCGCCCTCGGCCGGCGTCCGGACGTCGGGCCTGAGGATCCGTCTACAATAGACCGACCTGCCCCCGCCGTCATCGTCCGCCCTCCTTTTCGGACCGGGATGTCATGCACGCGGATCGGATCCGAGAGAACCTGGACGCCATCCGAGGTCGGATGGCCGAGGCCGCCGCGAGATCCGGCCGAGATCCTTCGGCCGTCGCCCTGGTCGCGGTCACCAAGCGGAACCCCCCGGAGTTGATCCGCCTCCTCGTCGACGCCGGCGTCAACGACCTCGGCGAGAACTACCCGCAGGAACTCTGGGGGAAGGTCGAGGCCCTCGCCGACCTCCCCGCCCGATGGCACCTGATCGGCCACCTGCAGGGGAACAAGGCGAAGAAGACGCTGCCCATGGTCCGGATGATCCACGGTGTCGACTCCCGGAAATTACTCCTGACGCTCGACGACCTGGCCGGGGGCCTGGCCGACCCGCCCTCGGTCTGCCTCCAGGTGAATGCCTCGGCCGAGGCCTCCAAGCACGGGTGGGATCCCGACGCGATCCTCCGCGATGCCCTGTCGATCTCCGGTTGTCGCCGGATTTCGGTCGTCGGCCTGATGACGATGGCCGGCTACGGGACGACCGACGAGGAGGCCCGTCCGGCCTTCGCCATGCTCCGGACGTTGCGAGACCGCCTCCGAATCGAGACCGGCCTGGCCCTCCCCGAACTGTCGATGGGGATGTCGGGCGACTTCACCGCCGCGATCGAGGAGGGCGCCACCATGGTCCGCGTCGGCTCGGCGCTGTTCAAAGGGGTCGTGGGATGATCGACCTGACTTCCCACGATCGGGGGACGGTCCTGGCCGTCCGGGCGCAGCCGAACGCCCGCAAGGATGGCGTCCTCGGCGAACGCGGCGGGGCACTCCGGATCGGCGTGACCGTCGCCCCGGAGAAGGGGAAGGCCAACGCCGCAGTCGCCGAGGTCCTGGCCGGAGCCCTGGGTTGCCGACCCTCGGCGATCGTCCTCCTCTCCGGCGAGGCTGCCCGGGACAAGCGATTCCTGATCCTGGACGTCGGGCCCGAAGATCTCCGGGCCCGGATCGGCGTGTCGATTGCAAATTCCGGTTAGATTTCAAAATTTAAATATTCATGTAATTAAATATATTGTAATTACCGCTACTATTCGAGCGACAAAATGATTCCGATTCCGGTTAATGCGCCCGCCCATAAACCTTGATCCCTGCGTCCGCGGCCGAGCAGACCCCGGATCGCTCCGGATGGATGCAATCCGCGATTTCGGATCGGAAATTCCCAGACCGGACGCCCCCGATGCCCGACTACCCGCCCGAGATCACCGTCCCACCCTGGACCGGCCCGACGGGCCCGGTCCGGGTCCGCGTGCCCGGATCCAAGAGCTTGACCAATCGGGCGTTGATCGTCGCCGCCCTGGCCGACGGCCCGAGCCTGCTCTCGGGGGCGCTCGACAGCGACGACACCCGGGTGATGGTCGACTCGCTGCAACGACTGGGGATCGGGGTCGAGCACGACCCGACGGCCGGGACGATCCGGGTGGCGGGGTCCGGCAACAAGATCCCGGCGAGAGAGGCCGACCTGTATGTGGCCAACTCGGGCACAAGCCTCCGGTTCCTCACGGCGATGGTCGCGACGGCCTCGGGGACGTTCCGGCTCGACGGCTCGCCTCGGATGCGGCAGAGGCCCGTCGCCGACCTCCTCCGGGCCCTCAACGGGCTGGGGGCCGACGCGGTGAGCGACCTGGGCACCGGGTGCCCGCCGGTCACGGTCCGGGCCTCCGGGCTCGACGGAGGGTATGCCTTCGTCAAGGGCGACGTGTCGAGCCAGTTCCTCAGCGGGCTCCTGATGGCGCTGCCGTATTCGCGCGAGACGACCACCGTGGAGGTCGAGGGCGTCCTGGTCTCCCTGCCTTATGTCGCCATGACGATGGCCGTGATGGAGGCGTTCGGCGTCCGGATCGGCAACCGCAAGGACCGTCGGTTCGACGTCCGGCCCGCCCGATACGCCGGCCGGGCCTACGCGATCGAGCCCGACGCCTCGGCCGCGTCGTACCTGTTCGCCGCCGCCGCGCTCACCGGGTCGACGATCACCGTCGAAGGGCTGGGGACGTCGAGCGTCCAGGGGGACCTGGCGTTCGTCGACCTCCTCGAACACATGGGATGCACCGTCGTCCGGGAGCCAGACTCCACCACCGTCATTGGGCCCGACGAGCTGCGCGGGATCGACGTCGACATGAATGCCATCAGCGACACGGTGATGACGCTTGCCGTGGTCGCCCTGTTCGCCCGGGGGATCACCCGGATCCGCAACGTCGGCCACATCCGCCACAAGGAGACCGATCGGATCGCCGCCCTTGCGAACGAGTTGCGGAAACTCGGCGCGGCCGTCGACGAGCAGGCCGACGGCCTGATCGTGTTCCCGCCCGATCGGGTCACCCCCGCCCGGATCGCGACCTACGACGATCACCGGATGGCGATGGCCTTCGCCCTCGCCGGCCTGAAGGCGCCCGGCGTGACCATCCTCGACCCGTCCTGCGTCGCCAAGACCTACCCCGGCTTCTGGGACGACCTGGCGCGGCTCGCCCCGTGATCCCGGATCACTGCGGCAGGCGATCCCGATACCGCCGGAGCGCCGCGGCAACGCCCGGCGAGCCGGCGAGGTCGTTCCCCTCGGCCGGGTCGACCCGGAGGTCATAAAGTTCTTCCCGCCCCCCGCCGTCGCGGATGTAGTGGTAATCGCGGTCGACCAGCGACCGGAGCGGGCCGAACCGGGCGGGCGACCCGCCCTTGTTGGGGTCGTCCTCGGGCGGGGCGACGACCTCCGACAGGACCGGCTCGGGGGCCTCGTCGATCCCGCCGGACCACGTCCGGGCGAGCGACCGGCCGGGGAACGGCCCGGGGCCGCCTCGGCCGAGCTGGCCGAGGACCGTCGCGGGGATGTCGCGCAGGCTCACGGGCTCGTCGATCACCAGGCCGGCAGGGGCCGCCCCCGGGTCGATCACCAGCAAGGGGACGTGCAACTCAGGTCGGTAGACGCTGCACCCGTGCCCGAATAACTGGCGCTCGCCGAGGTGCTCGCCGTGATCGGCGGTCACGATCACCAGGCTATCGCGGAGCACCCCGAGGCGTTCCAGGTCGTCGAAGAGCCTCCCCACCTGGCCGTCCAGATAGGCGATACAACGGTCATACGAGTCGCGGGCCAGCGCGACCGGCCCCGGCCCGAGCTTCCGCTTGTCCATCTCCCACCAGGTCCTCAGGAGCCGGAACTCCTCGGGCGAGCCGGGCCCCCGCCCGAAGGAGGGGCCGGCACCGGGCCCCTCGGGCGCGAGATAGGGGTGGTGGGCGTCGTAGTAATTCAGGAACGCGAAGAACGGGCGATCGCGGTGGTCGCCGAGCCAGCCGAGGAAATCGCGGTTGATCCGCGCGGCGTCCTTGCGGCCGCCGGCCGAATTCCCGCCTTCGCCGATCAACCGGGCCAGCCCGGGGTATTTGTGGGCGAAGTTCAGGGTCCGCTGCACCAGGGCGGAGCAGAGCAAGACCGCCCGGGGGGTGACGTCGTAGTCTTCGTAATGGTCGAAGCCCCGGGCCAGACCCGTCTCGGCGCTACAATAGGTGGTGTTGGCCACGAATCCCGCAGTGGCATAACCCCGGGCGGCCAGGGCCTCCGCCAGCGTTGGGGCCGAGTTGTCCAGCGGCCGGTCCCATCCGATCGACAACTCATGCGGCGATCGCCCGGTGAACATGCTCGCGTGCGAAGGGGCCGTCCACGGGGCCGTCGAGTAGGCCCGGTCGAACCGGACGCCCCGGGTCGCCAGCCGGGCCAGGTTGGGCGACGTGTCCCGGGAATAGCCGTAGAGGCCCAGGCTGTCAGCCCGGACCGTGTCGAGCACGATCAGGATGACGTTCTTCGACCTGCCGCCCGGCGTCCCCGCCCCGGTCCGGCCTTCGAGCCACGCCTCGCGACCGAGCGCCCAACCGGCCGTCGCCGCCACGAGGCCCAGCATCGCGACAGCCCCAACTTTCGCCGATCGGTCGAGCCGTCCCGCCCGGGGGCCCAGGAACCGGGCCGATCGGTACGCCAGCCCCGCCGCCAGGATCAGGGCCAGCGACGTGTAGATCGGGGCCCGGAACAGCACCCCGGCAGCCGCCAGGAACGACAGGACGCAGAGCACGACCTCCGGGGTCGCCCGCCCCGGCCGGGCACGGACCGCGACCGCGAGCACGAGTCCCGGCCCGAACAGGACCGCGGCCCCGGCGACCGGGAACATCCACGGGTAATGGCGGCCGACGTTCAGGTTCCTGGGGTCGAGCCACCGGCACTTCAGGAGGAATGCCGCCAGTTCCATCGAACCCGAGAGCAGCCCCATCCCGACCGCCCAGGCCAACACCGACCCGGCCCCGAATCGGCCCGCCCCGCCCGTCCGTAGGCCCATCGTCGTCCTCGATCGGGGTCCTGTCGCGACCATCCCGGCCCGGGGCCGGCGGCCAAACCTAGCATCAACGGCAGGGACCGCCAAGCCCGACCGGCCACGATCCGGGATCGCCGGGGAGACGGGAGGCTTCCCGGATCCGGGCGGCCCGTCAGGCGTCAACCTTGAGGATCGGCCGGACGTCTCCCGATCGGGTGAAGCTGCCGACAAGGAAGCGAGCCGTGGTCTGATGGCCGAGGAAGGACCGGAGGGCGGGCGGCGCCAGGCTCCGATAGACCACCAGGCCCTCGTCGCCACGGCCCCACCCCAGCCGGACGGCGGCGGCGACGTCGGGCCGGCAGGGCCTGGACCGCGACCCGACGGTCAGGGGGCGCCAGAGCGTCGGCGCCCTGGACCAGGAGATCAGGATCGGGACCCATCGCCTCCGCCCCTCCCCGGTCTGGCGGACGACGACCTCGCGCCCCTCGACGGCGATCGACCCGCCGTCGGCGCGGGCCCCGGTCGGGAGCAGGCCCAGGGGGATGAGCCGGGCCGTAGGCCGGCCCTTCCCCGACGAGAGGACCATCGACCTCGACCCCTCGGCGGACGTCGCCTCGATCCCGTCGGGGAGCGTCAGCCGGACCTCGGAGGTCGTCCCGAGCCCCTCGTCCTGCTGGCCCAGGAGCGCCAGCCCACGGCCCCGGAGGAGCACGACGACCCGGGTCACTCGCCCGGCACCGGCCCGATATGTCCACTCGGCGCAGTCGACGAAGGCGCCGGTGGCCCAATGCGTCGGCCGGGCCCTGCCAATCCGGCCCTCGATGGCCGGCGAGGTCCAGGCCGGGCCGATCCAGTTCCGACCGCGCCCGGCGACCTCGATCCGGGTTGTCGGACCCGGGTCGCGATGGTCGACGGCCAGGAGATCTCCCGACGGGGTCCAGTCCGGGCGGAGGATCGCCAGGGGACGGTCGGGCCGGGCGTCCGAGGGGAGCGGAGGCGCCGCCGATGGGTCGAGGCCCGGGGTCGTGAGCCACCGACCGATCACGGAGGCCATCGCCGGGTCCCCGAGCCGGGACGCGCAGGCCCCGATCGCCTTGAGCCGGGACGTCGACCGGCCCCGAGGCCCGAAAACCGGCGAGCCCTCCGGACGGGTGAAGCGGAGGACCGCGCGGAGCCAGCCGGGCGGCAGGCCCTCGGCCCCCGGCCCGTCGGCAAGCCCGAGCCATCCCTCCACCGGATCCCGAAGCGGTACCCCGTCACCATCGAGGTCGGGAAGGCCTCGAAACTCCCGTGGAACCGGCCCGCCTGATTCATGTCCCGCAAATGATCTTTTTTGCTTCAATTCAGTCATGATAAGCATGCCACCAACGAGGACGGATTCATCGACCCTGGATCAAACCGAGAAGCGACCTCGGATTCGTGAGCATGGTCGCTGAATGTTTGGGCTTCGGTGCCCTGATTTTGGACGGCGTCCGGTAGTCCTGATCGTTGTCGTTCTCGAAACACAACGATCAAAGTTGCTTTGCATTGTATTTTCCGAATTGCGCCAAGTGTTTTGAAATCACTACTGTCCGGTTGAAATCCCTTTGAATTCCAGGGTATTTCCGAAATACCCATTCTCGATCTGCTCATTTTGGTCTGAATTGCCTTGAAAACCAGGAGAATCACTGGGGACTTGACA
>JAABUK010000345.1_pt1 | contig 100614 bp, 135 predicted proteins | sample 5559141 | NCBI WGS metagenome assembly JAABUK01 (sample SAMN10711869, study PRJNA513367) | rock metagenome | isolation source: Antarctica rocks | place: Antarctica: Victoria Land, Pudding Butte nord | collected 2016-01-03
TCCTGCAGCGCCTTGCTGAGCTGCTGATCCAGAACAGCGTCCTCTCCAAGCTTACGCAGCTCCTCATTTTCATGCTTCAACCTCTCAGCCTCCTACGAGAAAGTTTGGGTATGAGACAGACAAGCATGGACAGCAAGCAAGCAGCTCCAGACAGGCAAACAGCATGGTCAAGACAGCAATGCCATTTGACATGGAGTTCTACGTGTTGAAAGCAGTATGCAGACCACAAGCTTTTGCCAGCAACTTAATGGCTGTGCATCACAACCATAGAGTGGCAGAATATGATCATGCAGCATGCAGATTGTGAAGACAGCATGCCAGATGCAACATAACATTCGGACACTTGCCTGCAATGCTTCCTGAAAGAAGGTGCGCAGCTCCTCATTCTCTCCCCTCACTTGCTCAACCTGCTGCTGAACTGTTGCAAGTTGCTGACTCACAGCTTCTTTATCTGCTCCTGGTCCATCCAGCTTGCTCAAACTTGTAGCCTGCCATGAACAAACACAATCTTGCTGTGACCTGATCACCACATGCTGTACATGCAAACAGATCAGGACCGCTGAAACGTCTCACTACACACCTGCATTCTTCCATTACGTTGCACATGCCAGATGCTGAAATGGTGAGAACTTACTTGTTGCAATGCAAAGCTTGCGTTGCATGGTGTGTTGAGACAAAAGTGACACATGCATGTAATGCATGCAGTGTATTACTTTGCAAGGCACTCACCAATGAATGCAGGTCATCATCTAGCTTGATCTGAACACTATTGCTGCGCTGTGTAGCCAAGATTTTTTCAGTTGGCCTCAAGCTTGAGCGAGCTGTATTTGCCTCATCCAATCCTTTGCTAAAGCGTTTGCTGACGCCCTGAGAAATATAGGCACAGTGTTACAGCATGTAGCGGTAAGACTTGCCTTCAGCACGCACGTGCAAAGCGTATTTTCAGTCACAGTGATTGGCTACTGCATTGACTGAAATTGTACCTTGCCAGGCCGACTGTTCATCAACCTGTGACACAATCAAGGCTTGCAAGCTAGGTTACACTGTCGCTGTTGGCTGGAATGTACACCGACAGAGACTATTTCTGGACACTGTCCTCATCAGCTGATCACTTCGTGCATGCCTGCATATCGAGCTCACATGAGCCAACATGATTTGTGCTGCAGCCAACCAGAACCCTGGCTTGAACATATTTTGCAGCAAGCAAAGTTGACCATTCTAGGCTTATGATCACAGTCGACAGGAAGAGGTGCAGACGTAGCGCAAACACGTAGAGCGTGTTGATTGAGTTGCCTACAGGCAGCGGTTATGATTCCACGCAAAACCAGATCGCAATGACTGCTCACAAAGCAAGGTCACTGTAGCACATGCTTGCTGACAAGCATTCTGACCCTGCCAAAAGACGATACAAACAACTGCATCTGAACACAGTACCATATATACACCAGTAGACATGTCCGGAGATGATAACGGAGGGCTGAAGTCGGTTTGAGAGTGATGACACGTGTGCAGATCGTAAGGCATACCTTCTTTTCTACCAAATGATGAGCGCGTCGCGCTGTACTTCACAACCTCTCTCGACTGAGTCAGAACGTGTTGTTCCGACACAATCTGAAAGAAAGTGATGTTCCAATTTCGCTTGCCAAGCGGTTGAATTCCTCCTGGACATTCTAAAGGACATCTCTAAAAATAGGCGAGGTGAGGGGTTTAGAAGAACTCACTGTTTGGCTTTGGCAATCGAGCATGCGCGAAATGCCATTATTAGGCGCCACTGCGATCGACACTTACTGAACATCCATCAAGCAACTCACGCGCTTCGCGCACATGCAGCGAGTTGTGCCCGCAGGCGTTCCCCAGTAGCGTGTCGGACTTGAGCATGCACCTGGCAGAGTAAGTCAGCACAAGACACCCCTGCCCTCGGACAGGCCTCGCAAAGGCAATCTGTCAGAACGATTATGTCATCACGCTTGAGGTTGGTTATTCAATTCTCTCGCAAAGTCATACTTGGAGCTGCCTCTTCCACTCCTGCAGCTGATCAATCAGTTGCAAACTTGCTCCTGTCTGTAGGGAACTGATCAGAAATGTTCGGCAAGCAAAAACAGCCGCTGAAGAGCGAAATGTCATTGCCAAAGAAAGTGCTGCTCTCAGAAATGCTTTCAAAGACCAGGACGTCACATACCGGCACAGAAATGTGTCCAAACTAATGTACATCCACATGCTGGGTTACCCAACACACTTTGGCCAGATGGAAACACTCAAGCTGATTGCTGCAAGTGGATTTCCTGAAAAGGTATGCAACCGACTTTCGGCTGAAACCAAGCATATAGCTCTGCAAAACTTTGCTCCAAACAAGGGGTGGAACCACACTTGTGGACCACAACCTGTGATTACTTTCTATGCAGAGGATTGGGTACCTTGGGCTCATGATTTTGCTAGACGAGCGCCAGGAAGTGCTGATGCTGGTGACAAACTCTCTCAAGAATGACTTGAACACCAGAAACCAGTACATCGTTGGACTGGCACTTTGTGCGCTTGGCAACATTTGCAGCAATGAGATGGCCAGGGATCTTGCTCCAGAAGTGGAGAAGTTGCTGGCCAGCACCAACTCATACGTGCGAAAGAAGGCTGCTCTCTGTGCAACTAGGTAATTGCTTCTATGGCAGCACACGCTTAGCAAAGAGCCAAATGAGTAACTGATCCCTACTGCTGCCATTACACCTGGCAGTCTGTCCCTGTGCTTGCTTTGAGCCAGCTGTGACCACACTCACTGCAGCTTGTTTACTTGCCTCTAAATGTATTTGTTGTTGTCATCATGCTGCAGTCATGTTTTAGGATCACGCTTTGCCGTCAAACTGTGCATTCATGTTATGCATCAGTGGGCAACACCTCCAGCAACCTGAAAGCACCAGCCATTCCCAGCAGGATGTGTATGTACATAGCAATAGCACTGGTTGGTATGAGAGATCAGTGACAACTATGCCTTTTATGGCAAGGTGTTAGGACCACACATGGGATGCAAAGCTCAATGAATGCTTCAACTGGCGCAGGGTGTTGAGGAAAGTTCCAGAAGCCATAGAGACCTTTGCAGACAAGGCTGCTGGTCTCCTCACTGACCGGCATCACGGAGTCTTGCTTTCTGGCACAACCCTGATGTTAGAGATCTGTGAAATTGAGCCAAACACTATAGAGCAGTACAGGCGGCATGTTCCCATGCTGTGCAAGATCCTGCGTAGCCTGCTCATGAGTGGCTTCGCTCCAGAGCATGATGTTGGGGGAATCACAGACCCCTTTCTGCAAGTCAAGGTATGTGGCACTGACACCCAATCACGTCACGCGCTTGCGGAATCATGCTCTGCAGTAACCTTTGACATGGCAAATGAAGCACACAATTTCTGATGTTGCGTATTCATTTTGCAAACATGCACAGCTTCATGCACAGACAATCAGTCGCTTGTGACAGCCATGACAAGTGGATGACTGTCTGCTGTCCTTTGCACACAGGTGCTGCGGCTGCTGCGTGTGCTTGGCAAGGGTCATGCGGATGCCAGCGACCAGATGAGTGACATCCTGGCCCAAGTTGCCACCAACACAGAGGGGGCCCGCAACGCTGGCAATGCCATTCTGTATGAATGTGTACAGACCATCATGGGAGTGGAAAGTGTAGGTGGACTGCGTACGCTTGCCATCAACATCCTGGGTCGCTTCTTGGCAAACAGGTATCACTTCAGACCATCCCTTCATGTGCTGTAGCCTTGCAGCGGTGATCTGAGCAAATGTCTGTGCATCAGGAGCAGATAGCTGAGTCTAGATGGCACAGACTTCCACCCTGATGCTAGCTGGAGTGCTGGAACCTCCCTCTGCTGCTGCATGCAAGCCTCAAGCGCATGCTTCAAGCATCAAAAGCTTTCAGCAGATCCTGCAGTACGCTGCGCTGCATGCAGCTTTTACCACATGTACACTTTGACATGCTCAACAGCCGATCTGTGTCGTGTGCAGGGACAACAACATTCGGTATGTGGCGCTCAACACACTGGCAAAGGTTGTGGGAGTGGACACACAGGCAGTGCAGCGGCATCGCACCACCGTTGTGGAGTGCGTCAAGGATGCTGATGTCTCCATCAGGTGTGCACATCTTGCCACATGCATGAACAGTGAAATAATCACCTTCTAGCCTTCTCCTGGCCAGCATTAAGCCTGCTGCTCATCAGGGTAGCATGATGAACGATCACATATGCTGGGATTACTTTTGGCGCTCGTGCCTTGTACACAGTTCTCATGTACTGGTGTTTCATGCATGAGCAAAACATCTGTTTGATATCAGAGTAATGAAGTGTTGCAGCAGCTAAGCAGTGAGGACAGTATGATGTGGCAGGCGGCGAGCGCTAGAGCTGGTGTATGCCCTGGTGAATGAGGGCAACATCAAGACACTGACCAAGGAGCTGCTGGATTACTTGAAAGTCAGTGACCTGGAGTTCAAGCCTGACCTGACCAGCAAGATCTGCATGCTGGTGCAGCGCTTTGCACCTGACAAGCAGTGGCACCTTGATAGCCTTCTACAGGTCTGCTCCAGACCTCCTCGATATGTTTTGAAGTCCTATAGTACCCTTGATAAATCAGGGACTGCTGTGTTTTGGGTGCCTAGCAACAGCCTGCGGCTGACAAGGACCATCTGCATCAGGGGTGGTTCAAGTGTGCTGCAGCATGTCCTCTTTAGCAACCTTGCATTTGCCTGTCCTGTGCTCCGTACTGCTGCAGTGTGCTCCAGCTGTGTCTTGGCTGCAAACGCTTGAAGCAGCAGCAGCAGCAGCAGCAGCCCAAGTGCACAAACTGATAGCCTGATGCAGCATGCCTGAGCTGCAGTGAAAAGAGTGTGCTCTGTGCAGGTGATGCAACAAGCAGGTGCATACGTGAAGGAGGAAGTATGCAGGGCCTTGATCGTGCTGATCAGCAACGCCCCTGAGCTACATGGCTACACAGCACGTTCCATGTATCGTGCACTCAAGGACAGCGCAGATCAGGCTGAGCTGACTCTGTCCCTTGTCACCTCCACCTGCTGGTTTCTGGGTGAGCTTGCTCATCCTTGCCCTCCTTTTTACAGTCCTGTGAGTGCAGCAGGTCAGGCATAGGTCTGCAAACTTCTGCGGATGCCATCCTTCATCCAATTGCAAACATTTTCTGCATTCATTATATGCAAACAGCTCTAATGTCCAGTGTATGTGGGTCAGCAAATCGTTATGCAGCAGTGTGAGTCATAGACTCAGTGCATGGGCATCAGCAAAATTGATAGTTCCAGTCAGTTCTGATGCCCAACTTCCATCACTTACTCAGGCACATCATTACATAGGTTGTGACAGCAGATTTTGTGTCTTACAGGTGAATATGGGGAGCTGCTGCTGGGCACAGCTGATGCCCCCCTGCAGGATGGTGAGCAGCCCCTGTCAGTGAGCAGCCAGGAGCTGGTCAGTCTGCTTGAGTCAGTGCTGTCTAAGGTGACCATTGGGCCTGTGGGGCGCGAGTATGCCCTGACTGCCCTCATGAAGCTCTCCACACGCCTCCCAGATCACTCTGAGTACATCCAGGTGAGCCTGCACAACATTCTTACCAGGGCTGCAGTCTATGTGATACTTGATACATAGCACATGATGTGTGGCAGTATAGTAGCCAGGACTATGTTAATCTCAGAACTGTCAAATTTGAAGGTGTTTGGTACCACAAAGCGCACAACACAAACAAAATGTATATTACAGACAATTAGCGTAGCAATGGCTGTGGCTCCTACTCTACCTCTTCCTCCTCATCCCTGTCACTCCAGTCTAGGGCCACGTCTTGGTTGTCAAGGTCTCGAATGCGCTTAGCTAGCCACAAGTTGTTAGATTTCTTACTGCTGTTCCAGAATTGACTCTGTCTGATGACTTTATACCGAATGCTCAATTTGCATCACAGGCAAACAGGAGGTGCACAGCAAGTGATGTCACCTCCTAATTTCATCCCCGTCTGGACTGTTGTGCAGCCCAGCCCTGCAATTTGCTAATTCAATCACAAGACTCTTGCTCTTAAGACTTGCTCTGTACTTCATCTGGCTGCATCAGTGTTGTCAACACAGTTGACGCCAACAGGCAACACGTACACCCCACAGACCACAAGCCGCATGTTGTATGCAGGGCATTGTGGAGCAGTATAGAGGCAGCTCCATCCTGGAGGTGCAGGCACGCTCTTGCGAGTACAGCCACATGTTCAAGCTGGACGGCATGCGCGCTGCACTGCTGGAGCATATTCCTCCCTTGGATGAGTCCACCTACACACGCAACCTGGGCAACTCACAGGTCATTGATGGTGCAGCAGCTGCACAGGTCACCTCTCCTCTTCTCCTGTCTGTACTGCTGCTGCTGCCGGACATGTCATGCATGCTAGATACTTGCTGAGCCGCGCCGTGTCACAGTCAAATCAAGAGCTGGCCAGAGGTGCTGCAACAGTTAGCAGAAACTGACGTTGATAACACAGTCAACTCCACCAATGTTACTGTCAAGCCCTGCTGCACCACACCATCCAAACAACAGCAAAGCTCCCTGGGAGCATTGCTTGCAGGCTCTGTAGCTGCCATGTGTAAGCAACCATTCACGGCAGCAGTGCTGACTGGTTGAGTTTCATCTACAGGTTGTGGCAAACGGTGACATTGCAGATGCACCAGCCTCTGCCGGCAACCTTGCTGACCTACTCAGTCTGGATGCACCAGATGACTCAGCAGGAGCATCTGCAAGCGCATCCTCAGCTGTCACAGCTCTACAAGATCTGTTGAGCGGAGACCTGTCGTCTGATGTGGCTGCAGCAGGTATGCCAATCTGGCAAACTCTGCTTGCATGCACTTACAAGCTCCGCTGTTTAAGCAGAATCCTGGCAATGAGCCATCGGCTATCTATTGCTGATAAGATGTCTTGGCTTGCATGCACGCTTTGCAGCTCTGGTCAGGAATGTCAAGTTTATGCTGATGAACATGCTGCTGGTGCTTACAAGGTCATTCTCCACTCGTGCTTACAAGGTCACTGTGGGTGGGTGTCTTGTTTGAAGTACCGTCTGTCCTGAATTACACAGCAGTGCTCACTTCCACAAGATTTGGCTTTGGTAAGCATAGATATTCTTGGCGCATGTGTGGCCTTTGAGGGATAGTGCAGCAAGAAAGACTGCGCCATAATCCTGCTGCCCTTGATTTTGTACTTGCTTGTATTGGCTGCTTCTTAGTTGAATTATGTCTCACAGGTGGCAAACAAGCCATTGCAGATCTGCTAGGTGGAATGGGGCAGATGCCAGCCTCAAATCCCACCAACCTGGCAGATCTGTTAGGCGGAAGTGCCCCCAGCACATCAGAGTCGACAGGAGGCGCATTTGCAGACCTGCTGAGCCAACCAACACCCTCAAGCACACCCCAGTTTGAGCCAATCACTGCCTTTGAAAAGGATGGCATACGGGTGGTTTTCAAGCTGAGCAAACCTGCTGGGCAGGAATCCGTAACTGACATTGAGGCTTCATATAGCAACAGCAGCAGTGAAGCTGTCACAGATTTCTCCCTTCAGGTAATCATGTAGCTGCAAACATGTCATACTGTTCTATGCAGACAGAACTGGACACTTATTCGAATGACACTTTTGCCATGAACACTGATTATGCAAATCAATGCTTGCAGTGAACAATGGCAGCAATGCGTTTTTCCCACAGCGTGTTTGTGGCTATGCAGGCAGCAGTGCCCAAGTTTATGCAATTGCGGCTTGAACCAGCTTCAAGCAGCACACTGGCTGCAAACAGCTCTGATGCTGTCACTCAGAAGCTGCATGTCAAAAACAACATGCACGGGCAAAAACCTCTGGTGATGAGGTTACGAATTGGATTCACATCTGGTGGTGCAAACAAAGTCGAACAGGCAGAGGTCAAGAACTTCCCTGCTGGATTGTAGACAGCGTAGAACAGTACATGGCCTCAACAGATGTCATGCATTCCTGTTTGGCACGTCCAGCTTATTGTATGGTAGTGCTTGCCATGTGCAAAGTCATGGCGATACTGATGTTGCCTTTTGGAACATGGTCACCACGAGGCTCACATGCTCAGAGTCATCATCGAATGCATCAAATTCAAAGTCTCCAATTCATAATTAATTGAGCATAGTGTGCTCACACTGAGCATGTGCTTCAGTCTAAATGACCATGATGTCAAAATGATGAGAAGGCAGAGGCACGATCCTGGAAGTCACTCCAGTTCTGAGCCACTGCAACCAGGACCAATGCACATGTCACCCAATGGTCACCCGTGCTGCAGAGCTGGGTCTGTCTTGTGACAGACTCACAGGGTGGCCATTGATTTCCAAGCTTGGAAGACCACGCTGCTGTGCCACACCAGATAGACTTCTACTGTAGCCCATCATCATTCTGGCTGTGTTGCTTGCATTCATGCATGATGGCAAGCTAGACAAGGGCTCGTCTGGGATATCCTTGGCCAAAGCAGGCCCTTGCCTCTTCTGTGCAGCATCTTGCAGCAGACTCCGTCGCCTGTCTTGCTCAACTGAGGAGCTGGCTGCAAAACCTGCCGTTCCTGCTGGTGCACGCCTTGCTGCAGGTATAAAGTTGTAATGCCATGGGTAATCCGCAACTGCACGAGCTGCTTCCATTGAGTCCGCATCCAGCTGTGCGGTGGTCAAGATAGGGGTGACCACCGACGGTGTCGCTGACGAAGTTGCTGCAGCAAAATCATCCTCTTCCTCATACGTGTCGGACGTCACAGCTTGGCTGCGGTCAGCAAGGGAGTCCAGGCGTCGCTGTGAGCTGCTTATCCGCCTCCAAGGTGGCCTGTCAATTGCGAACTCGACAGGCTCAAGGGCGCTGTACTGAGCTGGGCCAACAGCTGCTACCGCTGGCTGAAAGCTCGTCACTCTGAAGCTTATGTCACCAGTATTTGGCCTGATCAGCGGGACCAGACTCAAAGGCGTGATTGTAGTCACACCGCTGGGTCTGCCTCGAGCTGCTGCCCTGGCTATGTCCTTGGCTGGATCTCGTGTCATGGATGACCCATGTTTGCCTTGCACCTGTAAAGGCTGCCACTCAGCATCTGCCTCACCAGCAATAGCACTCCTTCGTTTGCTGGGCCGCCATGACCTTCTGCTCTGCTGGCTGGGTGATAATGGCGGTCTCTGCTGCTGCTGCTTGCTGCTGCTGGGGCATTCCGTCTCATCATTGCAAGGCTGCTCATTGCATGTTGCTGGTTCATGCTCTTCGCTTGTGTTCGCATCAACCTCAACTGGCTTGTGCCTATTTGGTGCAACAGCAATAGAGTAAGCTGTCAGAGCAGCACGAGCTGCAGGGCTAGCAAGCTGCTGCTGTACAGCTTGTTCTGATTCTTCATCCTCTGCATCACTGTCTGACAGCATGCTATCCTGCAGCCAGCATGGCAGCATGTTGCTTGCATCACCACCCAGCAGGTCATGAGTGACAATTGCGATTCTGCCGCCGCTTTTGATGGCAAATAACAGCTAATAACAGCTTGACAACTGAATGCAGCAACCTCTCTCACTATGATGGTATCATCACATTGCCCTGACACCGGCATAACTCAACAGCATTAAAGAAGAGTCACACAACTAGTACAGAGGTCATTCACACTGGGCATGAAGCACTTCGACATAGTCCTGCAACAGGATAAACCTGCGTGCTAAAACAGTGCACACAACTTCGCAAGCAAGTCAATGCAGACAGCATTGCATGCAACCCATCTTTCTGCTGACATTTCTGAAAGCAGTATTTTGCATACCACTGTGCCTCCATCACTCAAGCTGCCGCTTGACTCACAATCACAGTCTGGTGCCTGGTGACCAGCAGCAGCCGGCTGCCTGGGAATCTGCTGAGCAGTCTTCATGGCAGTCGCCGCCTGTGTAGCCTGCACAGGATCTGAGTAGTCTAGCAGTGCCAGCGCTAGGTTGGCCCCAATGCTTTCCAGCTGGCTGGTGTCATAGTGGGTGCCGGCAACTGCGCCTGTGTCAGGACCAGCAAAGGACGCCTCCAAGGTGAAGCTGCACCAACAGCAACAAGGATCACCTGTGATGCTGTGCACAGCTGTGCAGAGGGTTGTGATGGTCGTGGATAAGTTTTGCAGTGTTTGTGATGCAGCCAGTGTCTGTTGCTGCCATGTACAGATGTTGCTGCTATCATGTGAGGGCATGTGCATGTCACGCAGGTCCTGTGTGCGTCCAGCTACACCATTCTGTCAATCATCAAGCTAACTTTGCTCTATGACCCCTATGAAATCTGCTTGCACTGCAACAGCTGCAGTTGCAGGTCACACAGCACATTAGCTCTGTGCAAGGTGCATTCAATCACAGAAGCCGACAGCATACCGACATGACATACTGCCATGGCACTATATGTTGCTCTTCTTACCAATTGATGTAGGTGTACAGTGACAAAACCAAGCCAAAACATATAAGCAAAGTCTTTGTGATGATTGTTCACCTGTTGGAGATGCCAAGCTCTTGCCAGCACACCACTCGGGCAGTGCTGGCCTTGCTCCTCTGCACCCTGAAGCTGCTGGAAGTGTAGGAGAAGAGATCAGGACAGCGCTGCTGCAGCATGAAAGGAAACAGACGGGGCCCTGCTGGGGCGCTGCCTGGCCGCCTGTTCTGCCCTTCCCCACATACAATACCACTGCTGCTGCTACTGCTGCTGGCCTGCACATGCACATACATTGATAGGTACATTGCTTCTCACATGTGGTACCTTGACAACAGCGAGCTCCAGCTGCCTTGCAAGGCGTATACATGACGACAAAGAACACGTTGTGAGTACGGGATTATGACTGCAGGACACTGTGTGTCTGGACACTGTGTGTCTGGACACTGTGGGACTGTAGGACACTGTGTCTGTAGGACACTGTGTCTGTAGGACACTGTGTCTGTAGGACACAACTGGGGGAGCTGAGAAGTGCCTGCAATGCAGGTTTGCCCTCCCCTTTCATGCTATGGTGACTTACTTGTGGGCTTGGTGCTTGCTCACAGCCGTACATGAACGTGCCGTGCTTCCTTGAGTGCCCATGCAGATCACAGTACAGGGCCACCTGCACAGCAGCGCTTGCTTGGGAAATGCTCCTGCGTAGCTGTGATTTGTAGACTACCAAATTGCGGATTGCAGACCTTCTTAAAATTGCTTTGGGCTTGCCATATTTGGTTGATGCATGGTGTTCTGTTGTGCAAACGAGTCTCAGGTTATTGAAGTGCATAGTACAGCACCTGCGCAATATGCAGCAGCGCATAGACTGAGTGAAGGACAGCAACAGCATGCAGCGTGTCTTGCTTATGTATGCTGTTTCTGAATCCCCATAAGGCGGGCAGATATGCCAAGGGAAGGTGGTGTGAGGATCCTAATACAAACTCACCCCTCTTGCAGCATGCAGCTGCTTCAGCAGAGCCTTGGTAGCATGGATGGTGGGGTGAAGCAGGGGGTCTGGCTGCTGCCACACACGGTTCAGGTCATAACCCCCCAGATTGCACCGGTAGTTGCCAAAGGCTACTCCATCTGGGTTCAGCATTGGCACTACCTGTATGACTGCGTCTCTTTCAGGATATGTTGTGCAAGCATTTCTGTGTATGCATGTGGTGTATAGTTTCTGGGCATGTGTAGGCTGAATGCCTTGTCAATACACATTTTGACTAGCTCATCATGAGCCAATGTGAGTATGCTGACACCAAGGGAAGCTCAGGCCCAATTCTGAATCATCTCAGGCTTCTCTATACTGAACGCTGACCGACATGGTCTTTGCTTTTTTTCTTTGCAATGCTGACACTTTTAATGAGCCGTATAGCGCATTACCATGAAGAGGTATTTGTCTCTGAGAGCCTGGGCTGCAGGGGAGGGTCCAGTGAGGGTCTCCAGCAGACCCCTCATGATCCAGGAGGAGTTACTCTCCCCTGGGTGCACCCTGCCTGCAAAGACATCCAATTTCCCAGCCTGATTGGGAGGCAAGTTGCACGGCAAGTCAAGGTTGTGCATACTCCTTTGGTCACGATTCAGACCACAAAGGTTGCGCAAGCATACGACAAACGTATTGAACGTGCAGCACTCTACCCAAAAGACATGAGCATGTCAAGGGCAGCAAACGTACGGTCTTGTCTGCATTTGCAAGACAGCTGTTTTAATTGAGCAACTATGTCTTGACGGATGATCATGCACCACAAAATTTGGTCTTCACTTAATGCACTGACACAACAAACCAACTGATGGGTCCCAGTGTACGCATACTGGCAGAGAGGACTGACCTGTAAAGACTACAGCAGGCCTTGGGGTGTGGGGTTCAGGGGAGGGGTTGGTGATGGTGATGAGGGGGCAGACATTGCCAGCCAGGCTGCGACACAGCTCACTGCGCTGCATGCACTGCTGCCGCCTTGGCACTGCCTCCAGCTGCTCCAAGTCCCTGTGCACTGTACTATGTTGTCATCAACAACCATGAACAAGACACAACACCTGACCAATTGCAGACGGACAAGGCTGATGCGCAACAGCTGCTCAAGCGTGCAAGCAGCAATGGCGCAGGTAGACAAGTGCCCTTCTCAGGTGAACAGGCATCAGTCTCACAGGCGGATTGTGCAACTGAACATGTTTGAGAGCAGCAGTGCAATAGACAATGCCCGCACTTATGAACGTTCTGATTGCTGTGTTGTATGGCACAGTATGGCACTGTATGCAGGGCATGCAGAGAAAGCTTGCCTCATGAGGTGAGTGTAGGAGTAGGGATAACAGTGGGCCAGATGCACCACGTCACAATCATGGGGCAGGGTGAGGTTGAAGGTAAGGGTGTACTGGGGGGGACCCTCCCTGCCGACCACAGGGCTCTGATGGTATGTGACCCCACTGCCTACCCTGAACCATCCCCTGCCCTGCCACAAAACAGGACCAGTGATTTGCAAAACTGACATGAAGCCTGTTCACTTTGTTGGTTTGTTGCTAGTGTCCTCGCTGGATGTTGCTCATGACAGGACACTTCAGAAGCGGCTGGAAGCAGCTGGCATAGATGAATATGTCATATACAGTCAGTAACAAGCTATGCAAGGTGGGCACAGACAATGCTGAGCACAAAGTGGCAGTGTGTACAGGTGGAAGAGGCCAGCCTCTGCTGCAACTCCTCCTTTGCTCAGCTCTCTGGCAGGTCAGCAACATGTGGCATTATGGGCAGTTTGCCAGTGTGTGGATCTCACCTGAAAGCAGATGTTAGTTGCCCTTGCGTGTCATGGCTGCATTGGTGATTTGCTGCATCAAGCTGCAACAGATGGACATCCGAGGCTGCCATATTGTGGAGCCAAGAGCAGCATGCAGGCAACTTGGCAAGTGACAGTCTTTCAGAGGGAGGGGGTACCGTGAGGGAAGCTTCCTTGGCAGAGTGCAGCAGGGGCTGTAGACCCTGGCTGTACAGACTGTGAGCCTTGCGGAAGCTGTGTATGTGCAGCCGATACTGCACCCCTGGCTTGCCATTGGCGATGCTGAAGAAGTACCACTGTGTGTGCCCGTTGGTGCTGCTGTCTGGGGACAGCCACAGCTCATATTCCTGACTTGACACCTACATCATGCTTGCATGCTTTAACAGATCCTATAACATGAACTGTATATGATACTAAATCAAAAGTGTGACTGTGCAACTGAGACTCATTTGCTGGGAAGCTGTGTCGATGGTGTTTATCTAAGGCAGCTTTAGCGTTGCACTGTCAATGTTTTGACTGAAGATCAGACAAAACTTGATATGGGACACTATGATTATGTGTGCACAAAATCATTGCCACGTTCTTTCTTTGCCAGGGGTCTCTCGTGACACTAATGTATAGAAGCCTGCACATGCAGATTTTCGACATACGGAAGGACAGTCTTTCAGCAAGCACTGTAATGGATGATACACCTGAAGCAACAACGTGAGCACAAATGCATGCAGTCCTGGAACCTTAAGTGAACTGCCAATATGATGTGGTCACAAGTGACACAAGTGATCACTTGCCTGAATAGCCTTCTGCAGGTTGCCGCTCTCAAACTGACTATCAAACTCAAGACTTGGCGGCCTTGAGAGGGAGCTGGCATGGCCTTGCAGCAGCATCTGCTGACTGTCAATTCCTGTCCCAACCCTTGCAGCTGGGCCAGACAAGCTGCGCTGCTTACTGACAGCAAGACTGGCTGGCCCAAAGTTGCTAGATCTGTAGACAACTTTGCCAAAGCTTGGCAGAGACAGCAGCTTGCACATGTGGCCATTGCTGTCTGTGCTATGTTGCAGTCCAGCTATTTCTGGCAGGACTGCAACTGCAGGCTTGGCTGACAGCTGGCCAATCTGCTGCACCCTGGGCGTGCCAAGATTGTTTATGTGGACGGGGACAGGCACCCTGTATGCCATGATGGATGTAGGGCATAACAGCAAGACAGGCCAACACTGAAGCAAACAGAGCTTGCAGCAGGAGGAGGCATGCTTGCTGTGCTTAGTGGCCTGACCAGGTGTCATAGATTTACCTGCCAAGCAGTCGCTTAACTTGCGCAAACAGGTGGAAAACTGAAACGTCTTCAGTGTTCCAAACGCCTTGCTCTGCAGTAAGACCCGGCTGAGGCTGTCCAGATGTCGTCTTACTGGTACTGCTGGTCAAACCAAGCTGAGCAGGGGCTGCATCGTTATTCTCCAAGCTTTCGCGAGTTGGCGCACGGCCCTTCTTGCTCTGCAGGCGAGCTTTCTTGCCAGAGCGCTTGGTCTTTCGCTTCGAATGCTTGTTGGGTTGCTGATACTCGAGCAACAGAGCCCTTGAAAGCAAGTCCGCAAGCCATTTCTCCGGTAGAGCTTGTTTTTTGGGCTCGACAATGTGCATGCCGCCAAGGTTGGCTGACTTCCCCCGACCCCGACAGCTCTCTCACTTGTTGACAATCACACGAGCGTTCCGCTGAGTGAACATTTCTCTCCAAACATCTGTTACCAGAGCGCATGCACAGGAGCATTTATCTGCATCGGACGTCAGGCTTATGCATATATCTGGTGAAGGACATCTGGAAGGACATGGTTCATGGGCGTGTGCATAGGGTTCATGCTTTGCATTATTGTGCCACACCAACTTGGATGCCCACACATGCCATGCGACACGCCTCATACAATTGAGTCAATGCACATGTAAAGATTTGATGCTTGGAAAATCGTAGCAGAGAATTCATTTGCAGGAGCTGCACCAGATCAATCCACACATCACGCCAGCTTCCATAGGAGTCTCGTGCCACTTATAGCCCCAAACAAACCTGGTAGATCATCACTACTGCTTGAAAAGCGAAAAGTTTGCAATCGCCATTGCAATTGCTGCTGGTCCAACACAATTCAAATGGTCACACTGACCAAGAAGAAGAAGGCATGCTTCGCTACCTGAGAGGCTCGGCAGATAGGTAGATGTTTCGCTGCTCACGAATGCTGAATCGTCCGATTGCCAGACATCAGGACTGCATTCGTGGTAGTTTGTGACACCAAGCATTGTCTTCATCATCTCGTCTCGAGCTTTTAGGGATTAGCGCGGCTGATATACTGTCAAACACCTCTGAACAGTCATGTCAGCTTTTCGCAACAGAAGCGCTGGTGAGCACGAGCTTGTCGGACGGATCAACAGCGAGCACTTGTCAGAGCAGTTCCAGCGAGAGCTCAGCAACACTCCCGAAGATGAGTTGCTTCAAGATAGGGAATTGAGGATTGACGACATCCACAGCGCCAGCGGTATGTACCGTGCTTTGCCGTTGTTTTGACGCGCTGCATGGATCACATGGGTTCAGCTGCACTGCTGGTGCAGGCAGCGGCATTGCAGCACTTACCGATACACAGCAAGCTGCACAGAAGCTAAGGCCGAATATGCTAGCGAGCTTGGATGTTTCCGATGACAACTGGTACTGCCAGTCAGGCTTTGCTCTATGCCACTGATGTAAAGGCCACCCGGTGCATTGAGTTGCCTAGGTGCTGCTCCTCATTCTTACAGGCTGCTGCCTGATCAATACCTGCACAGTGCAGGTAGCTCACTGACCTGTCTGGTTGTAGGCTGGTGGCATCACCATACACATCTCCCACATCAGCACTGGCACCTGGCTCTAATGGCTTTCACTTAGCTGATGCTGCAAATGGCAGGTAAGCAGCGTTGGACAGTCTTCAAGCAGCACCTGCAGTAGTATTGTGGACACAGTGGTGTCTTATGGCAGCTGCTCCTGTGCGTAGGGCACTCAGTCCTGAGACCAATGGGAATGCTACTGACATATCAGGGAGGCAAATGGAACGCTCCCCTAGCAAAGCACTGACCGACGCATATGCACAACCAAGCAAAATCCCCAAGTTTAATCCAGCCGGCACATCCACTGGCAGTTTGCAGCGGCAAGCATCAAGAGGTATTCAGTGCTGTTTATCACAATCCAAGCTGGACTTGCGCCGCAAGCCAGCCTATGCCTGCATGATGCACTTTCCACACCATCTCTGCGATCACAATTGTTACATAGTGATATTTCTTTGCACCGTCTGCCAAGTATGAAACATGCATGCATGACCTGCTCTGGGGTACTGCATGCAATTAAATCAGCACCATTTTCCTAAGCTCGCCAGCAACACAATGCTGCACTTGAAGGTGTTGAGGTCTTGGACCGACTACATCTTGCAATTTCATTTATGACCAGCAAAGCGATAGTATCATCCCAAAGAAGGCTTGTATCAGTGGACCACTTATATGCTGATGCTCTGCAGGAAGCGCAGTCTCAACACGAACTCAACCTGTCACAAGGGCCAAAAATGGTGCACTCAGGAATAGCAAGCTGGCGGCACCCTCACCCACCAAACTCAAGGGGGTCAAACCCCCAATTTCATCCCCACCCCAAAGCATTTCTGACAGTGGAGAAGGTAGAGCTTGCATGAATGCATTGCTTGGCGTCTATTTCCCACCACAACTGCTTGAGTAGCGATACTACCATGAATGCGCTGCTGCAGCTGTTACCGCGTACTTGACCAATGTGGTACAGGCAGCCGTCCCTTGCTTTCAGTGTCACACTACATGTACCATTCAGTCCTTGCAGATGCCAGCAGTGACGGCTGACAGCACATGACAGCTTGATGTCCCTGCAGCCACAGCGACACAATACAACACTGGTCATCACTCCTGCATCCATGCATCTGCATGTATGCCAGTGGTTTTGCACGGCCTGCCTGAACGCCAGCCACGCATATGCTGTATCACATGCACCCGCTTATGGTTTGCTGTCACTGCAGATGGGCAGCCAGTCTGGCGGGCAATCACAAAGCCACCCGCCCCCAAATACACACAGCAGACAGACATTGCCTTAGGTGGGCCCTTTGAGCGGTCCAGCAGCCAACAGCTCCCCAGAGCCAACTCCACACAGCGAGCCAACTCCAACAGACCCCGCTCCAGACCCACCTCCAGACCCACCTCAGCCGGCAGGGCCTCAACCAAGCCACAAGCCCCTGCTGTACAGGGAGACATTCAGCTCACACAGGAACCAACCATGTTGCCCTCCCACTCCAGGCCTACTGCCCAAGAACCCAGCCCAGATGGCTCTGGGTTCCAGTCTAGGATCCCTGCAGCGCCAAGGGCAGCCCCCCCTGATGCTGCTGCTGAGCCAATTAGCAGTGGCAGGCCTGACGCCAGATTTGTTTCTGCGTTTGCTCAGGCAGGGGATTCGAATCAAGAAGGGCAGCCAGCTGTCTTGAGTGGAGCGGCAATGCAGCAGCCTGCTGCTGAGGAGCTGCAGGCGCATCAGCATGCAGATGCACAGCAGCAGCAGCAGCTACATGTGAAAGGTATGGAGCAGCATGGCATAGAAGCTGATGCGGCTGGAGACCAGGAGCAGCAGCTACACAAGGTATGTCTTTGCCAGGCAGACTGACTTAATGCAGCATTGGCGTCTACAAAATGTGGACATATGATTTTAGTTTGTGACACGTTCAAGTTGTCAGTTTGCATTGCACAAAATCAAGGAAACAGGCATCAGTCAGGACACCTTTTTTGCGTTGCATTGCATTGCCAGTGCGTTGACAGCCCCAATTTGATGCAGTGTCAATCCATCAGATGTATCATGGCAGGCCTCGTGAGTCGGTGACCTGTTCACTTTGTGTGCATAGGGTCTCAATGCTGAGCTTCATGTGCAAGAACCGGTGTCACCCGATCAGGTTGACATTGGTTTGAAAGAATCTGGTGGACCAAGTGATCTACTGGCAGATACTCGACATGCACAGACACCACAGGGAGAGTCAAAGCAGAAGAAGATGGCGAAGTGTTGCTGTTGTGTCATCATGTAGCCCAAGTTTGGATCCACAAGATCCTGGGTCAGCGTGTTGTTTGCAGTGATGTGAGAGTGTAGTTTTCTTTGCAGCAGTAGGATATAGTGCCAGTTGCAGGAGCGATGTACGGACAAAGATTATCGTTTATGACATTGGCGCAAGGATGTGTTTATCTGTTTGTGGTACCTGGACAGTCATTTGATTTGTGCTGTCTCCTGCCCACTGAGACAGTCTCACTGGCATTGGTACTGTAGTGTAGCATCTGCAATGTCTAGCATCTTGTATGAATATCAAGATTGAGTGTGGACTAGATGACCATATCAGACTGTTAACTTGACCAGGTTTGTTCCATATTAGTGAGGGAGACACTGAGACATGATCGTACGATCTACAGTGTAAGTGTGGTATATCCCAGCAGACAACAGAGTAGCAGGGCAAAATAGCCTGCTGGGCTGAGTCAAGTGGGCAATTCGTCACTCGAACTATCAATGAGGACAAAGCGCAATCGCAGGTTGAGATTGTTACATGGAGATGATGTTTGACAACCCATGAGGGATGCAAAAGTCACATTCCTAGGCAGCTTGCAATACATCACAAAGATCATCTGCAAGCCAACGTATACGTCACATTCATGTTCAACGTGAATTTCATCCAGGCATATACAACAGACCATTTGTACATGCACCGCAGCAGGCCAATTCAGTATTTGTGACTCAAAAGTCTGTGGCCTCGAAGATTTGAGACAAGCATACCCTGTACCTCAGCATCATGTCAAGATGCACATTCATGCCAGCACAACTCTAACAAGTAAAATGCTTTGTACAGGTTTCAAAGGATGAACAAGCTGAAAACAGTGATAGGGGGGCGCTTGGTTATACTATACAGCAAGTTGAAAAAAAAACTTGAGCCACCCCAACTGCCAATACCCAAAAAGCCTGCTGCAGAACCTACCTAACGCTATGACTCAGTGTACTGATGGATCAAGTCAGTGAAGGAATGTCAGCAAACAACCAAAACAGCCTGCATGTGATATTCGTACCCAGCTTGACCTGCAAAGTTTATGTTCATATAGCACCATGACAAATTTTGGGTAATCTGTTTGATGCTACTCTACCAAAGTCACTCACTTCAGGAGCTAGCGATGTCAGTCATTAGGGGGTATCTATTGAGTGCATACGGAAACATGACATTAGTAGATGCGAACATTTGTTGAGGAGGCAAGGCACTGTGCCTTATCCTGGGGATTGACTTGCATGCTGGGGACCATGCTTGGGGCCATAGTGAGTGGCACACGTGGAAGAATATTATACCCAGCCTGAGTCATGCCAAAATTGCTTGACAAGCCCAACCCCATAGCCGACAGACCCCCCGCTGACCCCAAACCCATTGGGCCCAGGCCAGCCATTGAGTGTGCATACGTCACCCCAGGAGTGAGAACATGCTGTGCAGCACCCCCAAATGCTATTGTCTGCTGTGTGGCAGCCAGAGAATGAGCCATGGGATTGGCCATAGGGTTGAGGGGGGTGAATGGAACCGCCAGGGTTGTAGGCAGCACATAGCTAGGGCCGCCAGTGGAAATCGCAGAAGCAGCGACTGTCACATGCTGACTGTTGCCTTGCGCATCTTGCACCACTGCTGCCACATACTTGTCAGAGGGCCCTGCTGAGCGCTTGGGGCTGTTCCCGCTGACAACAACATAGGTGGTAGCAGGAGACAGACTGCCAGATGTGTAGCCAGAGGGGTACCCATAAGTGGTGAAGGGGGCGATGCTGCTGTGAATGACAGTGGGGCTAGGGGTCAAATGCTGGGCGTTGATGTAGGTAGGAGATGGGTTGTAGGACTGCGTCTGAAGGTGTATGCTTGGCTGGGTGCAGACACGAGTCAGGTTCTGAAATGCGGTGGATGGCTGGATGTGACTGACAGGTGGCTGCGCAGACATCTGATGGCTGTTGTCAGACACGACTTCAGAGGAATCTGAGGCAGTGGACGCTGCAGACAATAGCATCAGAGTCAGGGAATTGGAAAGACAGGAATGTGGTTGAACATGCTGAGCAGAGCAGCACTGATGCTGACAGACTCAATCTTGCGCCCGTATTTGCACTGTGCACTGCTGTAAGACAAGCAAGATTGAACTTGTGTACTGAAATGCACTGGCAGATGTATGCACAGCAAGCTATGTGACGGAAAGAGGGACACTAGCAATAAGGGCTTGTGAGTGCACACACCGAAGTTGGCAATAAAATTGCATTGCAATCCTCAAGTTAATGCAAAGCAAAGCCGAAAGCCCAAAATGACTGACCTTGGCAATGTTTGCATTCCTGGGAGTGCTCACGCCTGGAAGGGCTGGCCCTGTCTTCATCAGATGGCTCTGAGACTGTGGACTTGCTAACTGTAGTAGCATTTGCCAGCGTTGCTGTTGGTGGAGAGCTGGGGACTGCAGTGGAAGCTGCAGGCTGTGCAGCAGATGGCCGAGCTGTGGTACTTCTGAGATGACTATGCTGTAGAGGCCGAGTTGCTGACGCAACATCAAAGCAGCAAGGGGTGGAAGCATTGGGCCTCTGTGGAGTTGGCTTGTGCAAGGTAACTATATGCTGGATGGGAAGAGCTCCAGCTGTCAAGGCATGCTTTTGCTGTTGCCTGCTGCTGACTTGGGCGAGCTTAGTGTGAGGAGTGATGTCGAGATCTGCTGACTGGCACCTAGATCGTTTTCTAGAGGACACTGGCTTGATCTCCTCGAGCTGTGCCTGGCTGTCCTGGACCTCGCAGCTTGCAAAAGGTGATAATAGAGTCGGTCTGCTGGAATCAGTGCGCTGCTGGGCGGTACCAGCAGGCGAAGCTGCACAGACATCTCCTACTGACGCCCGCTCTGACGTGTGAACGTGCCTTGGAGACGAGGCAGATTGAGAAGCTCGCATCCTACTGTGTGATGGATGCGCCTGCACCTGAGCTTGTGGGCCTGCAACAAACACTGCACTATGAAGCTGGATGTCTGGTGTCGGAATTCCCAAGCAGCTGTGAGTCAGGGGTGCACAATGCAAGATCCTAGCAAGCGCAACTCACGCAATAGATAGTCACGGCAAACAAATGAGACCACAGAGGCAGCCAGTGCCGTAACGCTGGTAAAAACAGTGCACACAACGGAGCCAGTCTGGCACAGCTCGACGAACAATGCGAGCAGCGAAGTGTGGGAAAACCTCCTGAAGAATGTACTGCAGGATGAACATCTCGTAAATGCTATACAACAAACAGGCGGCTTTGACAAAGTCGTGAACGGCGCTTTGTCGGAATACATGTGCCAGATGTTTAAACGAGACCTGAGGGCCGCAAACACTGTCACCGACTGCTGAGTACGACTAACGCAGACAATGCGAATGCTTTGTCTGGTGTTACATACTTGCGGCATGGACAAGAAGTCAGGTGCCAGGTTGTTCGTGAAACATGCAACCTTGCTGGCATTGCACGCAAGTAGTCGTCACCTGAAAAGCCCTTTGCTAGTCAATCTTGCTCGGTCTTGCCATCCATATACAGCGCCTACGTGTATAGACCAGGAGTGGACATCGAACTGTTGTTGCATAGAGAGCTACAAGCTAGCTGGCACAGCATTGCCAGTGGCCAACGTTAGCGCTCCACGACCTACCTCACATGCCACCTTGACCGATATGGATAACGGCAAAAGTAGACACAGCGGCAGGAAACTTTGCTGAGAGGTACGGACGTGCATGCACAGCGGCAAGGGGCTTAGCCTGACAGATAGACTCTTGCTCTGCAAATTGATTTCCTAGTCAGACATTCTGGACTACCGCCACTGATTTAAGATGCGGCCTCGTAGACACAGGCCTGCAGCCACCGCTGGGCTAGCCACATCACGCCTGGGCAACGCTGGTTATGGGGTATGTCCGTCATGCGACAGCGAGGCGAGTCACCTGACCGCCGCTGTCAGTCATAGAGCCTTTCTGTCAACATTTTGAAAACTGAGCACCGCATGTCGTTATGCTTTTATTACGAGTGTCAAGTCGGTAGCTGGCAGCAGTTTCGATTCCCGCGCCCAGAAAGCTTTGCACTTGAGGGTTAGTAAGAGCTAGCCTAAGTGCTTCATTAAGGGCCAGAATCTGAGGCGATTATGAATATCAAGGCAGACATCTTGGAAGTATCAATTTTGGCGCCATTCTGCGGCGCCAACGCTCAACAGCAGCAAAGACCCGTTTCTTGAGGTCTTTTCACGCAAAAAGGTCAAGTATCAAACTGAGTTCCCTTCACAGAGCAGACGAGCATCGACTGATCTACAAGATCTTAACTAGCTCAAGATGAGGTTCTGAGCCTCTGTGGTAGAGGTTGAACTGCATGAAGGTGCATGAAGCTTGCAAAGAGTCCATGGTATTCTAATCATGCAGCAGCAGATATTGGAAGCCATGCAGATCATTGGCTAATCCCTTCTGAGCGTCCAGGTCTTCTCAATACTGAGATCATTCATGGATTACAAATCAAAAACGTAGATGCTCAGTCAGCCCGGGGCCCTGTGCAGCACATTTTCGAAAGGTACTTTCAGCAGCCATGCAGGAATGGAGGAGACTGTATTGATACCGTTGTACAGAGCCTCACCTTTAAGGCGCAGGCATCTGCACCTAGGCCTACGCATCAATGCATTATGCAAGAGCAGTAACAGACCGCTCGACCTTTGCACTTCTACCGTACATGCAGCGGATGCGAGACGTTACTGGTGCAATGCATCATTCTTCTTCATGCATGATGGCAAGTCAATATGAAAGTGCGCCTCTGCACGGTCTTACCTGGCACCCTTACCTGAGACCTTACCTATCACCTTACGTGGCATCTTGCTATCTGCGTAGTTGTCTGGAGCTGAGGTTTTACCTGCCTGTGCCACCCAAAAGACTTTGCATGCGATAAAGTACAGCAGTTTGACAGCCGAACCTGCGGTAATGTGCCACAGTTCAGCAGGCACAATTCAGCCGCAAGTTCTGCGTCCAGAAGCTCTTGGGACAAGCACGACAGGTGAGATCAGGCGTAATCGATTACGTTGAGTCAGAGAGTATGCACTGCAATCTGTCTGTGCAACATGCAGGCAGACGTGTGTACGTGACCACGATGCACAGGAAGGAAGTCGATACAAATTTGAACCCACGTGTTGTGGCTCTCAAGCTTTCAAAGACCATGGCTTTGACTGACTTGGCTAGCAGCATGCGCGAGAGAGGCATGGATGTTGTGGGTCTTGCTGCTGGTGAACCTGACTTTGATACTCCAAGTCAAATCTTGGACGCTGGCATTGAAGCCCTCAGGTGACTTTCCTTGACATGCATTACAGCAGCTAGCAGCTCTGTATGTCACAAACCTGTGCAAGCTCTTGGTCCAGCCATTGTCCTCATGATTCAATGTGGTATGCTATTGCCATGCTGCCAAAAGATGTACCCTCATAGCTTTTGATCCCACACAGAAGAGCACGCAGTGCAAGGCAGCAAGTCACGACCCCACAAGCTCGCTAATACACTCTTGCCGCGGCATGATCTGCCGATGCAAGCAAGAGGTCCTGACATTTGCCTCCTGCTCTCATTCAGCTATTGAAGTGGCTGCATGCAGGACAGGCAAGACTCACTACACCCCAAATACTGGTACCCATGCACTTCGGCAAGCCATTTGCAATAAGCTGGAACAAGAGAATGGACTTGAATACACACCGGCCCAGGTTGTCGTCAGCAACGGAGCCAAGCAAAGCATCTGGCAAGCAGTTTTGGCTGTATGCTCAGAAGATGATGAGGTCAGTGGCAAATATATCGCAGGCCAGATTTTGTACCACGTGCGTGCTGTATGTCGAGCTACAAGTAACACTTGCTTCTTGCATGCATCATCAGACAGCGATTCTGTGCCCGACCAACAGCTGTCCGTGGATGTTGCTCTAATTGTCTTGCTTGTCAGCATGTATCATGTTAGAGCACCGATACAGCCCATCATGAGGCAGGAGCGCTGCTTGTCCAGCAGACCTCTAGCAAGTGTCTGTTCATGCATTGCATATTGGTTTGTACTCGCAGCATTTTGCTTTGATCCAGGCATTGGACCAGGGTATGCAAATCAATGCATCCATCAAGACCTGTTCCTGGATCCTATCAATCAGGAGGAATAGGTGTTTACCCAATGCTCCAGGCAGCAACGTTGCACTGCTCAGCACAATATCAACAACCACTTCATGCCCATTGCATGCAGGTCCTGATTCCTGCCCCCTTCTGGGTGAGCTACCCTGAGATTGCCAAACTGGCTGGAGCCAAGCCTGTCATTATAGACTGTCCTGCTCAGGATGACTTCCTGCTGACGCCTGCTGCCTTGAAAGCTAGTCTGACCCCTGCTTCACGCCTACTCATACTGTGCTCCCCTTCAAACCCAACTGGCAGTGTCTACTCCAGGTGTGGAACCTCTGGTGTAATTCTGCATGTGTGCGACAAATTGCCCTCTGGCCCTCACTCCCCACCCTTCTCCCTACCCAGTCCCTCCTCCCCCCTCCCCCCTTCACCCTCCCTTTCTTGTGAGCCCCTGTGACCCTGCCATGCTGACACCCGAGGCTTGCTGTATCCTTCACCAGTTCTCATGCAAACATGGGCTATAAGGAGTGAGCATCTAGGCACATGCACGTTTTGCTTTGCTTTGCCTGGGGACACTGCATGCCACTTCTCCAATACCGCATATATGCACACATGGATCTAACACATCAGAGACTTCCACGACTTCAAGGCACCTGCTGCAGAGCTTAACCCAGCGCTTATTGCCTGTCCTCAGCAGCTTTTCCTCCGGCAAGTATGTCCTCTGTGAGACTCACTCTGCCTTCAGACTTGTACGTTTGCTGTCAGCCTCACTCTGCCAACAGGCTTCACTCGAGTCTGTTGTGCAGGAAAGACCTGGAAGCCATTGCAGAGATAGTGGCAGACCATCCTCGCCTGATGGTCCTCTCCGATGAAATCTATGAGCACATCATATACGCGCCGGCAGAGCACCACAGCTTTGCAGCCTTGCCAGGCATGTATGACCGCACACTCACAGTCAATGGCTTCTCCAAAGCATTTGCCATGACTGGCTGGCGTCTGGGGTACCTTGCTGCACCTCCCCATGTTGCAAAAGCAGCAGCAGCCATTCAGAGTCAGAGCACGTCAGGTGCCTGCCTGCCTCTTCCTGAGTTTCTGACCTGACTGACAGTGGTTTGTCATGACTACGGGGTCCTTGTATATTAAAGCATGTTGCCCAAGGAGCAGTTGCTGCTGAATTTTAGAACAGTGACACATTGTGCATTACCAGTGAGTGCACCTTGCAAGTGTTGTAACAATAGCGTGACTGCATGTCCTGCAGCAACCTAGCTGAGCATGCCGGAGTTCATGCTGCCAGTCTGAGAAAACTGCTCACAACATTCTTGTTTCTATGATGCTATCACTGTTGATTACAATCACGTGTCTTGCAAGCACACTCATGTTGGCCGTGCAGCAGTACCTTGTCTCAGATCCTGTATTGTAGCTGACACTCTTTTGAGTCTGCTGCATGGGGAGCATTACTTGATCTGTGATCAGCGTGTCTTTTTGAAACACAGGTGCCAGCTCCATAGCGCAGCATGCAGGGCTGGCTGCCCTTCAGCTGGGTCCCAAGGGGGGGCAGCCTGTGCAGCACATGCGAGAAGCTTTCCAACAAAGAAGGGTACATGTCTGATCCAACAATAGATACACTAATGTTCACCTTGAGCACTTGTTCACCCTGACAATGGCCCGCTAGGGTCGAGGCAACCTTGATGATGGTAGCCTCAATATGCATTAGAACGTCATTGTGCCAATGCTATTCTCATCTAGTGCTCCTTGCCAAGATTGCAATGTGTGCTGTGCAGCCATGCTCCTGCCATGTCTGAGTCGTCACCTTTATCAAAGTACCAAATGTGCAGCCAGACACTTGATTTCCATGCCCACAACCAACCTTGCCCTATCACTTCCCTAGCACTGGCAGCAACGAGCTTTCTGAAGCACAGCGGCATGCTTGAAGCATGCAAGCCCGAGCATGCTCTGCTGTGTCTTCAGTCTGTTTCAACATGCCTTGCTTGAAATGTCACAGAGTGAAGACACAGAGTGGTGAGGGGCAGAGACCCTGCCTTCCATGAGGTGTCCTTGTTAGGGAGACACTGCCAAGCGCACTCACCAGCTCAACCATGGTGCATCTTGATATTTCGGACCGGGCAGCTCTGCAGCTCACAGACTTTCATGTATGTCTGCACACAGGACTTTGTGGTGAAGCAGCTACAGCAAATACCTGGAGTGAGTCTGGTAGAGCCTAAGGGGGCCTTTTACTGTCTGCCACTCATGGCCACCTTCTTTGGCCCATCAGCATCTGCAGAGGGCTTTGGCGCCATTCCTGATGCAGACGCCCTGTGCAGGTGGGCCTCATTCCTGTACCTTGCTGTGCCTTTTTTGTCATAGCTGCATTTCTATTTGTTCTTTAACTTTTGTGTTTGGTTTTAGTCTGTTTTGATTAGTTTCATGTTTTAGTTTCTAATAAGTTTTTCATCAGTCTCTGTGGCAAGCTATGGGGCCTACCTCATCAAAGATTCTACATATCCATGTATCCTTGCTTAGTAAGTCAGATGCTGTGCCAGTTGTATGAGACTGACCAAACAGGATATCAATAACAAAATCTGCTGGTGTAGTCACTCGCAAGATCAATCTCTTGTAGCCTGGCTGACTGGCCATGAAAGACTTGCTGCTCTGTTTAGATGCAGTATGTGTACAGGCGGTAATAGAGACCCTCTCGGATGCTTCATTCTATCATATAACATTCAGCTTGTCAAGCTGATGGTGGCCAACTCAGGGGCCTTCCCAATACATGCCACTGCAAGTCAGTAGGACTGCATTTCTCAATCCATTTCTCTGGAGTACACATTTCTGGAGTATATGTTGCTGCTGCAGGTATCTGCTGGAAGTTGGGCAGGTAGCCACAGTGCCTGGTGATGCTTTTGGAGCTCCAGACTGCATACGCATCTCCTATGCAGCTTCCATGGCTGATCTAGAGAAGGCCATGGAGAGGCTTAGCACTGCACTCAAAAAGGTCCAACAGAAATCAGAACGATAGGCATCGCCTGGGTCTGATATCAAATCAATTTTGAGTAAGTCCCACACAAGATCCCCACTGGAGATATCCAAACGTGGAAACCTACACAGTGGACTCTGTCGCTGAATTCAGCTGTTCGATTCATGCATTGCACTAGAAGTTACCCGTCTGAGGTATGCAGCATGGTCCGCTTATAAAGTAAAGTATTGTTCAGTTGGTGAGAAAGAGCAGGCATGGCGGCTGAGTCTCAGCCGCTGAGACAGTTGGGTTTTTGCTTAGCCTTGCTAATACTGGTATTCAGAGATGTGCCCTCTCTTTACGAGGTGTGATAAGTTAGCAACCGAAGTTTCGATTGAGTTTATTATTGGTTTATGCTTATCATATTATTGGTTTATGCTTATCATAGACGCTTACACAGCGCAATGTCAATGTTGCTGACTACAGCTCCTATATTCATATCTGGAACAATTGCTGGCATAGCTGTTTGACCGTAAACTCGCAATTATTTTGCCATTTCGGATGCAATGCATGTTAGGCAATTATATGTATAATGATCAGTTGAGTCAAATCGTGAAACGCAAATTTTGGAATGACTGATGGCGGATGCAGTTCTGCCAGAGTGCGGGTCGTGACCCTATGCTATCAACCGTCCAACCCTAACGAGCACGCCAAACTTCGCTCTGAGCTGGGGTGCTCGTTAGGTACAACTTGCAAATTCGAGTTGCTGTTTGTCGAGCCAAATCGGCAGCGTTTATTCATTGCTGTTCTGCTCTACAAGCACCATGGCCTCGGGTCCGCAACCCAAGGCGCGAAGTGGCCGTCTGAGGAGTTGGATGACTGCATTGCCTTGGTACGCAGACGCGCTCATGGACAATGTGTTGCCGATGTGCCCATCACCGTGCTCATTCTGCATAACTCTATTCCTTTGTGAGCGTTGTACCCTAGATTGAGTTGGCGTGGCGGTCTTTGCAGGTCATTTCTCTTCGTAGCTCTGCAAGGTTTGGGTGGTCTCTTGTTGAGCGTGGCTGCCCAAGGCATGGATATGAAATCTCCACTAGCGCTCAGCGTTATTTTTGGGCGCTGGCATCGCCCTGTTCCTCTGACGCATCGCCTGTGCCGATGTGGAGCATAGCAATCTGTAAGTTCTGGATTGTCTTGCACTGGCCTTTCCAACTTCCAAATGTTTGGATGGCAGCCTGCAACCCTTTTCCACCAGATTAACCTGCACTTTCCACTTTACAGCAGTCATTATTCGGAGTTCACTTTTGGCCCTCAATGCTGCAGTTACAGTATCAGCGCTGGGTGGCAAAGGGCTGCCGTGGTGCCGCTTCAGTGTCTTGTACATATTGCCACTTCTCCATATCCTTGAGGCTGCAAAGGGGTGGAGCTGGGCCTTTGATCCTGTCGCCTACCATTTCCATCTGGGCTTCACCTTCTTGATAACTGCTGCGGTCTTTGCTGCTATCTACATTCACGCCAACTACATCTGGGACGACAGTTGGTGGAGCCTGCAGCATATTGAAAGCAAGGATCCTTTGATGTCTGTGGACTGGAACGCTGTCTTGGCCAACACTGCTGTCTCTTCCAAGACTGCTTCAGGTACCAATGCAAGGGTAGATATCAGATGTACTAAATGTTTTAAAGCGACTGCAAATTGTGCCTAACATGAAACTGCATCCACAACACAGGAATGTCGCACAGAGAATCCATCACATAATTACCGTTTGGCAAGCATGGTGCCTGTGCATACATACAGCACACATCTACTCTACACTGCTGTCAGCAGGAAGGACAAGCTCTGCTTGATGCAAGTCCACTTTCACCTGTCTTTGACATATCCTTCTTGGTGCAGAGAATGCTGTGTGGAAGACGTGGGCTTTGAGTTCTTTTGGGCAGGGTGCAGTATCCGAGAGTGACATGACTGAGGATGATAGTGATGATGTACCTGTGGTGCCTACTGTGTCACACTGGTCTTCCTTGTATGCTCAGGTATGGCACTGCCTGTGTCTTGCATATACTGTCAACTTGCATCATTGCAGGCAGCTTTTGACACTCCCCTGTTATGCAGCAGGCAATAGTTTGCAGTAAGGTCTTGTATGCTGGAGGCATGTGCCTATGTTACTTTTTGACAAGCTTGCATTCCCATCTGTAGGCTGTTCAATGATGTACTGTATGAGTGCTGACAATGAATGTGCTCTGCAGGCATACTCAAGGGGTATGTTTGACAAGAACATGGCTTCACTTGGTGTTGACCCAGCATCACCTTCAGGCACCACCCACTCTGCTGCACCACCTCACAGAGAACCCGTCATCACTCATGCACCCTCACCATCTGCTCCTGGGGCCGCTGCACCTGCCCCTGGGGGTCTCGCTGCCACCCCTAAGACTGCTTCCATGGCCAACCCCATCTCCAGGGCTGCCCCTGCCACCCCTGGGATGACTCCCACTACCCCCAAGACTACTACCCCCAAGACTACTACCCCCAAGACTGCTGCAAACACCTCCACTGGTGTTGCCATCAGTGCTGAGGCCCCTGCTACTCCCTTTGAGGGTACCCTTCAGGCTGTTGGGGGTGCTTCTATGTCTGTGCCCCTTCCTGGACCTGGGACCCCTGTTGTGCCAACCAAGGCAGAGCCAAGTCTTGGTGCAGCTTCCACTACTATCTTGACATCTGCCACAACTGGCCCTTCAGGCATCCCCAGCGCTCGCACTGCTTCTCCAGCAGTTACAGGAGCAGCCATTGGTAAGCCTTCCATTGTGATCATTAGATCTCATTGTCAGTCTGCCAGCTGATTTGTTTGTCTCTCATCATGTCTGTGTGCCTGTGTCAATGTCTCAACATGTTATCATGTCCTGCATTCTTTGTACAGTGCGGCGCAGCTGACGTCTGCTGTACCTTTTCTTTTGCCTTTTGTGCACAGCCTCTGGAGTCAGTTTCCTGTTTTGTGTGTTACAAATGCTGCAGTGATGACCATGGTCAATTCCTTATTTGTGTGTTACAAATGCTGCAGTGATGACCATGGTCAATGTTGCCTACCTTGTATCATTTGTGCAGGTGATGGTGCTGGCGCTCGCACTAAGCCAGTCAAGTCAGTTGTCTACACCAACACACCCAAGCTCGTCCCTGGTGCATCCTCTCCTGCTGCCATCTTGCCTACCAAGTCTTCCTCAGTAGAAGACGCCAGGCTCACCAAGTCTACTTTGGCAGAAGACACCAAGCTCACCAAGTCTACTTTGGCAGAGGACACCAAGCTCACCAAATCTACCTCATCAGAAGACCCCAAGCTCATCAAGTCTACCTCTGTAGAAGACACCACGCCTGCTACTCCTGCCGGCAAGGCTGCTGCCAAGCCTGCCAAGGCTGCTCATGGGTTCCACACTAGGCTTGCTGACAAGGCAGCTGTTGAGCCTACCAGTGCAGTGGACATTCAGACTGATGGGAGGGCAGCTGGTCAGTCCACTGCAGAAGTGGGCATCAGGTCTCCAGAGCAGCCTGGGGAGTACATTCCTGCTGTCAGGACCGCCTCCAAGTCTGCTAGCTCCTCCGCAAAGCACTCTGTCACAAGTGAAGCTGCTGGGAAGCAGCCCCTAGCCAGCAACACTGAGGTAAGAGTGAATTATCAGCTTCAGTTGGGTCAACAAGTCATGTGCAGCACCTTTGTAACTGCGTCACAAGGTGATGGTACACATTGCTTTCATGTTCAGCAGACCAAGTGTGAGCAACCCGAGGTTGTATTGCATTGTGCCTCTACTTTGCAGTGTGCGTGTTGACTGGATGTGCAACGAAGTAGGTCAATGCATGTGTGCGCAGTTGTGTGCTATGCACTTCTATCATTCCTGTGTTGTGGCACTTTTGCAGTCACATAACTCCGTTTGACACCAGTGCGGCAGTGGTGACACTTGCACAAAAAAGTTGCCAGTGGAAGTCATGAGCTTCTGAGCAATCGTGCTTTGCCTGCAGGCAAGTGCAGTCAAGAAGACCGCCAAGATCAAGAGGCAGGGGTCAACTGGCATGAACCCTCTTCAGAGGGCCAAGAGCGAGCTGTTGGATGTGCGTGAGAGGTTCAAGACACGCACTATCAGGCGGGGCAGGCAGAACCGCAACACCCAGGACCAGATGCCTGCTGATGCCAGGGGTGCTACTGACCTGGTAGTGGAGCAGGCCAACAAGACCACTCTCAAGGACAAACTCAGGAGGACCTTTAGCCCAAGGAGAGGTGAGCTTGAACTGTGCAGCTCAACAGTGGTTCAGGCATGTGTGACTTGCATGGGTCTAGAACACATGTCAGATCTGACCACATGCTTGCTGCCCACTTGTGTGCACACCAACATGACCATGGACACAGACCTGGTAGGCATATTGTCATAGCCCATCAACACCAAGTCGTCCTGCTCTTCCTGTATGTCCAGCACTCATGTCTTTTCTGATGTCTCTGATCATGCACTGCTTCCCAGGGTGCGTCTTGCATGAGAAGTTGTGACATTGGATGTGTCCTGCAGGGTAGCTGTTCTGATGCCTGGTCCAAGAAGGGGCATCTCTCCCTGCTTCTTCCGAAATCATGAGATAGACTGGCATTGGCAATATCACTCAGGATGTGTAAAGCAAATAGGGCATCTCCTGGAGCTGTTCCTTATAGTCAGCGTCCTGAAACGCTTTGTCTGTATAATATGAATAGTATGTAACATTGTGCCTCCGCAGACAAGACTGATGAGTGGTCATCATGATGCAAAACATCATTCCACTCTTGAAATGGCAACATTGAGACAGAAATCACACTGTCTATCCTTTCAAAGCTGTGCAAGCTGAGTACTCACTGGCTGTGACCTCACCTGCATTCACATTGTCGAAACAGGTTGCCAACGTTGACGCTCTTGCAGTATGGCATGCAACGCAGGTAGCAGTGTGCGTGTGTAAAGCAATGCTGTTCATCAAATGTGACAGGCTGGATAGCCTTTGCGGCATCCACGGCTCGCCATCACAATTGATCAGTTTGCATATATTAGAGTGAAATCAACTCACATTGGGACCAGTTCCACTGAACAGCGGTGCTGAGTCTACCAAGATGTTCATATTAGGAACTTCAAGCTCAAGACTGAATTTCTTGTGTACTTTCATGTACTGAAGTTGCTCAGTAAGTGGCAACAGTGCAGCCTGCTCAAGCTCTGCTTTGCAATCAGACTTCGATCCCATAACAGTTCCACCACAATCATTGCACCACAGGTCAGATTAAGGCTAGCCATAGCGCTATGAAACAACAGGGTGACATGCAGCGGGCAGTTCCAGCTGGCATCCACTAGCTTACGTACAGGGTCTTCAAGCTCCTCTCCTTCTGATGGTCATACACGTTTGTGGCAATGTCGAGATAATCATGATCTGGTCTGGGAAGAGCATTTGGTGCCAGCACACATCCAATAGCATGTGTGGCTGATACTTCAAAGTTATCAAGCTGCAGGTCAGCCAACATTGTCAACATGTTGTATACTTAAGTTTCAACCCTCATTTCAACTGTTGACTGATCAGGTCAAGGTCAGCAGAAAGTCTGAGAGACAAACTGCTTTTGCAGAAAGCTTCGACTGCCTACGCTTTTGGAGCCTCAGGCTCCGAGCCTGTTGTTTAAAACACTCGTCAGAACAATTCACAAGAGCAGACCGAATAGCCAGCGGCCACGCCTGCATGTTTTCCAGATTCTATCGAGTGCCAGAACGCTTTTGTAAGCTGGCAACGTCAGCAGGAGTCGATCCTGCCGCTCGGCGGTGGCCTGTGTTCCTGGACAGCAGACAGCAACATGGCGGGCTGGACACCTGGCCTGACGAGGATGAACGGCAAACGCGGAAGAGGAGGAGAGATAAGGTGCTCCCTTTGATCAGCCCTTCAGTATTCAAAAATAGCAAGCCAATTGTCGCCTTGCGAAAGCCATAGTGATACTTGCAGGCCGACTTTGGCGAGGCTGGCGTAAGCTTCGTTTTCCACGTCGTGATTATGCCTGAAGTAACACGACTTTTGCTGTGACAGACCTGCTGCACCCGTGTTACAGAATGACAGTTTAGGCTTTGCTCCAGAGGAGCTAGATCTGACACACCTTGATCAGATACAAGGACCCTCTGCTGCGCCAGCTACCATTCCATTCAATCATGAAAATGGCCAGCCTCTGCATCAAGCACATGCACAGCAGCTGACACACTTGGACAGTCAGGGACGGGCTCAAATGGTTGATGTTGGTCAGGTACGCTGCGGCAACTGTTTGACTGGCGTGGTACATGCCAAACAGCTCTGTGATGATGTATCTCCTTTTCACGCAGAAGAAAGCCACAACCAGAGCTGCAACAGCATCGGCAATCGTCCATCTGAACAATGCAGCTTTCAGCGCCATAGCAGGCGGAAGATCGGCTAAGGGAGATGCACTCACAGTTGCTCAACTTGCAGGCACGTACTTCTGGAGCAACAGCTGTTGCCACATGCAATGTTGTTGTATGACGTAAATGGGCTGTCTTTTACTTGGCTGTTCAGCACACAGTGTTTTTCATCATAAATCAGAGTCTGCTGCAGGTATCATGGGAGCAAAGCAGACGGCCCAGCTGATTCCTCTGTGTCACAATATCCCCTTGGACAAAGTCAGTGTTGAGCTCAGCCTTGACTCCTCTGAGCAATGTGTACACATTGAAGCAAATGCAAAGACACAGGGGCACACAGGTGCAGTCATTGTGCCATGCTTTTTCCTTTCTTCAGTGAGCCATGCTTTCTTCCTTTCTCAATGTGCCGCGCTGACCCAGCCAGTGCATCGCCATACTACAGTGTTGATCATGCAAGCAATGGCATGGTGAACAATGTTGTGCTCATGCTGTATGCCCGCACAAAAACAAACAACTGCAGGGCCTTGGTCATCTTGCCATGCTGACAGCTGCAGAACTGCACATGTCTGTGTGAATGTGTGTGTACATATCAAATCGACCGGAAGACATCAGATGCATGCAGGTGTTGAAATGGAAGCTATGGTAGCAGCTTCCGTGGCAGCTCTTACCGTGTATGACATGTGCAAAGCATTGGACAAAGGCATCACAATTGAGCACATCAGACTGGAGGCCAAGACTGGCGGCAAAAGTGGGGATTATCACCGGTTCCCAAACCCTTAGTGTTTTTGCTGAATCAGGAAAAATGACCAGTTGCGCAGACTGGAACATCTACATCAATACGTGCATGTATACATATGTACCATGTTGACAGCCATTACATGCACAGATGTGTACAGCAATGGCCAGGAAGTCTCCACCAAAGTAGCTGAATGGTTGCATTCTCTGGGGTAAACCGCCAGCTGCAATCAAGCCCACAATGCTTGCTTGCATCTATGTACTACCCAGCTTGCACCTATGGACTGACACCTTGACAACACTGCACCATCAGCTTGTACGCACTGCAGTGGCAGCTTGACAACCTTGATCCATCAGCCCTGGCTTAATGCACTGCCTGCTTGACAATGCTGGAATGCTTGCTTGACAGTGCTGCACTGGCAGCTTGACAGCTCAGCTTCACTATTGACACGAGGTTATCTTGATGCAAGGCATGCCAAATCGTCAGCCACTATAATGTGACAGGTTCTGCTGTACCAGAGCCCAACTAAGCCCCAGGCTGTGCTGCATGAATACCTGTCTTTCCTGCATACGTGCCCCGGAGGTTAGATCGATGGCTCGCGTCTCTATTTTTGGTAGCAGTTTTGCTGACTGCTTCAAAAACTGCCAGTTCTGAAAACTGCTGAAAACTGGAGCCAGAACACTCAGTCTGACTGTAGTCTTAAGAAACACAGAGTTTTCACACTCATCGCAAACTGGCAGTTTCTGAAACCATGGAATACACACAGTTTGAAACTGTACCAGACCTTACTGAAAACTGTGTGTTCTGGTACACACACAAACTATGAGTGTATTTCACACAGTTTCAGCAAATGCCACATACAAAGCAGCACATCCCTCTGCCAGATTACAGTGTAATCAAGCATCGCTGATGGCGTACTTGTTGTCTGAAAGCCCAGCACATCAAACAGAAGGAGTGTGCAGTACAATGTGGATCACTACGACTAAAGCAGTCTACGCTGAGCGCTGAATGCAAATCTAGATACAACTTGAAGTCACTGACATACAGTGCTTGCTCAAGGTCAAGAGCATGCTAAGATGAAGGCTTATCACAACCTCTCAGAATGTCAACAGAGTATCAACAAAGCTTCACAGGTCTACCTTGTAAAATGTGTTTTACGAGACCAGACAGCACTTGGACCCTATGCAATAGCCTCATCATCACTGTCATCATCTGTGTCATTCGGGAGTGCAACAGTGCTTCTTGCTGGCTTGCGCACCACTGTCAATGAAAGGAGCTCCTCAGGTGGCCACCAGTCAATGAGATCATTCAACAGGGAATGAGTCCTGTCTCCAGCTTGCCACTAGCTGAAGTGTGAGGAAATGCAGATCCCCTTCCTGAGTACATGAAGCTCCACACCCGAATACACTGGCATGGGAGTCCTGAAACTGCTGCAGGGCGCTGACTCTTCCCGAACCAGGTGGCGTAATGTAAATCCTGCTCCCTCTGTTCTGTTGACAACGTTTGGTCAAGTGCTGCAAAATAGCAGCAGACAAACAACTTCCTGTACAAAGTCAGGGGCATGCTTGCAGCGCCTTGTTGTTGTATAAGCATGTGCACCTGCAGACCACCATAGTCAGGATATTTCCAAAGACAATTAATATGAAAGACAGTGGCATTTGAAAAGGTAAGACCGGGCTTGGTACTTTCAACTCAGCAGCGGCAGCAGCGCTGCAATAGATCTAACAGCCTGGATGCAGAGGAATCTGTTGCGCATTGCTGGTGCTTCACAAGACGTTTGCCTGTCTTGCTTGTGCAATGCAAAGGCTCAGCCATGCCACAGATTAGAAGTGCCAGTGCAAGCAGCAGTCAGGCATCTTGAGTTGGCTGGTCCTAAGACACATGCACTGATGTTGACCATCTGTCACCATCTGCACGCCGCGACTCAATTGCTGGCTACCTGCTGACTTTTGCTGTAGAGATGCAACAACATCTACAACAACAGGGTCAAGCGGTCCAAAGAGCAGGGACCTGTAAGGGTCAATGCCGGTAGCCCCAGCAACAAGCTTCATGTGTTGATGCGAAAGAAGCCTCACCTGACAGAATTGCATTCTTGATGAGTGCACAATGCAACTGAGTTGACGACCTAACCCTAAAGCTGCACCAACAGAGCAGGGACTATGTAGGGTATACCCTAAACCCTAATTAAAGGGCAGTAAGTGCCATGAGCTATATGCGGCACAATTGCTCATCACATGGGATGGACTGCAGCAGCTTGAAGTTGTACTGCATGCTTGTGCATCACACAAATAAACAGCACCTGTGCATAACAATGGCTGGGAGTCTGCCAGAGTGAACTTCTTGAAGTTGGATCTTATAGACTTCAAGCGCGCACAGTCACTGTGCGCTCATACAGCTCTCCTCCATTCAGCTCTATGTTGATGAGTCCTAGCTTGTCAGCAGATTTAGCATAAACATCAGGTTCGCTTAGTCAGCAACAGCTGGCCTCTGATTATGGCTGCAGTGCCACTATCCAGGGCGGGAAACCCCCATTGCACATTTGACCTGAACCTGCATTCCACAGCAGAAGTCAGAGCAAGAGCCATCACAAACATCAGGCCTTGCTTGCACTACATGCTCAACCCTGTGACTGACACGAGTCATGATTTCATATCGACTGGCATAGTTACATGACTGACTGGTCTGAGTCATCATTACAGAAATTCACATGTATGCGCATGCCAGAGTGAAAGACTGATGTACATACCAGCATACACACTGTGAGCGCTTGAGTAGTTTGTGAGCAGTTGAGTTGACTTACCTCTGTTGTCATGGGCTCTGCCCCAGCACCACCAGCCCAGTCGTAGAGGGCATCTGAGAAACTCACGGCAGGGACAACCTTGGACAGCTTCTCCACAGACGGCACAGAGTCTGCACAAAATCTCCCTGCAGCACCGCATGCACATGAGAGAACAGTACATGTACCTGTTGTCTCATTCTCAAAGACTGCTTGGACACCTGGAAAAAACATGTTTGTCCTGTACCACTGCACGCAGGCAGCAAATTAACAAGGCAATAGGCTCATAATTGCCAGCAATGCTTTTGCTCTTGGAAACTGACTGACAGGTTTGTTGCCAAATCTGGAAGTTGAAGAAGGGAATGAGGTGGTCTTGCTAGCTGCTGCAGCAGCTTCCATCAGGTGCAAAACTTCCTGACAGCCAAACACTTGCCAGGAGTTGGCCAAGAGCACTGATGCCTAGCATGACAACAGAATATTCTTTACCTGCTTACCATGGCCTGTGAGTTTGAGCAGCTGCAAGCTTGACTGTCTTTCTACGCCCGTGCTACAAGCTGTGTCTGTCATGTCACCCTTCCTGATGTTGTCACAGCATTTCATGGGATTGACAATCGTTTGAAAGCAAAGCTTTAAATACAGCCAAAGCCCTGCAGAAACTGCTTGAGCACGCTACATACAGACATAGCAACAGACTTGTCTTCACGAGAAGGGCATACCTGACTGGTGTTGTATGTGCAGTGCCACCTCATCTGACAGCAGGTCAAGTTTTCGGTGTTCATCTTCTGCTTTTGGTGACTTTGATTCATTCCCCAGATGATACATTAAAGCAAAGCATGAAGTATGTCCTTCTGTAAAACACTGTCTGACTGATCTGCACAAAAGGTCGATCCCTGCTGGAATCAGTCGGCCGCTATGGCCAGCTGTGTCAACGGTTCTACAGTGTCAGGCACAGCACCCGCTGACGCAACAGTTTGCATTTTGCAGGAAGCAAAGCGCTTTGTTGATGCTCGATTGGGCACAAATAACGCGGCCATCCGCCAGTCCTGCCGCACAGCTTTTGCTTTGGTGAATCCTGCCCCAGTCAACAGGCTTTAGACAGTCCGGGCAAAGCTCCGTGTGTTTGGTGTGGGAAAGACGGCTAGCCAAGCACACGACCAGCATTTGCTGCTGTCTCTGGCACCTGACGTGTTACGGTACCGTACACAGTTGAAAGCTATGCGCGGTACTGCATCTTGTGTACTCAGCTGACGCCTGTCTTGTTTGTACATCACGTGGCTCCAATATTCCAGGCTCTTCTGCTCCTCACAGCCTCCTTGCCTTGCTTGCACTGGCCGTCGGAACGACACTCAGGCGTTATTGCAATTTCAAATGGTCACTGTTTCGGTGATCTGTCTAGATGTCGCGCACTCTTGCGTCAAACCGACCAGAAAATCTTCAATCAAAGGCACTAGGCAGCATGAGCGGAGAGTCCCACTTTGGCAGCGAGCTTGGCAGGGAAACAAAGAAATCGCCTGCTACAGAAGGATCAGAGTGCGTTGCTTGATGTCACTCAGACTGGTTCCGCCATGACAAAGCTCCAAGTTATCAACAGGCTACATGTAGAGGTTTGTCAGCATGACATGCGCTTCCATCTATCATTGTATACTAGAGAAGTTGCAGCCTTTCTTATGTTCAAAAGGCTTTGCAAGGGGTTTTGTCAACAATATAAGCATTCTTGATGGCTGAATCAACCTCATCGAATCTACACCCTGCACTGATTGAAAGCCAGTCAAACATATCACACTGGTGTGACTGAATGGCTCAGGCAATACCACAACTGCAATTTTGAAAACATTCCTGAAAGGTACAAAGCTTTGCAGCCTTTTGTTGCTTGCACGCGGCAATCAACCTGTGCACCACTACGCATTGACCAGCATATGCAGGGACATGCTTTGGCACCTGATGATGCAGTAATTGGCATAACATGTTGAATTTAGGTTGTGATGCAGATGACAAACTCCAGAAGGGTGCGCAGGGCCTGGGTATGATGCGCATGCTCAAGTGCTCCTGAAGTACTTCTGCCACGTCACCAACATGAAGTTTATGAGACAGAGGTGTCAGATGTGGAGATCACCCTGTCTGAGACGTTGTTGTTAACGAGGTCAGCGCAGGCTCCTACTGGCAGCTGTACGCACCATCATGCTCTGCATTGCAAGGCTGTACACAAAGGAAGAACCAAATGTGACTGTGCTTTTTCATCTGAGTACCATTTTCCATGTCATCCTATTTACAGGTCATGGAGACACTGTGGGCTCCAAAAAGAGCAATCACAAAACTGATCATGCTGTACACAAGACAGATCATAGCGACTTTTGCTTGAAGCTACATACACAAGCCTCAGCTCTCAAGCTACCATGAATGGTTGCACCTTCACGCTGTGCGATTCCTACATCTGCAGCGCCCAGGCATGCCTGCATTTTCTTTCAGTCTTGACTTCAGAAAGACCAGACAGATGAACAGTCAGCAACAATGGGAGAAGACGAGTCTTGCTACTGACTGAGTTGCAAGCAGTCATGTCTTTTGTATGTGCTCATGTCTGTTAAAGCTGCATTACATTGTCAAGAAGTACATGACCAGATCACTAGAGTACTGTAGCGCAGTGATTTGTTTACATGCTTTTATAGAGGGTTGTACCATGGACCAACAGTCAACTAGGATGCTGGTGTTTGAACTTGTAATCGCACTATGTACTGGATAAGGCGCGGTCCAAAGGACTTGCGCTTCTTTTTGCTGCAGCAGTAAGTGTGCAAAACTGGTGATATACTGTGTGTACATCGGACTGTGTGTTTGGAACTCATGGTATAAGCAGCTTTCGAAACTGCGAGTTTCCACCAGTTTAAGACACTGTGTGCATAACAGTGAGTTCCAAAACTGTGTGTTCCCCATACTTAAACAAAACTGCCAGTTCTGCATACTCCCCAGTACTCCTCAAAAACTGCGAGTTCTCACACAGTTTGCAAAACTCTGTGTTATTTAATCTAGTTTTGGAACTGGTATGAAAAATGGGGAGTGTCGGCAGCAGTTCTGATGAGTATTAAACTCCCTTGCCATATTAGAGACGCGAGCCTGAGGAATTGCACATATCATGCCCAGCCTGTGCTAGCATTGTTGCCTTTGTCAAAGATGCCAATTGACGATGTATGTATGTCAGCTGCGAGGCACCATGTGGTACAACATTGCAATGACAAGTTTGTGCACTCATGCACGCAGTGCATCATGTGTTTACAAGTGGTTAGCTTGAAAGGAGCAGATGCCGTTGCTGACGTGCATGTGTGACAGGGCTGCAGACAACCTTCACGGATCAATGTTTGGCTATCTAAGCGCAGTTCGCCACCAGCTACAAAAGGAAATGGACTTGCACATCTGTTTTATCAAAATTATCTCTACCCTACCATCTATGCTTGAGTTTTTCAAATAGACAAAAAAACAACATGGAGTTTGTTCAACGCCAATGTTGATACACATGCAAGCCAGGTTTGACCTTATAGCATGACAGCAAAACTTGAAAAAGGGGGCCTCTCACATAAACATACAACATAACTGTCAGCACCAAAAATTTGGCTGCAGCATGTACATCTCTCACTGCAATATCAAGGGCTCGAGCTCGACTCTTTGCAACCGCTGCTTGAAGGGAACAGAACTATGCAGCTGACAAATGATCAGGAATATAAACACACTAAACAGCCTGCGCCTGCATCAGTGGCCTGCCTGTCATCCTGACAGTACGAATTGCAGGCTGCTGCCAGGTAGGCTGACCAGGCTTGTGGCTGTGGATTGCTGCTAGGCCACTTGACAGCAGAGACTTGACCTTGAAGCCAGTGAGAGTGACAAAAGGTTGAGCCTCTACCTTGCTCCAGCTCTTGGGGGCACCCCCATCATCATGGTAAGATGGCAGGGGTCCAGTTGGGCTGACGCCAGAGTCAAGCAATGCATCAAACTCATCATCTGAGCTGACACTGTCAGAGCTGGTGCCCTGCACTTGTGGTGTGCCAGCGCTGTTTCTGCCGACGAGAGTGTCCTGTGCCTTGGTAGGAAGCCATTTACTGATCATACTTCTGACCTGGCGCCAAGGAGGGCATGTGGCACCCTGCTCCTTGAATGCCAGGGCCATTTCTGAGCATAGCAGCTCTACCAGAGGCGCAAGGCGTACAGCTGATCCCACAAACACCTCTGGAAGACATTTCAGGACCTGCTGATACTGCTGGGTGTGGTGACCAATTCTGAACTGATCCTTGAAGTGGCAGTCTATGAAGATCTCCTGATCGGGCTCTGAGACAACCAGGAATTCATGATGTAGGTTATGGAAGCAGTCCTGACCAGGTCCCCCACCCATTGCTGTGCGCACTGCAACTTTGTAGCCAATGTTGACAAGCTTGCTGGCTAGCACTATGGTGTCGTGTTTGCCATCTTCTTTGACAGTGGTGTGGTTGAACCAGCACACATCGCGAGCTACCTGCAGTAGCAGTGCCTAGGTTGGCATGGTGATAGCCGCCACAGGAACTGGCTCCTTGGGTTCTGCATCTGTGAGACTGTGCAAACACGAGTGTGTGCATACACAGGGCTCAGCACAACTGCTGTGGCTACCTATGTGGCAATTATTCAGGGTGCAGCACCATCGTGTTGATGAGAACAGGTCTGCAACAGTACTTCCTATAGCTTCAGGTGCACAATACCCAACAGAATATTCTAACCTAAAGTCAATTTGACCCCTAATCGAGCGCTCTTGACGACAGTGGCCTATCAAAACTCGCACTGATGATCCAGTTTACGCTCGGGCAACGAAATTGAATTGCGAAGGTTTTGACAGACAAGTGCGTGGAGTGCATCCAATGACCAAGAGACGGGTTCTTACCCGCAGCTCCGAGATCTCCCGCGGCTGTAGCAAAGGTGCAAGCCTATGCTGATTGGCAATGAGTTGATTCTGCAAACTCGCTCCTGATACTTGCGAAGCCGTGACCTCGTCCATCTGCGAGCGTGAAGCAAGGAGGCATGAGCATCGAGCAAGAAGAGCTCATGAGCTTGCGCATCTTGCGGCATCAGAAGATGACAGATTTCAACATGTGCAACAGCCAGACAAGATGCCTTGAAGATCGGGGCAGCAATGATACCTCGAGGTCAAACAGCGTCGAGCCCAGCTCCTTCTCTCCCATCGTCTTGGAGTAGTCGTCCACTAATGGTCTACGCAGGCCAGGCATATGGCAGACTGTTCGCAAAATGCAGGCACAGTATCGTTACGATGAGATCGCGAACATAGTTTAGTTTTGATGCGTGTGCTCAGGATTGACCTGATGCTCTGCTTGATTCCAGTCAGCCTGAAAGCCTAGTCGGCTTCAGAAGAATCCATTTCGAACATCGTGACGCGGACGACGCTGAAAGGCGGCGGTGTAATGACACCCTGACGTAGTACTTGCTGCAGTACATTCTGTGTAACGACGGCAAACGATGACACTACCCGGACTGCACCGTAATTTTGCCTCTCGGCTGTCCATCACGTTTCGGTCCCAATTCAAATGTCCTATTCTCATTGCACGTGCCGACATGCGCACATGGTACAGTCTGCACGTGCGATTAGCCAACTGTGCTTCTTCCAAAGTGCGCCATGCCTGCATCATGCAGCATGAAGGCTGCATGCGCTCCTCGCGTTGGCCACACTCCCCATGGAGAGCAATTGGCTTGTAGGTACGAAAACGTGTCAAACTACTGGAGGTCCGAAATGCACAAAGGAACCTCTCGAATGTTGTTCCCGCACATAATGGTGAAAGAGTGTTTCACTTGCTGAGGCTCTGCCACGAGCTGTCAAACTTGCTGTCAGGCCAAGCTGGTACTTTTCTTCTGATGGGAATCAGTGACACTTTGGTCTTTGTGTCCAGTATGTGTACACACAGCACTACTTCCAGAACCAATTGGTCTGCAACCTGGATGGATCTCATTTGGAGCCTTTGCTTTAAGCTTGTTTTAAGACCGGTACCGCAGCACTACAGCTTACAGTTTAGGCCTATACGGACCTGTGAGTCACCGGTCTTTGACATCGATTTGTCAGTGCGCGTATCAGCGAGTTGATTTACCACCACAAGTTTCTGGACAGCCATGACACCTCAGGGCGTAGTTGTGGTGGTTCTGATGCGTAGAGCCTGTTTATATCAACGTACATGTACGGTACATGTTGCAACATCATGTATGCTGTATACGTATAGTCATATGTCGGACAATTTTATGGTTGTGGTGCACTGCACGCATCTGATAGGGCTCACGAAAAGCAAAGACATCCTCACTGCAATGCTGGTCATGCAGAGTCATGCAGAGTTGATCTACACGAGCCTCCGAAGATTTGGTCCATGACTAATGGGTGTTTTGACAGCTGCACTGCCAACTTCGTTCACGAAGGTCGAATGTCTAACTTCACACCATCTCGCGCCAGAGCTCGCGCAGTGACGTACTAGGCATGGCCGACCCTGCAGACACCACGCAAGCAGTCCAAGGCGTGAATTCCAACGTGATCACACTGTTGCAACGGGTCTTGCCGCAGCCAAAGACAACTACATCAGCTCGTGATTCTTTACATGTCGCTCCTGACAGCCTCAACAGACTGCGAGAGGATGGCACGATTTGTCAGCTTGACGCTAGAGAGCAGGCAGGCAGCGACTTATGGGACGCCACTCAGTCTGAAGGACCTGCAACCACAGCAGTAGCAAACTCTGGGCTAGACATCATACCCCAAGTGGTATTGCATGCCATCAGCCATCAGCAGCTCAGGCTGGCAGAGCTCTTGCTGGGAGCTTTGGCCAACATTCTCTGCCATTCACGTCTGGCAGACTTGGTAATCAAAGTTGCTGGCAGTCCTGCTATGCCTTGCAATCTAAAGTCAGGCATGCACACAAGCACAGAACATACCTGCATATGACGTGCACATGTTCTTTGTTGCTGTCCAGGCAGCACAGCAGCAGCAATTGCATCAAATTGTGTTGGATATTTCTCACAGCACAACAGATGCACCATGTCTGGCAGAAAGCTTCAGGCTCATGACAGTGGCAGTCCAAGGTCCAGCTGGCAGCGCTTGGCTGGACACCCTCCTGCATGGCCCTTTTGATCTTCTTCCTCACCTGATCTGGATAGCAGAGAATACACACAATGCCAACCTGTTCGAAAGGTGATGGTGCGTAATGTATCTTGCAACACAGCAGGCATAAAGCTCAGCTGGCAACACAGCTGACACATACAACTTTGATGCATGCATGCACTTGCATGTGATGTAACTTCGCGTTGCAAGAGTGTCATCGGCATATGCAGGTGCCTAGATCTGTTGCTGTCAATAGCATATAAGCGTGAGGAAACCCTGCAGCAAATGCTGGAAGCAGGCATCATGCCTGTCATCATCAATGCCTTGAAGGCTTGCACCCATGCACTGCAACAGGATGCAGCTCTGCAGCTTGGCACCCAGGATCCACCTGACAGCAAAGATGACTCACCAGGGCCTGCACCTACCCATGCTGCTGCCCTGGCTGCACTTACCATATGTGAGGTGATTCATCTTTGTCACTGATCTTGCCATGCTGTAAGTCGCTCATTACCACCATTTGCGACATGTCTAGATGCAAATGATGCTGTCTACACTGCAACACTTGATGGTACCCTGATGCCCTTCTGAGTCCAATACACCTGAAAGTTGATTTGACCAAATACCAGAGTGCAATCCGATTGATGATCTGCAATGTACACTTGTATCACAGGCATGCTGCCTGATGCCCATGTGCAAGTCAGTGTGACTGATACACCACAGTGATATAGCTGCTGATCTTGTTTGTTCATCTATTGTAGGTCTTGGCTCAAGATCCTGATGATCCCTTGTTTGGCAGCCACAGCAGCACCTTATGTAGCCTGTCAGTACGGATGCTTGCACTGCATGATTTTCTACATCGCAAGGCGCACATGCAATCCGTGTTGGTGGTCTTGCTAGCCTGTCTAGACAGCTCACAATGGGTACAAAGTATGGTCACCAGTGCAGCTGCGTTGGAAGCTGTCTTTGAGGTGTTGAAAGATGATTATGGCTTTGAAGAAGGGGCAGAGGCTGATGCAGCTTTGCAAGGGCAAGAAGCTGCTTGGGCACTTCTTGCAGCTGTCAGCAAGCATCTAGCAGGTTGCAATGCTGTGCCTCAGGTGAAGCTTCACATCAGATGCTGAACACATGCTGATGCGACGCGTGCTGCAGAATGCATTACTGTGTATGTACATCACATGCTGCACCAGATGAAGCAATCATCAACTCAACTGACTTACGCCATTTTTCAAGCTTGGCGTGATTGCTCGTGCGGGTGAACGCAGATTGCGTGCAAGAAGCACTCAAGCAATCATCATGTGAACAAACATCAAAGGATCTGCAGCTGAAGCACTCATGCACTTGCCCTTTGTGTGTCGTGATGGTGCAAACTTGCCACACTGCTGTTGTATATGGCAGACAACGCAAAGCAAGCCGTATACTAACATTGCAGGTCTTCAGTTGCCTAGCTGATCATGCAGAAGTACTGACTGACAGCAGCCTAGCAGATGTTGCTCCAGGCAGTGCATCATATGTATGGCGCACCTTGCTGCAAGCGCTTGACAGCAGCTTGACAAAACGCGATGATGACTGGCAGGAAGCAGAGGCAAGGCAACAAAGCAAACTGGTATGGTGGCAGCTGTTGCCGAACGACCTACTTGATGTGCTACATTGAGTTTGCTTAGACCTGGGTTTGTGATGCGTATTGCCAAGGATATGTCTGTGCTGTGTGCCTGGCTAACATGAGCTGCGCTGTGCTTTGCTGTAGCTTCCTCATATGCGCTGCTTGATCCAACGCTGTGCAACTTTGCACAAATGGCGACAAACCTCAGCTGCTTTACGCTTTTGGGTCCGAAGCATCAATTGTTTCCTTTGTCTCCTTGTATTCTATGGGAATGAGCGCATGCAGTTTTGATGTGCAGAGTGGCCTTAGGGCTCAGCTTACAGAAGCCTTGTGCCGTATCAAGCAGCTGATGTAAAGCCATCATGAGGTGAAGTACAACTTGTAGACCAGTGGGGCATCAGTGCAGGCAGCTGCGCAGATGCTGAAACAGCTCCCCCGCCACATCCCAGCAATTGTCTGTCATGAGAGCCCCCTTTGTGTGCAAGCTTCTTTGGACTGCTTGTTGTGAAACACATGCTGTCTGGACTATTGCTGGTTGTTGGGATCCCCATATGTGTCACACCAACAACGTTATCTATCTGGCTCTGTGTATGTGAAAAATCATGTGGATAGAAAGTGAGTTGAGTTTTGCCTCATATGTGTGATGACGTGTGGTTAAACATGCTTTGCTATTTCTGTAATCTGACACACTGCACGGTATGCACTACCTTGATGTCACTGACAGAGTATTTGAGATAGACACGAACAGGGTGAGCATGCAGTGCAGAGCTGCAGCTCATTTTACTGATATTATACTCAGCAAACTGCACCTTGCAGGAAGATCACGTCAATACTGTAGCCCAACTATCGTGTAGTATGATTCACTCAGGTTATTAAAAGGATTTAATTGTCAGTAGAGGCCCAATCAACAGAAACAGTCATGGCAAACCACTCCACTTCGACCATTGCAGACGGACTCAGGTCATTTGCCACTCTCAGAAGTCCTGGGCTTCAAAGGTCAGATAACGTCCCCAGTGTGTACAATATCAGTGGAGTACAGGGTCCATCAGCACTGATGCGTGAAGTAAAGGCCATGAAAGCAGTCAGTCTCAATATAAACATAGAAGAACAGTCCCAAGGGATCACAGCAAACAGTGACAGCATACAGTGACAGCATGCAGTGACAAGGGCTTCAAGGGCTTCATCCAGCATCAGAAACTGCCGTGAATACTTTGCGAGGCAGCACAACTGGCCCACAAGTCTGTACCTTCCTGTGCTCCCAATGATGAGCCTTGACGCTGCAAGCTGATGCTCATTGTGAGCTCAAAAGTCTGCACCTATGTCGCATCTTGTTGCGCACCGCCAAAGGTTGTTCTGCCTTGCAGACACAAACACATCTGCTCTTGCCTCCCTGAATGCTGGGTGACCAGCATTTCAGGATCATAATGCTTCCTATCCTGAACTTGATGGCTTGTTTTGACATGCGCTTTCCCAGCATGCGAGGGTCTGGCAAAAGTCCTGTGAACTCAGCCTTGTTTTCACTGCGCTTGATCAAGAACTCATGAGGGCAACACGATACTTCTTGATGCCTTGCCTCAGCCCTCTGCAACCCTGACAGTGCTGGTGTGTCCTTTGTTAGCTGCTGCATACATGTCCAGCACGTGTTGGCCCGATGTGGTGGGTGAACATCTAGCAGGCTCATGCTTGCAGCATTGGGGTAGACACTCCACCCTTGCATTAAAGTTGGGGTTGTAGAAGAAGGCTGTGGAGTAGCGTTCCTTGCCTACACTGTTGACCACCCTGTGCAGTGTGGACCTAAAATAGCCATTGGTCCACCTGTACCAGCCAAGATACAGCTGACAACTTAATTGATTTGAGCTTGGAGATTGAACATTCTTTTACACACACATGCTGTATGACCTGACTTCACTATTGACACCTTTCATGCTGCCGTCACAATGCATAATATGGCACAGAGGACAGGGGTTGCTGTTCAACAAGGTAAACATAGCAACCAGATGTACCAATGAGGGGCATGGTGTTCAGTTCTTTGGCCTGGCTCCTGTCTTCTTGTGTGTGACTGGCCAGGCAGTAGACAAATTGCAAGGATGAGGATGCAAGGTGCAGGCTACCACAGAGTAGTTGAGAAGGCAGTCATACACACCACTGGCAGCAACAGCAGCAGCACACCTTTCCAGCATGTCACCCAGGTTGATGATGAATGTGCCAGGGACAGGCCTCACATGTGCCCATTTGCCCTCTATGAAGATCTGCAGCCCTGGGATCTCATCTGTTGCTAGAACAGTCAGCAGACCATAGTCTGTATGTGCGCCAGCGCCATATATGCCCTGCAAAAATATGCCAAACTGATGCTGAATGTGGTGTTAACAAAGCAGACAACTGTACTTGATGTGTTTACAGGCCTGAAGCCATCGTTGACATGCAAGCTGCAGACAAGTGGTGCTGCTTGACTGTTTGGCTCCTGTCACAAGCTGCCTGCTTGCCAAAATAGGCCTCAAGCAACATGTCCATGCAAGTGACGGCGCACCTCATCAGGCAAGGAAGTCTGCGCACTGTAATGCAGGGGTCTCAGGGCTATCATTGCCTTGTCAAAGTGCACACCAAAGAAGTCTGTGGGCAGTTGCAGCGCTATGGCAATGAGGGGGAGCAGGCGATCTGCCAGGCCACGTATGGCATCCATGTAAGCCTGCATGGCAGCCTTGTACCCTGGCAAAAGCTCCTGCAGCACGCACCTTCATCTGGCAGACCTTCCGACGCTTGATGAACATGATGCACAGAGCTTCTGCAAGCTGATGAGAAAAGGCAGGGCATCACAGGCATGTTCTGCAAAAGCAACATGCATGTGCACCTCAGGTGGCCACTGGTTGGGCCCATGCAATGGCAGATTGGCTTCCTCGCTATCAACTGGCACATCTCTGCCGAAAACCAAGCCTGAATGCAGCACATGAGGGCTTCAGTCACACTTTGTATGTCTGATAGAAAGGGCTGCTGTGCACCTGCACCTTGTTTGACACGTTGATTTGGAGAACATGCGACAAGTGCAACGTGAATTGAGTTGCACTCTTTTGCTGCCCAGCAGCACCAACAGATGCATTTGTTGGAGCCTTATGCCTGATGACAATCGAGTCCTCAATCCTAAAAACGAGTATGGTTGCACATATAAAGACAAGATGGCGCTGGTGGTGAAGGCAATGCTGATCACAGAGTCGTGTGTAAAATCAGTTGTCACATGAATGTGGCACATCAAGTTGACCTGCGGAGGCGGCTCATGCACCTTCCTTTGTATCACCCTGTGAATGATGCTCAGGATCCAAGCTTTCTGCAGAGAAGGGTGTGTAGCCCCTGCAAGGCATACAATGCATAGTTGACATGGCGTGCATGTGCTATGCGCCGAAAAGAGCCTTGCCAGCTGCAAAGCACCTGTTGCATGACAATATATTGTTTGTGAGCACAGTGTGGCTGCATCATACCTGCCATTGCTGTCTGCCAATATGAGCAGCTTTTCCTTGAGTGGCAAGTCGAAAAAAGCTCTATTTTGCTGCCACTGATTCTCAATGATATGTGGTTCAACGCCGTGATTGGAAACTGCGACGCTGCAGTGGCTGAGGTGTTGTGTGTGTTGCCATTCAGAGCCAGTTGTGCACTCACCGTAAAAGAAACCAGTAGTCACGCAAGCTTGCAGAATCGCCGCTGCAGCCCTTTTGTCCGGGGACGATATATCGATGACATGCATCTGCAGCAATACGTAGCAAGTGGATCAACCTCGAATGACTACGCTAGTGTCGATTGTCCGCACACGTATACTTATGAGAGGACACCATCGGTCACCTCAGCGTCGGTCAAGCGGTCACTCTTCGAAAACATGCCGTTGCAAAGATGATGCCACTTATGAGAGTGTTTGCAATGATCGGTACTTCTGGCGACAGCAGGTACAGACTCGCGCGCTGTTAGCTGTACGCTTGCGAGCCTGATCCAAGCTTAGTAATAGTTTTACGTGACCGGAGACCTCGTAAAATTTTGAACCCAAATGTTTGGGTTTAAAATTTTACCCCAAGTAAGCTTTGATCGTCGCTGCACACAGCGAGCTGTGCACTCTAATGTTCATTGCAGTGTCTCAAACGTGCTTCTGTTGCGTTGCACCACTCGTGGCGGCATGGCATCCACGGCACACACCTTGACAGATAAGCATGCCAAGGTAAACGAAGTGCAGTTTTCTTGCTGCACTGACCGCAAGCCAATCACACGACGATGGATTGCAAAGGCAACAGCTGATGCTCAAGGTTCATGTCATCGACTTGTCGCTCCCGGACGAGGAGGCTAAAGAGGCGATTCTGCATGCGTGTGTCACTACTGGTTTCTTTTACGGTAAGATCAAGCTGGTTGTCCGTAAATCCGCTGATGACAGTGCACGCGCATAGCTTCGAGGCTCAATTTATGAAGCTACGCAGTGTCCAACCACAGCGTCAAAGAAGAGGTGATTGAGGAGCATTGGCTACAAAACAAAGCTTTCTTCAACCTGCCCACTTGAGGACAAGCTGACCATTGTGGCAGACAGCAACAACAGGTATGTCAAGCAAGCAGCACCCAGCTAGTGCTCATACATAACGCATTGTCACCCAAGAATCAGATGACAGGTGGCACGACTGTCAATGACCATTGGTCATGTCCAGTGGTGTTTGAGTTTGACCCTGAACTCAGGGCGTTTCCCAGTCCTTCATCACGGGCTCTTTGGTGTGAATCATGTCTTCAGGGCAGGTCCTGTTCTGTCTTCAATGTCATGCAGGGGTTATACGCCCATGGCTGAGCAGACACTCGACCCTGATCACCAGTCACAGGGTGACACAAAAGAAGGTGCATACAATCAGTTTATCTATTCCCAATATGCAAACTTAACAATGCGAGTGGCTTAGATTGGATATGCTCTGTTCACACTGCCACTATGAAAATTACATGCTGCAGTGCATTTTACGATTTTTGTGACATATATCATTTCTGTGGAGGTGCACATACACAGTCTCACTAGTACTCTGTGCCAAGTAAACGGTGGCTTGTGACTGACGTCCTGCACGCATTGCACACAGGCTTATACTTTGGCAGAGAGGTACCAGCTAACAGTGAGGAAGCCAAGCTGCCGCTGCATGGGCCCAACCAGTGGCCACCTGAGGTGCACATTACTCGCACTACACAACTGTCTGCTTCGGGCAGGTCTGCTGCATATCAGCTTGATACACGCAATGCGTCACCCAGGCCTGCCGCCTTGCAAGGCTCCCATCGTAATCTTTTGTTTCATTCTACAATGGGCATGGTGAAGCATGCTGCCCCATACTGTGTGCCCCATACTGTATGCACTCTTAACATGCATGTGAGGACAGATGCAACAAAAATGTGACAGATGTGACAGATGCAACAAAGGTGTGACAGGTGTGACAGATGCTCATGCTTCAGGCTCTGTTGCCGGGCTACAAGGCTGCTATGAACAATTACACGAATGCTGTACGCGATTTGGCAGATCGCCTGCTCCCCCTCATTGCCATGGCGCTGAAGCTGCCCTCAAACTTTTTTGACCAGTATTTCCACAAGCCGATAGGGACGCTCAGGCCACTTCACTACAATGCGCAGATGTCACTTCCAGATGAGGTGAACGCCAGCAATGCTTGAGTGTGCTGTGTTGCAATTGTCATGTGCAGTTGTCAGGAGTGTCACAAACAAATGCACATCCCAACTGACAGCTTTTCTTTTGCTATTCTAACGCCACACAATCTGCAGCAGACCTGTCTAAGACAAATGCATGTGAGCCCATGCCAAGCCAATGCAACAGGATTTGCTGACGCGGTTGGACCAAGCATTGCAGGGCATATATGGCGCTGGTGCGCACACAGACTGGGGCGTCTTGACTATCTTAGCAACAGATGAGAACCCAGGGCTGCAAGTCTTCTCAGAGGGCAAGTGGGCACATGTGAAGCCTGTCCCTGGCACATTCATCATCAACCTGGGTGACATGCTGGAAAGGTGCTGCTGCTGTCATGTCCACATGTAGTGGCACGCACTTTCTGTGTTGCACGCAGTCAGCACGTGCACATGCTTCCAGCCCTTTTGCAATCTACATTTGTGTATGCGTCCAGCGTACTGGCAGTCTGCCACTGACATTGCATTCATGGCATTTGGCAATCAGATGAGTACAAGCATTCATGGCATTTGGCAATCAGATGAAAACAAGCTTGGACATGCTTTTCAGGGGAGCAGCATGTTGCATCTGCTTGTCTATAACATCTAGATGTTATAGCCATGTTTGCAGGCGTGCACGACACTGCTATAGGTATGCTGTATGACGGTGTCCTGTAAACTCATCACATGACTCCTGGCTTGTGCAGGTGGACCAATGGCTATTTCAAATCATCTCTGCACTGGGTGGTCAACCACCTAGGCAAGGAACGTTACTCCACAGCCTTCTTTTACGAACCTAATTTCTATGCCAAGGTGGAATGTCTACCCCAGTGCTGCAAAAACGAGCCTGCAAAGTTTCCACCAACCACATGCGGTCAGTACTTGCTGGACAAGTTTGCAGCAATGCATGCAGATTACAGCGGCGCTGTGAAGATGATGGAGGGTTGACACGCCACAAGCTGTCTGCTGTAAGTTAGTTTCACTGTAAATGTAGGCATGAATGTGCAGAGCTGCTCTCAAATAACCGTCATGTCAGTTGCAGAAATTTGTATGATGGGTAGTTGCACTTGCCCTCTGCCATGGACTTCATGCCATCTTGGTGCAGGCATGACAGTGATTTTGAGTACCTGCTGTTGAGTGACACTTGAGGCCCATGAATGGCCATTAATATTGCTATTGGACTGCAGAGAGTTACCCTTGTATGCTTGGCGCAGTGTGTACCAACAAATTTGTCTATCCTGCCCAGAACGATGTCAGTGGTAGCCTTGGCAAAACAGTCTAGTGAATCTTGACAGAGGCCAACATGCATTGGGGGTTACACACACATATATGGTGTTGATGAATCGTGCTGTGTGCAGCTCTGATGTACTATGACGCTGTCCAACTTTCACCCACCAACTGTGCCTTGAAATACATGTCTAGGTTGTAGTTATGCATCAGAAGCGAGACCACCTTGTCTGTCTTGCAATTGCACCATCTGTCAAGCATAACTCAGATCATGAAGTACGGTCAGTTTGTCAGAAAACAAGGCTCTCTCAGAAAGTGTCTAAACAGAAGGAGACTGTTGGACAGTACTACTTGTGGCATTGACAGAAACCTTCAGCCCTACTGAGATATCATACACATCAGACCGCTGTGATTTAGCAATGTAGCAGCTCAGTACTAGAAAGATCCCAACAGTTTTAGCACTATTGAGCCAAGTTGTGGTGGGTTGATAGTCAGTATTCAACGTGTTCTGTTGACAGACACTCCAGTGAAACATCTTCTCAGAATTCAATGCTACGTCTGCAGACAACACGTCTGCATTGCATCCTGCTGAACATAATCACCAACATCTGAATTACTGGGCAGACCAACATGTTACACTTGACCTTGCCTTCAACTGCAAGTCAGATCTGAACACTGACAACCAACTGTCAGACATCAAAACACAGAGTGTCATCTCAACCTTCTGCCACTCTGACAGCACCTGTGTAGCCTGCGTGTGTTGCTGCGTACTTGTCCAGCACATGTTGGCCAGATGTGGTGGGTGGAAACTTTGCAGGCTCATCCTTGCAACATTGGGGTAGACACTCCACCCTTGCAGTGAAGTTGGGGTCGTAGAAGAAGGCTGTGGAGTAGCGTTCCTTGCCTACATTGTTGACCACCCTGTGCAGAGTAGACCTGAAATAGCCGTTGGTCCACCTGTCATAGCCAAAGATGCAGTCAGTGCCTTTGTCAACGTGAACTTGCCTCAGGCCTCAGCCCTCCAGAACGTAGTATATGTTCGACCTGCATGGAGGATCAGAGGCTATGCCCTATTGGGTGATCAGCATGCCTGGGCGTGCACACGGCATGATTGCTTGTAACTTTATGAACAAGTTTGTCCTGTGTCTTTTACTCTACTGTTCAAGAAATTGTTGCTCTCATGCTGCTTGCAAGTACGTTTGACCACATGTCATGTGGCAAGCATGCATGCGCCCAAAGGCGCTGAATGCAGAGCACACCGCAGACTGTATCACATTGTACGAAATGCTCCAAAGGCGCAATGCAAGACTGCAGCATGAATGTGTTTGCACTAATAATAGCAGCATGATGAGCGGCAGCACACCTCTCCAGCATGTCACCCAGGTTGATGACAAATGTGCCAGGAACAGGCTTTACATGTGACCACTTGCCCTCTGTGTAAATTTGCAGCCCAGGGTTGTTATCTGTTGCCAGGACAGTCAGCACTCCATAATCTGTGTGTGCACCAGCGCCATACACACCCTGCAGTGGTAGCTTCAGCTCATGCAGCAACTTATCATTGGCTTTGCCTCAATCACACAACATCCAACTTGGCTTGGGAGTGATGTTTATTGCTGCAAGCTGGTATGCACCTTCAATACCTTGGGCCGTGTGCACTTGTATGCAAATCATCGAGGCTTGTCAGTAGGGTTGTATGCATGCAGCACATCTACACATTCAAGGTACTGTATTTGGACGTAGATGCAAGCAGGGCATGCCCATGTGGCTGCACATCAGGCATTGCCAAGAGGCAAAGCAGGACAGACCTCATCTGGAAGAGACACCTGCGCGCTGTAATGCAGCGGACGCAGGGATGCCATTGGCTTGTCAAAGTACATGTCAAAGAAGTCTGTGGGCAGTTGCAGCGCTATGGCAATGAGGGGGAGCAGGCGATTTGCCAGGCCACGTATGGCATCCATGTAAGCCTGCATGGCAGCCTTGTACCCCGGCAACAGCCCCTGCAGCACACACTGCTGCTTCACACTGCTGCTTCACACTGCTGAGATACATGATCCTGGGAAGCCGGGTATGATACTTGGCTTCACATTCGATTGACGCCGAAAGCTGTAGTCTTTCCTTTTCCTTGTTATGAGGTACATGATGTCAACTGTGAGACACATGTACAGCCCACTAGAGCACAAACAAAGTGCATTGCACCAAAGCATGCCTTGCGCTGGGCGCCACACTAACAGAGTTGACTTCAAAGCTGTGAAGAGAGCTACAATTGCAACAATACGGCACATCAGACCCAGAGTAGGTCATGCGAGTCAGGCTGCATATGGGTCATGAGGCGCTGATACATGTGAGATGCAAAGCAGTTGAGGATCACCTCAGGTGGCCATTGGTTGGGACCATGCAGTGGCAGCTTGGCTTCCTCGCTATCTGCTGCAAGGTCTCTGCCAAAGTATAGCCCTGTGTACAATGCACCAGGGTTTCTATTGCAGTGTGTGGGCCTTGTAGAGAGGCCAATGTAGCTTTGCGCTACTACATTGATGTCTGGTGGTACCTCAAACAGCATGCAGAACTGCTCTGTGATGTTGGAGAGCATTTGCAGCTGTGGCAGAAGAGACAGAAAGTTTGTTGGGAACCAGATGCCAGCACATCAGCATTGATCGAAACTACATAATGCCACTACATAGTGTGCACCTTCTTTGGTGTCGCCCTGCGATTGGTTTTCAGGATCCAGCGTCTCTTCAGCCATGGGTGTATAGCCCCTGCATTGCAATGGAAGCAGATTCAGTATGCTGTCTTAGATTGGCACCGGTCTTGTTACTTATCAATATAAAATGATCCATTGAGATGCAGCATTGAACCACGTGGCCCCATGCTCGGCATGCCAATGTAAAATGTATATATTGGCATGCCAACAATTGTGGCAGGCTTGGTGCACCTGTTATTGCTGTCTGCCAGAATGACCAGCTTGTCCTTGAGTGGAAGGCTGAAGAAAGCCTTGTTTTGAAGCCAATGCTCCTCAATGATTTCTTCCTTGACACCATGATTGGCCACTGCAAAACTGGACATGTCAGCTTTGCGCACTCCCATTAGTGGACGAACGGCCTTCCTTACAGGCTTACCATAAAAGAACCCAGTAGTGACGCATGCGTGCAGAATCGCCGCTGCAGCCTCCCTGTCCGGGAGCGACAGATCAATTACATGCACCTGAAAAAAATCATCAGGTTCAAGCTCTGCCAAAAAGGGTTTGCACGAAGCTTGCAGCCGACGCAAAAGCTCGTGCCCTCGTTTACCTCGGCATTTGTCGTCCTGTCCGTCGTCGACACCATCTTCCCACGCTCGCAAACTATCACAAGGCTTACTGTAGTAAACTAATGTAGTTTGAGAGGATGTGAGCAATTACCTGCACGCAGCATTGGTTCGAACGGCTGTGCCAACTGTCATAGCTATGATTGTAACCCCTTCGACATGAATTTCAACCGGCTGTTTTGCTCGTTTTGCAGTTCACGTGAAGAATGACTAAGTTTGCATCTGTGTCATCTTTGAGGAGTACGCCGAGACCGACACCTTGTCTAGGACTTGTGTTGGCTGTTCTGATTGCCTACTTTTGCCTTGTCTCGTCTGCCTCATTCTCTGGATTCCTGTGGGTGCCGTGGCATCATTCCGTAAACCTGCCACCCATGTAGTGCGTGGTTCTGCTGACTCTGTTTCTCACGGCGAAGAGGGAATGAGATGTTGACTGTCAGGCGCTGAGAATTGCATTGCTGCATATTGCTTGTCTTCGCAGCGGCTGCGGAGTCTTGCGACAGTTGCTGGCTTTTGATCACTCTGGGTTGTCACCAAGCGCGTCGGCTGCTAGCAGCGGCTTAGCTGAGACACACGATCATCAGTACAGCCTGGAAAATGGGCAAACGCAAAGAGCTCGAAAGCGTTGACTGCATCGACATAACTCAAGCTGCAAGCACAACAGCTGCCCGACCTGAACCAGAAGTGATCGACCTCGCCGAGGACTCGCCACCTGCTCCTTCAGGTACGTCGGATGCTTTAGGCAAATTAGCTGATGCAGTACTTGCGTGCTAGTGTTAGGCGCCATGCAGGCAGCAGACGAGACAGTGCGAAAAAGCTGAACAGCAGTGCTGCTGGCCACGAGACAAGCTGCAGTTCTGCAGAAGACCAGCGGCACAACATCATGGCACATGCGACACTAGTAAACAGCCGAAAACGGACAAAGCCATCTGAAGAGCCTGCAGGTTCTGGCAACTCATCACTGAAGGCCAAAGCAAGTATAGCTGAGCCTGCATCAGCTGCTGACGATGAAGCAGCCAGGAAAGCCATAATGCAGCATGCAGCCCAGCTTGCGCCAAATAACTGCTTGCTTGCACAATTGCATGCTGAGAGGCTTGCTCGGCAGCAGCTTGCAAACCCTCAACAACAAGATGAACAACCCAAACATCACAAGGCCATGAAGCAAGAAGCTCCCAAGCAGATTCCAGAAGTGAAACTGCTTACATACAATGTCTGGTAGGCCTCCTATGTTACAGCAGTGCAATGATGCAAGTGAAGGCAGCTGCCAGCACATGTCCTTACTTGCCGGGTTCAGTTGGCCTCAGGTCATGACCAATGTGTGCCCCAGCCTGTGTAGCAATTCTCATAAGCTGCAGACACCTAAGACTCAATACCCTACAGGTTTGAAGAGGACATTGCGCTGCAAGAGCGCATGTGTGCCATTGGAGACATCATTCAGGAGCACGACTTGCCTCACTTCATCTGCTTTCAGGTACACCACCACCACTACCACCAGCTTCGATCAAGCATGATGTGCGCTTGCAGTCCTCTGCATTTTGATCTTGTTGCGGCTCAGGGGGATCTTGCAGCAGCACATGCAACAGGCCAGGTTGCAGATTGAAGCCTCCGCATCTTATACTGCAGCCTTCAGTGCATTCATCTCTGATTGTCTGTTGCTTAGCACCAGCTAGAACCACTTTTGATGAGAGCCATTCAACAGAAGCCTGAGGCGCTTTGACCAACTCTTGCCAAAGCACATTTGACTGCCAACCAAACAGCACATGGGTTTCTGACACTGCTGACTGCCCAGATCACTTCAGCCTTCTCATTGGTGTGTCACCATGCAGGAGGTGACTCAGCGCATTTATCACCTCTTCCAGCAGTCTCCTTGGTGGCACAGATATGCTGCATCCCAGCCAGCGGCCCAGCCCTACTTCACTGCTCTGTTGTACCGCAAAGATACCTTCACACCAGCTGGGTCCTTCCAGTCACATGACTTCTCTAACTCTGCCATGGGTAAGGTCCCTCTCTGTTGAGCTGTTGCAATTGTGGCAAGTTCAGATGTGCATGCTTGTTGTGCACAGCATTGACATTGCAGCTGATGTCTTGTTGGCTATTTGCCTACTGTGCCTTCTGTACTGCTGGTCGAGCTTGCCCCAAAGTGTCCTGCCCCATACTCTGCCAAGGTGATGAAGACTCTTCTGATGGCCTTCCTTAGCATGCGCACATGGATGCAAGCATGGACAGGAAAAAGTCAGAAGAGTGTCCAAGGCCTACGGCCTGCACCTTTCAGCTGCTGTGCCCCTTGACTTCTGGGCAAAGCAAGTTGTGCTTGCTTGAAGGGAGAGGTGTGCTGAGCGTTGCTGGAGCAGTGCAAGGCATCAAACTCAGAGTAGCAACGTCTCATCTGGAAAGCCCGTGTGGCCACAACCAGATGTTCAGCAAGGAGCGTCTTGCCCAGTGTAAAGAGGTCTGTCCTTGCTTCGGCATGTATTGCCTTACATAGCTGGTGATGGGTAGCTCATCATGGAAAGCAACCTGAGTGGCAGAATCAAGAAGGCTTCTGTGCAACACAAGAAGATGGTGTAGATGAGATGCTGCCTTGCCTTCTGACTGTATTGCTGCGAGTGAGACATGCCAGTGCAGTTTGTCCAAAGATTCTGCCACCCTGTATGCATCTGCATCTCCTGCTGATAGTATGGTTATCTGGTTGCAGATCAGGAGAACAGCAGCGCTGCTGTCATATTTGACTGAGCCATGTGCTTTGGCTGCTGCAGGGTTTGGCAATGCTGAACAGGCAAGATCAGACAGATGTCTTGTGGGCTGGTGACATGAACTGGAATGCAGAAGATGGGGATCCACCCCTGCCTGCTGGCTGGTATGCCCTTCTCTGTATTATGTTGCACATCATAAGCTGACTGAAGACCTGAAGAATCTGTGTGACATTTGTGCATTTGCTTGTGGCTTCTGTGGCAGGGATTTTGCCAAGGTATCATCATTGAATGATAATGCTGCACTGAACCGTTGCATTGTACACATTTGTTGCGTGGCATGCAGGGTGGATGCTTGGAGTCAGCAAAATCCCAGGGATCCTGGTCTAACTTATGATGGCAAGAAGAATGCTATGCTAGGTCCGTACAACAGGCTACGCAAACGTCTAGACAGGGTGTTCTTTAAGGCAGCTAAGTACGACCTGGTGTCCATTGTCATGGTAGGGACGCAGGCTTTACCTGGCGTGACTTTTGTCAAGTCATACAAAAAGGGACCAACAACTTTGCCAGTGCTGCCAAGTGACCACTTTGGGCTGCTGGCTTCCTTCAAATGCAGCGTATGAGTCTGCCTGACAGCGCTCTGCAGTTTACATGTGTTGGCCTTGTAGATCAATGCCCAAAAATTAGTCTAACGATTTTAATCTCATGATGAGCTAGGAACGTGCAGGGCAAGTCTTGCATGTCCAAAGCAGATGCCCAAAAAGCATCATACTTACTTGCATGGCAGATATATCTAATTTGAGCTCACCCCGTAATCATGGGAGGTGTGATAAGACAGAATTCGAACGATGACTCAAAGCAGCTGAGATGCAATCCGATTCATTCTTGACAGATTCGTTTAGCATCACTTGTCAAAGCAGCATGTGCAAACAATTGCAGAGAACAAATGCAGTGCTATCGCTGCTTCAGCTTGATGGCTTCCAGCTCCTGCTGAACAAATTTGCCAGCATCAACTGCAGGGTAATCCCGAGTGGCCTGTGCTGTTGCAAAGTGGCCCAGTGGGGTCAGCACTTGGTCAGAAGCAATGTGACCAAACACTGTTGAGGAAACTCGCCAGGTGGATGAGCCCTCTGCCTTTGCTTTGTTTAGGGCAAGCAGAGTGTCCTCTGAGCACACGACCTGCAAGCACAGAATAAATGTGCCTCTGGCTGTCTTATCAAAATGGCATGCTCCGCTACAAACCACTGATGCATTTGGTGGCATGCCAAGCTTTGTGAGCAGCTCATGCACAAAAAATGTCATAGCTTCTGTCTGTGTTGATTGCAGACACAGTCCTCAGGTGCTTGGTCAAAATCAATATACATAGCCGCAGATGTAAAACGGGCCAGTTTCAGTCTGCGCCGGCGCAACAGTCTATGAAATGACTCGAGTCTCAAGAAATGGAAAACAGAAATGCGCATGAAGTGGGACAACTGAGAGACCATGACCAAGCAAGAGCCAACCTCATGCATGCCAGCTTTGACAAAGCCTGCTGTGAGCCACTCAAGCTGCTTGCCCGCCTGGATGAACAGGCAGCCTGCTGGAATTCTGACTGCCACGCGCCTGCCATTGCGCAGCCAGACAAACAGGCCAGGGAAGCGTGACTTGCCATGGATTGTAAGGAAGTTGAGGTCATAGTGGTACCCAGCATAGCACATGTCCGGGGTGTTGTGCACATCCAGATCAGCACCTACACAGTCAGCAGGTCCACCAGTTTCATCATCAGCCTTGTACTCAATAGTCCTTGCTACTTGGGATCAGCGCCTACAAGGAAGGGACGAATCAACATTCTCTAGAGATGCTACGTCATTGTAGGCACTTTGTCCAGGCTATCACAGGGCACACATATGATCAGTACACACAACAAGTCAAGGTAGAGATTCACCGGTGGGTGCCAGCAGGTGTGGCCCATGAGCCATGCGCTCTGTGAAGGCGCCAGCAGGCAGACCAAAGCCAACAGCAGACATCTGAGCAACCGTATGTACAGCTGCCAGCATCTTGTCACCCCATGTGGTCATCACTTCTGCCCATTCTGGAAAGTCTGCAGATGTGTGCAGCGTGGTGTCAGCATGCATGCGGTGGATGACTTGGCAGGTTTTCTTTGCTGAAACACCTTGGACAGCTTGACACGATCGTATGTGTGAATAGAAGGCAGTGGATTGCAATCTGATTAGATGCATCACAGTGCCGCTCACATGCAAGGCCTGGAAGAGCTGCTGTGTCTACTTGAGTCTATGCAATGTGGGTTTGGCATGTTGATTTAGTAAAAAGGACCTAGAGTATGGTACTGAATCACACAAGTAGGAAAGCTAACCTGCAGGAACAACTGGTTCAGCGTTCAACTCTGTATACTGTGTCTGAGCAGGCCGTTCTCCTATCCGCCACATGTAGCGCCACTTTGGGTCAGCACCTGTCGGCGTCCTTGCCCTGTGCTCCTCAGGCTGGCTGGCTATTGCCGCTATGGATGTGGGGTCTACTGTACACTTTGGTGTTTCAGTACCCTCCGGGGTTGCGCCAACCTGAACATGTTCAGCGTTTGGTCAAGCATGAGGGCGCTCAGTCAGGGCAGCAGATGCCTGAATTAACAGCGAGATGCAGATGCAGCAGGTGTGTGCTGCTGACCTGAAAGTGCAGCTCAGGCCGTGTGTCCTTGAGTTTGGCAGCTGTGCTTTGAGCAAAGTATCTCTCCATCATGTCCAGAAATGCTTTGTTGTCTTCCTCTTTGACGCGAGGGTCTTTTACAACAAGACAGCCCGTTTCGCGCAAGCAGTTTGCCACTGCCCGACATAAACGTTGCACCCGGTCAGACGTTCTGTCAGCTTCAGGTCCCAGCATGAGTGACAGATCAAACGTTGGCAGCGGGCTTTCGCCATCTGTAGCACTTTGCAAGTATGACGACGATATTGGGCTGCCCTTGCAAGTCGCGCTTTGATCAACGGGCTGCGTTGCATTTACCTCGCTTGTCCGAAATTTATGAGGCGTAAAAGACTGCTGGACAGTATTGGATGGTACGCAGCGCTGTTGCAGGACTTTGGCCATTCTCAGCAGTGCCGAAGTGCCACTCGAGGGCGCACAACATCCAGCAGTATCGAAAGTGCCAGCATGCAGAGCATGGAGCATGGCAAAGCTGCCGATCATCTTCGTCTTTCGAAGCATATGCGCATGCGTTGACCTAAGTTGACCGGGGCCAGAAGGACGCGCTGAGCAACACCGAAGCTGGCGCAAAGGCCAACACAGCCTCCTCAGCAACGCATTTTTCAGCATGTCATCTTTGAAGGCAAAGCTCAAAGCCGCAAAGGAGCTGTACGTGCAGCACAAGTATCAGGAGGCGTTGGAACGCTGCAAATCTGCTCTTCAGGACAATGATGAATCGCCTGATGGTCTGCTGTGAGTTTGACATGCTTCCTCATATACTCTGCTTCTGTGTATGTATCGGTCATGCCCAAATACGCCTTCTACCAAGGCATGCATGGCCACTTACTGATCACGCTCAGCTTCGACTGCATTGCTAATGATGCTTGCAGACTGCAAGGCAAAATTCTTTTCGAGTTGAAAGAGTATCAAGCCAGTGGTACAGCTTACAAGTCCATATTGAGATTGCAGCCTAGCCTTCTGCCTGCATGGAAGGGGTTGGCCGAGCTCTACACCACCACCAGTAATGATGCTGAACTAATAGGCGTTTTTGAGTCATTGGTGAGCGTGCACAGATGTCCTGCGGAAAAATTACCCTCAATGCAACTTGTAGCTTGTATGCCAAAGCTCAAATGATTTCACATCATACTTATCGTCTGGTCTAATGCCCTCAGATCCGCTTGGGCACCTCAGAAAGCAAGGAACGCCGTCAGGAGTATCAGCTTAAGCTTGCCTCTGCACAGCAGCGGCTTGGTCAGTCTTCAGAAGCTGTTCAGCAGTTTAAGCTGCTCCTGCATGGCCCTCTGGCCTTCTCACATCAGCCACAACGGCTGCAAGTGGAATGCCAGCTGGCAGACTTGCAAGTAAGCCAGATGTCTGCACCTTGCATCTGCCAGAAGAAAAGCACATGAAAGTGCTGCTTGCTTTGTGTCTGCGCTGGACAGCATGCCCACGAAGCAGACTCACATGATCGTGGTATATCGCATGCCTGCTGACTTGCTGCGCTGATAGCACCTAGTAACTCTGTCTTCTCCATGCGATGAAGGGTCTGTCACCCAATATGGCTAATCTCTGCATATATAAGTCGACCTGGTTATGCATTCTGTGTGTGTAGCTGAGTGTAGCACAAGCCTGCACCTGTCACTCACTCCATTTTGGTTGACTCAGTCTCCTGTCATCAGCTCTTACCTGTGCTGGACCCCTGCAATGCATGTGATGCAGATGTCTGCCAAAACAGATAAAGAAACGGATGATCTCCAAGCAATTCTGGCCAGCATTGTGTCACAGACTGCACCAGACGCTCAACATGCAGTTTACCATGCAAGGCATTTGGAGCTGCTAGTGCATACATTGGAAGGGCATCCTGCAAGGTACGTCGAACCTTCTTTCATACTTGCAGCAGTGGCCCTTTCAGCACCTCCCAGGTCTTGATTTTGTGCAAGAGTTCTGCATCAGCAAGGATCAAAGACAGGCTGAACATATATCTTGCAGCAAAAATCATCACCATGTAACCGCATGGCAGTACATTTGTCAGTTTGTTTGGCCTGGCAGACAATGTGGTGCCTGATACTCGTACACATGATTGCATTCCTTACCCACTGTTGCCAGTCCTGGCTTTAAAGGTATACCCAAAAGTTGCCTTGTCTTGGTGGTGTATCGCTGGCTCCAGTTCTGGCTCTGGAAGCAAGTGTTGTGCGCTGCTGCCTGCTGGACCAAACATGGACCCACGTGCTCCAGGTCTGCCAGTGTGCTTTGTGTCAGGACTGTGCCAGTCAGAGACAGAAACAGCATTACGAATCATTCGCATTCTGAGAGCTCAAGGCTTGTCATGTGGATGCTGCAGTGACCCTGTATGCACAGTTGAAGTCTTTGACACTTGCAGGAGCCAGGAGCACTCTCAGCAGGCCACTGCCTGCCAGCATGCTGCCCAACAGATGCTGGGCTCCAGGCCAGGTGGCTGCTGTACACCTCTTCCTTTCCAGACAGCTCTGTTGTTTGCTGAAGATCAGGTTTACATTGACCTACTGAACATATTAGTTCTCCAAGCATGTCAATCTGCAAAAATGTTCACTTTTTCAGAATTTGTCTTTACAAAAGACCATGTTGAAGAACACTCTCCTAATTTATGGGCTCATGCGTAGGTCTTGCAGCTTGTGATATGCAATGGTGCTGACTGATTCATCAGTGACAGGCGTCGTCGTTTGTACTGCAAGGTCCCATGAACCAATTTCAATCCTGTTGTGTGTCAGCAGCTCCGGCTTCAATTTCACAAAATGCACACATTCTCAAAGAAGAGCAACAGTTTGGGACTGTATTCAGGATCCTGTTTGCATCTCACCCTTACATTTTGGTCTGTCAAACTTGCTCTCAGACATTGTGTGAACTACAGAGCCTAGCGAGAAGTCTGTCTTCAGCCAGTGCCTTGACCCATCTAGGCAGGAGGATGTGTCACCAGTTTCCATGGCTGCCGGACTCCTGTGTTGCGCTTGGGCTGGCCCTGCATGAGCGCCTCATCAGCAGAGGCAGTAGCCCCAGCAAGAGCAAGGACCGCACGCTGATCATACAGGTGAGCTATGGTGACTGCATAAGCAGGGGAAACAGCTGTGTTGGTCCTTGTCCTCATGTTCTTTCTGATACTCATCAACTTTGTTACAATTGAGGTGCTCAGCATGTACAATGGCCCCACAGAAATTTCAGGCCAGAATACTGCATGATACGCTATGTTTGAGGGGATTCTTGATTTGATCTGCAGCATTGCAATCTTGAAATGGCCGTGTTGCAGCCACAGGGCATTGCTGAGCAAGCTTGTCAGTGATGCATCCCATAAGTAGCAAGGAGTGATCAGCAGGGGCTGCACCCACCTGGCCGCCCTAGCTCTAGTTTCAAGGATGTTGCGTCACGTGATTGTCAACATTGTCTTATCAGTAGGCCTTACGGAGATACGCAAGATAGGCTGCTCTGGAGAGACAAGGCTTGTCCTGTACGTACCTAGCTCATCATGAGCGTCGAATTATTACTGTAATTTTAGAAATTAGTACTTAGTGAGCAGCAGTTCTCAGGCTAGACCAAGCTCAGCTGACCACAGTTGCCTTCACACGCAGGTGCTGACTCAGGGCATGAAAGCCAGTGTTGACTCCACCCAGGGCTGGCAGCTTCTGAGCCAGCTTCAGCTTCAGAACCAGCAGTATGACCTGGCAGCTGAGTCAGCAGCCAAGGGCCTCAAGTGCCTGCACCAGAGGCAGAAGAGGGGCTACTGCAGTCAGCCTGCCGTTGCTGCTGGCATTGTGTTAGCTAGAGCACATAGCTTGCTGCATTTGGGCCTATCAGATGATGCTGTGGCGCTATTCAAGGCCCTCACAGGTATACCCCCCCCCCCCCCTCCCCCATGCCCCTTACACACCCCTCCTTATACCCCACTTCCCCCCTTACTTTTCCCCCCAAAGCAGGTTGCTGTCCTTGTGGTAGCCAGTCCTTGTGGTTGCCTTTGCCCCAGTTTATTCTCCTGTTTTTTTCTTGTCAATGTAGCCATAACACGAAAATGCTGTTCAGACGGCGCCTGGAAAGGCCAGAGACAACATATGTACAGCATGATTGCACGGTGAGACAGTGTTTGAGTGGCAACCTACCCAACAGTGATTTATGGTCCTGCCAGAAAGCAAAGGCACTTGTGTTGCATCTCAAAACAGCAAGATGGACTGTATCAGTGCGTGTGTACACCCTGTGCATCTAGCAGCACTCACTAGGACCAGGCAAGCCACTGTCTGTACATCCTGTATCATGTCTTCGCACACATGAAGACACTACGTGCAGCAGCCCTAAGCACCAGCTGACTAGAGCCTGTACCACCCTCCGTCAAGCAGGGTGCTGTCACCTGCTGTTGGCCCATTGTCTCACAGTATCAAGCCCACAGAAACAAGCTGTTGCACTAAAGCTCTGTCAGCCAAGACTCATGTGTCTTCAGACGACAACGTTGTTCAGCGCCAAGCACACACAAACAAGCTGTTACACCAAAGCTCTGTCAGCCAAGACTCATGGTTGTTCAGATGATGACTCCTCCAGCCCAGTGAAGCAGCTGCTTGACTCTGTGCCAGCGGCCGTGAAGCAGCATGCTGTCAGGGGCCGGGCCTGCATCTTGAAGCAGCTGGGCGACAGTGAAGATGCTGAGGCTTTGCTGTCGGAGCTGGTCCAGTCCAAGGAGCAGTTTGCTGACGTGCAGCATGTGGCACAAGCAGATTACGGTGCTCTGCTATGTGAGCAAGGCAAGCTGAAGGTATGTGCTGGTTTGCTTGGTCAACTCTGTGTGACTGTGCCATGTAGTTGTCCAACAAAGCCTCGCAGGTATTCAGCTCTCTCAGCAGCAGGCAGCGCTGCCGCTGACCAAGCTTGACCACACTGCTGACCATGTCTGTCTGTGCATGATCTGTGCACTGCCGGTACGCTGCTTTGCTGACGCAGGCTGCTACAGTTGACACAGCGACCTCAACCCTTAAAATGGCAGACCTGTCTGTCTGTCTGTCTGTCTGTCTGTCTGTCTGTCTGTCTGTCTGTCTGTGTCCGTCCATGGCTGATGCAATGCAGAGCTGACTGACACTGCCCTTGTACATTGCCACAGGAAGCAAAGCTGTGGCTGGAGAGGGCTGTTGCATCAGCAAGCTTGGAAGGTGGTGGGGCTACAGACAGGCAGGTGGCGCTGTCTACATTCCAGCTGGCCTGTGTCTGCTGGGATCTAGCCTCCGAATCTCAGGTATCAGACTGCAGCAAGCATGCAGCTCAGCAGCCATCCATGGTGTGATGCATAGGCGGTCTGAGTATGCACATGTGCTATGTTTGGCTGTCCCACCTGTACAAAAACAGGATGTGTGCATAACTTTTGAACGCACAAACGGCAAAATTACGCAAGGTTTGCTGTCACCTGCCGGTTGACAGCAGTAAGGTAAGTTTGTGTCATGACATTCTGGGCACATTCTAGGCCAGTTGTTGCTGCCTCACTGATCCCTGCTTTTGCTGTGTAGCTGCACGCCCAGTCTGCATCATGCGATTTGATGTCTGTGCATGTGTGTGGCAACAGGAGGCAAGAGGGGAGGCTCATGCCCACTGGCTGGCAGCTGCAGCTGTGGCAGGCTCCCATCAGGCAGCCGCCTTTGCCAAGCTTGGGCTGTGGTACGCCGACTTCAAGGGTGACAAGGCCAGAGCCCGCAAATGCTTCCAGAGGGGTCTGGGGCTGAACCCCTTAGAAACTGATGCAGGTTGGCATTACCTACTTTCAGCTGCCCATGTACCTGCTAGGAGCTGCTCCCATGCAAGCTGATGTATGCTGAAGGGTGCCCAGAGGCATAGCAAGCCGTACAATGCAAAGGAGCATTGCAGCCAACCCTGCAAGCAACAACAAACACACAGCAGCATACCATTTCTTTTGGCCTAGCACTGTGATGTAGTCAATGACTTTTACGCCGCGCCGCCATTGCCCATGCTTTACAGCTCATGATGTAGCATGTAGTTTGATGCCTCCTGCATGTAAAAGCAGCACCTGCCCTCACAGGTGAAGGCCTATGCAATTTGTTGAAGGACGAGGGCAGGGCAGATACAGCACAAGCCCTGTGCCAGGAAGTGAGCGCAAGGGCCCCAGCAGCCACATGGGCCTGGCGGCGGCTGGGCTTCTTTGCCCTAGATGCCTCAAACTTTGAGAGGGCTGTCCTGTGCTTCCAGACAGCCCTGAGGGGTGATGTGAGGCATGTTGGGTCCTGGGAAGGGCTGGGATCTGCCTATCAGTCACTGGCACGTCTCACTGCTGCCCTCAAGGTACTGCCTTCAAGCTTTCCATGCGACCTGTTGTTTGAACACACTTGGGGATGGCTGGTGGATCAATTTGCCACCGATTCACTGGAAAGACTTGTTGCAGGAAATGGGCTGTTTTCGTTTGTGTTTGAAAGGGCAAGCCCTAGCTAGCCCTTTTGATTCCCACATGGTAGCCTTCAGCAGTCTGTGCATCCATGCATACCAGAGGGCGTACAAGGACGCCCCATGACTTAGTCATCTGCGTCATGATGCTCTTCAGGTCGACGCTGCAAGGCTGCATCCAATGTTCAGCAGGAGCTGCCTTGTCTTTCTGGACCTGGACCCATACAAAGCAGCACAGCACCTGCACACTGTTGCCATGTCCATATTTTCACAAGGCTTAAAACATGTAACCCAAATATGAAAAGCCTGACACTTGTCCTCAGGCGTTTTTGAAGCTGGATTTTCATTATGAAAAGGGCGTTCCGGGCTGCTGCCTTGGGGTGCTCCTGTCATGGTTGCTGAAAAGCACAAACTTTCCTTTTCTTCACTCTTGAAAAGGGCACCTCCCCCCAAAACACAGTGTTGTTTGTGCACTCCCAAACCTGATTGTGTTCTGTGTATAGGCTTACAGCAGAGCTATTGAGCTGGAGCCCAGAAGGCTGTTCAGCCTGGTCCAGTCTGGCTTGGTGTTCCTGGCACTGGGCAACTACACAGAAGCTCAGCAGGCAGTGCAGGCTGCCCTGGAGGCAGACCCTGACCATGTGCCAGCCCTGTTTGCTGCTGCACAGCTTCTGCTAGCATCAGCCAAGTACCGCATTGTTCAAGGCACTCCAGGTCCTTCAATCTTTTCCAGCTCCTTCTTCAGTCTTGTGCACCTCTTGCCTGTCTGGATCCCTGCTGTTGTAGTCTGTCTGTTGTGCAGATGCCTTCTCATCTGGGGTATTTCCCAGAGACCCCTGTCACTGATCGTTCTTTGGGGTCTGAACTGTTTCAGAGTGTGTTCAGTGGGCAGATGTTTGTACTTACCCAACAGCCGAGGGATCTGCTAGTAGTGACGCATTCCCAATCTTGCGTCAGCCTGCGCTCAAGCAGTCGTGGACATCCTGTGAATGCAGTGTACGCATCATAACTCCTGCTTATGATCTGAGCAAGGCAAAATGCCACATTAGGACCTCGTACAGGGAGCTTCTCTAGACTGTATGTACCTGAACTGAAAGGAAGGACATCTGTTCTGTTTGATTCAGTGATGACTGAATGACAAGTCATGGTGCAGGCATGGCAAGCGACGACCTGGCACAAGCAGCCGGACACTGCCAGAAGTGTAGTCAGAGCAGTGGTAACCTTCAGGCAGTCTGGAAGCTGATGGGAGACATTCATCTCCAATTTCTCGCTGCCACTCCCCCTCAGTTGGTATGAGCACAACATAGCCACCATGATACTGTTTGCATGTGCCAAGAAAGTGCAAACAGCTTTGTCTGGAAGCATGACCATTACGATCAGGCATGTTGCAATGCCATGATGGTCTTGTCCTTTTTTGTGTGTGCTGGAATCTGGCAGAACTTCTGTTCACATGCTTGAGCTTCACTGATGGTGTGTGCATGTCCTGTCGATGCAGATGAGTCAAGATGGGGAATCTCCTGACAGCCCTGAAACATTGCAAGGCTGCAAGGCGGCATCAACAAACAAGGGAGCTTTGCAGAATATGCTCAACAGGTGGGCACCTTGTTGAACTTTCCCAACTGCGCCTGAACAGTCTAAAGAATATGAGCCAGTGGAGATTTGCCTGCTGCTGTGGCTGATGAGGTTCCCAACATGATTGAAACATGGTTCACAGACACTGTTTCTGCCTTGATCTTGCATCTCCTCTCCAGGATGACCTGAGACAATCTAGCAGAGCCTGTGCAACTTAACAAACATACATCCTTCCTTATCACAAGCCAAGTACATTTCCACCCTTTCTGTGATTCACCTTGTGTTTCATCATTCACTTCCCTCAGGCCTGTAGGGCAGCATGCAGGGTCTGAATGTCGTCAAGCTCTAAAACACCTCCACAATGTGGAAAGGCGTTTCTCATGTCCCCACACATGTCTAAATTCAAATTTCCAGTGTAGGGATGATGTTTCTGAAATAACACAGATGTTCTGGGATTGAAAAGAGTTGTTTTGACACTCATTCTGAAGGTGTGTGCTGTGCCTGCAGCTGGCAATTGCGCATACAAGCAATGCAAACAGCGCGCAGGGCATATCTGAAAGCCCTGCATCTGGCCCCAAATCAGGGCAGCTTGTGGGGCGACCTAGCTGCCACCTTCTACCATGAGGCCCAGCTCAGGAGGGCCCACCCCCAGCTCGAACCCTCAAAGGCCAAGCCCCTAAGGGCAGCTGCCAAGAAGCTCATGAGAGGTATCACAATCGCTTGTCCTCTTTCTGAACGACAACTGCTGTGTGGTTCATTTGACTTGTAGCTGACGTTCAACTCAAGCTGCTCAAAGTTAGTGTTGGAAAGTCCTGCTTGTGACAATTGGGGACTACATCTTTGCAGTGCTGTACCTATATGTATGAGATGCCATGGCTTCATGGACACTCTGTTTTTGCTTTTTGCTGTGGGATAATCACAAGTAGTCACGCATGAATGCGGAGCTTGCTGGGATCAAACAATGCCAGGATGCAACATCAGCAGCAGGCCTGAGCACGTGTTGTGGATAAGTAGCACATTGACCTCGCAACCTGCCCCTACTGTCACTGTAGCTGCAGCCACAGCTTTCAGTCGTACCTAGCTGCAAGGGGAATCAGCAGACATGACATGACTTGTCGCAACCATCTTTCACCCCACAGCCTGCTTCAAATACAGGTCAGCAGACATGACATCACTTGTTGCAACCATGTTGCAAATCAAGGCACTGCATTGACAGGTGGTGTCCGACTGGAGCCAGCATCAGCGCCCCTATGGGCAGGCCTGGGTTCATGTGCCGTGCGCCCTAAGCACCAGGAGTATGCCTTCACACGCTCCCTACAACTAGACCCTAAGTCCGCCCATACCTGGGCTGCCCTTGGGCGGCTGTACATGGAGTCTGGGGCGCGCCACCTGGCGGACACGTGCTTCACCCAAGCAAGAAGTCAGGAGCCGGCTGATGCTGCCACCTGGGCGGCCATGGGGGCCCTTGCAGGCCTCAGCCCCACTGGTGAGCCCTGTACTTCCTATCCCTTGCTGTTTTCCTGGTGTGTTTGCACGGATAGCAAGAGTGCGACACGCTTGGTGGACTCCTGTACTACCTTGCCCTTCATTTGAATGTTTGCGTTTGTAGGGTCTGTAAGAAAGCAGCATGAGTGTGGTAGCAGCAGCTTTGGTGACTTGCTGCTGGTGTGCTGCTTTTGCATGTAGAGACTTGTGTCTGCATGTTGTTTGTCTGGGAGACCCTGAAGTGGTGCTGTATCAGGCTATCAAGCAAGGCAGTACCACTGCAATGCATGCTTCACTCATGAAGCTGCTGCTGTTGGCAGATCCCAAACACAAATCTGAGCTGGACAGTTCTTGCACTGAATACCCAAACAACAGCAGAGTCACGACAATTTTACGCATACCAACATCGCTCCAGCTTGGCTGTTCCCTTCCTTCCAAAACTATTGACAAAACCACTGTCTGGAATATAGTGACCCACTTGCAAAAGAAGCTTGCCAGAGCGCTGCTGGGCTTTTGCAGGAGGCAGTGACAAGGCAGACTTCTACGAGCGTGCTGTGAAGCTGGGGGCATCCCCAAAACAACAGCAGAGTCACAACAATGTTGCGCACACCAGCATCGCTTCAGCGTGTGTTCAAGCTTGCCAGAACGATGCTGGGCATTTGCAGGAGGCAGTGACAAGGCAGACTTCTACGAGCATGCTGTGAAGCTGGGGGCAGGCCCAGAGGCCCTTGCCGGTTTTGCTGAAGGGGCAGTTGGAGTGGGCAGAGCTGGCAGTGGTGGGGTGTATGCAGCAGCCAGAAGGATTGTGGAGGCTCAGCCCTACAGCCCAGCAGCTTACAATGTGCTGGGGGTGGCTTGTGAAGCCAGAGGGGACTTTGAGGGTGCTGTCAAGGCGTACACTGATGGCCTGGGTGTCAGGACTGACACTGAATCGGGTGAGAGACATGCTTACTGTCTGGTCACTGTGACATTCACGTAACGATGTTGCAGCAACCAGGCATCTGCACAAGGGGTGACTGCACAATATGCTGTGTGTGATACCATGTATGTATGAAGGATCACCTCCATTCACTGCATCATGAGTGAATGGAGGTGATCCTTTGATTGCAGATGCAGCACCCCCAGGACCTGGCCCCTCTTTATTTTGGTAAGGGTGGTTCAAGCCTTGCATTTGGTTTAGGCATGCGTACAGTTGATTGGTATACAGCTTGAAGATCATAGGACAAAGTGCGACCCTTGCGTAGCCAGGGTGCAGGACAACATAGATAATTGCTAGGATGACCTACCCAGGGTCCCACACACTGCAGCAGCTGCCTGAGAATTCTGTATGATGACTAGCAGCCATTCACTGTAGCAGTATTTTGGTTTTTCCAGATACCATAAGCTAAAAGACCATGTAGTTGCGTCACCAAATGCATCTCTTCACCCAGGCGCAGAGAATGACTCAGGGGCCTGACTGAAGTGATGCATCTGGTGACACAACTCAATGGTCTTTTTCGCTATGGTACCTGAAGAAGAGTTGTTCTGTGGATGAGGCCCTCATTCGACAGTCAGCATACCAAAGACTTGTGTCGCTGGGGCCTAAATTGGACTGGACTAGCTGGACTCTGACTGACAAATGCAAGGTAGTGAGCTGTGTTGCAGGCACAGCAGTGAAGGACCGCATTGCTGGACCCTTGAGCCTTGTGCAGCAGGAATCAGTGTCCACAAAGGGTGTCCAGCAAGCCCTTGATCTCAACCTAGCAAGAGCCCTCATGCTCAGCTCACGCAGCACTGAAGCTATTGAGAAGTTCAAGCAGCTAGAAGCTTCAGGTGAGCTTTCCTGGCTTCATGCTGATGACTGTTGTCTGATACCCATGCACCTTTTTTGTCTGCTTGCAAATGTCTATGTTTCATCCTCAAACATGAAGATAACCCATAACAAGGATGCCTGACTGTGGAACTTGGAAATGGCCGTTCTTGCTGCCGTTTTGAATGTCTGATGTGTTGCTTGATGAGCTGAAGTGTTGGTGAGCTGTAAGCAAACGCTGGCAGTGCCGGGAAATGCAGTGCTGCGGCAACAACTGTAGATGCTACCACAGCATTTGCATATGATTGACTACAGTACAAAGAGTTTCAGCATGCGCACGCATCGCAACATTTTGACAGCGGCGTGAGCAGTACAATTATCTGATGACCTGTTGTGCTGGAAGTTGGGGAAGTAGAGGTCTTGTAGATGTATGAATGCTACAATGATATATGCCACGCTTGGCAGCACCTGCACATCTAACTGCTTGTTTGGGTGTCTCAGGCCTGCTTAGGTGTCCAAAGGCTGGATGTTTGCCTGGCCTTCCTGAAAGTTTTCAGCCTCCACGGTAACAGAAAGAACAGAAAAGAACAGACTACACCTTTCGGCGTCAGTTTAATGAGAACCCAAGTACTATACTGGGCTGACCAGGTTCCATGGTAACACTTCTGACAGCCCAAGCCTGCACAGCAGCTCCTGTTGTTTGCAGGCGCTTTGCAATCACAGCCGGCTGCTTGGCTGAGCTATAGCCTTGCGCTGCAGCAGACCAAGGGCAGGCATGACAGGGGCCAGGCCCTGCATGCCCTGGAACAGGGCTTTTCTGCCAGCCCCAGTGCACAGGTACACAGTGCAACAGCCTGCATTCCTGTGGATGACACACTTGCACGCATGCATCTTCTACATATTGCAATCGTTGCAATCAGCTTGCAAACACCATAGCAACAAGCATGCTGTGTATGCTGTGATATGCTGCGATCGGTGCAGTAAGTTCTTGATTGCAATGTGCACGAGCAGCTTCAAGGTGCAATGTGAACAAACAGCTTGAAGGTGTCAAAACCACTCTTGCCAGTATGAATTGTTGTGTCTATCTAGCACAGCTACATGACAGTACACTGCTTTGCAGGAGCAGGCCTCTTTGCTGCATGCTTGGATTAAGTTCCAGCTGGTAGATTCCGACCAGCTTGATGTCAGGCAGCTGTTCAGTCACGTTCAGCAGCTGCAAGCAGCCAAGCCTGAACTTGCTCTGCTGAAGCCTCTTTGGCTGACCATATCAGCTGCTGCAGCAGCTTCAACAGACAGTACTCAGGCAACACTGGAGGGCTTAGTAAAAGCTTGGAGGGTCCAAGCTGATGATGACTCAGCAGAGTTCAGTGCAGAGCTGTTTGGTCTTGGTGCTTTGCATGATCACAAGCAGGGACACCTAGCTCAGGTGGGACCCTGTGTGTTCACAAGGCAGGGCAGACCAGTCATTGGTAGTTACTGCCCATGCATTCTGTTGGTATATTGCATGGCATTGTGGCCTTTTTGGTGCAGCATAAAGAACAAATTCATCACTCTCAAGACAGAGAAGCCCAATGCATTTCATCCTCGGGCTTCTGTAAGCTAAAGCACCAAAAGATGTAGTCTTTCTTTGTCTTCCATTACTCTCAATGCATGTTTGGTTGAGGTGTTGTTAGTTGTCACCACCAGATCCTATCGTGTCAGAGATGACCTGCGATTTCACAGATGCCTTCAGCTGCACAGCACCAGACTCAGCACAAGCTGTGCCATCAGTGTATGCACAGCTGACATTCTACTCTGCTGAGCTGTGATCTGGCATCTGCAGGCAGCAAGGCAAGCAGCCAGGGCACTTCACACATGCCCTTGGGCGCCGCTGCAAACGGCCCTGACAGCCAGGACATCGATTGATGCCTCCCTAACATATGGCCTGCCAGCCATGCACATCAGCAGTGCTTTCAGTCTAGTGAACCTGTGGCAAGCCACACAAAGCTACAAGAGGCTGCCTTCAGACCTGGTGAGCCTGGACGCAGCGGCAGACATGTTTGCTGTGAGAATAACAGGGACTGCTGTGCAGCCTTGTGTATCTGACTCAGCACAGCAGGTGAAAGATACCTATCAGGTAGGCATTGCTGCTTGCACATCATGCTGTCTGTTACAACACCAGATGCGTGCATAGCATACAAGACAAGTATGGATGTGTTACTGTGCATGATCACGCTTGTGCGAGCTTGTCAACTTAGTATACGCTCCACAGACGGTGTGTCACACCCATCTTCTGATCACTTCTAGGTCTATAATCATGCAAGGCATTGTGTGCATTGCTCCAAGTGTTGAAGTTGGCTATCAGCTGGATTTGCTCGAGCAAGTGGCTGCTGGGCTTTCAGCTTTTGTTCCTGATGCCGCCTCTGTTGTTCAGGACTGCCCTGGTCATGCACATTGACGCATACTCACACATTGCTTGATGCTGTGCAGGGCGCACTGCAATGGGCACACAGCCAGCCCCACAGCATTCAAGTCTGGTACCTGGTTGCCACACTTGCTCTACACTATGCGTCATGCACTCATCAAGCAGCCATTTACCGTGCAGCACTCCTCCTGTGTAAGCGTGCCCAGAACATGCTGGCTTCCTCGTGTCAAGCTCAACAGCAACAGACTTCAGGACCAGCCAATGGGCACGCGTCTCAGCATGGCTTGCAGCAGCAGCAGCAGCAGCATCAGCAGCATATGCAAGTAAAGCTGCAGTGCATGATGAGCGAGTGTCACATTCACGTCAGGAAGAGGAACGGTGGTGATGAGGCGCTTGCTGCTGCCAAGGCTGCTGTGCAGACTGCATCTGGCTTCAGAGACTCACAGTTGATAGGCATAGCTTTGCAGCAGCTCAGCCGGTGAGTGCTACCAGGCTGGAGACAGTGCATCCTGATGCTGTGCAGCTTCTGGGCATGTTGTGCAGTGTTGACTTGCTTATGCTGTTTGGCAGCTCTTGTCGTTGAATGCAAGCATTGCTTCTGTGGAACAGACAGTAAGAACGCAGCATGTAAATTTTGGCAATGCCAAATGTCAGATCAGCTCACACTTGGAGCACAGCAAGCAGAACTGCTGTTTGCGACCAGGACCTTGGTCGGTCTGTCTGTCTGTCTGTCTGTCTGTCTGTCTGTCTGTCTGTCTGTCTGTCTGTCTGTCTTCATACCAATGTTGATGTCGATGAGGCTTGAGACCAGTGCCGCTGCTCTGCAGGTGTCTTGCTGGTAGACAGCGGCATAAGGAAGCAGAGATGGCCTGCAGGAAGGCTATTGCTGCTCATCCCCACGACCCAGCTGCATCACTGCAGCTGGCTGCAGTCTTGCAACACACCGGCAGACATCAGGATGCTGTAGAAGCCATCAGACATGGCCAGGACCATCTGACAGACATGGGCACAGCCTCATGTCAGGTAGGTTTTGCACTCTAGAAATTGCTTGCATGCTTGTTGATGCTTCAATGCTGATACCGCTATCATGGAATCCTCTGGTCATGCTGGGGCGTTACTCTGCTTCAGCACCAAGTTTACATCAGGTGCTGCAAAGGAGGAATGCACAATTTGGGCTGTTGTGAGCTACCAGTCACATGGATGCAAGTTGTGCTGACGGTGCTGCATGTGCAACAAGCTGAATCCAATGTTGTTGGTCACTTACATCACAAAGATATGTTGTGGCTTGACAAGGTTGGTTGTGTGCATGCAGAGGTGGCAGGTTGCACTGCAGTTGCAAGAGGCAGAGGCTCTGGCAGCCGTGGGAGACTTGCACCAAGCCTGTGCTGTGTGCCAGCAAGCCTTGGATCTCAGCATCGCTGTCGGCCTTCATGTCCAGCCGCGCACAAATGCATCTCAGGTGAATCCAGCTGTCCAGACTGCCACAGCTTGCTGCAGATGTGCTTTCTACATAGCTGATAGAGACATCGATGACGTTCTTGTTTCTTTGCAAATAGGCATGCTAGGAGACTGTATGTATCATTGCTGTTGCATTCAAGTGTTACTCTGCCGGCACCTTGGTTCAAGATACATTGCTGCGGCTATTTTTGCTCAAACAAAGAGAGGGACAAAGAGACAAACAGTGTGTTTACCCCACACTGGACAGCATTGGAAGGCAGTGGTGGCACCTGTTGGGGTGCAGAAAGCCCACATTAGATAACAATACATCTCCAAAGCGTGTCCTTTTTGTGCATGTAGAGTGGATTGGCAGCGACTCAATGCTGTCTGTATATGGCCTGTATGACTGCATGCTTTTCTGCAGGTTCTGTTTGGCTCCTTGAGCCTTCAACTGGCAGAGGCAGAGCCAGACAACCATAAAACGACAGGAATTTTGTCCAATGCTCACAAGGCATTGTCCCAAGCACTGGCGTGCCAGAGGCCAAGAAGCAAGCAGGACAGTGCTGCCATATGCATGCTTCTGGCTAGAGTTGAATTGCTGGGTAACTTGCGACGCAAACAAGAAAGAGCTGAAGCAAATGCCATGCAGTTCAGCCTTTCTGCTGTTTGATACTTTCACCAGGCTGATTGATTGATATGCCCTGGAGCTTTTTGCCACCTGCAGACAGTCTGCAGGCAGTCTGATGTGTGCAAGTCACACTGCTGGTGCATGTTGCTTATGCTGCGTCCGAAACTTGTCACCCGAGCAACTGCTGCTGTTACAACAAGGCCAAAGGCTGAGAGCCACTGTTCGAAATTTGTACGTAGTAGTGGTCAACCTGTGGGTGCAATTATGTTCATTTGCAATTATGTTCATTCTGTGAAGCATTGGATTGTGAGAGAATCCTTTTGGTGCACTTTTCCAGTTCGTGCCTGTTGCATCCAATGTCTGCCAGAAATGAAAGCTGTGCAGATTGTGACAAGCCTGCAAATGCTGCTGCTCATGTTTGTAATGCAGCTTGTGCTGTATTTCTTGTACAAGCCTGCTGCACGCAGCTGGCAATGTATGCATGCATCACAGTGCTGTCCTGCGTAATTACATTGCACTAAGCACTCTGCTGCGCTTCATGCAGGCCTTGAGTCTTTGGCCCAAGCCAGCTCCAGGTAGCCTGTATGCTCTGGCAGCAAGACTGCAGCCAGAGGGCCTGCCATTGTGTTGCAAGGCAGTGCACATGGACCCCTGGCAGGAATCACATCGAGAGCTTCTGGGCAGTCTGGCTGCCTAAACAGGTTGCACTGAGCAGCAGTGCTGTTGCATCTCACTGATTTGCTGGTTTTGAAGACAGACACGGAGTGATCCCATTTTGCCATTCAGACACGGAGAAGATGGCCCTGTGCAAGCACGCTGAAGTGGTGTCTACCCGCGAGATTTTGCCTGCAATCCCGATAGACCGTACGCGGTACTAGTACAGCACAAATAGCTTGCTGCAGACACTAGTGCGTCCTTAGCATATGCAGTCCAGTTAACTGTGGTGAGGTGCAGCTGCAGATGCCGTGATCTTGAACTGCGTGTTATTGCCAGTAACGTGCAGCGCTGCTAAGCTTCAGCAGCACGTTGGTCATCACAAATTTGCGTGATTGTGTCGACAACTTGCATGGGTCTGGGAGAGCGGGCCTCTGCAGACGAGCGTGCGGCGAACTCGTGTTCTTTCGAATTTGAGCACGACAGCTCGCGTAATTGCGTTTCCCTTTGTTGTTTTCAAAGATTTTCAGTCTTGCTGAAGGGTCTTTTGGTAGCTCTCGGTACCGCTGTTCAACCTGCACCCGGTCCTTCATCTCCATTCACGCGAAGTGGCTCTGCTCTGCGCTCAGACGGCCTTTCAGCCACTGAGAGTCCTGTGCAGTCAAGGTAGCCATGGTTGGCGTGTCTGTGTCTTCTTCTGACGCAAACGAGCCTATCCTTCGAGAGAACCCAGACAGATTTTGCATGTTTCCTATCAAGTACACTGCTGTATGGGAGATGTACAAGAAAGCGGAGGCAAGCTTCTGGACAGGTATGCTTCTGCAGTCAAAGCATGGTGACGTCACGCCGATTTCATGCCTGCGCTAACAAGCACCGCTTGTTGCTGAACGTTCAGTACTAGCTTGCAAGCGCTATTGCAAGCCATATGCTTTGTTCTGCTTCAAAATCGGCCGCTTGCCATTCCACACGCGAGCCTCGTGACATGCGTGCTTTGCTCTCTGCAGCTGAAGAGGTGGACCTTGGCAACGATTACGCAGACTGGCAGAACCTGACGCCAGATGAGAAGCACTTCATCAGCCATATCCTTGCCTTCTTTGCAGCATCAGATGGTATTGTGCTGGAGAACTTGGGTCAGCGTTTCATGACAGAGTTGCAGATCCCAGAGGTAGCTGCACACCATACCTTGCCAGACTTGCCATGATTTCGCCCAACAGGTCATCAACAGGCAGCTGACCCACCACCAAGCATGTTTTGTTGCTGCAGGCCAGAGCATTCTACTGCTTCCAGATGGCAATAGAGAACATACACTCAGGTACTATAAGCGCTTCTCATGGGTATCATCATTCAGTGCTACAAAGCCTTCAGCATTGCCTCACAACGTCTCCTTTGTCTAATGCAGAGATGTACAGTCTGCTTCTTGAGACATACATAAAAGACCCTCAGGAGAAGACACGTTTGTTCCATGCTATTGACAACATCCCTGCCATTCAGAGGAAAGCTGAGTGGGCCATGAAGTGGATCCAAAGGTGCACACCATCAGCATTTGTTGCTGCTATTCCTCCTTGCCATCTAATGGTATCTGCACTGCAGCTCTCATATACTTTACACTGTGTCTAATGCATTGCATACATGCTGCAGCTCAAACTGCTTTGCGGAGAGGCTGGTGGCCTTTGCAGCTGTGGAGGGCATCTTCTTCTCTGGCAGGTATGCTCAGGTCATGTACACTGTGCCTACATCATTGCACATGCCACTTGTTGTCAATGGACTTGCAAACAGTCTTTGCACGTGCTTTCATGATCTAAACTGGCCATGATTTGGTTTCTGCTCTGACAAAGTGCGTTTCAGTGCAGTTTCTGCAGCATCTTCTGGCTGAAGAAGCGTGGCTTCATGCACGGCCTCACCTTCTCCAATGAGCTCATCAGCAGAGATGAGGGACTCCACACTGACTTTGCGTGCCTGCTCTACTCGTAAGTCCCTTCATGTGCATGCCTGCTCTACTCGTAAGTCTCACAAACTTGCGTAGCTGTTGGCTGAGCTGTTTAAGCAACTGCTCTGAGGGCCGTTAGAAGCTGGCATGGTCCCTACATTTGCCAGCTGTCTTATGGACTCTTCTGCTTGCTGTGTTGGTGCTGATGCATCCACCTGTGTGATTCCTGACACAGCAATTGCTTTGCAGCCTGCTGAAGAAGCCCTTGGATCAGGAGCGGGTTCAGGAAATCATCACTGAGGCAGTTGACATTGAGAAGAGCTTCATCTGTGACTCGCTCCCGGTAAGCCTTTGCTGTCGCTTACTGTCACAGAGGCTCTGCGCAAGAGGTCACTACAGAGCCCTCAGATTGATCAGCTATGTTTCGGTGATGCAGGTGGCTTTGATCGGCATGAATGGAGAGTTGATGGGTCAGTACATTGAGTTTGTGGCTGACAGGCTGCTGCATGTGCTGGGCAGTGAGAAGATCTACAAGACCAAGTGCCCATTTGAATGGATGGAGCAGCTTTCACTACAGTGAGCACCTTCTTCTCTCTTGTCAAACAGCCTCTGCTGCATGCAGTATCTCATGCCTGCTTGTGTTGCTGAGTGCCAAGGGCATGTGGGATTGCAAGCAACCATGCAAAATTTCAACAGCCATGTAACTGGTTTCTGATGACTGTCCTGCCATGGTGTAGGGGCAAGACAAATTTCTTTGAGAAGCGAGTAGGTGACTACCAGAAGAGTGGAGTCATGGCAGGCCTCAACAACACCAACCAGCACACCATTGCCTTTGACGAGGACTTTTAGACTCTCTCAGCTGTTGTACGTGTTTGGTTTTGCTAGCTTAGCTTGTACCCTCACATCGTGTGTGTGCTGCGTGTGTTTTGTTGTTTCATTACCTTTACAGTGTTCTGTTGCATCTGCTTCAGCTTATCTGAGTGCTGTTTACACCAATAGTCTAGGTTCTCTGCAATGACATTGTGACACATGACTTCTTTATTTCATTGATTACTTGGTGTAAACACCAGTATTACCATCCAAGTCAATATAAGGCAATGCTGCTGGATAAGGGTTGCATAGCACCAATTCAGGCATGGCATGCTATCTGTTCTGGACAACAGGCACATTGAGTGAAGGCCTGTCTAGGCCATGAAACCACATCAGTGTCCACAGATAAACTGCCTGAATTACCGGTGGCAAAAACAAATCAGACATGAAGTTGCACTCTGCCCAAAATTGAAGGTCAGTACTGGTTACTGTAACAACACATGAAGCCAAAACTCAACGCAAGCTGAACAAGATACTGATTCAGAACAAGCTGATCACAACTTGGGTGCAACACGCTTCTCAAACTTCTTCTGTAGCCGGTCAGCGATCTCATCCATGAAGGGTGTGGTTGTCAGGTACTGGTCAGGAGTGACCTTGTTGGTGCCATGCACACAGATAGCCAGATCTTTGGTCATGTGGCCAGCCTGAATGGTTTCGATCACACCCTCCTCAAGGGATGTGCAGAAGTCAATCAGCTCCTGGTTGTCATCCAGCTTGCCTCTCTGTGCTAGGCCCCTGGTCCATGCAAAGATGCTGGCTACTGGGTTTGTAGATGTGGGGTTGCCCTTCTGGTACTCCCTCCAGTGGCGAGTCACAGTGCCTGCAGCAATTTTGCTTGATGATCCCCGCAGCAGTGAGCCAGGTAACTGCCCTTCAGTCAATGCAAGGGTGTACATCTCAAAACCATAGCAGTGAGCCAGGCATCACAGGTGATGCAGTGGTACATCTGTATCAGTCAAGCCATGTCTGCATAGCAAACACCACACACTGGACTGGCACAGGTAAAAAAGCAGAACTACATGAGGTTTCATCCATCACAAACCATGCAGCACAACAAGCTTCACGAGAAAGCATAGGAAGCATCATTAGACGGCATGTGTGAGTGTTTCCTGCAGGAACCAGTCAAGGCACTGAGCTGCTGGCTATGCATAGCATGCATACAGACCTTGCAATGACATCAACACTCCTCAGTCACAGACCATGCAGCATACCAAGCATCACAAGTGTGCAAGCGAAGCAAGAGTGGGATCATGCACTCATAAGCACCACAAGAGTGCAAGGGAAGCAAGGGCAATAACAAAATCCAATGCCCCCTCATGGGGTAGGGCCTCAGCCTCGGCAGGGATGAAAGTTTATGGCAGCAATCATTGGCACATGCCATGGGCAATAGGCCAATCACGATTATTCTACATGGGCAGTACCATGAGCAGCTTCAGCCTCAACAGTGCGGCCATCTGGGCAGAGCAGCACGCTGGTCATCAGCCCTAGGGAGCCGTACCCCTGGGCTACAATGTCCGACTGTACGTCACCATCGTAGTTCTTGCATGCCCACACAAAGCCTCCTTCTGACTTCAGCGCCTGTAACATACCACAAATGAGTCAAGTCACAGCCATGCATTCCTTCAGCTTTGTTCAGCCTAAACATAGGCAAGATACTTGGATCCAGAAGTGAAATGAGATGCAGCAGATGCCGGTGCCAGGCTTGAGGCAACAGTCAAACAGTGCATAATGTCAGCAGACTCTGCTAGCATTTATGTCATGCAACAAGAGTGCATCACTATGCGCCATACTGTGACTCACAGACATGTTACCAGGGGCAGCAAGCTGTTGCTTCTACCATTCTCAACGGGCATGCATTCATCAAACACATGTCTTCACATAGAGTCAGGTGCACATACTTCTGAGTAGATCCCTGTATGAGGTGCATGTCTTGACAATCAGCTTACCAACCCTACCATGTGTTGACAAATTTTGAACCAAACTGAACAATTTCACAGAACTCTTTGCAACAATGACCAGGGCATTTGTTTGCCTCTGTTTTGACAGACCAAGAGCTGCATAGGCAACTTGCAAAGCACCACATGATATGCACTCAGCTCAGCAGTGGTGGGAGGCAATACCTGTGCAACCATGTCATCAATGAGGCGGTGCTCATACCAGATACCAAGCTTCTCAAACTTGTCCTGGTAGCTCTTTTCATATAACTCCTGGAAGATCTGAAGGAACCGGCCATCATAGATCTTCAGAATGGTGTTCTTTGTGGACAGATACAGGGGCCTGCACACACATGCAAAACAGTCACAACATTAGCATGAGTGCATTGGATGACCTGGCATGGTTGTTGCTCAGTTGTAACAGTCATGAATCACCAGCCTGATACCCTGGGCACTCAAAAGTTGTGTACCTTTCTATGACCTACATTGGAAGTCAGTACCACATTGCACAAGCGTGCCATCAGTTCAAGCCGCAGAACGACAAAGAGAGGGCAAAAAATTGTGCACATGGATGCTCTCAGTCGAACTTGTGGGATCTCAACACTTGTGGGATCCAGTATCTCAACAGAGCAGAGATGCACAGGGTCTTTAGAAGACAATGTATGTCTGAAGTCACAATTAGCACATCTTCAGGACATATTGTGTGAAAATATAATGCACAGAACTTGTTTGGTGATGTACATGCGCTTGGAAGCTGACCCGCATACAACACGTGTTATCATCCATGTGTTTACATCTGTCATGTAGTATACATGTTTATGTTTATGTTCTATTGCTGCACGTGTTTGGTGGTGGCTCTGAAGTCAGCAGGCTGTGGCAACAGGCTGTGCTGTGCCCATCATTGCTAACTGATATCTCAAATGCATGCATGAGACCAATATCAGCTTAAGTTTTTGCATCTGTCGTGGCTGCACAAAAAGCCACTGAGGTGATGCTGTACATGTTGCAAAGTCTGACTGCAATTCTGCAAACAAGGTACAACCCAGGTTGCACCACAGATTGCAGAATGCCATGGAACATGTAGCGTACCATTTCTTGTCCAGGGCATACTCAAAGGAGGCCTTGGCAAAGCCTTTGATGGACTCCTCGATGTTGTACATGCCCATACCCACGCCCGGCCCATCAAACTGATGCACTTCCCACTTCTGCACCTCACCGCCGCCGTCAGGTGTGAAGACCAGCTCCAGCTTGCCGGGCTCCTTCACCCACCAGGTCTGTTGCTCGGTACTGATCCCCGAATGCGTGCCTGCAACAATGATCATAAGTGAGTGCAGCACAACTGTCGCTCGGTACTGATCCCCAAACGCATGCCTGCAACAATGGTCAAGGGCAAGTAAGCACAGCATGACATGGTCAGGAGTTAGTCAGAGCAGCATGAAATGGTCAGGGGTGGATGAGCGCAGCATGAAATGGTCATGAGCATATCTGTGGCTGATGTTGGTCCCTAAACATGTGCCTGCAGCCGTGGCTGAGACAATGTGAGCAACCCCCCTTGAGCACCCCCCACGTTCATGCAGCCGCCTGGCCAGCAACAATTTGGTGGTTCGCAGTAGGGTGTGAAAGCCTTTGTGATGCTCATGACTGAACCTGTGTAATGCACATGTGTTTGATTACTAATGAGCTTTGTGATGCTGCTGCTGCTGTTAGTCACCAGAAGTGTGCTGCAATTCTATCCTCAGCTGCATGAGTGGTGTGTGGACTGGTGCAACTGCTGAGTGCTGAGTGACAGAGGCATGTATGCAGCAACCACTAGCAGTATGTGCATGCAGTAAACTGCTGAAGGACTTAAAGAGAGGGGTATCACCATCTGTCTCAGCCATTGCAGCAGCAGATATGCTGCAAAGGCTGCACATGTGCGATGCAGGGAAACTTGAGATCACAGGCGCATGTGGGAAAGACAAGTGGATCTTTTGAGAAACAGCAGGCACAAGTGCAGGTACTAATGTGCTCATGGACTCGTGAGCTTGAGACTCAGTCACAGTCTTCTCAACAGCAATGCTGTGTTGAAAGACATGCACAAACCAGCGACTGAGATGCAGGGTCATCACAAACCTGCCAACAACGATGGGTCTCTTCCAGCCAGGCACCAGCCTAGGCACATTGTCCACCACAATAGGTTCTCGGAAGACTGTGCCATTCAGAATGTTCCTGATGGTGCCGTTTGGACTCCTCCACATCTTCTTTAGCTTGAACTCCTTCACTCGTGCCTCATCTGGTGTGATTGTGGCGCATTTGATTCCCACTCCATTTGCCTGCATTGTGCATGCCACAGATGCAATGATGTTGCAGGTGATGCAAACGCATATCAGACATGTCTCTGCAGTGTAATGAAGGGCAAGCACAACCACAAGATACATTACAGAAGGACACACGCTGTAGGGAGCATGTACATACTGTGTACATTGTTTTATATTGAACAACTGTAATTTGACAGACAAATTTGCTGATTCTCAGCTAGCTCACTGATATGCATGACACTCAGCATATTTATTTAAAGGCATGCTTATGCCAATGCTGAAGAAAGTGCAAGCTTATGCAAATGCAGAGGGTAGCATCTGCAATCACATGAGCAGGTAAAAGGACCATAAGATTCATACCAGGATGGCATGAGCAGCATCATGCGTCACTTTGTCGTCGGTCTTGTCACGATTGGGCAGTCCCAAGTCATAGTACTCAATCTTGAGGTCCACAAATGGCAGTATGAGCTGAAACACAGAACACAGAAGCAGTGCATTTCAGTCCCAGCACAAGTGCAGTCAGCACACTTGCATGCAGTTGATGGCAGAACAAAGCCGCATGTGCGCTGCTTTCATGTGAGTAGCACCTTCTTCTTGATGTCATCCCAGATAACCCTGCAGTCAGACAACCACCTTGCATGCGACCATGCGCTGTAATGCTTCCTTGTGACAATGCTGTACATTCAAAGACTGCAGTGGGACGTACTATCAGAGTGTGGAGGTGCACTGCATGACCACGCATGCACTTCGCCAAATGAAAGCTGTGCAAGATAGCCAACTTCGCAATACCTGGTCATTTCGTCCCCATCGAGGTCAACAATGGCGTTCTTGACCTTGATCTTGGTGAAACTTTTCTCGCCTGGTTGGCATGCAGATGAGGTGTCAGCCGGATGTACACATGTGTCGGCAAGTAACGGGGTAACACATGCATTGAAGACCAGCTTCATGCAGACCTGGTTGTGCGGAGGCGGCGGCGGCCATTCCGCTATAGAATCTGCTGGTCTGAGCTGCGTGAGATGCCCTAAGAGATGTACTCGCACGCTGAGACAGGCTTCTCAGCATGCTCTTGCCCAAGTGTAGACGAGCGCACACTTGCGACTCGTAGCGTGTCAGTGGCTGCAAAGCCGTCCCTTAACGCGTAATTTTATTTAACCAATAACAATGCAACAGCAACACTGGCCGCTGCAGCTCAGAAGAGCAAGTCACAGTCAGCGCACAAGGCCTTACTAAACTATGGATACAGGATAATCTGGTCAACGCTGCAGCGACAGACTTCACCGTTTCAACCGAAGTCGTTTGTGCACTGCCGCAGTGAGACTTGCCCTTGTGACACCACATGTGTGTCTCGACCTCACCTTTAATCAACGACAAACTTTCTGCAAGCCCTCTTGGCCATGGTGCCTTCTGGAGTTAGGTCAGCACCCCCGGCTGAGCAGGCGACGCACTTGTCTGAAAGTTGGAGACTGCGGTGATAGCTTGAGGATGCCCTTGTGTTGAGCCTTGAGGCAATGGTCATTGGAGATGAGACGAACAAAACAAGCCAGGACGCAAGCTGATCTGTGACGACTTGCGGACCTGAAAGCTATGCCGAGTTTACCTGTCTTGATCGGCGGCATGATCTTGGATGTACAGGCAAGTTCTTGCGCTGCATAACATTTGCCATGTTTGCAAGCAGCAATATGGGAGTCAGTATACCCTGTACTTGTGCGATGCAGGCAGTACCTACAGCAGCTTATGCAACCCAGCCTGGCGGCACTGTTCCTGGGCAAATCAAGATGACCAGTGGTGGTGTTGCAAGGAATGTTGCACATTGTCTGGCATCACTGCTGGGGTGAGCCAAATGTAGCATCATGGAATTCCATTTTTCAGGGCAGTCTTGAATCCAAAAGCAAGCACCACACTCAGGGATTTTGTTCAACAGGCCACAGAACGTACCAATGCTCATCAGTATCATAGGCCAAGACAGCGCTGGAGATCTGTTGTTTCAGCATTGGCAAAGCTTACAGCTTCCGTGCAATGGCATCCTTAGAAAGGGGGGTGTGTCTACACCCATGACCTCCTACATTTTCAATCAAGGCAAGCTCCACATTTATTGATATCCTGATTGCCTCGTTTTCCTGCCATTTACTTAAGACACGTAAGTGAGCACTGGTCAGTTACAGTGCGTGTTGTGTGTTGCCTTCAGCCCATGTTTGAGTGCATATCTGTATGTGATTGCCTGCTCAAGCAAAAGCCATGGAAGCAACGTCAGCTCATTCTGTATTGTGACCGCTGCACTGAGCTGATTGAGTCTGCTTGGTGACTGCAGTATAGCTGCAGTGTATTTCCTGAGAGCGTCTGTACATATGCAGGTGGTGATGTGGCCGCATCTATTGCTGATGTCAAGACTGTAGAGGACCACCTGAAGCCGGCTGATCTACAGCCTTTTCACTCCCAGCTGCAGCAAGCCAGCATTGTGATGCTGGATGCCAACTTGAGCCCAGAAACTCTGGAGGTGACAACATCCCTGTGCTCTGTATACACTACATGGTACAGCATTCATGCATGCACACCAAGTTGCATTGAAGAGCCATTCCAGGCAGTGTCAAGGCCACATCAGGCAGTACGATTAAGGGCCGCCTGCTGTGCAGTGTTGCATGTTGGGACCTTGTACTTAGTCACCATACTGATGTCTCCTTAGCTTACATTACACAATGCCCTCTTATGGCATCTTTCCAGCTTACCTCACTGACTCACGCCTTCTGTAGTGCTGCTGCAGGCTGCATGTCAGATGGCCCACGCAGCAAACGTGCCAGTTTGGTTTGAGCCAGTCTCAGTGCCCAAGTCAGTGCGAGCCAGTAGGGTGTTGAACTGCATCACATACATCTCACCCAACGCTCATGAGCTGATAGCCATGGCAGTGGCCATTGACTCCACACACAGCACTGAGCTTGCCGACAAGCTTCTGCTACAGATGGCAGCCGGCGGAGCCATGCCTGCTGCTAAGCAGCTGCACTTGCTGGCGCCCTTCCTGATGTCTGTTCTGAAGGTCAGTACGGCTCTTGATCCAGATCAGTCAGTGTGTGTGTGTGTGTGTGTGTGTCAGTCATGCTTACCACTTTTGTTGCTTAATGACGTACATGTCTGCTTCTCTGTACGGCTCTGTGTTTGGAATCTATGCTTATGTCATATGCACAATTTTGAAGTCAAATGATGCTTTGGCAGCATATGGTCACACAAGGTGACTGTATGTTAGTGAAATACCACACACTTTGACAAATCTTACTCATGGTTTGCTCAGGCAGTGTTTTCTCACAAGGCTCACAGCTGAAGATGCTGTGTATTTCAACTTCAATGTCAGGCTGCAACTGCAGCAGCAACTGCGCACAGCCACTCAGGCTCTCCCAGCAGAAGACACGCAAAATTCGATTGATGAGTTCCGCCAGAATCATGAGGCGCTTTGTGGACTAGTGTGATGTGCGTGTGTGCAGGCAGGTGTGAAGCATGTCATGCTGACCCTGGGCTCTCAAGGGGCGGCCCTGTGTACTCTTGGCTCAGGAGGGACCAGCGTGCTGACTCACCACCTGCCAGCTCTTCCAGCCAGGATTGTGAACACCAATGGAGCAGGCGACTGCCTGGTGGCTGGCTCACTGGCATGCTTGGTGCAAGGGCAGGCCCCAATCAGCGCTCTGGCGTTTGGCATGGTAAGTAAGATGCGCCTACAGTGACACCACTTTGGCATCTGTCCAAGGGCATGGGGCTTGTCAGCATGATTGGAATGTGAGCTACTGATTGATCTGTTCAACTTCATGCAGAAGCGCAGACAAGTTTGCGCTGACCATAGGCAACTGCAGTGCAGAGTCTGTGGCAGATTTACCACATAGTAGCTGCTGTGCTAACTCTGACATACTGTAGGCTGTAGCTGCGCTTGCATGAGTTTTCAGTGCGTGGTGACTGTCTTCTGCACATGGTTGATGTTTACTAATGCTGATGGTGCAGGCAGTTGCCAAGGAAGGCCTTGAGGATGAGGGCAATGTGCCGGATGCCCTGTCAGCTCAAGCACATGCATTGTCAGCGGTCTCCACAGCGCTACTGGAGAGAATGGTCATAACCAATCTGAGGCCAGGGGCTGAGATTGTCCTTGCCAAATTGTAGTCACGATAGTGTTAGCGAGGAATTAGAGTCTGATCAGGATGCTCTGCTTCCGGTATATTGGCCAAGTGCAGCGCATCGACATGTCGCACTAGTCAGCAACTATGCAGCCGAAAAAAGTATGTCGCAAATCACAATGACCTCCTGTGCAATTGAGTAGGATCTAATGGGCATACTGTTTGGGCTGCTATGTTCCCAGCCAATAAGCCGCAACACTATACACCGATCGTGACATGAAGTGATCGGTGCAAGCTTTTTTGTTGCAGACCAGCCATCTTTGTTGCCGCTGTACTTACACAGCCGTAATGCAGTAGTTCAAAGCGGTACGGTAATATGAGGTACCTTGTTCGCATGCTGTTTTGTAATCATTGTGTTGGCTGACTTAAGGCAGTCTATTTTGGTCAGATGCTCATGTGCATGCTGTGCTTTCTGAATAAGAAGCATGAAGATGAACGACCTCGGAAGCAGGCACTGCTGCTGCACGGCTTGAACCTGTATCTACAGCTAAGCAGACCATCAGATAGTCATTATCTATGTTGCATTTCTGATTGAATCGTTCATGCAGTTCACTCTTACATACACTGCAATTGGAAACTCTAAATTGCACTGGTCAAATCTGCATGCAAGCAAACGAAGGTTGGCATGGTCATAACCAATAGCTCATACTTCAAATCACAATGTGCTGTTCATAACTGTACACCTTATTTCTACATGGGTATCTTGTTCTTGATATAAAGATGTATGACTTGCCTCCACACCAGAACAAGCTGAGCTCTGCCAAATCAACGACCTATGTACGAGTGTCAGCAACTATCAAGGCTGTTGCATCAATCAAACAGCAAATCCTCTTCGTCAAAGATTGTGTCTGGTATGTGCAGTTCATGTGGGTGCCTAATTTTGAGGGAAAGGGTGTCCAGATGAGGCCACAGAGTGCGAGCAGCGCTTCCTTGTGGTAGAGGTCCTTCATCTTTGGATTCAGAAAAGATCATGAGCTCTGTATCCTCGATCATCTGCGGCACTTCTTGGAACTGGTCAAACGTGATGCCAAAAAATAAAAGCGCACATGGACTGATGGTGTAGGTCCCCAAATCAAGGCTTTTCAGCTCCCCCCATGAGCTGTGTACCAGACTTTTAATCAAGAGGGCATCACACCTCTCAATGCTGACAAATAGGTGCTGAAGCCTCAACCAGTTACCCTTACACAATTTGGCAAAAGTGCAGTGATCTGGGGCCGCAATTGATAAGCTCTCATGCAAAGGTACAACAATGTTTTGTGGCAGCAACGTTCATAGGCACTGCAGGCCAAGCCACGCACTCAGCAATTGGCACACTTCATTGCACTGAACTGTGCCAATTGCTGAGTGGCACAGTTGGTTTCTCATAGTGCATACAATGCCCATCCCAAATTTGCATGAACCATGCATTGCACATTTTGTGTGGTGGGCAGTTGTGTGATCTGAAATGCTGCGTGACTGGCAACTTCCTCACCCAGCATCCCTAGCATTTAACAAGGTCCGTCTGTCTTCGGATTGCGTTTGAGTGTCACTTCGGTGTCATCTCTCATTTAGCAAGGGTGCACTATAGTGAGAACTATAGTACTATGGTGAGAACCACACAGCGCACCACAGCCCACCAGCTGAGCGCTGCCAGCTCATGACTTGATCCTCTTTTTGTCAGAGCGTGCATAGCTCCACAGTACAATACTGATGAGCATGCTGTGTCCTTCCGTAGGTTCTGTAGGCAGACAGTGCTTTAGATGCACCTACCATCCTGGGTAGGTCAGCAACACCTGCAATCTTTAGATTGGCACCTGCTGTGCTTGTGCACTTGACAGTCTCTCTACAACATTTACTGTAGCCTGGCAGACTGGACAGAAAGCTGAAGGACACTTGGGAACATCATGGCTTGATGCCTGTCAGAAATTGTCGAGGCTTTTGAAATTGGAATTGTGTGTATCTCTGTGAGTCAACCAAACTACTGGCTTGCTCAGGCAATGAACTTTTGGTAGATACATTTTATCACATGCAACGGGCAGAAGCAGAAGTACAGCACATCTGCATTGCTTGAAGTGTTCTCTCAGTTCAGATCTGGTTCTAAAGTTTGTTGGTGTCAAGGTTTACTTGGCGGCACACACATTTTTTAGCTGACAATTGCAAGAGCAGCATTGCTGCTACCACTGTGCTTTTTTTAGCAGTGTGAAGTGTTCTGCCTTGCATGCCTGCACACATGTACAAGGAATTCAGGGTTCCTCTATATGCATGCAGATCTATTCACATGCACTGCTGCAGATCTATTCACATGCACTGCTGCAGTAATGCAGCATTACTTGCCAAGACATGGATGGTCGAATTGCAACATGTCGAAATCTCCGTCCCTGCAAGATTGGAATCAGCACAGCAATTCGAATCGGTGTGCAACTACAGGCCCTTGACTGGCTCGGCAAGTGCACTGCTCTGCCACCTTGCTGTCAAAAGAAGCTGTTTAATAGTTGTGTACTGTAGTAAAGAACTTGCAGCAAACTGAACTGAACCACATCAGGCAACTGCAGTCTATGTAGCTACCCTGTGCCTTGCCTGCTCAGTGACTTCCCTATGTCTTGACTGATCATAATGACATACATCAAAAGTGTGGGTATTGGTCTCCAGTAAAGCACACAACCGTCTGTACAAGCCAAAAAGCCTCAAAATTGGTGGCAGCAACCACTCAAATCATGCTCAAATGTAATTGACACATCTCCACAAATGTAACACTATATCAACTCAGTGAGATTTGATATCAGTAAATTTTGATATCAGTAAATTTTGATATCAGAAAGCAGCGCATCCGTGAAGCTGATGGATCAGGCAGTCTTTAAAAAATCTCGTTCAAATCATCATGAGCTGATCAGCTAGTTTGCCCTCTCTCACAGCATGTCACTTTTTTTGGGAACTCCTTGCCATCAAACTAGTTTTGCAACATCTGCTTGGTTCCCTCTGCGTAGCGTTCCTGTCACAACACCATTGTCTATTCAAAACAATGTCAATTGTCAAACAAAGAGTACAACTTGCACATACAAAGCGTTGCATGCAAGCAGCATTGTGCTAGGTTATAGCAAACTCAGGTGATAGCAGCAACATACAACCCTGTGTGTATTGTGCCTAGCTACACAAGTGTACCAACTTATACCAACAAAGCACTATATTGCATCATAGTGGACAGACACAGGGTGACAAATAATGTAACCCATACCTGGGCATCCAAAGTGGCGCCTGAGTAGTGGGGTGTCATGCCATGATTGGCATTTTCAGGAGTGGTCCTCACGGGGGGGGGGGCTGGGGGTCCCACACACCTTGCATCTCATAGATCTCCGGCACACCCTGCAAATCAAACCACTGTCAAGTCTGGGTCACATGGCATCATGTCCTTGCTTCTGCACATGGTGTGTGTGCTTCAGACAGACTTTGCAAGAAGGTACAAACTTGTGACTCAAACCCCTAGGCAGCACCGCCCAACAGACAGCAAATGCATACAGCCTGAGAAGCCGTATTATAGATGGCAAGTTGGCCTTTGCTAGAGAGACTTTCCTTGCGTGTACGTGAAGTCAGACAAGACAGCCTTGCTTTCTTTGGCATTGCTGGAGAGCGCCCATGCAGCAGTCAATGAACAGTGGCTTGCATCTTCAAGCAAAGTTGTACATGCGTGTGAGCATGTTTGCCAGCAGCACGCCTTGCTTGCACACAGCTAGGCATGCCACAGGATCATGTATGATTGCGTACATTTGTGTAGGCTGACTCCGTCTGCACCAGGACAGACGTCAGATCCCATGCTTGACGCTGCAAAGCACCCCGCTCTGCCTCAAACATCCTCAGAGCCTGCACATGAGCAACGACTGAGCAGAATGAAGAAACCCTTGACACAGCCACACATTCAGAAGGAAAACACTATTGGCATACCAGTACAGTATGATATCATTTGCCTTCAACAGATGATGTTGACGCACTCACACAGCATGAGCGCCAGACATAACAGCCTCGGTCTGTGAGTCTCTGCTACATGTCAAAGGCAGCTGCAGCAGACTTGCCGTGTTTGCTTGTGGTTGTGACAACCACGTATGCTGTCTTTGTGATCCAAAACCTTGCCACAGAACATCTGCTAGTGCGCATTGCCTCACAGAGGAAAGCTGAATCACACCTGGGCTTAGGCCGGGGCTGAAAAAGCCTTGCAACTGTGCCAAGATTGCCAAGCTTGGCCTTCTTGGCACAATTGCAAGGCTTTTTCAGCCCCCAAAAGCTTGTCCTCCAGGTTGCAGATTGCCGCTGAATCCTCAACCGTGCCTCCTAAGCTTGTAGGTGTGGGGAGGCATGTTTGAGGATTCAGAGGGGCACTTAAGTAACAAGATGCAGGACTAAGAAGACTTGCAAGGTTCCACGTCAGAAAAGACCACCTGGCCAGCACCTCTGTTTTGATCATCCAGGCTGACAGTGGCGATCCACGGTCTGCTAGTTTGCAAAATGCTTATGTCCATCACTTGCACGGGCTTACTCAGTATCACCTCTTTGGCATTGGCCTGGACTTGGCTCCAACACTTGGTGTCGGTGGCAATGAGACTTGACAAAGACTCTAAGGAAGATGCTTCATAAAGTTTACATTTTCCTTGGAGTCTTTGTCAGCACTGCTGCCGTTAAGGTCTGCACTACTGCCGTTAAGGTCTGGTGCCTCGTGCAAACTTGAAGAAAGGTGTTGAAGGGCTCTGCCTGCAGGCGTGGCCGCTTGTTTGTCTCAAGACGGAAGATACATGTAAATGCGCACCACTGTACATGGCGCAGCTTGCAGTCAGCATAATTATAGGCAGCTCTGACTTGGGTGTACACAGCTGAGCTGCCTGGACATCGGTAGTGCTCTGCCAGTAGGCTTCACCAGCGCTGCAACACGGGTGGCTAGGCATTTCACTGCACTTGCTATAATATATACATCAACCATGTATAACACACATTGTACACTGTGTTTGTATAAAACGCTGTGTTTGTCAATTATATTTGTACAACATCGAATTCTGTTGTCCGGCAAGCGCTGAAGGCTACTTCAAAGCTCCCTCAAAGCTTGTCTATGCTACGCTTGTCGATCAAAGCTATAGCTACGCAAGGCCACAGCTTGCAATTGCGGCTTCATCAAATTGTGCTATCGGCAGCACATCTGTACAGATATTGCCAAAACCAAAAAAATGACACAATGTGTGCTGTTGACTTGGACTACATTGCTGGTGCGGACAGTCCTAGCCATGCACAATAACATTCTGCACAGCTGAATATACAAAACATAAATTTGCAAGGTCTGTACAAATTTATGTTTTGTATATTGTACAGCAGCTGCTGTAGGTGAGATCCAAAAGCAAAATGTTGCCTAGGCCTTACACAAAAGAACTTGATCAGGGTTCTTAATTCCTAGCCAATGCATCAGAAAGCGGGCATTGCCTTGGCTGCGTGGGCATGCTGGTGCCACCAATCAAGGGCTTTTGGGCAATGAGCCCTTAATGGTGGCACCATCATGCAGCGCTGCTGTCATCTACAGCATGCTTTATGGGTTCAGGAGCAGGGGGCTGCATTTTGTGAACCCACAAAGCATGTCTGCATTTGACAATATGAGCTGCATTAGGCACAACAGCATGTTGTCATCTGTAGCATGCTTTGTAGGTCCAGAGCAGGGGCCTCCTTTTTCCCCGGGCCCATGAGCAGCAGAGGCACAGCTGGAGGGCAGTCCATGCTGCTTTGTTCAGGAACTGTGAAAGTAGAGGGGCCAGCAGTGGGCTCTGTTGCCAAAGCAGCACTCAGGCCAGTGTTGACCGCTGCTGGCTCTGCAAATGCCCCTGCTGACAGAGTGTTTCTTGCATCTTGCATTGACTGCGCTGTCAACTCAACATGCAAGAAAGATTGTGCTAGCAGTTCTGTCAGTCAGTCTGATCAGTGGGTCACCATGAACCAGATGCAGAATCACAGCTCCAAGAGCATTCATGTACAACCAGATGCATGCGTATGCAGTTTGCAGCACAGTGACACTGCTGGTATATACGTAGCACGTGCATGCACAGTCATGGAGCAACAGCTTGGTGATGATAGGGGCCTATTTACTAGTAATGCCAGCCTGCAAGCAGTCCCATGGCATCAGTCAAGGCACACATGCTATGTTGACCAGGAGCCGTCGCTCGGCAGGGATTCAAAACACCTCGCAGGTCGTGACAGTTGTTGACTTGGGAGGTGTCCTTGCTGAGAGGCGGCTCCTAGTCTGATCAGCCAGCGCTGATCAGCTAGCTGCCAAGAGACGTCTATGCTCCAGCACATCAGTAGGCCTATTAAGAGTCAGCTCAATATTGAGGCAGCATTCCAGCAAAGCTTTGGCCAGTCTCCTCGAGCAAAGTGGAATCCCCCATGTGTGCCTTGAGTCGCTGCAACTTCAACTTAAGCTGCAGCGACTCAAGGCACACATGGGCGACTTTTGCTCGGCTGCTTTAGGTCATCTTGCCTAGGCCTGTGCAAAGTGGCCAAAGTTGAGTGTATTGTGGCTGTCACCTAATGATCTTAATGTCAGCCGGCTGTTCACTGGGAATGCCACCTGGTCTTTTCCAAAGTCAGAAAAGATCAAGTGGCATTCCCAGTGAATCTCAGCAGCTGCAGACTGCTTGACAAAGATGTTCATTCCTTGGCTCAAGCTGGTCTGAAATCAATAACAACCCTCAGGCTTGACTCCAACATGCTGCTTGAGCCCTCCCTGCCGTTTCTGGTGACTGGAGACTGGCCAAATCTAGAACCTTTCTCAGCATTGCTGATCATTTGTACTCTCCTAGTGACATGGCAATTCTGAAATTGCCAGATGGCTGAGACTGAGAAGCCTGGGTCTTGGCATGCAAAGCACAGGGCTGAGAGATGAAACAGTATCTGAGCTGGTGCAAGGTAATTGGCCCCTTTTGGAGAGGTTGTCTCTGTCTCAAAAGGGGCTAATTCGCTCGCACCAGCTATGACTTCACAGCTGCTGCTGCTGCTGCTGCTGCTGCTGCTGCTGCTGCTGCTGCTGCAACACCAGTACAAAAAAACCGCTTCAAAAGCTCCTCCAAGTGATCATCTGACATGCATGCAGGGGAACCTAGATACGCGTTTCATCCTGACAGAGAATCAGGAGCTGCTCAGGCTTGAAGACAAAGAAGAGAGCCTCTAGGTCCTCTTGCACAAGCACTGACCTCCAAACTTAACACACTGGTGTTATATTCATTCAACAAAACCAATCCGCATCTAGTGCCAAATTGCTGAATATGGTTTACCCTCAAATGGTTCAACTTAGGGAACACAATAGCATGCCCAGGGTGGGATCTCCAACTCCCATGTGAACTCAGCAGAGCGATCGCTCCTGATGCAGGGCTGGGTGATCAGCTGGAACGCAAAAGTGTGCAGTGGAGGCAGATTAACCACAGAAAGGCTGCTCACTAGAATGCTCGTAACAAAGTGACGAATGCGCAAAAAGTTCAAACCCTGCATTTTCATCAAAGCTGCCTGATCACCTAATTGATAGCATCAACCAAAAGCAGGCTGGCAGCAGTGCTCTGTTGGTGGCATCAGAGCTAAGCGAGTCGCAGTTTGCTGGATATTTCACACAGGCCTGCTTGATGAAAGCATTCAGTCCTTGGCTCAAGCTGGTCTGAAATCAATAACAACCCTCAGGCTTGACTCCGGAGTCAAGGGTTTTGACTCCGGAGTCAAGCCTCAGGGTTGTTTTCAATTTCAGACCAGCTTGAGCCAAGGGTACCTAACAGGCTGCTCGAGCCCTCCTTGAGGTTTCTGGTGGCTGGAGATTGGCTAAACCTGGAACTTCATAGCATTGCTCATCATTCTTGTAAGAATGATGAGCAACGCTGAGAAATTCCAGGTTTCTGTCATTGCTCTCCTAGTGACCGTCATGATGTTGGACATGGCAATTCTTAAAGTTGCGAGATGGCCAAGATTGAGAAGCCTTGATCTTGGACAGGATGCGGCTAACAAATTAACCAGTCTCTGAGCTGGTGCAAGTGCATTGGCCACTTTTGGAGAGGCTGTCTCTGTCTCTCAACACCTCTTTTGAGATTGTTCTTAAGCTTAACAATCTCATTTGCTCTGCCCGCCCTAGCTGTACAGATTGGAAACTGGGTCGGCTTGCGTGATGTGGAGCTTGCCCTTGATGTGCTTGACAACAAGCACATCAAGAGCAAACTCCAGATCACGCAACACCCACATGGAGCGCTTACAAATGGCAAATTGGCCATTGCTAGAGAGGCTTTCCATGGACTTTCCTTTCGTGTATGTGAAGTCAGACAAGACAGCCTTGCTTTCCTTGGCATTGCCGGAGAGCACCATGCAGCAGTCAATGAACAATGGCAAGCCTGGCAGTAGTGTAATGTTCATTGATTGCTGCATGCATGTATACATAGGCAGTGACGGAGCCCTTGTGTGGTTGAGATACAACCTCAACCAAGGTTGTGTCCCTCACAAAAGTTGAAACTGACCTCAAGCCAAACGAAGAGACTTGGATACGTACGCCGTATAGTATAGCGTATTACGGGAAACTACCACGGAGTACCCATCTGTACATACTACATGTAGTCCGTTTTTGAGCTGGGCAACCTCCTGGTCACAAGGCCTTCTACCAACCTATCAGATGCAGACATTTGAGCATCGACTCTTGCCTGTTGTTGAGCATGTGTGCGCTGATTTGCCTCTCGGGAATGTTGCATACTCAGGCTGTGACGGTCTGGAAGAGTCACTCAAAGAGACTTTTTCACCCTTACGGCAAGCTTAGGTCATCTGTCGTTAGCGAGAGTTGCGATTGTTGACTGTTGCTGAGTAGCTTGACCAGAAAGCAACAGCATGGCTTTGCCGACTGACAAGTAGGGTGCTGACTTGTGCCATGCTAGTCGTTCAATCTTGCCATTTGCTTCAAACAAGCGATTATTTGCAGCAAATGGGAAAACTCAATGATATCTCGGCCACCTTGGCCAGCAGAGCCCAGCACAATGCCACCCTCCTCTCACAGGTGACAGCTCAAACTCGAAGAGAAGAGAAGAGAAGAGAAGAGAAGAGAAGAGAAGAGAAGAGAAGAGAAGAGAAGAGAAGAGAAGAGAAGAGAAGAGAAGAGAAGAGAAGAGAAGAGAAGAGAAGAGAAGAGGAGAAAAAAAAGAGGAGAGGAGAGGAGAAAAGAGAAAAGAAAAGAGAAGAAAAGACAAGATAAGAAAAGAGAAGAAAAGAAAAGAAAAGAAAAGAAAAGAAAAGACTAGTACTAGACTAGACTAGACTAGACTAGACTAGACTAGACTAGACTAGACTAGACTAGACTACGCCTTTCGGCATTATATCAATGAGAAGCCAAGTATTATACCGGACTGCGCAGGGCAGAGACTCTGCTGCCGCGTTGCTTCTGCATCATTGCTGCCATTGTAGCGTTGTAGGGTATTTGAGCACGATAGCCACGTCAAATCAACACAAGTTGCTTGTCCGCTAGTCACAGCAGGGACAAGATCAGCAAGTCAGGGATCTGAGATCACAATTGGTAACTGCGTGTAGTACCAGACTTGCTCCTAGTAATTTCTATCAGCGGAAACTTTGATCCACAACACCCTATCTGTGGACTTTCAGAGGCAAAACCCTCGGGTGGCTACGTCATGTTTTCAAAATGCCTAACGACAGAGTGCCTAAAAAGCTTTTGTTTGGTGACGTCAAGGGGCTTTGCCCACTAGGCCTAGGTTCAATGATATTACATTGCATGATTGGCCAAACTGTCGTGTCGGTAGGCCTTATAGGGATGCACAAGATAGGCTGCTCGGGAGAGACAAGACTTGTCCAGCACGTACCTAGCTCAGCATGAGCTGGAAAGCATTTTGATAATTGTTATTCATTATTATTAATAGTTTGTACATTGTTACAGATCTGCAACACAATTGGCAATAACTACCAATATTGTGTTTCAGAAAACTGTGATCAAATCCACACATAAGGGACAGCTTCATTTACATTTTCCAAGCTGTTGCACTTAGAGTAAGCCTTGTTGGTCAACTATGTCAAAACATCTGAACGCGCTCACCTGAAGTCATCTTGTTAAACTTCACCAAATAGCGCAATTCTTTCAACTCCTCTGCCCTCAATGCGGCTATCCCCTTTGGCAAGCTCTGCTGCCACCATCTTGCAAACGCTCGCTGCACAACAATAAACCCTGAATGCCAGTTCTAAAACAAGCATGTGCCTTTGCACATGAAAGTGAATGTCACTTGCTCACAAGATCATCCATGTGCCTCAAGCAAGGAAGCGCTTGAGTCCAGTGAGTTACCAGACATGCTTGCAAACGTATGACACCGACATGCCTTGTTGGCTTATTATGCAAGGCACGACAAAGACAATGGGGTGGGCGCAGATAGCCTATGCTCAGATGGACCTGTAATGCTTGAAGGGACCAAGCAAATGTGCCTGTGCACAGTGAATGACTGACACATTGCATTGAGCACCATCAAGGGAAGTCAGCAAGCTCACCTGCTGCAAGCACTGTGAATGAGAAGCAACCTGACACAGTGACCTTGGCTTCATAGCTGCCATTGCTAGTTGAACAACACCCACCAAGCTGCCATGACCTGCTGCATGAAGACAAGCCATTGAAGACACGGTACATGTTATGGCTAGCAAAGATCACTGTGAACTATGACACAGACCATGAAGAAGATGTTGCAAACGTGTGGTGAGGGTTGCTGGGCCTGTAGAAGCCGAAGCCGTCCAACTTGGCCTGTCGACTGCTGAAAATATACAACATAGCATTCGCCGTGTAGGTCCTGACACCTTCGGCATCGATTGTACAGTTCATGTTGATAGGGGTCGGAGAGGTTGACCCATTGTCAAATGTCAGATAGATGTTGCTCAAATCCAAGCCATTCTTGAAAGAAAAAACGGAGTTCACCAGCAAGCCCATGTATATATCTAGACACAATAAAAAATTGAGTAGACAAACATGTCATTTAGCTCATTGAGCTCAATCAGCTCAACGCACTTGAACAGACGTATGGTTTCTCACAACCAGACTGACAAGATATGCCAATGACCACATTTACGGAATGATCGTGGTGCACCCTAGTCGGACACACACTCTCTTATATCAACACTTCGGCAAGCAAGAAAAGTAGTCACGGCCTTCATCCTGTAATATTATCTTTACTCCAGGTTCTTCACATATATAATATTCACTTGCATTATCAATCATATGTATCCTTCTTTCCACGCTCTCAACATGGCTTCAAGAAGATTTTCGCGAACTGCAAGGCACATGCAGTATTTCGAGTGTCATCAAATGGTCTTTCCGTATGAACGGTGGGTTTTTCCGCAACCAAAATTCAGACGCCACAGAGTTTTCAGAAACATGGAACTCATGATCGAAAAAACAACAGTAAGTACAGACATTCAAAATGGCGCTGCTTTCATCAACCCAAATACAGAAAACCCGAAATGGAGAAGAGAGAGAGAGAGATTACAATGCTTTAGCCAGCCAGCAAGTCTGATCACATATAGAAGAAGACGAAGGTCAAATGTGGAAAACATCAAGACAGTCTAGAACGAACTTGAAAACCTGCATATGATCT
>JAABUK010000346.1_pt1 | contig 100512 bp, 86 predicted proteins | sample 5559141 | NCBI WGS metagenome assembly JAABUK01 (sample SAMN10711869, study PRJNA513367) | rock metagenome | isolation source: Antarctica rocks | place: Antarctica: Victoria Land, Pudding Butte nord | collected 2016-01-03
CACCCCCGCGTCGTCTCATTTTTTGTGCGAATGCGAGTGGGCGTCCGTGGTGTGCTTGTGGGCGTGCTCGCTGTGCTCGTGCGCCGCGGTGGCGTGCTGCTTCGCGTCGTCGTGCTGGCCCAGGCTGTGGTGGTGGGCGGCCTGGTGGTGGTGGTGGGCGGCGGCCGAGTGATGGGCGGCGGCGTTGTGATGGTGCTCGGTCGACGGATGCGATTGCTTGGCGTCTGCCATCGGCGTATCCTCCCGGAGGTGAAAATGAGCGGTACGGGCTGTGCGTACCGCCAGAATAAGGTAGCACTAACGATGCCGTCTTCTTGAGAACCAACCGATCTCGCACCAACACTCCCGAACAGGAAGCCTCCGCACCATGAGAATCACGGCGATCGGCCTCGGGCTCTGTCTCGCGATCGGGATCGGGGCCACAACGCGGGCCGACGACCCGCCCGCCCCCAAGGCCTTCGACCTCTGGCCCGGCGCGGTCCCGGGCGAGTCGGGCGCGATCGGCGAGGAAAAGGTCGATTTCCAGGGCGTCAAGCGGCTGCACAACGTCTCGAAGCCGACGATCGCCGTCTACCGTCCGGCCCCCGACAAGGACACCGGGACGTCGGTCATCATCTGCCCCGGCGGGGGCTATAACATCCTGGCCATCGACCACGAGGGCGAGCAGGTCGCCCGATGGCTGAACTCGATCGGCGTGACCGGGATCGTGCTCAAGTACCGGATCCCGCGCCGGGCCGGGACCTCCAACGACGATCCGCCCCCCCAGGCCCTGATGGACGCCCAGCGCGCCGTGAGCCTGGTCCGGAGCAAGGCCGGCGACCTCGGCTTCGATCCCGGCCGGGTCGGGATCCTGGGCTTCTCCGCCGGGGGCCACCTGGCCGCCTGGACCGCGACCAACCCCGACCAGCGGGCCTACGCCCCGGTCGACGAGGTCGACCGGGCCAGTTGCCGGCCCGACTTCCTGGTCCTGATCTACCCGGCCTACCTCGTCAAGAAGGGGTCCGACCAGCTCGCCCCCGAGATCCGGGCCAACGCCCAGACGCCGCCGACCTTCTTCGCCCACGCGGGCGACGACCCGGTCACCGTCGAGAGCAGCGTCCTGTTCTACCTCGCCCTGAGGCGGGCCGGGGTCCCGGCCGAGTTGCACGTCTACGCCACCGGCGGCCACGGCTTCGGGATGAACCCGGGCGACAGGCCGGTCTCCGCCTGGCCGAAGCGGTCCGAGGAGTGGCTCAGGGCCCGGGGGCTCCTCAGGCCGGCCGCGAAGGCCCGATAAACGGCTCAGGGGGCGGCATCGCGCCGGGCGTCGGCCAGCAGGTCGGCGACGCCCAGCTCGGCCGCCCAATGGTCGAGGTACGCCCCGTCGAGCCGATCGGCCTGGACCCGGAGGACGCCGAGGATGTCCGACCATTGCCGGTCGGAGATCTCGCCGCCCAGGCGGTACCATTCCAGCTTGAGGAGGATCGAGTCCTCCGCGCTCACGACGGCGATCGGACGATCGGACTCGCCTCCGATCGTCGCGGAGACCCTTCGATCCATCAGCGACCGCTCGAAAGGCCGATCCTTGCGGACGAACACGTCGACCTTGAAGCCGAGCGACGTGTTGATGATGTTGAACGTCGCCCGATCGCGGACGGCCTGGCGGACGGCCTCCGCGCTCACATAGTAATCCGGGCCGAATGAGGCGACGAGCCGGCCTTCGAGGCCCTCGAACGGCTCGACGGAGATATCCGCGTCCGCCGTGTTTCGCATGATCCCGTGGATCGAGCTGGCCATCGACCCGCCCAGCGCATAGGGGATCCCGAGCCTGTCGAAGGCGGCGATCACCTCCAGGACGACGCGGAGGTTGTCGATCGGCTGGTCCACGCGGTTTCCCTCCCTGGACGAGGTTCGGGGGATGGGGCCGAATTGCGTCGCGACCCAGTCATCCCGGATCCGGGCCGGGGTCGCGTCGGGGTCGCGGAGCCGGACGCCGGCCTCGTGGAGCCTCCGTCCCATCCGGTAATGATCGCCCAGCAGTCGCCACTTACGCGCCGGGGACATCGCACCATGGACCGCGGCCAGGACGCGTTCGGCCTCGGGCGACGTGTCGGAGAGGAGCCTCATGCTCGCCACTTTAACAACTTTCGGCCGCCACTCCAACGCCATCGGATGGGTTCGCGGGGTGGGGGCTCGCTTCGGGGCGGCCGGGCCGATAACTTCGGGGCGGGTCGAGGGCTCGCGAGGCTCGGAGGAGGTCGTCCGATGGCATCCCGGATCGGTCTGGCGTCGATGGTCTGCGTGGCCCTTGCGGCCGGCCCGGCCCGGGCGGACGGCGGCAAGTGCGAGGTCCGCCGCGATGGCAACCGGGCGACGCTGACCTGGCCCTGCGCCCCGGGCGAGTCGGGCCGATTGACGCTCGACCTCGCCGACCGGGCCCCGCTGTTCGGCCGGATCGAGATCGTCGACGACGCCTCCGGCAGGGCGTCGACGCTGGCCGAGGGGGTCGAGCCGACGACGTTCGTGACGGTCGGGAGCCGGGTGAACCCGCCGCCGACCCCGCCCGGGATGGGCGTCTTCAACGTCTTCTTCGACAATCCCGCCAAGCGCCCGCACCAGACTTACGCCTCGGACCTGGAGGGCAAGACCTTGCGCGTCCTGGGCGAGGGGCCTCGGGGGTCGGTCGCCGTCGGCCCGATGGAGATCGGGCCGTTCCGGGGCGAGCTGGTCGTCACCGTCTACGCCGGGGCCCGGCTGGTCCACGTCGAGGCGGTGGTCGCGACGGCCGAGGATCGCCGGGCGTTCACCTACGATGCCGGCCTCGTCGGCGATCTCCCGATCGGCAAGAGCCTGGCCTGGGTCGACACCGACGGGAAGTTGCACCGCGAGGCGATCGACGGCAACGCCCCCGACCGGTCCGAGGCCGTCCGCCACCGGGCGATCGTGGCCGAGTCCGACGGCGGCTCGATCGCCTGCTTCCCGCCGCCGCACCGCTACTTCTTCCCGCGCGACTTCACCGACAACCTCAGGACGACCTGGCACGGCCGCGACCACCTCGGCCTCGCCCCCCGCCACGGCCTCGGGATCCGCCAGCCCGGGGCCGGCGGCGGCAATTACGCGCCCTGGTTCAACGCCCCGCCGGGGACGGAGCAACACCTGGGCGTCTTCTACCTCCTGGGCCGGGGCCCGGCCGAGGACGCCCTCCGCGAGGTCCTCCGGTTCACCCACGGCGACCGCTTCCCCGAGCTCCCCGGATACAAGACCTTCTCCAGCCACTGGCACATGGCGTTCACCGTCGAGGCGATGAAGCAGGCGGCGAAGGGGGTCGACCCGATCCCGGTCCCCGAGCTGGTGGATGTCTTCAAGGGCCTGGGCGTCGAGGCCGTCCACGTCGCCGAGTTCCACGGCGACGGCCACCCCGACGACCCCGGCCCGGTCCGCCTGGCCGAGCTGGACGCGATGTTCCGGGAATGCCGCCGGCTCTCCGACGCCAAGCTCCTGCTCATCCCCGGCGAGGAGGCCAACCTCTACCTCGGCCCCCGGAAGCCCGGCCGGAATCCCGGGCACTGGCTCGAAATGTTCCCGAGGCCCGTCTACTGGACCATGAAGCGGGCCCCCGGCCAGCCCTTCGCCGAGTCGGACCCGAAGTACGGGACCGTCTACCACGTCGGCGGGACCGACGACATGGCCGAGCTGCTCCGCCGCGAGCACGGACTGGCCTGGACGGCCCATCCCCGGATCAAGGCGTCGAACTTCGCCCCCGACATCTACAAGGATGAAGACTTCTTCCGGGCCGATTCCTGGCTCGGCGCCGCCTGGAAGGCGATGCCCGCCGACCTGTCGACCCCCCGGATGGGCGGGCGCTGCCTGGACCTGCTCGACGACATGTCCAACTGGGGCCGGCGGAAGATCATGCTGGGCGAGGTCGACGTCTTCAAGCTCGACCACACCCACGAGGTCTACGGCCACATGAACATTAATTACGTCCGTTTAGACCGCGTCCCCCGGTTCGACGAGGGCTGGCAACCGATCCTCGACGCCCTCCGCGCCGGGCGGTTCTTCGTGACGACCGGCGAGGTCCTGTTGCACGACGCGACGATCGGCGGCAAGGAAGGGGGCCGGACCCTGGCCCTCGCGCCGGGAGACCGGCCCGAGGTCCGGCTCGACCTGTCCTGGACCTTCCCGCTCCGGTTCGCCGAGGTCATCTCCGGCGACGGCACCCACGTCTACCGCGACCGGCTCGACCTGGCCGACACCCCGCCCTTCGGCCGACGGACCGTCACCCTCAAGCCCGACCTCGCCGGCCGGAAGTGGGCCCGCCTGGAGGTCTGGGACGTCGCCGCCAATGGCGCCTTCACCCAGCCGGTCTGGATCGAGCCGAAGGCGGCGGATTGACGCATGTGCGTTTGTAGGGTGGGTGAGCGCAGCGAAACCCACCGGGCCATACAGATCGCCAGGCCAACCGGCGACGACCCGAACGCTCATTCCCCCAAATTTACGGGCAAGCCATTCGGCGCCTGTCGACCCCAATCGGCCGGATAATGCCCGGCCCGGACGAACCTCCGGAAGCTCGACCAGGGCCAATCGCCCGGTCGCGATGCGTGGCCGTGCTTGACCGGATTGAAGTGGATGTAATCGCAACAGCGATCCAACTCCTCCTCATCCCTGACGGAGCGTTCCCAGAACCGTCGCTGCCAGACGCCTCGCTCGCCCTTGGCGAGCCTTGAAGGCGACCGGCCCGCTTCCCCGCCGCCGGCCGCCAACCAGTTTTCGGTGAATCGGGATTTGATCGACTTCCATCGATCGGAATAATCCGTGTCGCCCGACGGAAGCGTCCAAAGGCAGTGGATATGATCCGGCAGCAGTACGATTGCCAGGGTTGAGAACGGCCGCTCGCGACGGACCGCTCGCATCGCCTCGCCCAGGAAGGAACGGCCGGCGGGGTCGCGGAAGATCGGGGCCCGATTTTCCGCGATCAGGGTGAAGAAATAGGTGCCTCCGGGGGCAAACCAGCGACGATAGTCGGGCATGGGTCATCCGAATGGGTTCCCGAACTGTCGATTGCCGTTGGCGGTCGGTGGGTTTCGCTTCCGCTCACCCACCCTACGGAATGTTTACGCATCCACGATGAGACAGACCCTGATCCGCGTCCCGGCCACCACGGCCCGGCCTCCGCAACGGCCCGGGACCTTCTCGATGTTCCGATAATCAACCCTGGACATGTCAACCGGGCTCCTCGGTCCGCACGACCCGACCGTCCCGATGATAGTCCCTCGGCCGGCCGGTCGCCAGGGTCCCCGGAGAAGGAGCCCGGCCCGGTCGCGATGGCCTCGACGCGCGGGCCGTCCCCGACTAAAGTGCATGGCCGAGGGGTCGTCGCCTCGCCGCCCGCCTCCCCCGCCATCGGTCGCCCCGGAGTGCTCCCGTGAAACGCTCGATCGTCCCGCTCGGCGTCGCGATCCTGCTCTGCCAGGCGCCGGCCTCCGACGCCGCCGGGCCGTTCGAACTGGTCGACGGCGACCGCGTCGTCCTGATCGGCGGCACCATGATCGAGCGCGACCAGTCGACCGGCTACCTGGAGACCCGGCTCACCCGGCGATATCCCGGCCGGTCGATCACCTTCCGCAACCTGGGATGGAGCGGCGACACGGTCGAGGGGCCGTCCCGGGCCCGGTTCGGGACGACGGCCGAGGGGTTCCAGCACCTCAAGGAGCACGTCCTCGCGCTCAGGCCCACGGTGGTCATCCTCGGCTACGGGGCCAACGAGGCGTTCGATGGGCCCGCCGGGCTCCCGAGGTTCCGCCAGGGGCTCGACACGCTCTTGAAGACGATCGAGCCGACCGGCGCCCGCCTCATCTTCCTGGCCCCGAACCGGCAGGAAGACCTCGGCCCGCCGCTGCCCGACCCGGCCCGCCACAACGCCGACCTCGCCCTCTACCGGGATGCCCTCCGCGAGGCCGCCGAGAAGCGCGGGGCCGCGTTCGTCGACCTGTTCGACCTCCTGCCCGACGGCGCGAAGGCCACCCCCCGCCTCCCTCTGACCGACAAGGGGATCCACTTCAACCCCTACGGCTACTGGCGCGAGGCGGCGGCGATCGAACAGGCCCTGATCCCCGGCCCCCGGGCGCCGGTCGCCGACGATCCGGCCCCGTCCCGGATCCGATTCGCGACCGACGCCTCGGAACTCACGCCGATCCCGGGCGGCATCCGGTTCCGCTTCCGGGACGAGATGCTGCCGGCCCCCCCGCCGCCCGACGGCGGTCCCGGCCTGCCGGGCGATGGCCGCGAGGTCGCGATCTCGGGGCTGAAGCCGGGCCGATATGTCCTGAAGTTCGAAGGCCGTCCAATCGGGACCGCCGACGCCGACGACTGGGCGGGCGGCGTGGAGATCCGACAGGGGCCGGAGTTCGATCAGGCCGAGGCGCTCCGCCGGGCGATCAACGCCAAGAACGAGCTTTATTTCTACCGATGGCGGCCCCAGAACGAGACGTACCTGTTCGGCTTCCGGAAGCACGAGCAGGGGCAGAACGCCCGCGAGATTCCCCAGTTCGACCCGCTCGTCGCCGCCAAGGAAGCGGAGATTGCCCGCCTCCGCGTGCCGGTCGCGCACACCTACGAGTTGACCCGAGAAGGCGAGGTGGGCCGGTGACGACCTCCGCGAGGGACAGGACCACGACACTCCCGGGCCGCCCGTCGGCCGGGATCCGCCGCCCCCACTTTCTCGGCGGCGGCGGCCCCGGATCGCCGCGCCCTCCCCGGCCGACGGGCGACGTCCCGCCCTGGCGGCGATGGGCCCGGAAGGCGGTCGTGCTGGGCGGACTGGTCGGGCTCGGGGCATTATTGCCGCTCCAGAAGAACGTCCCGATCGTCGACGTCGACTCGGAGGCCGAGCGGGCGTCGTTCGAGGTGGCCGAGGGGTTCGAGGTCAACCTGTTCGCCTCCGACCCGCTCCTGGCCAAGCCGATCCAGATGAACTTCGACGCCCGGGGGCGGCTCTGGGTCGCCAGCTCCGAGGTCTATCCCCAGATCAAGCCGGGGCAGGTCGCCGACGACAAGGTCGTGATCCTGGAGGACGTCGACGGCGACGGCAAGGCGGACAAGACCACGGTCTTCGCCGACAAGCTCCTGATCCCCACCGGGGTCGAGCCCGGCGACGGTGGCGCCTATGTCGCCAACAGCACCGAGCTGCTCCACCTGACCGACACCGACGGCGACGGCAAGGCCGACCGCCGCCGGGTCGTCCTCTCGGGGTTCGGGACCGAGGACACCCACCACATCCTCCACACCCTGAGGTGGGGCCCCAACGGGATGCTCCACTTCAATCAATCGATCTACATCCACAGCCACGTCGAGACCCCCTGGGGCGTCCGGCGGCTCGGCGGCGGCGGGATCTGGGAGTTCCGCCCCGAATCGATGTGGCTCGACGTCCTGGCCCGGGGCTGGGTCAACCCCTGGGGCCACCTGTTCGACCGGTGGGGCCAGTCGTTCGCCACCGACGGCGCGGGCGGCCACGGGATCAACTACGTCCTCCCCGGGGCCTCCTACGAGCATACCCCCGGCGCCAGGCGGATCCTCCCCGGGCTGAACCCCGGGAGCCCCAAGTATTGCGGCGTGGAAGTCCTTTCCGGACGCCACCTCCCGGAGAGCTGGCGCGGGAGCCTGATCACCAACGACTTCCGGGGCAACCGCGTCTGCCGGTTCGTCGTCTCCGACGACGGCGCGGGCTACTCCTCGGCCCAGCAGCCCGACCTGATCCGGACCCGTTATCCCGCCTTCCGGCCGATCGACGTCAAGATGGGCCCCGACGGCGCCCTCTACATCGCCGACTGGTACAACCCGATCATCCAGCACGGCGAGGTCGACTTCCGCGACCCCCGCCGCGACCACACCCGGGGCCGGATCTGGCGCGTCACCGCCCGGGGCCGGCCGCTGGTCGAGCGGCCCAGGCTGGTCGACGCGACCGATCAACAGTTGCTCGAATACCTCAAGGCCCCCGAGGACTGGACCCGCCACTTCGCCAAGCGGGTGCTCAAGGAGCGCGGCAAGTCGGTCGTCCCGGCGCTGGCGGCCTGGATCCAGGGCCTCGACCCGGCCGACCCCGAGTTCGAACACCACCGGCTCGAAGGGCTCTGGACCTACGAATCGCTCGACGTGATGGAGCCGGATTTGCTGACCCGGCTGCTCAACTCCCCCGACCCCCGGGCCCGGGCCGCCGCGGTCCGGGTGACGCAGCACTGGCTGGGCAAGGTCGACGACCCGTTCGGCCGGCTCGCGTCCCGGGTCGTCGACGAGCACCCGAGGGTCCGGCTGGAGGCCGTCCGGGCCCTGGGGCACGCGCCCGAGTCTCGGGCCGCAGAGATCGCGCTCCGGGCGATGGACCGGCCGGTCGACAAGTTCCTCGATTACGCCCTCTGGCAGACGATGCGCGACCTGGAGCCGTTCTGGCTCGGGGCGCTCCGCGAGGGCCGGTTCGACTACGGGGGCGACACCCGGCGGCTGGTCTTCGCGCTCGACGCCGTGGGCTCGCCCGCGGTGGTCCGGCCGCTGGTCGAGGCGCTCAAGGCCGGCCAGGTGGCCCCGGCCGAGCTGGGCCGCGTGCAGGCCCTGATCGCGACCCTGGGCGGCCCGCCCGAGCTGGGGATGATCCTCGACCTCGCCGTCGCCGACGCCACCCCCGACGCCCGACGGGCCCCGCTCCTGGAGGCCCTGGCCCGGGCGGCCCGCGACCGCAAGGCGATCCCGGCCGGCGACCTGTCGCGCGTCGGCGCGCTCCTGGCCTCGCCCGACGTCGCCGTCCGGGCCGCCGCCGCCCGGGCCGTCGGGCTCTGGAAGGTCGAGCCGCTCCGGGGCCGGATCGAGGCGATCGCCCGGGCCGCCGACGCCCCCGAGCCGGCCCGCCGCGCGGCCATCGAGGGGATCGCCGCGCTCGGGGGCGCCCCGTCCCGCGACGCCCTCGCCGCGCTCTCGGCCGCCCCCTATCCGGCCCCGACCCGGCTGGAGGCCGCCGCCGCCCTGGTCGCGATCGACCCCAAACTCGCCGCCGACCGCGCCGTCTCGGCCCTGGCCGGGGCCGGCGCCGCCGACCCGTCGGCCGTCTTCGAGGCGTTCGTCAACCGCCGGGGGGGGCCGGCGGCCCTGGCCTCGGCCCTCGACGGCAAGCGACTCCCGGCCGATGTCGCCCAGGTCGGAGCCCGGATCGCCGCGCTATCGGGCCGGCCGGACGCCGCCCTGATCGACGCCCTCGGCCGCGCCGGTGGGCAGTCCGCCGGCCCCCGGGCCTGGAATCCCGCCGACCGATCCGCGATCCTGGCCGAGGTCGCCCGCCGGGGCGACCCGGCCCGGGGCGAGGAGGTCTTCCGCCGGTCGAGGTCGCAGTGCCTGAAATGCCACGCCGTCGCCGGGGCGGGGGGGAGGGTCGGCCCGGGCCTGGAGAGCATCGGCGCCAGCGCCCCGGTCGACTACCTGCTCGACTCGCTGGTCGAGCCGGCCAAGGCGGTCAAGGAGGGATATCACGCCACGGTCGTCGCCACCAATGACGGCCGGGTCCTCACCGGGTTGAAGGTCCGCCAGACCGACACCGAGCTGATCCTCCGCGACGCCGAGGACCGCGAGATCGCGATCCCCTCGGCCGCGATCGAGGAGCAGAAGATGGGCGGGTCGCTGATGCCCGCCGGCCTGGTCGACACCATGACCCGCGCCGACCTGGTCGACCTGGTCCGGTTCCTGTCCGAGCTGGGCAAGGTCGGCCGCTACGCCGTCTCGCCCCAAACCCGGCCGATCCGCCGATGGCAGGTCCTCGAATCGCCGACCGCCCTCCCCCACGGCGACTCCGACGGGCTCGGATCGCTCCTGGCCGACCCCGCGGCCACCTGGTCGCCGGCCTATTCCCGGGTGGCCGGCGAATTGCCCGCCGATGCCCTCCCGCCGATCAAGGCCCCGGGCCCCGGGGGCCCGATCGGCCTGGCCCGGGGCGAGGTCGAGGTCACGACCCCCGGCCAGGTCCGCCTCCGGATCGCCCCATCCCCCGGGGTCGTCGCCGCCTGGCTCGACGGCAACCGGATCGGCGTCCGGCCCGAGGTCGACCTCGAACTCGCCGCCGGCCGCCACGCCCTCACCTTCGCCCTGCCCGCCGACCCCAGAGGCCCCGGCCTCCGCGTCGAGCTGCAAGACGTCCCCGGCTCCCCCGCCCGAGTCCAGGCCGTCGTCGGGAAGTGAATTCAAGCCAAGATCACGCTTTCGCGTAATTCGCTTGATGACATCTACCCCCCTTCCCCCTTGTGGGGGAGGGCCGGGGAGAGGGGTCGTCGTCCCGCCATCGGCCCGGCCTACTCATAGATCTTGCCGAAGTACAGGAACTCCGCGAACATCCTCCAGGTCGGGACCGCTGCTGGCCGATGACCTTCTCCCGGCGTGAAGTACCCCCGGAGTCCGGCCTCCAGGAACGCAGAGATGTCGCCATTCTGCCAGCCGAGCGCCCCGCCCCACCGATGGCGGTCGGGCTCCTCGCGCTCGATCCGTTCGGCCTCCTCGCGCTCGGCGATCAGCTCCCGGACGAAGGCGATGAACGAGTCGCGGTCGACGACCTCATCGAGCAGGACTACCGGCGCCATGGTGAATTCACCCGATCGATCCGGGCCGATCTAATCGCTGGCGTCGCTCCCGGCGGCGATCAAGCGGCCCGCGAAATGTTTCTCCAGATCCTCCCAGCAATCCAGGCTCACGAAGTAGTCCTGCGTCGCCCCATAAGAACTTCCGTCCTTCGGATCGAGGGGCTCGAAGATGGCCATGTAGCCGAGGGGGTGGTCCTCGGGTTTGGGGACGAATTCATGCTTGAGATATCGGACGTGCTCGCCGATGGAGAAGGCTCGCCTCTTGCCCGCCACCGGCCGCCCTTCGCCATCCCGGGGCCGGGCCTCGAAGCCGATGATACACACCATCTCGCCGCCTGGCTGGGTCTCGGTGATTGCGCTCATGATCCCTGATCCTTGCCTAGAAATTATCGGGGCCGTGTTGGACTTCCCCACCCGGGGTGATATTGGTGTGGTCGCCGTCCGGATGTTGGACATCCCAGTGGAAATCGGCGGGATCGGTTGTATTGTGCGGGACCCACTCGTTGTCGTCCGAGTCCAGATATCCTCCCTGATCTCCGCGAGGTGGGCTGCTCCTCCAGTCGGGGCGGGGCGGATCATAGGGATGGAGACCGCCCCTCGGCAGCTTATCCCAAGGATGCTTGTGGGGCCATTCGGTCGGTCGTCCTTCCCGCGTTCTTGCCATGCCGACCACCTTCCGGCATGATCCTGGCGCACTCGTTGCCCCATCGGATCAGGATCTCACGGATCTGCGCGGATTCTCATCCGTGCATTTGCCAGGTCCGGACACTCTGCCGGACTATGCAGCGCCATCGATCGAGGTTCCACGATCTCCCGCAGGATCCCCATGATCCGGGGCAGGTCGTCGATGAAGTAATCGGGCCGGTCCAGGGCGACGACATCGCCGGTCAGCCGGAGGAACTTCCAGGCGGCGCCGGTGCTGATGACCCCGTACACCGGCCCGGCCGGGAGGCCCGCTCGTTGTTCACCCGGGCGGCGACCATCGCCGCGATGCACGGGCCCAGGCCGGTCCGGATCAGGTCGTTCCTGGCCCCGGCGATCGCGACGAAGGGGGCCTGCAAGACGTGCTGGCTGGGGCCCCGGCCGAGGATGAAGTCGCAGTAACCATTCAGACCCAATGCGGCGTCGACATCCCACTCCACCCCCGAGAACAGTGCGAATTTGGCGCCCGTTGATCGGCGGAGTTCCAGCAGGACCGGGGCGATGATGAACTCCGACTTCGCCTTCTCGGTGCTGTTGGCCAGCGCCAGCGTGGTCCCGTCGCGCACGAAGGCGGCGAACTCGTCGCGGACGGGGAAGGGCGGCGTCGCGGCGAAGAGGTCGGCGTCCTCGATCCGGAGGCCGAGCCGCTCCTGGACCTGCGGGAATGTAAAGTCGCGGAAGGCCATGAGGTGCCCCGGTCGGGTGGTTCGCCCTTCTCCCTGATTATCGCAAAGGGCGGGGCCACTCGAACCGGGTTTCCGGGAAAATCGCGCGCCCGCCTCAGTTCGGGGTCGGTGCCTTCTTCAGCTTCATCCGGAGTTCTTCGAGCTTGGGGGCGATCACGGTCTGGCAGTACGGGTTCTTGTTCCGGTTCCGGCGGTAGTAGTCCTGGTGATACTTCTCGGCGGGCCAGAACCGGACCAGGGGGACGAGCTGGGTGACGATCGGGCTGGAATAGAGGCCGGCGGCGGTGGCTTTCTTGTACGACTTCTCGGCGGTGGCCTTCTGGGCCTCGTCCTGGAAGAAGATCGCCGAGCGATACTGCGTCCCCTCGTCGGGGCCCTGACGGTTCAGGGTGGTGGGGTCGTGGCAGATCCAGAAGACGTCGAGCAGGTCGTCGTAGGAGACGATGTTGGCGTCATACTCGATGTGGACCACCTCGGCGTGGCCGGTCTGGCCGGTGCAGACCATCTCGTAGGAGGGGCGGGGGACGGTCCCGCCGGCGTAGCCCGAGGTGACGGACTTGACGCCGTTGATCCGCTCGAAGAAGGCTTCCAGGCACCAGAAGCAGCCGCCGCCGAAGGTCGCCGACTCGATCTTCGGGTCGGCCTTTTTGGCCTTGTCCCGGGCGGTGTCGGCCGCGGGGGCGTCGGGCGTGGCGTCGGTCCCGCCGGACTTCCTGGCGTCGGCGACGGCCTTCTGCTTGGGCTCCGAGGGGGCCGTGCCGGTCCGGTCCTGGGCCGACGCGTCGGCCCCGAACCAGAGGGCCGCCGCGATTCCGAGGGAAGACGCCAGGGAGCGCAAGGTCATGGCTGGGCCCTTCGGGGTGTCTCTCACTCCGGCGGGTCCGCCCCGCCTGATCCGGATCCTACGCCGCGGGGGCCGGGCTTGTGCGGGCGATCGCCCGGCGCGGCAGGCCTTTGCCTTATAGATCCGATCGGCGCCGAAGTCCAGGGCTCAGCCCCGGGAAACGGCGACCGGGATTGACCTGGGCCCGGGTCGCGATAGAGTGCGGGCCGATCGCGCCGCGAGGACCGCCCCCGATCGGGGTCGAGTCCCCGCGTGTCGGCCGACGGGAAAGGACGACCGCCCTTGCCAGCCCCGCCCGATCGCCCGGCCCGGACCCGCGCCCGGATCGCCCGGCTGGCCCTCGCGATGGCGGCCGTGGCGGCCCTGGCGACGTTCACGTTCCGCAACCCCTGGTTCCGGGGCAACCTCGGGGTCGTCGACGATGGCCTCGTCTTCCGGAGCGCCCAGCCCACCGACCGCCTCCCCGAGCTGGTCGCCGACCGCCGGCTCGCCACCGTCCTGAACCTCCGGGGCGGCTCCGACGCCGACCCCTGGTACGCCGCCGAGGTCGCCGCCGTCCGCCGCCTCGGCGTCGACTTCTATGACCTCCCGCTGGTCGCCACCGCCCGCCCCACGCGCAAGCAGTTGCTCATGATCCTCGACCTGCTCGACCGCTGCAAGTACCCGCTCCTGATCCATTGCAAGTCGGGGTCGGACCGGACCGGGATGGTCAGCGCCCTCTACCTGATGTCCCGCAAGGGGGTCCCCCCCGAGCGCGCCGAGGCCGAGTTCTCGCTGTATTACGGGCACGTCCCGATCCTCGGGACCCGCCGTCTCCACGAGCCTTTCCGGGAATACGCCGACTGGCTCGGATCGCGCCGGCTCGCCCATACCCCCGGCCGGTTCCGCGACTGGGTCGAGCATCACTACCGGGCCGACGACGCGCTCGCGGACCTGATCCCGCTCCCGATCGGCCCCCGCCCCCCCCGTTCGGCCCGGCTCTCCGGGCGATCCGACGCCCCGGCCCCGCGCCGTGCCGAGCCTCGACAATTCGCCGTCGAGCCATTGCAAAACAAAGCCACCCCGCCCTGAATTTCGATCTTCGCCCGACGTCGGGTCGATCTGCCGGGCGTCGATCCGGTCGGCGAGACGGACCCGGCACCTTTCGGGGATGTTCGCGCAACGAACCTATCGACCCCACGAGGCTTCCCGGGAAGAATGGACGGCCCCGGCGTCTCGCGCCGCCCGATCTCGGGGGAAGGGATCCCGTCCGCCTCGCTTTTCATCCCGGGCGAGTGGGTCGGCCAGCGGAGGCCGCCCCGGCGCCAGGGCGTTCGGATCCCGCCCGCCCTCCGATCCTCCCCCGCGATGGGGCAGGATGGGCGATTTTCGAAGGTCCCGGATCACCCGAGCTGCCCGGTCATCGGATGGACCCCATCGAAGGACACCTCCCATGCGAGCCCTCGCCTTCCTGCCGACCCTGCTGGCCGTGGTGATCGCGCCGGCGATCCTGGGGCAACGCCCGGACGAGAAGCCGGCGGTCCCGTCGAAGCCGGTCGACCCGCCGGGTCGGCGGACGCTCGACCCCTCGCTGGTCGCGGTCCGGCTGATGCTGGGCGTCGGCGACGCGGCGGTCACGCCCTGGGGCGGGAAGGTCCGGGTCGACCGCGGCGAGGTAATCGGAGTCGAGGGGGCCCGGTTCCGCCGGGCCGACCGGGTCGTCGGGGCCGACTCGTGGGAGGCCAAGAGCCTGGCGATCCGCAAGGCGGCGAACAAGAAGAAGGCGGCGAACAAGAAGAAGGCGGCAAGCGGTCCGGGCTCGTTCGGGCCGGCGTTCACGCCCAACGGCGTGCTCGTCACCCTCCGCGCCCCGGGCGACGCGACGCTCACGGTCGAGACCGAGCAGGGGGCATTCGCCGTCCCGATCGCCGACCTGGCCGACGGCTCGATCCGCCGATACCTCGACGGCCGGGTCGCCGCCCAGCGCGTCCCGCCCGTCGTCGCCCTGGCCGACGGCCCCGAGCAGGAGGACTTCCCCGCCGCGTCGGCCGAGGTCGACGGCTCCGTCTGGGTTGCCTACGTCGTCCACGCCCCGCGCGGGCCGGCCGTCTCCGAGGCGATCGCGGAGCGGCCCGGGGACTTCGCCCGGTTCATCCCCGAAGGCGGCGGCGATCAGATCAAGCTCGTCCGGTTCGCGGCCGGGAAGGCGGCCGGCGACCCGATCGACGTGACCGGGCCCGGCCGCGACGTCTGGCGGCCGTCGGTCGCGGCGACGGGGTCGAAGGTGGTCGTCGCGTGGTCGGAGAATATCGACGGCCGCTGGCAGGTCCTCTCGCGGACCTTCGACGCGCGGGACGGCGCCCCCTCGGCCTCCAAAACCCTGACCGAAGGCCCCGGGCCCCATGCCGGGGTCGTCCTGGCCGCCGCCCCCGACGGCAAGGTCTGGATGGCCTGGCAGGCGTGGAATCAGGGCCAGGCCGACATCCAACTCGCCCCGATCGACGCCCCGGGGCTGGCGATCCCGGTTGGCAACTCGCCGGCCAACGAGTGGGCCCCGGCGATCGCGGTCGACAAGGGCGGGCGGGTCCACGTCGCGTTCGACTCGTACCGATCGGGCAATCATGACGTGATCCTGCGGACCGTCGAGGCCGACGGCAAGGTCGGCGAGCCGGTCGTGGTGGCGGGCTCGGCCCGGTTCGAAGCCCGGCCCTCGATCGCGGTCGACCCCCGGGGCCGCGTCTGGGTCGCCTACGAGGAGCGGACGGCGGACTGGGGGAAGGACGCGGAGAACCTGGTCGACGGCCAGGGGTCGAGCCTCTACCGCGCGTCGGCCGTCCGGGTCGCGGTCGTCGACGGCCGGCGGGTCCTCCACGCCCCCGACCCGATGGCCGGGGCGGGCGAGCTGGTCAAGGTCATGAACAGCTATCCCCGGATGGCCGTCGACCGCGACGGCCGCCCCTGGCTGGCATTCCGCCATCGCCAGGAGGCCATCTGGGGCAACAACACGGTGATGGTCGTCGGCGGTGTCTGGGTCGAGTACGCCACCGCGCTCGAAGGCGACGCCTGGTCGACGCCCCGGCTCCTCCCCCGGAGCGACAACCTGCTCGACAACCGCCCGGCCCTGGTCCCGACCCGCGACGGCCCCGTCCTGGCCTTCTACAGCACCGACGGCCGGCTCCGCCGCGAGGTCGAGACCACCCCCGACCTCGCCCGACGCTACTACACCCACTCGGGGACGCCCGAGGGCGTGGTCGACAATGACGTCGAGGTCGCCGCGCTCACCTCGCCGATCCGGGCGGCCGAGCCCACCCTGACCGGCCCGGTCAAGGTGGATGAGCGGATGCCCGCGATCCACCCCGACGAGGCGGCCGACATCGCCCGGATGCGGGAGTATCGGGCCCAGGCCGGCGGCAAGACCTATCAGCTCCTCCGGGGCGAGTTCCACCGCCATACCGAGATCTCGCAGGACGGCGGGGCCGACGGCTCGCTCGAAGACATGTGGCGCTATGCCCTCGACGCCGCCCATCTCGACTGGATCGGCAACGGCGACCACGACAACGGCGGCGGCAAGGAATACACCTGGTGGCTGATCCAGAAGACGACCGACCTCTACCACCAGGCCCCCGCCTTCGTCCCGATGCACACCTACGAGCGGAGCGTCTCCTACCCCGGCGGGCACCGCAACGTGATGTTCCCGAGGCGGGGCATCCGGACCCTCCCCCGGCTGGTCGACGCCGCCGGGGTGGCCGACGCCGACACCCGGATGCTCTACGATTACCTCAACGCCCTGGGCGGCCTCTGCGCCTCGCACACCACGGCCACCGGCATGGGGACCGACTGGCGCGACAACGACCCCAAGGTCGAGCCGATCGTCGAGATCTTCCAGGGGCACCGCCAGTCTTATGAACATCTGGGGGCCCCCCGCGCGGCGCGTCGGCCCGGCGAGTCGATCGGCGGCTGGAAGCCGATGGGGATGGTCTGGAACGCGCTGGCGATGCAGTACCGCCTGGGTTTCCAGGCGAGCAGTGATCACATCAGCACCCACATCAGCTACGCCGTCGCCCTGGCCGAGGGCCGATCGCGGGCCGCGATCTTCGAGGCGTTCCAGAAGCGCCACTGCTACGGCGCGACCGACAACATCGTGCTCGACGTCCGCTCCGGCGACCACATCATGGGCGACGAGTTCACCGCCGAGGGCCCCGTCCGGATCAAGGTGATGGCCCACGGGACCGGGCCGATCGCCCGGGTGGATGTCATCAAGGATTTCGTCTACGTCTACTCGACCCAGCCGAAGACGGCCCGGGTCGAGTTCGAATGGACCGACGACGAGCGCCGGGGCCCGGGCCTGAGCTGGTATTACGTCCGGGTGATCCAGGAAGACGGCGAGATCGCCTGGGGGAGCCCGATCTGGGTCCGGAGCCCGGGGGCCGGGACCCCGTAGCGAAGTCCGATGCATGAGCTTGCCAGGGCAGGACTCGTCCTGCCGGATGCATGCCCGGCCCGGTGAACCATCGCGACCCTTCGGGAAGGGTCGCGGGTCCGGGCCCTCACCGATTCGGAGGCGCCAAGGGGGTCGGCGGGATGACGGGGCCGGCGGGCCCGGCGGGCGTCGGTTCGTGCCTGGGATCGAGCTGGAGCATCAGGTCGTCGTAGCGTTCGCGGGCGGCCTCCAGCGGGTGGTCCCCGATGATATGGCTCTTGAACAGGGCCTCGGTGCGGTCGAGGTCGGCCTTGGCCCGGGCGACGGCCCGCTTGAGCCGGGCCTCCTCGGCGTCGCCCCGCCGCCTGGCCTGCCTGAGCCGGACCTCGGATTCGAGGACCTCGGCCTTCTTCACCTCGAATTCGGTCTGGGCCGCCTGGGCGGCGGATTCGGTGTCGAGCCAGGCGATCGGCGTGATCCTCCCCTCCTTGGCCAAGGGCCTCCTCGCTTCGAGCACGGTTTTCGCCGCGTCGAACTTCGCCTCCGCCCCCCGGAGGGCGGCCCGCTTGCCCTGGAGCTGGGCCTCCATCAGCTCGATGGCGTCGCGATACTCGGCCAGCGTCGATCCCGGGGCGGGCACGGCCGACGGCCGGGACTCCGGGGCCGGTTCGGCCTGGTCCATCTCGGCCTTCGCCCGGTCGACCTCGGCCTCGGCCTCGGCAACCCTCAATTGCCCCTCGCCCCTGGCGGATTCTTCATTGCTCACATATTTGGGATCCCGCTTCCGGAGGGTCTGGTTGCGGTCGACGACGGCCCGGGCCAGGTCGCGGAGCGCCTCCGCCTTCTTCAATTCGGCGGCCTTGCCGGCGCGGCGAGGCGGCAACATTTCGACCTCGTCGCGGCCCGGGGCGGTCTCCTCGGCCATCTGGCGGCGGATCACCGGGGCCTTGATGTCCCACATGTTTTGGTATTGTGCTATAAGTAATTCACGTTGCTTTTGCCTGCCTGGGTCCTTCGTGTTGATCGGGTCCCGCTCCTTCGCCTCCCTCATCCTCGCCACCAGTGCGATCACTTCCGGGTCGGCCCGGAATCGGCGGTCGACCTGATCGAACGAGGTCGGGCCGAGCGGGGCCAGGTCATCTTGGGGGAAGTCGCCCGGTTTCCTCCCGACCAGATCGGAGGCGGGGTTATGCGGCAACGCCTCGGCTCCCTCGCCGCCCAGGATCGCCCGCGCCCGGGCCCGGGCCTCCTGGAGGTCGGCATACTGCGCCCGGAGCTGCTCCTGCTGCTGCAGTGCCCGGCGCAGGGCTGGGTCGTCCGGGCTGGCCGTGATCCGGCGGATTTTAGCAATCTTCATATCCGCCTCCGCGATCCGGTCGGCGGCCTCGATCAGCTTCAGGTCCTTCCGGACATCCCGCGTGATCGGCCCCTCATCCGGGGTGTTGCCGGCGGCCTCCGGGGTGCGCCGGGGGCCGACCCCGGTCATCAGGCGGCCGGCCGGGGCTTCGTCGACGTTGGTCACAATATCGGCGAAGTTGGCCTTCGGTGCCGGCGCCACCCGGACGGGGGGGGCGGGCGGGACGAGAGCTGCCGGCGGAGGCATCACGGCGGCGGTGGGGAACGGTGGCGGCTCGGCGGGCGGGCCGAAGGGGCCCTCGCGGACGGCCTTCGCGAGCCGATCGATCAGGCCGGGGGCGACGGCGGGGGGAGTGGTGGTGAAGTTGCCCGTCTTCTCGTCGAGCGCCCGGATCGGGAACTCGACCGCGAGGGCCCGGTCGGTCGCCCCGGCGTTGACCCGCAGATCCTCCAGCGCGACGACCTGCTCGCGGGCGGTCCAGGTGGTGCCGTCGGGCTCGATCACGACCTGTCGGGTCGTGACCTTCCGGGGGAGCCACAGGTCGCCCACCCGGGCGAAGTCGGAGGCATCCTTCCGGCAGATTTGACGCTTCGGGCCGTGCGGGGGCTGACCGGGGGTGTGTCGGATGACCACGACGGCCTCGGAGCGGACCATCGCGAAGTCCAGGGCCGGGACCAGCCAGCAGAGGCCCTGCACCTCGTCGTTCCCCCGGCCGATCCAGGCGACCCGGACGGCCTCTCGGCCGTCGATCGTCTCGGAACCGGCCACGCTCGCCTGGACGAACGTCGGGATCATGATGATGGGAGCCGGGCCCTCGAAGTCGAGCGCGATCAAGGGCCGACGGTCCGGGGAATTGAACGAGCTCGTCGGCTCGGCCCGGTCCCAGGCCAGGAGGCTATCGTCGGTGATCAACGAGCCGATGGTGACCATCCCGGCCTGCAACTGCTGGAAGAGCGGCGCCTCCTTCTGGCGGAAGTCGGCCGACCGCCAGTGGAACGGGGCCGGGCCCTTGCCGTCCGACTCGACCCGGAGCGACTTGATGCCGTCGCGGCCCCCGACTTCGAGATGCCGCGTCCAGGCGAGCGTCGGCTCGCCGGGCTTCGGCAATCCGCCCGTCGCCTCGAACACGTCGAGCCGGGAACCGCGCTCGCCGGCGGTGATCATGGGGATCATGGGGGAGGTGGCGAGGACGGTCGAGAAGTCATAGTTGACGTCGGCGGCCTCGACCCGGACGGTCCGACGGGCCTCCATCCCCCGCCTGGCCTCCGACCGGGCCGCGACGACGTACCGCATCGCGAGGTCCTTGAGGGCCGCTCGACGCTTGAAGAAGCCTTCGCGGAGCCTGTCGATCGAGACGTCCGCCGCCGCGGGGCCCTCCTTCCGGACTTCCTCCGCCCGGGGCGGCGCCTCGGGCTTCGGGGGTGCCTCGGGCTTCGGGGGTGCTTCGGGCCTCGGGGGTGCTTCGGGCCTCGGGGGTGCCTCGGGCGCGGCGGGCTTCGGGGGCGGCTCGGGCTTCGGGGGCTCGGGCTGCTGGCCGAGGGTCCAGGCGGGCAGCGCCAGCGCGGCGAGGACCGCGGCGGCCAGGGCCGCCCGACGGCCCGGGCGTCGGGGATCGGGTTCGCGGAGGATCATCAGCAGCCTCCCTTCCAGGGAGCGGGACGCGCCGGGACCGCCGACGCCCAACGCGGGCGACGGGATGGCGGACCGGGCCAGGTGCTCGCAGACTTCCACCAGCGCCTCGGCGTAGGCGAGCCGGCGCCCGGGGAGGGCCCGGACGACCCGGGCGTCGCAGGCCCGCTCGGCCTCGTCGCGGAGCCGGCCCCGGGCGTGCCAGAACAGGGGATTCCACCACCAGACGACTTCCAGGAGCAGTTCGAGCCGGACCACCCAGTGATCGCGCCGGGCCAGGTGCGCCAGCTCGTGGGCCAGGATCCCCGGCCATCGGTCGGCGGCGAGCCGGCCGATCAGGGCCTCGGGCAGGATCAGGCGGGGCCGGCCCAGGCACCAGAGCAAGGGCGTCCCCACCCCCGGGGTCGCCAGGATCGGCGGGGGCCGGACCCCCAGCCGCTCCCCGGCCGCCCGGGCCTCCTCGACCAGCCATGACGGGGCCGGCCCGGCCCCCGCCACCACCCGGCGGAACCGCGCGACCTTCGCCGCCCTCCGGGCCGCGACCAGGACCGAGCCCGCCAGCCAGACGCCCAGGACGAGCCCGGGGACCGCCGCCGCCCGACCCCGAATTTCCGGCTCGGACCCGCCGATTCCCGCCCCCCGATCCTCGGATCCCGGATCCCGCACGTTGAAATCGGCAGAAATTTCGACAATCCGTGGCCCAACGGCCGGGCCGGGCGACCACCTTTCCGGCCCGGGCTCCGCCATGCTCGGCGGCTCGACGGACGGGGGGGCGAGATCCATCGGCATCGGCATCGGCATCGGCATCGGCATCGGCGCCGAGGCGACCGCCAGCACGGGCAGGGCGGGCGGGGGCTCGGCCGGCCGGCTCGGGGCGGGCCAGGCGTCGGGGACTCGCCAGGGCCAGGCCACGACCGGCGGGGTCGCGAACTTGAGGAGCACGATCAGCCAGAGCGCGTACCGGGCCTCGGGCCCGAGCCGCTTCCACCGTCCCGCCAGGGTCGCCAGGGCCGTCAGGCCGGCCGCGACCAGGGTCGTCTGCGCGAACCACCAGAGCATGGACGCCCTCCAAGCGAGACTCGGGACCCGGTCCGGAGACAGTTCGACGATGGCCCACAGAGCGGCCCCTACGAAGGCTCGGTCCTGAGTCCTGAGTCCTGAGTCCTGGATCCCGGCCGGTGCCGATCGAGGACCGCGCGGAGTCGCGCGATCTCTTCGTCGGAGAACCGGTGGCCCTCGACCAGGGACAGGACCAGCGGCGTGGGGGCGCCTTCGCAGAGCTGGTCGGCCAGGTCCTGGAGCCGGGACCGGAGCAGGTCGTCGCGGGTCGACGCCGCCCGGTAGACGTGCGCCAGGGCGCCCGGGCCGGCCTCGCTGGCGACGTGCCCCTTGGCCCGGAGCCGGTTCAGATACGTCTGGACCGTCGTATACCCCCACCGCCGGCCCCGGCCGTCCAGCGCATCGCCGACGACCCGGACCGTCGCCGGCCCCTCGTCCCAGAGGACCTTGAGGACCTCCAGCTCCTGCTCGCTCGGCGGCGGTCGATCGGCCATGGCCGGTTGCCTCCTCGATGATCCTCCGACATGGTGTCGTAGGGACGAGTCTACGACACCATGTCGGAGGTCGTCAAGCGGTCTGGGGGATAATTCGCGGGTGCGGGGTATACTTGACCGATGGCGGCCGGGATCCTCGCCCGGCCGCCGGTCCCCGACATCCGCGCGCCCCGCACCCTCGGACCGAGCCGACCATGACCCAGCCGCCCGGCCCCGCCGCCGACCGCCTCATCCTCGGAGACTGCGTCGAGGGGCTCAAGGGCCTGGAGGCCGGGTCGGTCGACCTGGCCTTCGCCGACCCTCCGTTCAACATCGGCTACCAGTACGACGTCTACGACGACCGGAAGGATGCCGAGAAATACCTGGAATGGACCCGGGCATGGACCGCCGAGGTGGCCCGGGTCCTCAAGCCCGACGGGACCTTCTGGCTGGCCATCGGCGACGAGTTCGCCGCCGAGCTGAAGCTGATCGTCCACCGAGAGCTGGGGCTCTCGTTCCGGAGCTGGGTGATCTGGTACTACACGTTCGGGGTCAATTGCAAATACAGGTTCAGCCGGAGCCACGCGCACCTGCTCTACTTCGTGAAGGACCCGGCCCGGTTCACCTTCGACCCCGACGCGATCCGGGTCCCCTCGGCCCGGCAGCTCGTCTATGCCGACGCCCGGGCCAACCCGGTCGGCCGGCTCCCGGACGACACCTGGATCCTCCGCCCGCAGGAGGTGCCGGGGGGGTTCGCCGCCGACGGCGACACGTGGTACGTCCCCCGGGTCTGCGGGACGTTCAAGGAGCGGGCCGGCTGGCACGGCTGCCAGATGCCCGAGCAGCTCCTCGGCCGGATCGTCCGCGCCTGCTCGCGGCCGGGCGACCTGGTACTCGACCCGTTCGCCGGCAGCGGGACGACGCTGACCGTCGCCAAGAAGCTCGGCCGCCGCCACATCGGGTTCGAGCTGTCGCCCGAATACGCCCGGAGGGCCCAGGCCCGCCTGGACGCCGCCGGGACCGGCCAGCCCCTCGAAGGCGCCGAGGAGCCGCACGTCGCCCGGCCGAGGAAGGTCGCCGCCCGCCGGGGGTGATCGTCGCGGGGGGGAGGGAGCCGGGGTCGGGCGACCGACAGCCCCCTCCCTCGCCCGCTCAATTCGTGCGGGCGACGCGGGGGGCGGCCCTTCGGGCGAGGTCGTGCTTGTGCTCGCGGAAGATGGCCAGGGCCTCGTCGAAGCCGCCGACCCCCCAGAGGGTCTCGATCGCCCGATGGAAGATCAAGGTCAGGCGGGTGGCCCTCCGCCGGGCCCGGCGGAAGATCTGGGTCGAGGCGTCGCCTTGCAGGCCCCGCTCATTGACCCGGCTCCGGCGGGCGACCGCCTCGGCGACCGAACGGCGACGGGCCAGGCGACGGGCCTCGGCGGCCAGGTCGGCCCGCCGGCGGGCGACCTGGGGATCGGCGTTGACGCTGGCCGGGCCGGTCGACGAGGTGGCGCGGGGGCCGGCCGGGCGAGAAATGATCGCGACGTTCGGGAGCATAGGCATCGTCCTTTCGCGTCGGATGGGCTGGTGGGAACGATAGGGTCGAGGCGTCCGGTTGGGACGGGTCCCGTGACGCCGATTCTTGACGATTGGAGATCAGACGACGGGGGAGAGGCGACGAGTGCCGCCGGGGCCCGACGATTCGTGGGCCCGAGGGGCTCCGGATGGCCGATCGGCCGTATCGAGGACCCCGGTCGGCGATTCTAGCGATTGGCGTGCCAGATGTCACGCAAATTCTTCGATCGCGCCAAAGTTTCAAATATCTGGCAGCTTCCGTGCCCACCCGGCGAGAAGATTGCGGGCGATCGGGCATCAGGGCGTCCGCCCGACGTCGGCCGATCGCCGGCGGCCGGGGGCGTCCCCGGCATGGGGCGCCGGGGGCGTCGAGCGGCCCGGGTCGGCCGGGGTCACCCGGGGGAGGGGGAGGGGGAGGGGGCGGCCCCGGAGCCGGTCGAGTCCCCGGCGGATCGGCGAGTCGACGCCGGGTTCGACGGCGAGCCTCCAGCCCAGTGCGGCGAACAGCGTCGCGGCGGCGAAGAACGAGTTGCCGTAGCCCGCCGCCACCCGCTTCGAGACCAGCGAGAGCGCCAGCAGGCCCAGCGACCCGGCCGCCGAGCCGAGCAGCACCCGACGCCCGGCCGATCCCCTCGGCGCCTCCATCCCCAGGTGGAGCGCCAGGGTCAGCGGGTAGAGCAGCCAGACGTAGAAGTAATTGAACGACAGCGGCGAGAACACCAGGATCAGGAGCAGGAGCAGGGCGGACTCGATCGACGCCGACGCCCCGGTGGGCGTCGGTCGCAGGGGCATCAGGGCGACGTAGAGCCCGCCCAGGCCCAGCGCCGACAGGGCGATGATCGCGTTGACCGTGGCGAAGTCGAGGTCGGCGACGTTGACCTTCCAGCCGTCCTTGGCCTCGCCGTCGGCCGGGATCGACCGGAGGAGGCGGTTGGCCATCGCCATCAGCGACTGGTTCTTGTGGCTGAACCCCCGCTCGGGGCGCTGGGCGATCCCGCCGGAGTCGTACCTCAGGACCATCCCCATGGTCCAGGTCCCGACGTCTTCATAGGCCCCGGCGACGCCCCGGAACGGCATCGGCAGGACCACCACGGCCAGCGTCAGCGCCACGACCATCGCGGCCGTCGCCTTCCAGAATCGCCGGTAGATCAGGTAGCCGATCGCCAGGAACGGGAACGCCTTGACCGCCGCCGCCAACGCCACCAGCGCCCCAGCGGCGCCCGACCGCCGCGCCCCCAGGCAGGCGAACGCCCCGAGCATGCACGCCAGGAGCCCCAGGTTCGGCTGGCCGAGCAGGTACGTGTCGTGGATGTACGCCGCCACCCCCAGCGACGGGACCAGGTACAGCACCGGCTTCTGCCCGGCGACCCGGCCCGTCGCCAGGTAGACCGAGAGCAGGATGCTGGCCACCCACGCCGCCGAGTTCGCCGCGAGCAATAGCCCGATGAACGGCATCTCCCCCGCCCGGCCGGCCACCGCCAGCATCGCCGCGCACGACGGGGGGTACATGAACGGGAAGACCCGCCCGTCCTTGGGGTAGATCTCCTCCCCGTGCGAGACGGCCCGCCCGACGTAATACCAGAGCACATAATCCTTGTTGCCCCGGTTCAGGTGGCCGTTGACCAGCGGGGCGACCGAGAAGGCGATCATCGTCGCCGCCAGCCCGGCGACCATCCAGGTCCGGCGCACGGCCTCGCGGGTCGCCCCGGGCCCATCGTCGCGTCTCATCGGATTCGCCATCGGGGATCCTCCTTGATACCGGCGATCGGCCCGCCGTCGCACGTCCACGCCCCTCCCGGACTCGCGGGCGATGGCCCGAGATCCCCCTCCCCCGCCCCCGGGGCGGGGGGGAACCGGGGGGGCCCGCCCGGGGCGACCTTGCGTCCGACCGCACGGAGCCGGTACGAAGGAAGGGACGCCCGAGACCCCGGCCCGCCCCGGACCCCGCCATGCCGCCCCGACACGCCCCCCGACCCTCGCCCCGACGAGCCGACCGAGGGCCGGTCCCGGGCCGGTCCCGCCGGCTGGCCGCGCCGGCGGCCCTGGCGATGGCCCTGGCCCTGGCCATCGCCTGGGCGATCCGGGAGCGCGACCGGCCCCGACGGCTCCTCGACCGGGTCGGGGCGGCGACCCGCTCGGGCGACCGGCCGGCGGCCCTGGCCGCCTGGCGCGACCTGAACCGGACCGGCGCCGTGACCGCGCGGACCCTCCTGGCCGAGGCCCGCGCCGGCCTCGACCTCGACCGCGCCGCCGACGCCCGGAGGGCCCTGGGCCGGGCCACCGAGGTCGACCCGGCCGACCCGGAGGCGTGGCGGTCCCGGCTCGACCTGCTCCGCGTCCTCGACCGTCCGGCCGAGGCGATCGCCCTGGGCCGGGCCGCCCTCCGGTCGGTCGGGCCCGTCGGCCGTCGCGGCCTGCTGGCGAGCCTGACGCTCGCCCTGCTCGCCGAGCCCCCCGACGACGAGGCCCGGGACCGGCTCAACCGATGGATCGCCGCCGACCCGGACGACCTCGACGCCCGGGTCGCCCTGCTGGCCCGGATCGCCGCCGACCCCCACCCCGGCGACCCCGACCGCGGCTCCCGGATCGCCGACCTGGCGGCGATCCTGGGCCGCGACCCAGGCCACGTCCCCGCCCGGGAGGCCCTGGCCGTCGCCCTGGCCGACGCCGGCGAGACCGACCGGGGCAGGCTGGTCCTCGACGCCTGGCCCGCCGGGGCCCGGGACGCCCGGTATGACCGCCTCCGGGGCCGGTGGGACCTCGACTTCGACCGCCGACCCGACCGCGCCGCCGGGTCCTACCGCCGGGCCCTGGCCGACCTCCCGCACGACTGGAAGTCGCATTACGGCCTGGCCCGGGCCCTCCGGGCCATCGGCCGCGTCGACGAGGCCCGGCACGAGGCCGTCGCCGTCGCCCGGCTCCGCGAGCGGCTCGAGCCGGCCGCCCTCGGGCCCCGGCTCGCCGCCGACCTCGGGAGGCTGGACGACCCCCGGGCCCTGGCCGACCTGGCCGACCTCTGCGAGTCCGCCGGCCTGACCATCCCGGCCGACGCCTGGCGCCGCGAGGCCCGCGACCTCGATCGGCCGCCCGGCCGCTGATCGTACATCCATGCGACGATGTTTCTCGAAACCGGCGAGCCCGCCGACGTCCCCCGTCGCGCGGCGCGACACCCTAGCCCGAAACGTCCCGGCCGGCAAGGCCAGCGTCCCCCGGCGCCAGGGCCGGCAGGAGAGTCGCGGGGCCGGTCAAGGGGTAGACTCGGCCGGGCGGAGCCAATGTCATCTTCCCGGCGAGACAACAGCAATGACACAAATTGAATATTTCTATGTTCAAATTCTGAACGTAGGTTTTTTGATTTTGAGACGGGCGGTCGACTCGGGGATCCAGGATTGGGTTAACGCCGAACTCGAATTACTGCACAACGTGCCCAGCCTGCTGGGGGAGGACAACAAGGAGCGGCATCGGTATTTCTGGTATAAAGAACGAACACGGTATATCGCATGGGCTTCCGCGCCGGGGCGATACGAGGCACAATCAGGCATGTTGACATATTATGGGCCAATCTGGGAGGAGATGGAACCGCTCATCAGAGCATTCATCGACTGAGCGAAGAGAGGCTATACCCGACCTGGCAGGAATCCAGCCGGATCGGCAGGGGTGCGGCGACGCGGACGATGGCGGTCGTGAAGGACAGCATCGTGTCCTCGTACCATCGCCCGGGCCACCGGCCCGGCGCGGTTTCGTCGCAATACCACGGGCACCATCCCGGGAGGTCGCCCGGAGCCCTGTCAACCTCACAAGGTTGAGGAGGAAACGGCCCGGCCGGCCATCGGTCGGGCGATTCCCCTGGCCGGTCGGCTCCGGTATGATGCGTCCCCTGATGATCCCGCGGCCGTCGGCCCGGACCGCCCCCTCCTGCACGAGCGCCCGGACGATGAACAACGGGACCCTGGCCGTCCTCCCCTCCCTCACCGTCCGGACCACGCCGGGCGGCGGCGTCGCGCTGACCAGGAAATTCATCGACGGGATGATCCGGTATCGGGAACTCTGGGACGACCCGGTCACGGCGTTCATCGAGCCGTCGCAGGAGCGGACCTCGAACCTCGACGAGATCGAGGTCGACCCGGCGAAGCTGCCGTTCCGGGTCGAGGTGATCTCGTTCCTCGACCCCGACCTCGGCCGGCGCCTGGCCGGGCACCGGATGGTCCTGGGGTCGGTTTACCATCGCCAGAACCGCCTGAGCGCCGTCTGCCGGTCGATCGGGGTCCCGTGCGTCACCGTCGCGGAGTTCTCGCTGAAGACGCGGTTCCAGGTGCTCCGGGCCGAGGTCAGGAACCCGGCGATCTCGCTGCGGCGGCACTGGTGGGAATTCAACCAGGAGCGCCAGAACCGCCGGGCGATCGCCATGGCGTCGGGGGTCCAGTGCAACGGCACGCCGACGTTCGAGGCCTATCGGGCGATCAATCCCAGCCCGATGCTCTTCTTCGACACCCGGACGCGCGAGGAGATGCTGATCTCCGAGGCCGAGCTGGCCGGCCGCCTCGACGCGATGGGGCGGGGCGGCCCGCTCCGGCTCCTGTTCTCGGGCCGACTGATCGCCATGAAGGGGGCCGACCACCTGGTCCCCGTCGCGGCGGGGCTGGAGGAGCTCGGCGTCCCGTTCGCGATGACGATCTGCGGCGGCGGGGCGCTGGAGCCCCGGATCCGGGCCGAGATCGATCGGCTGGGGCTCGGCGACCGCGTCAAGCTGGCCGGGGTGCTCGACTTCATCACCGAGCTGACGCCGATGACCAGGCGGCAGGCCGACCTGTTCGTCTGCTGCCACCGGACGGGCGACCCGTCCTGCACGTACCTGGAAGTGATGTCGTGCGGCGTCCCGATCGTCGGCTACGACAACGAGGCGTTCCGGGGCGTCGTCCGCGAGTCGGGCGTCGGCTGGGCGGTGCCGATGGACCAACCCGGGGCGGTCGCCCGCAAGATCGCCGGGCTGAACGCCGACCGCCCCGCGCTGGCCGATGCGTCGCGGCGATCGCTGGAATTCGCCCGCCGCCACACGTTCGAGGGGACCACGCGGGCCCGGATCGCGCACCTGAAGGCGTGCTCGGCCGCGGCCGGGGCGCGCCCCGCGGCCGTCTGAGGGCGCCCCATGACCCCGACCCAGCGTGCCCTCCTCTGGGCCTACTCGGCGCTCATCGCCATCTGGCCGATCCGCCACGTCGTCCTGACCTGGGCCTTCCGGAAGCTCGATTATCTGGGCCCGGACTCGCCCCGGTTCGACGCCCCCGACCCGCCCTCGGTCTCGGCGATCATCCCGGCCAAGGACGAGGAGGCGACCCTGGCCGACTGCCTGGCGTCGGTCCGGTCGCAGTCGTACCCCAACCTGGAGATCCTGGTCGTCGACGACCGGAGCACCGACCGGACCGCCGCGATCGCCCGACAGGCGGCCGAGGCCGACCCGAGGGTCCGCCTGATCTCGATCGAGGACCTCCCCGACGGCTGGACCGGCAAGACCCACGCCCTCCACGTCGCCGCGCACCAGGCCCGGGGCGACTGGTTCTGGTTCCTCGACGCCGACACCCGCCACGAGCCCGACAGCCTGGCGATCGTCCTGGAGTACGCCCGGTCGCACGGCGCGGCGATGGCCAGCCTGCTCCCGGAGATGCGGTGCGAATCGTTCTGGGAGGCGGTCGTCCAGCCCCTGGCCGGGGTGGTCCTGATCCAGTCGTACCCGCTGTTCTGGGCCAACGACCCGAAGCGGAAGCTGGCCTTCGCCAACGGCCAGTACATCCTGATCCGGCGCGACGCCTACTTCGCAGTCGGCGGCCACGAGGGGGTGCGCGACAAGTTCGTCGAGGACATCTACCTGGCCCGGGCCGTGAAGGCCGCGGGGCTGTCGGCCCGGACGGCGATCGCGCACGGGATCGGGTCGACCCGGATGTACACGTCGCTGCCGCAGCTCGTCCGGGGCTGGAGCCGGATCCTCTACGACGCCCTCGGCCGGAACCCCTGGCGACTCCTGGCGCAGGGGCTCGACCCGCTGTTCTTCAGCCAGACGGCCCACATCGCCCTGGTGGCCGCGCTGGCGATGCTCGCCCTCGGCGTCCCCGGCCCGTTCCCGGCCCGGCTCCTGGGCCTGAGCGTCGCCCACCACGCCCTGGCCTACACCTGCCTCCGACGCCTCTACGTCCTCACCGTCCCCCGGACGCGCCACGTCGCCTGGTATCCGCTGGCGGGGCTGGTGCTCGACGTCATCCTGTTCCGGGCCATCCGGATGTGCCTGACCGGCCGGGTCACCTGGCGCGGGACCGCTTACAAGGAAGGCACGCCCCCGCCCTGAGCCGGGGTCGGGGCCGGGGTCGGGGCCGGGGCCGGGGCCGGGGGTTGTTGCATCGGATCAACACGGCCTCGCCTTATCGTGCCCCATGGGCCGATTCCGATCGCCGCCCGTCGTTTTTCATTCTCACCCGTGATGCTTTTATAAGCAATCGCCCGATGTTCGCTTTACGGGCCGCCGCCCCGAGCTATCATGGGTCCAATCACAGTGATCGGGCGTCAAGGCCCGATGGGCGGGACCTCCAAGGGGCATGGCGATGCGTCGAGTCTGTCGGACGGCCTGGTTGGCGATCGTGGCTTGCGGCCTCTCGACTCCCGGCGTCATCGCCGGGCCGATCGACCCGAATCTGTTCCGGGGCCCCTCGCCGGTGGACCTGACCCTGACGTCGGGGACGTACACGATCAACACGACCGCGCCCGGGGCGCCGACCCTGAGCAACGGGACGACGACCTACATCGGGCTCTATTCCAACAACATCGCGGTGTTCGACTTCCATTCGGTCTTCATCGGCTCGGGCGTCACCGTCAATGCCACCCCGGGCCCCGGGACCCTGGCGGTGGCCCTGCTGTCGACGACGACCGAGGTCATCAACGGGACGATCAGCGTCGCGGGCCTGGGCTCCAGCCCGGGGGCGGGTGCCGCCGACCTGGGGGTGGGCGGGAACGGCGAGTTCGTGCCCTATTCGGGCCCGGGTTTCGGTCGGGAGGCCGGCAGCGGCGGCGGCGGCTTCGGCGGCGCGGGCGGGGCGGGCCAGGACGGATTCAATTATGGGATTCCCCGGGCCGGCGGGGCGGGCGGCGGCACCTACGGCAACCTCGCCGACAAGCTCCAGGGCGGCAGCGGTGGGGGCAGTGGTTCGGGCGGGGGCGGCGGGGGCGGCGGGGCGATCGAGCTCGGCGCCGTCGGGGGCCTCTCGATCGCCGGCCTGATCGACGCCCGCGGGGGTCAGTACACGAGCAACCTGGGAGGCGGCGGGAGCGGCGGCGGGATCTTCATCCACGCCCCATCCGTGGACATCTCGGGGATCCTCGACGTCCGGGGGGGGCTCGGGAGCCCGGGCAATGGGGGGACCGCCCCGGCCAACCGGTCCGGCGACGGCGGCGGCGGTCGGATCCTGATCGAAACCACCGACGCCAGCACGCTCAGCCTGCGCGGGTCGGCCCCCGGGACGACCGGGGGGCCCGGTTTTATCAACGATGGCACATTCTCCGTGGCGGCGCTCCCGGCGGCGGTCCCCGAGCCGTCGAGCCTGATCCTGCTCGGGACCTCGACCCTCGGCCTGGCCGCTCATGCCCTGGCCAGGAGGCGGGCGGGCGCTTGACGCGGGGCCGGCGGTGGGACACCCTGGGGGCACCCCTCGGCCGGATGGGCCGGGGGTGAGCCCCCGGGGTCGCCATCGCCATGCACCGCGCGTTCGAGCCGGCCTTGATGGCCGAGGGACACGTCCACCCCGACGGGTCGCCGGACCACCATCACCACGACGACAACGACCACGACGCCGAGCGTCGGACGCTGGTGGCGACGACGGCGGTCGTCGGCCTGTTGCTCGGGCTCGACCTGGCCTGCGGGGCCTGGGCGCCGGAGTATCGCCGGCCGTTCGGCGTCCCCATGGCCCTGGCGGCGGCGGTCATCGGCGGCGGTCGGGTGGTCTACCTCGCCCTGGCGGCCCTGTTCGAGGGGACCATCGGCGCCGACATCGCCCTGGCGGTCGCCTGCGCGGCGGCGGCGATCCTGGGCGAATACTTCGTGGCGGCCGAGGTCGTCTTCATCGCCCTGACCGGCGAGTGCCTGGAGTTGTTCACCTTCGAGCGGGCCCGGCGGAACATCCAGGGGCTGTTCGACCTCCGGCCCAGGACGGCCCGGGTCCTCCGGGACGGGGTGGAGGTCGAGGTCGAGGCCGCGGGCCTGGCCGTCGGTGACCGGCTCGTGGTCCGGCCCGGCGAGCGGATCGCCGCCGACGGGACCGTGATCGAGGGGCGGTCGGCGGTCGACCAGGCGGCGTTGACGGGCGAGTCGATGCCCGTCGACAAGGGGATGGGCGACCCCGTCTTCACCGGGACGGTCAACCGGTTCGGCCGGCTGGTGGTCCGGGCCGATCGGGTGGGGTCGGAGACGACCCTGGGCCGGGTGGTCCGCCTCCTGGCCGAATCGCAGCGGAACCGGTCGCCGATCGAGCGGACGGCCGACCGGTACGCCCGGCGGTTCCTCCCCGCCGTGCTCCTGGCGGCATCGGTCGTGTTCGCGATCACCAACGCGGCCCCCCTGTATCGCCGGGCGACCGGGTCGGGCGATTCCCGGCCGATCGACGCGATGCCGGCGCTGGCGGTCCTGGTGGTGGCCTGCCCGTGCGCCCTGGTCCTGGCCACGCCGGCGGCCGTCCTGGCGGCGACGGCCCGGCTGGCCCGCCGGGGGGTCGTGGTCAAGGGCGGCGCTGCGCTGGAGCGGCTGGCGAAGGTCGACGCCCTGGCGTTCGACAAGACGGGGACCCTGACCGAAGGGCGTCCCGAGGCCGGCGAGATCGTCGCCGTCGCCGGCTGGGACGCCGGCGCGGTCCTCCGGCTCGCCGCCGCCGCCGAGGCCGGGAGCGAGCACCCGCTCGCCCGCCTGATCGTCGCCGAGGCCGCCGCTCGGGGGCTCGCGCCGGCCGAGGTCCGCGACTTCCAGGCCCATCCCGGCGCCGGGGTCTCGGCCCGGTCCGACGAGGGCGACGTCCTCGTCGGCAACCGCCGGCTCTGCTCGGAGCGCGGGGTGGAGGTCCCCCCGGAGATCGAGGGGGCGTTGAAGCAACTCGACGACTCCGGGCAGACCGCCCTGATCGTCGCCGTGGGCGGCCGGGCGGTCGGGGCGATCGGGGCCCGCGACAAGGTCCGCCCCGAGGCGCACGACGTCGTCCATGATCTGAAGCATCTGGGCCTGAAGGATTTAACCATCCTGACCGGCGACCGGCCGGCGCCGGCGATGGCCGTGGCGAAGAAGGTGCACCTCAAGGCGGTCGAGGCCGAGTTGACCCCGGAGGGCAAGGCCGAGTGGATCCGGCGGAGGCAGGCCGAGGGGCGGGTCGTCGCGATGGTCGGCGACGGGATCAACGACGCCCCGGCCCTGGCGCTGGCCGACGTCGGGGTCGCGATCGGCGGTGCGGGATCGGACCTCGCGGCCGAGGCCGGCTCGATCGTCCTGCTGGGCGACCCGCTGGCGGCGCTCCCGGGGACGATCGCCCTGGCCCGGCGGACGGTCCGGGTGATCCGCCAGAACATCCTGATCTTCGCCTTCGGCCTGAACGCCCTGGCGGTGGTCCTGGCCGGGCTCCGCGTGCTCGGGCCGGTCGGCGCGGCGATCTTCCACCAGATCGGCTCCCTGATGGTCCTGCTCAACGCCCTCCGCCTGCTCGGCTTCGAGGGCCGGGCCGCGACCGCCGCCGGCCGGTTCGTCGTCGCCTGCCGGTCCTGCCGCCCGTCGGCCCTGGGCGGCTGGGCCTCTCGCCGGCGTCGCCCGATCCTGGCGACGCTCGGCGTCGGGGGCCTCCTGGCGTACCTGGGATCGGGGGTCGTGGCGATCGGGCCGGACCAGGTCGGGGCGCTCCGGCGGTCGGGGCGATACATCCCGCCGTTGCTGGAGCCGGGCCTGCATCTGAGGCTCCCGCCGCCCTGGGAGTCGGTGACGGTGGTCGAGCCCGACCGGACCCGGGTGGCCCGGGTCGGGCTGGCGGGCGGGCCGGGGTCGGGGCCGGTCGAGTGGAACTCCGGCCACGGGGCCCGTCGGGTCGACGAGGCCCTGTTCCTGACCGGCGACGAGGACCTGGTCGAGCTGGCCGGCGTGGTCGAGTACCGGATCACCCGATCGGGCGTCCCCGGCCTCCTGTTCGATCAGGCCGACGTCGACGCGGCGGTCGGGGCGTCGGCCGAGGCGAGCTTCCGCGACGCGGTCCTGCGGACGCCCTCCGGCTCGATCCTGGTGGGCGGTCGCCGGGAGCTGGAGGCCGAAGTCGCCCGGGGGCTCGGCGACCGGCTGGCGATTGCCGGGGTGACGGTCGCCGTCGACCACGTCCGGGTCGTGGACGCCCACCCCCCGCGCGAGGTCGTCCCGGCCTACCGCGACGTCTCCGCCGCCGTCTCGGACGTCGAGCGGTCCCGGAACGACGCCGAGGCCTTCGCCGCCGAGAGCCGATGGGGGGCGAAGGCCGAGGCCGCCGCCCGCCGCGACCTCGCCCTCGCCGAGTCGGCCCGCCTGAAGGCCCGGGCCGAGGGCGATCGCAAGTCCTTCCTCGCCCGCGAGAGGGCCCACGCCGATCGGCCCGACCTGACCGAGTTCCGCCTCCTCTGGGACGCCCTCAGCGTCGCCTACGCCGGCCGGCCCAAGCTGATCCTCGACCCCCGGGCCGCCGGCCGCCGCCACCTCTGGCTCGCCGACCCCGAGCGGTTCAACCTCGCCCGACCCCTCGCCCCCGAGCCGCCGGCCGGCCTCGACGAGGTGGACGACTGAAGTCGGATCCGGAGATATCGCCTTGAACGACCTCGACCCGATCCCCGCCGCGATCGTCCCCCGCCGACGTCGGGGGTCCCGCGCGATGTCCCTGGGGCTCGCGATCCTCATGATCGCCGCCGTCGCTCTCGCGATGGGATGGTATCGCGAATACGGGCCCATCGAGCCGGTGACTTATCCGATTGCCGACGTCATCCCGGATTGGAGCCCGAAAGTCATTCAATTTTCTCCATATGGCACCATAGTACCTGTTGAAGTACAAAGAGCTATGGATGCAATCAGCGCCGAGATCAAGTCGACGATCCGGCCGGGGAGCTGGGATGCTCGGGGCGGTCGCGGGACCATAACTGCATTTATGCTCGATCGCTCGTTGATCGTGAGGAATAATCGGGCCTCGCACCGGCAGATCGCCGAACTGCTCGACCGGAAGCGCCGCGAGGCTGGAGGCAAGCCTTGAACGACCTCGACCCGATCCCCGCCGCGGCCGCCCGCCGACGTCGGGGGTCCCGCGTGACGACGCTGATGGCCGTCGTCCTGGCCTGCGGCGTGCTTTTCGGCTCGCTGGCCCGAAGCGTGCGACAGGCCCGTGAGGCGGCCCGGGCCAGCCAGTGCGTTGGCAATTTCAAACAGATCGCGCTCGCCCTCGCTAATTATCACTCGGCATTCGACTGTTTCCCGCCGGCCTACGTCGCCGACGCGACCGGCAAGCCGATGCATAGCTGGCGGGTCCTGATCCTCCCGTTCCTGGAGCAATCCGTCCTGTACAACGCCTACGACTTCGCCGAGCCCTGGGACGGGCCGAATAACCGGCTGCTGATCGATCGGATACCTTCTCCCTACAACTGTCCAAGTAGGGGCGCGGGCCGGGGATTGACGAGCTACGTCGCGATCGTCGGTCCGGACACGGCCTTCCCCCATGCCTCGATCCGGAAGTCCACCGACATCCGCGACGGGACCAGCCGGACGATCCTGGGCGGCGAGGTGTCCAACATCGGAATCGTCTGGACCGAGCCCCGCGACCTCGATGTGGCGACGATGAGCTGGGCGATCGACGACCCGGCCCGCCCGGGCCTCTCCAGCTTCCACGACCGTGGGCCGGCGGTCGCCTTCGTCGATGGATACATTCGTCGGCTCGGCACCTTCCGCCCGCCCGGGACGCTCAAGGCCCTGACCACCATCGACGGCGGCGAGCCGGTCGACCTGGACAAGGGACCATGATCCGCCCCGGCGGTTCGTGGTGGGCCAGCCCCGAGATCGCCGGGGCGAACCGATCCGAGGGGACGGGATCCTGGAACCGGAGGGAGGGGAGCGGTAAGAACGGGGGGCTGCTCGATGGTCCATTGGTCTGCCCACCCTCCCGCCCGCGGGATCGGTCCGATCAAGAGGAAATTTTCATATTCTTAACTTCGATTCATTCTGACCCCATTCCCCCTTGTGGGGGAGGGTTAGGGAGAGGGGTCCGGCCGGTGGCACGCGAATTCGCCAGGCAGCTTCGACAGGCCATGACCGACGCCGAACGCCACCTGTGGTATCGCCTCAAGGCCGGGCGGTTCGACGGCTGGAAGTTCCGGAGGCAATGGCCGATCGGAGATTACATCGTCGATTTCGTCTGCTTCGAAGTGAAGCTGATCGTCGAGCTGGACGGGGGCCAGCATGCCGTCCTGGTGGATCGGGATGACTCCCGGACGGAGTGGCTCAACTCCCAGGGGTTCCGGGTGATGCGATTCTGGAATTATCAAGTTTTTGAAGAGTCGGATGATGTCATGGAAGCGATCTGGAATGCCTTGAATGTCGTCCCTTCTCTCCGGCCGGAGGGAATTTGACGGTCCAGGCTCGGGCCATGCGGTCGGACCCCTCTCCCCAACCCTCCCCCACAAGGGGGGAGGGATCCAGACGAAATAAAAACATAAACTGACAAGTTAATCCATCACGGATCGCCCCGCATGCACCAACCACTCCGCGAACCTCCTCGTCCCCCTCGTCGCGTTCGGCGGCTTGCCTTCGCCGCCGTGCTGGTCCTCGGCGCGATCGCGGCGGCGCGGTCGGTGGTGATCGTCGACCAGGCCGAGATGGTCTATATCACCGAGTTCGGCCGTCCGGTCCGGCTGCTCACGGAGCCGGGACTTTACCGGAAGTGGCCTCATCAGAGCCGCCGGGGGTTCGACCGTCGGCTCCAGTTGGCGACCCCCCCGGCCCGCGAGATGCTGACCCGGGACAAGAAGAACCTGGAAGTGGCCTGGTATGTCGGCTGGCGGGTCGTCGACGTCCAGCGGTTCCTGACCACGGTCCGGACCCCGGCCGACGCCTCGGCGCGGCTGGAGGACATGGTCGCCTCGGTCCTGGCCGCCGAGCTGGGCGGGCGCGACCTGGCCGACCTGGTCCGCGTCGGCGAGGGGTCGGCCCTGGGGCCCTTGATGGAAGGCGTGACCGGGCGGGTCGCCGACCAGGCCGGGCGCGAGTATGGCGTCGAGGTCGCCGACGTCCGGCTCCGTCGCCTGAACTATCCGGCCGAGGTCCGCGAGGCGGTCTTCGAGCAGATCCGGAGCGAGCGGCGGCGGGTCGCGGCGGCCACCCGGGCCGAGGGCGAGGGCCAGGCCCGGGCGATCCGGAGCGCCGCCGATCGGGAGCGGTCCCGGGTGGTCGCCGAGGCCGAGGCCGACGCCGTCCGGGCCGTCGGCGAGGGCGAGGCGACCGCCACCCGGATCGCCAACGAGGCCCACGCCGCCGACCCCGCGTTCTACCGATTCCTCAAGACCCTGGAGACCTACCGGGCGGCCCTCGACCGGCGTACGACCCTGATCCTCTCGTCCGAGAGCTCGTTCCTCAGGCTCCTCACCCAGGGGCCGCCCGAGCCCGCGCCGGCCGGCTCGCCCGTCGCCGGGCCCCCGACGCATCCGACGCCCGCGCCGTCCGCCTCGGCCTCGCCGGAGGGGGGCCGATGATCCGCCGTCGGGCCTGGATCGGGGCCGGGGCCCTGCTGGTCCTCGCCTACCTGGCCACGGGCCTGGCGGTGGTCGGGCAGGACGAGGTGGGCGTGGTCCGACGGTTCGGGGCGGTCCTCCGCCCGCCCTACGAGCCGGGCCTGCACTGGGGGCTCCCCCGGGGATTCGACCGGGTCGACCGGGTCAAGGTGGGCCAGGCCCGATCGCTGACCGTCGGCGCCCCGGGCGCGAACGCCGCCCCCCTGAGCCGGTCGCCCGACCCGGAGGGCGACGACCGGCTGACCGGCGACCGGAACCTCGTCGCCGCCGAGGCGACCCTCCAGTATCGGGTCGCCGACCCGGTTTCTTACCTGTTCGTCGCCGATTCGGTCGACGCCGCGCTGGCGCTGGCGACCGAGTCGGCGTTGACCCGGGCGCTGGCCCTCCGGGGGGTCGACGACGTCCTGACGACCGGGCGAGCCGAGGTCGCCGAGGCCATGCAATCGGCGATCCAGGCCGAGGCCGACCGATCGGGCCTGGGCGTCTCGATCCGGGCCGTCCGCCTGGGCCGGCTCGCCCCGCCGGTCGCCGTGGCCCCGGCGTTCGCCGACGCCGACCGGGCCCGGAGCGACCGCCGCCAGGCCGTCACCCGGGCCGAGGAATATCGCGAGCGAGCCGAGGCCGACGCCCGGGGCCGGGCCCGCGAGATCGCCGACCTGGCCGCCGCCCGGGTCGACCGCGACGGGCGGGTCGCCCGGGGCGAGGCCGACCGTTTCGCCCGGGTCCTGGCCGAGTCGAGCAAGGCCCCCGACGCCACCCGCCGGCGACTCTATCTCGAACTGCTCGCCGACCTCCTCCCCCGCCTCGGCCGGAAGGTCGTCGTCGGCCGGGGCGAGGCGGTCGACCTCAGCCTGTTCGCCGACGACGCCCCGACTTCCACCCCCCCCAGGGGAGCCCCCGGGCCATGAAGCGACTCGCCGCCGGGCTGCTCACCGTCGCCCTGATGGCCGCCCTGATCCGCTCGGGGCTCCGCGACCCCGGCCCGGCCGGGGCCCCGCCCGACGCCCCCCCGGATGCCCCCGACCCGTCCCGGGGCGCCGAGGGGCGGGTCCGGGCGCTCCTGGCCGCCGCCATGGCGGGCGACGTGCCGGCCTACCTCGACTCGTTCGGCCCGACGCTCCGCGACCGCCTCGGGCGCGAGGCCGACGAGAAGGGCCGCGACGCCTTCGCCGGGTCGCTCCGGGACGCCGCCCGGGCCCGGAAGGGCCACGCCGTCTTCGCCCCCGAGCCCGACGGGCCCGACGCCGCCCGGGTGGTCGTCGAGGCCGTCTACCCCGACCGGAACGAGCGGCAGACCTATCGCCTCGAACGGGCCGGGGACGGCTGGCTCGTCGCCGACGTCGAGACCGTCCGCGCCCATCGCCCCCGGGCCCGGTTCGGTGCCCCGGCCACCTTCCGCGAGCCCGAGGGGGTCCCCGTCCCCGCGGAGGAGCCGCCGGGAGAGGGGGAATCCCCGATGCCGTGAGGGGTCCGCTCCGGCCTTCCTGCCCCCCATCGATCTGAGATAAGATCGTCGGGGTAAGGCCCACCTCGGCGAGCCACTTCGATGGACCGGCCCCGGCCCCGCGACCACCCCGCCGCCCTCGACGACGAGCCGCTGCTCGCCCAGTGCGACCAGCGGTTCCTGCGCCGGTCGGGGCCGGGCGGTCAGAACCGGAACAAGGTCGAGACGGCGGTCGTTCTCCACCACCGGCCGACCGGCCTGACCGCCGAGGCCAACGAGCGCCGGAGCCAGTCGGAGAACCGGCGCGAGGCCCTCCGACGGCTCCGGATCTCCCTGGTCCTGGAGGTCCGACGGCCGGTCGACCCGCTCGAGCCGCCGAGCCCGCTCTGGCGGTCGCGCAGCCGGGGCGGGCGGATCGCCCTCAATCCCGACCACGACGACGTCCCCGCCATCCTGGCCGAGGCGCTCGACGTCCTGGTCGATCGCGACCTGGACGTCAAGGCGGCCTCGGAGGTCCTGGGCTGCACCCCGTCGCAGCTGATCAAGCTCCTCAAGATCGAACCCCGGGCCTACGCGCGGGTCAATCGCGACCGGGCCGGGCGCGGGCTCCGGCCGCTGCTCTGATGGAGAGGCGATGGATTAGCGTTCGGGCTGATAGGTTATCCCGGCCAGGCGGCAGATCTCGCGGAGGAGGGCCGTCGGGACCAGGCCGCCCGTCTCCTCGATCGCCGAAACCGGGAAGGGGGTCGTCCAGTCGCAGACGGCGACCGTCCGTTTCCGGAGGTGAGTCAAGGAATGACCGTCGGGATCGCTCGGCAGGAGGACTTCGCCGGGTCCCGGCGGTTCCGGGAAATCGGTGGAGCAGACGACCGCGAAGACTTGCCCCGTCCGGAGGATATCCGTCCGCCGGCTTGTCACGATCATGGGGCGTTTCTTGGCCTCACCCCGGTCGCCGGGGTAGATGGCCCAGAAAATCCGACCGGGACCGAGAGGGGCCATCATTCGAAATCCGTTCGGGCCTCAGTCGGCGTATCGTTCCGGCCGGGGATTCTCGGGCTTCGCCATCCCTGCTAATTCCTCGAATGGACGGATCTCCCCTTCGAGGTCCATATTGCCGAGGAGGTTCCACGCCTCTTCGAGCGTCGCGCGGAAGGTCATCGATCCCTCGACGGCAAACCCGATGGCCGCAAGCCGTTCAGCTTCCGCGAGGATTTTCCCCGAGACGGCGGTCCACGCTCGGTAGCATTCGTCGATTTCGGGCCAGACGGGGTCGTCGGCGGCCATCCTGCCTTTCAGGTTCAGGGCCTGGAGGCGAGCTTCCGCCTCGACCAAACCCCGGAAGAGCTTCACTCCCCAGGCCATATCTTCTTCCAGATCGCGGCAATGCATCGCCTGAGCGTGGGCGTTCTTCCACGACTCCGACTCTGCGTAAGCCGAGATCAATCTTCTCTTGGTGCTGAATGCGGACATAGGACCCTCATCGGTTCGCGTCAGCTTCATGCCGCCGCAAAGCAGCCTTTTGAATACTGGACACGACCGACACGGTCAAGGCGGAAGGTGAACTACCATTGTGGACCTGGTCGGGTCAATTTCTCCAGAGGTTCCGCTCTGATACGAATCCTCCCAACCATACGATATGGCGCCTGTGGGACCGTGTCGTCGTGAGGAATTATCGCGGGCCCGGCAAGGGCTCGTGCGGAATCTGTCCATCTCGTCGCCGCCCGGTTAGACTGGGCTTGATCGATCCCGCGAGGCCCCCGCATCTCCCGAGAGGCCCGGCCCCATGAGCCAGTCCAGCCGTCGAGGTTTCCTCCGCCGGGCCGCGGGCGGCGTGGCCCTCCCCTGGGTCGCGGGCCGGGCCCCCGCGTGGGCGCGGGTGGACCCCGAGCCGGGCCTGATCATCCGATCGAGCCGGCCGCTCGACGCGGAGACCCCGGTCGAGGTCTTCGAGCGGTTCCTGACGCCCAACCGGCTGTTCTTCGTCCGGAGCCACTTCGGGCCGCCGGCCGTCGGGCTGGCGCCGTGGCGGCTGGAGGTCGGCGGGCTGGTCGACCGGCCGATGGGCCTCGGGACGGACGACCTGGAGAAGCTCGAGAAGGTGACGTTGCCGGCGGTCCTCCAGTGCTCGGGCAACGGCCGGGCGTTCTTCTCGCCGACGATCCCGGGCGTGGGATGGGGGCGCGGGGCGGTGGGCAATGCCGAGTGGTCCGGCGTCCGGTTGGCCGACGTGCTCGCCCGCGCCGGGATCAAGGCCGGGGCCGCGCACGTCCAGCTCCTCGGGGCCGACGAGCCGCCCGGCCCGAAGACGCCCGCCTTCTTCCGGAGCATCCCGATGGCCCGGGCGGTCGACCCGGGGACGATCCTGGCGACGGCCATGAACGGCGAACCCCTGCCGCTGCTCCACGGCGGGCCGATCCGGCTGGTGGTCCCGGGATGGGCGGGGAACCACTGGATCAAGTGGCTCCGCAAGGTCACCGTCGCCGCCGAGGAGGCGCCGGGGTTCTACATGCAGTCCGGGTACAAGGTCCCCAGGGTCCCGACGCCCCCGGGCGTCGAGCTGAAGCCGGCCGACCTCGTCCCGGTGACGACCATGAACGTCAAGGCGCTGATCGCCCGGCCGATCGAGGGTGCGGTGCTGCCCGCCGGGAAGGTCGAGGTCCGGGGGGTCGCCTGGACCGGCGCGGGGCACGTCACCCGGGTCGAGGTGGCGACCGCCCCCGACGGCCCCTGGTCGGCCGCGGCCCTGCTCGACGGGCCCGCCGAAGGGACCTGGCGGCGGTGGGCCTTCACCTGGGACGCGAAGCCCGGGATGCATACCCTCCGCGCCCGGGCCGCCGACTCGTCCGGCACGATCCAGCCCGAAGCCACGCCCTGGAACCGGAGCGGCTACCTCTGGAACGGGATCGACCGCGTGGCGTGCGAGGTCCGTTGAAGGAAAGCGGCCCGAGCGTAAGCAAACTTCCGGGAACGTCCAATCATGATTCGCAGCCGGACCGCCAAGCTCGTCGGCCTCGCCCTCGCGGCCGGGATGGTCGCCGCCCCCTGGGCCGCCCGCGCCCGGCCGGATGACGACGACGTCAAGGATCGCCGCGTCGAGGCCCGGCGATCGTTCGTCGACAATTGCCTGATGTGCCACGGCGAGGACATGACCACCCGCCAGCGCCTGACCGCCAAGCAATGGGGGACCGAGGTCGAGAAGATGGTGAACTGGGGGGCGCCGGTCCCCCCCGATCGGAAGCAGCCGCTGATCGACTACCTGGCCGAGACCTACCCGGGCGATCGACCCGTCCCGCCCCCCGACCGGGTCACGCCCGAGGAAGCCTTCGGGCCCGACCGCCAGGACCCGCCCGGCCCCCGGGCCCCCGCCGACGAGGCCCGGGGCGGGTCGCTCTACGCCATGTACTGCGCCGCCTGCCATGGCCCGACGGCGAAGGGGGCCGAGCTGGGCACGAACCTCGTCGAGAAGCCGGTGCTGCTCCGAGAGGACGAGTACCGATCGCTGATGCGCGACGGCCGGCGGCGGATGCCGGGGTTCGCCGCCGCGATCGACGCCGGCGGTCAGGCGGATCTCCTCGCCTGGCTCCGACGTCGGCGGTGAGCCCGCGGGCCCGCTTCACTTCGGGTCGCCGATCTCCTTGATGGGGATCCCCTCGCTCCACGTCCCGAGCGCCATGCTGAAGACGTAGAGCGTCCGGCCCTGCTGGACGAAGATGGCGTTGGGCCGGTTTTCGCTCGCTGGTTGCAGAGGGCCGGAGGGGCCGAGGCAGGTGAACTCGTATTTCGGCGTCTCGGACCCGGTCAGGTGCAGGACGCCCCACTTGCCGGAGGCGGCGCCATAGGCATAGAAGTCATGGCCCACCTGGTAGAGCGCGACGTCCGGCTCGAACACGGGGACGACCTCGTCGGAGACGGGTTCGCGGAGCACCTGCCGGTGCCAGGCCCCGCCGGACCGGGCGTTGAAGACGGCGACCTCGCGCACATCGGGTCCGGAGACGCCCAGCGCCAGGAGGTCGTGGGTCGCGATCGTGTAGAACTGGAGCCCGTCCGGGATCCGGTATTCCTGCCATCGGCCCCCGGCCAGGCTCATCGCGCGGATCGTCCGGCCGTCGGGCGACGGCACGGCGACCATTGAGGGGGTGTGGCTCGTCGAGACCTTCAGGCGGTGCGCCCAGGGGTCCTTCTCGGCCATCATCCGAAGCTGCCGCGCGTGCGTCTTCGGGAAGCCCGCGATTTCCTGCGGGCCGACGTCGATCGTGGCGGTTGGCGGCGGAGGGGCCGGCGCCTCCGCCTTCTTTTCCTCCGGCTTCCGGGCCGGCGGCGTGACGCCCCCGATCTGCCCGGCCACATAGCCGGCGCCGACCGTCAGCAGGGCGACGGCCGAGGCGGCGATCACCCCGAGCTTGATCTGATTCGCGTACATGGCAATCAGCACTCCTATGGTCAATTGATAGATTGATTCTGGGACCGCTCCCCCGGCGGCGAATCGGATCGCGAGCCGGGCCGTCGCTTCGAGCAGGGCGGGGGGGATCGACCGGGCCTCTCGGGCGGCCAGGGCGGCGACCATCGCCGGGGCCGATGGGCTCAGCCCCCTCCGGGCGAGCCGGGATCGGAGGAGGTCGCGGGCCCGGGAGAGCCGGCCGCTGACGGTCCCGACCGGCCATTTCAGGTCTCGGGCGGCCTCCTCGTGCGTCTTCCCCTCCAGGTGGCAGAGGACCACCGGAGATCGGTACTTCTCCGGGAGCCGGTCCAGCTCCTCGAACAGGGCCGAGCCGAGGTCGGCCGAGTCGAGGTCCGCCTCGGCCGACGGCTCGGCGCCGGCGGCCGGGACCTCGAACCTCCGTTGCCTCCGCGACCGGGCCAGCGATCGGCCGGCGACCCTCCGGGCCACGCCCCGGAGCCAGGGGGCGAGCGAGTCGCCCACCCGGACCGAGCCCGCCTTGCGGGCCAGGACCAGGAACGTCGCCTGGAACGCGTCGTCGGCGTCGGACGGGTCGCCGAGCGTCCGCCGGCAGGTCGCCAGGACCGTCGGCCCGTGCCGGGCCACCAGCGCCCCGAAGGCGACCTCCGCCGCCCCGTCGCGACGGCCCGCGAACCGCCCGACCAGTTCCGCGTCGGTCAGGCCCGCGACCGAGCCCGATCCGCCGATCAGGTCCAGGTCGCGGATCAAGGCCCTCGATCCGCCGCCCATCATGCCCCGCCCCCCTTCTTCGCCCCCGAGCGTTCCCACCAGTAGATGCCCCGGCGCCCGCCGCGCCATACGACTATTTTCCGGGAAGGCCCGGATTCCCGCCGAGGGGGCCCGGGCGCCCGAAAGTGCGGGGCCCATTCGAACCGGCGGGGCGATCCGGATAAGATGACGGTCGAGGACACCCGCCCAACCGCACCGAATGAGGCGAGCGACCATGCTCACCATCCGCGTCCGGACCCTGACCCTGGCCATCGCGGGATTCGTGGCCTTCACGCTCCTCTACGTCTCGGTCGGGATCCGATGGCACACCTACCGCGCCCGGGCCTCGCTCTACGCCCGGCAGGAGGTCGAGCATACCTTCGAGGCGGCCCACTTCGCCCGGGCCGCGCTCCACCCCGGCTACTCGGCCGAGGCGTCGGAGAAGGCCGCCGGCTATCGGAAGACCGCCGAGACCCATGAGAAGGCCGCCCGCGAATGCGCCCGGCTCCGCGAGTTCTACGAGAATTGCTGGTAGGCCCGCCGAGGATCGCCCGAAGATGCGACGCCCCCCGTTCACCGTCCGATGGCTGATGGCCGCCGTGGCGTTCGCCGCCGGGGTGTTGGGCGGCGCCCGGTGGCATCGTCGGGCGATGGCCAGGCGTCCCGACTACCAATCGCGGGCCTGGGTCCATGAGCTGAAAGAGGACATCTACCGGGGCGAGTTCGAAGGCTGCATCCACGGCGGGCGGATCCCCGGACCGGACGCCCGGAAGGCCGCTTACCACGCCGCGATGCGCCGCAAGTACGAGGACGCCGCGGCCTGGCCCTGGTTCCCCGTCGCGTCCGACCCGCCCGAGCCCTGAGGACCCGAGATGCGACCATTCCGCCCGATCTTCACCGTCCGGACGCTGATGCTGGCCGTGGCCGTCGCGGCCTCCTCCTCGGCATGGTCGGGGCGATGGTCCGACTTCAAGCACCGGGCGGCCCTCCATGCCGGGCAAGCATTTCAGGAGCGATGGGTCGCCCGGTCCGCGGGGATGACCCGGGAGGCCGTCGACCTCCAGGGCCGCAAGGCCGAATGGCACGACGAGATGCGGCGGCGATACGAGGTCGCCGCGTGGATCCCTTGGCCCTACCCGCCGGCCGAACCGCCCCGGCCCGATTGAGGCCCGCGACCGTCGGAGCGGCACCGGGGTTGCGAGCGGGCCCGGGGCGACTATGATGGAGTGGCGGCGGGCGATCGCCCGGGCCGGGGTGCGAGTCAAGGGGATCGGACCGATGCTGGACCTGTTCGGGCCGGGTCGCCGCTATTGCGACGGGGTCTCGCGGCGGTCGTTCCTCCGGATCGGCGGCCTGGCGATGGGCGGCCTGGCGCTGCCGGCCCTGCTCCAGGCCGAGGAGCGATCGGGCGTCGTCGGCTCGCACAAGTCGGTCATCATGGTCTACCTGTCGGGCGGCCTGGCGCACCAGGATACGTTCGACCTCAAGCCCGGCGCCCCGGCGGAGGTCCGCGGCGAGTTCAAGCCGATCTCCACGGCCGTCCCCGGCATCGAGATCGGCGAGCTGCTTCCCGAGATCGCCCGGATCGCCGACAGGCTGGCGATCCTCCGGTCGATCGTCGGCCTCCGCGACGAGCACACGAGCTGGCAGAACCTGACCGGCTATCCGATGGCGCAGGCCAAACGCGAGGACCGGCCGCACTTCGGCTCGGTAATCTCCCGGGTCCAGGGGGCGGTCGACCCGGTCGTCCCGCCGTTCGTCGACCTGTTCCCGATCATGCAGCACAAGCCCTACAACAGCGCGGGGGCGGGGTTCCTCGGCCAGTCGTACAAGGCGTCCAAACTCGGGGGCGGCGACGACCTGGAGTTGACCCGGCAGACCGCCGTGGCGACCGACCGGTTTTCGGGCCGGAGACGCCTGCTCGACGAGTTCGACCGGGTCCGGCGATCGGTCGACGGGGCGCCGGTCGAGGGGATGGACGCGCAGTATCGCCGGGCGTTCGACGTCCTGACCTCCGACAAGGTCGCCCGCGCCCTCGACGTCGAGAAGGAAGACCCCAGGATCCGCGACCGGTACGGCAAGGGGTCGGCCAAGCACCTCGGCGACGGCGCCCCGATGTGGAACGATCAGCTCCTGATCGCCCGCCGGCTGGTCGAGGCCGGCGCCCGGTGCGTGTCGGTCGCCTACGGCTTCTGGGACACCCACGGCGACAACTTCAACCACCTCAAGCGCCACCTCCCCCTGTTCGACCGGGGGATCTCCGCGCTGGTGGAAGACCTCCACATGCGGGGGCTGGCCGATGACGTGACGGTGGTCGTCTGGGGCGAGTTCGGCCGGACGCCGAAGATCAACAAGGTCGCCGGCCGCGACCACTGGGCCCCCGTCAACGGCGCCCTCCTGGCCGGCGGCGGGATGAAGGTCGGCCAGGTGATCGGCTCGACCGACAAGCTCGGGGCCTACGCCGCGAGCAGCCCGATCCACTACCAGGACGTCCTCGCCACCGTCTACCACAACCTCGGGATCGACCCCCACGCCTTCGTCACCGACCCCTCCGGCCGGCCCGTCTCGATCCTCCCGGGCACGGCGGAGCCCATCGCGAGGCTCGTCTGATGGCCTGGATCTGGCTCCTTGCCGAGTTCGCCCTCACCCTCGTCTCGAGCGTCGCCCAGGAGCCGGACCGCGAGGTCGCGGCGATCCGGGCGGTGCTCGATCGCCAGGTGGCCGACTGGAACAAGGGGGACCTCGACGCGTTCCTGGAAGGCTACTGGCGCTCGCCCGAGGTTGTGTTCCAATCGGGGGGCGACCGCCACATCGGCTTCGACGCGATGCGCGAGCGATACCGCAAACGCTACAAGGCCGAAGGCCGGGCGATGGGCCGATTGACGTTCTCGGACGTCGAGATCCGCCCGCTGGCCCCCGACTCCGCGTTCGTCCGGGGCCGGTGGAAGCTCGACCTCCCCGACGGCAAGCGTCCCGGCGGTTTGTTCACCCTGGTCTTCCGCAAGCTCCCCGAGGGCTGGAAGATCGTCCATGACCACACGTCCGTCGGCGAAGAACCGGCCCGACCCCCGACGCCGGGCTGATCGGACATCCCCGAGAGGTTGCACCATGAGCCGAATTCCCGCCCGCCGGATCGTCGGATTGGCCTGCGTGGCCTGGTCGCTCGCGGTCCCGATCGCCCGGGGCGACGACCCGCCGCCGCATCGGGTCGAGGCGCTGGAGATGATCGCGGGGATCTTCGACGGGTCGGGGATGACTGGCAAGGGGTGGTTCCACCCCGGCGAGATGAAATACGGCTGGGCCTGGCTCGCCGGGCGGTTCGACGAGGATGGCGATGGTGCGGTGATCGCGGACGAGTTCCCCGGGTCGGCGAAGGACTTCGCCCGGCTCGATCGCGACCGCGACGGCAAGATCGAGGCCGAGGACTTCGACTGGTCGGACAGCTCGCCCTATCTCCGGCAGGGCCAGTACTTCAACTACCACTTCCGCCGGATCGACCTCGACAAGAACGGCCTGGTCTCGCGCGCGGAGTGGGACGCCTTCTTCGCCCGGATCGGCGAGGGCAAGGAGGACCTGACCCCCGACGACTTCCGCCAGGCCCTGACGATGCCGCCCCCGCCCCCGCCTTCGTCCCGGCCGGACAGCCCGCCGAACGCCTCGTTGCCCGGCGCCCCGTCGAAGAAGACGCTGCTGGTGGGGATGCTCCGGAGCGAGGTCGGGTCGGTGTTCGAGGGCCCGCGCGTCGGCCGGATGGCGCCCGACTTCACGCTCCCGACCCGGGACGGGTCGAGGCGGGTCTCCCTGGGCGAGTTCCGGGGCAAGTCGCCGGTGGTCCTGGTCTTCGGCAACGTCACCTGCGGGCCGTTCCGGTCGCGATTCGGCCTGGTCGAGGACCTGAACCGCCGCCTCGGCGACCGGGCGACATTCCTCAACGTCTACGTCCGCGAGGCCCACCCGATCGACGGCTGGCGGATGCCCGACAACGACGAGGTCGGGATCGAGGCCCGCCAGCCGGCCACGTTCGCCGCCCGCACCGCGCTGGCCGAGGTCTGCGGCAAGCGGCTCAAGACCCGGATGACGATGCTGGTCGACGGGATGGACGACCGGGTCGGGCACCTCTACAGCGGGATGCCCAGCCGCCTCTACGTGATCGACAAGGACGGCCGGGTGGCCTACCAGAGCGGACGGGGCCCGTTCGGGTTCAAGGCCGGGGAGCTGGAGCAGGCGCTCCTGCTCACCCTCCTGGCCGAGGCCGACCCGGAGCCCCGATGATCCCCCCGGGTCGCCCGGCCCCGGTTCAGAGCAGGCCGAGGATCGGGTCGCCGTCGGCCAGCGGGTAAGGGCGTTCCTGCTGGTCGTGGATCGGGGAGTGGGGGTCGACGCCCAGGCAGTGATAGAGGGTGGCGATCAGGTCCTCGGGCGAGACGGGGTCGGCGGCGGGATAGGCGGCGATCCGGTCGGAGGCCCCGTGGACCCGGCCGCCCTGGATCCCGCCGCCGGCCATCACGACGCTGAAGCAGTGGGGCCAGTGGTCGCGGCCCCCGGCGTCGTTGAAGCGCGGGGTCCGGCCGAACTCGCCCATCATCACGACCAGGGTCTCGTCGAGCATCCCCCGGGCGTCGAGGTCCTCGACCAGCGACGAGAAGGCGGCGTCGGTCGGCGGGAGCAGGTCATTCCTGGCCAGGTCGAGGTGCTTGCCGTGGGTGTCGTATCCCTGGCCGCCCTTGGCGTTATCGTGGCGGACCCAGTTGACGTGGACCAGGCGGACGCCGGCCTCGACCATCCGCCGGGCCAGCAGGGTCGACTGGCCGAAGGCGTGCCGGCCGTATCGGTCGCGGGTGGCGACGGTCTCGGCACCGACGTCGAAGGCGTGCTGCGCGGCGGCCGAGGAGAGGAGGTCGAAGGCCCGGGCCTGGAACTCGTCCATCCCGGCGTCGGCGGGGTCGTCGGCGTGCACGACCGGCGGCCCGGCCGGGTGCTCGAACCGGTCCAGGAGCGCCCGGCGGCACTGGAGGCGGGCGGGCGACAGCTCGGCGGGCGGGACCAGGACGCCGGGCGAGAAGTCGGGCAGGTTCGGGTCGCTGTTGATCCGATAGGGGTCGTAGGAGGCCCCGAGGAACCCGGCGTGCTGGCCGGCCCGCTCGGGGCCGTTGGGCGCCATCGCCTCGGGGACCATGACGAACGGCGGCATCGACGGGACCGCCGGGCCGAGGACCCTGGCCAGGGCCGATCCGACGTGCGGGCGGTCGACCCGGCTCATGAACGACGCGTCGGGGGCCGGCCGGGCGATCGGGGCGCCGGTCATCATCCAGCAGGCCGCCGCCGGGTGCGCCGACTGGGCGTGGGCGACGGAGCGGATCACGGCGTACTTGCGGGCCAGCCGGGCCATCCGGGGGAGGTGCTCGGAGACCTGGAGGCCGGGCACGGTCGTGTCGATCGGCCGGAACGTCCCCCGGATCGCCTCGGGCGCGTCGGGCTTCATGTCCCACATGTCGAGCTGCGACGGGCCGCCCGAGAGGAACAGGACAATCACCGACTTCGCCTTCGGGGCCACCTTGGGGACCTCGGCCAGGCCCCGGAGCCGGAGCAGGTCCGGCAGGGTCAGCCCGCCCAGGCCGATCGCCCCGACCCTGATGCACTCGCGCCGGGTCATCCTTGCCCCGGTCCGGACCCTGGCGCGGCTGGACATGGCGATCGGCTCCGCGTTACGCGATGATCCCCTTGATCACTTCGCCGCTGACGTCGGTCAGGCGGAAATCCCGGCCGCTGTATCGATAGGTCAACCGTTCGTGGTCGATCCCCATCAGGTGGAGGATGGTGGCGTGGAGGTCGTGGACGTGGACGCGGTCCTCGACCGCGTTCCAGCCGAACTCGTCGGTGGCGCCGTGGACGTGGCCGCCCTTGACGCCCCCGCCGGCCAGCCACATCGTGAACCCGGTGTTGTGGTGGTCGCGGCCCTTGGCCCCCTGCGAGGTCGGGGTCCGGCCGAACTCGCCGCCCCAGATGACCAGGGTATCGTCGAACAGCCCGCGCGCCTTGAGGTCGGCCAGGAGGGCGGCGATGGGTTGGTCGCTCTTCGCGGCGTGGTTCCGATGGTTGAGGATGTCGCCGTGGTCGTCCCAGGGCTGGCCGTCGCCGTAATAGACCTGGGTGATCCGGACGCCGTGCTCGACCATCCGGCGGGCGATCAGGCAGGCGTCGGCGAACGGCCCCTCGCCGTAGAGGGCCCGGGTGGCGGGGGATTCCTTGCCGAGGTCGAAGGCGTCCCGGGCCTCGAACTGCATCCGGTAGGCCATCTCCAGCGACTGGATCCGCGATTCGAGCTGGGGGTCGGCCGACCGCGATTCGAGGTGCTGCCCGTTCATCCGCTGGAGGAGGTCGAGCTGGCCGCGCTGGGCGTCCTTGCCGAGCCGTCGGTTGGCCAGGTGGGCGATGATCGACCTGGGGTCGCCCGCCTTGTTGTTGATGTGCGTCCCCTGGTAGATCCCCGGCAGGAACGAGTTGCTCCAGAGCTGCGGGCCGACCACCGGCTTGCCCGGGCAGAGGACGACGAACCCGGGGAGGTCCTGGTTCTCGGTCCCCAGGCCGTAGGTCAGCCACGAGCCCAGGCTTGGCCGGGTGGGCTGGATCTGGCCCGAGTTCATCATCAAGAGCGCGGGCTCGTGGTTGGGCACGTCGGTATACATCGACCGGATCACGCAGAGGTCGTCGACCCGCCCGGCGAGCTTCGGGTAAAGCTCGCTGACGTCGATCCCGGCCCGGCCGTGCCTGGCGAACTTGAACGGCGAGGGCATCAGCTTGCCGCCGCCGTTCCGCCCCTTCCGGACCGACTCGGGCGGCAATTCGCCGTTGCGGGTCGCGAGCATCGGCTTGGGGTCGAACGTGTCGACGTGCGACGGCCCCCCGTTCATGAACAGGAAGATGACCCGCTTCGCCTTCGGGGCGAAGTGCGGCGCCCGGGGCGCCATCGGGTTGACCGCCGCCTTCGCCTCCGACGCCAGGACGCCCGCCAGCCCCAGCGCGCCGAAGCCGCCGCCCATCCGTCGGAGCCAGTCGCGGCGGCTCAGGCCGGATCCGATGTTCGGGTTGCTCATGGCCGGTCTCTCCGGGATCCACTGGAAAATCGCCCGCCGATCAATCCACGAACAGGAACTCGTTGACCCCGAGGAGGACCTGGGCGTACTGCTCCCACTTCGGGGGGGCGTCCTTCTCGGCGGGGGCGGCGAGGAACTCGACGGCCATCTTGACCTCGGGGTCGGTCGCGGGGCGGGCGTAGAGGATCGGGAAGGCCCGGCGGACCTTGGCCTCGTCGTCGCCGGGGCCGGCGGACAGCCGGTCGCCGAGCGCTTTGGCCTGGCGGCCCATGAACTCGCTGTTCAGGACGAACAGTTGCTGGAGCGGGACGGCGGTCACGGTCCGCTTGTCGGCGGTGATGTTGGGGTCGGGGAAGTCGAACAGCCGGAGGAGGCCGTCGAGGCTGTGGCGGCTGACCTTGGCATAGAACGTCCGGCGGCGGTTGTCGGGCGAGGCGAGGTCGACCGACGGCCCGCCGACCGTCCGGTCGAGGTTGCCCGAGACGGCCAGCATCGCGTCGCGCCAGGCTTCGACCTCCAGCCGCCGGCGACTCGCCCGCCAGAGGTAGAGGTTGGCGGGGTCGACCTCGGCGTTGGACGGGTCGTCGGCGGCCGACAACTGGTACGTCGCCGAATTCATGATCTCGCGGTGGAGCGTCTTGAGCGACCACCCCGAGGCGATGAACCGGCGGGCCAGGTGGTCGAGGAGTTTGGGGTGGGTCGGCCGCTCGCCCATCTTGCCGAAGTTGCTCGGCGTGGCGACCAGGCCCCGGCCGAAGTGGTGCTCCCAGACCCGGTTGACCATCACCCGGGCCGTCAATGGGTTGTCGGGGCGGACGATCGCCCGGGCCAGCTCCAGTCGCCCGCTCCCCTTGCCGGCGAACGGCGGCGACCCCTCGGGCGAGAGGACGGACAGGAACCTCCGGGGGGCCTCCGGGCCGGGCGTGGCGGGGTTCCCCCGGAGAAGGACCCTGGCGTTGGCCGGGCCCGGGCCCTCGGCCAGCGAGTGGATCGCGGGGTACATCGGCGGGGCGTCGGCCTTGAGCTTCTCCAGCTCGGCCCGCTTCGCCTTGAGCACAACCTTCGACTCGGCGGCCAGGAGCCGCTCGACCTGATCCTTGGGCAGGGCGAACAGGCCGTCGGCCGAGGCGACCTCGCGGAGGACGTCGGCCTCGGGGCCGTCGAGCGCCGGCCGGGCCGGCGGCGATCCCTCGGAGGCGAGGGCCGCCGAAGCCGCCCGCTGGGCCTCGATCGCGTCGCGGAGGGCCTGCGTGGTCCGGACGTAGTCGCCGAACGCATCGGCGACCTTCGCGACCTCGGCCCTGGCGGCGGGGTCATTCGCCAGGTCGGCCCTGGGGTCCTGGCCCCCGACCAGCTTCCGCCATCGGGCGAGGTGCGGCCGGCGGTCGTCCGGCTTGATTTCGAGGTACTTGAACCATCGGTCGAGCAGGAACGCTTCCAGTCCATCCGCCCTGGCGACCTCCGCCGATGCCAGCCCTGGGTTGGCCTTCCGGCGGTTGGCCAGGGTCCAGGCCCCGACGACGTACCGCGCGACCTGCTCCGAGGCCGCCGACGCGGTCCATCGGGTCGACTCGTCCTTGAGGAACCGGGCGACCTCGGCCGTCTTCGCCTTGATCGCGGACTGGGCCTTGTCGTAGGCGAGCACGACCTCGGGCGGGGCTTCCGGATATTCCTTGTAGGCGGTGCTGGAGAAGACCCCGGCCAGGGCATAATAGTCGGCCGTGGGGATCGGGTCGAACTTGTGGTCGTGGCACCGGGCGCAGGCGACGGTCAGGCCGAGGAAGCCCCGGGTCAGGGTGTCGACCCGGTCGTCCAGCTCGTCGAGGACCGCCCCGCCATAGTAGACCGGGCCGAGGGCGAAGAACCCCGGCGCCGCCAGCCGACCCTCGCGGCCCGGCCCTTCCACCAGGTCGCCGGCGATCTGGTCGACGACGAATCTGTCATAGGGCATGTCGTCGTTGAACGCCCTGACGACCCAGTCGCGATATTTGTACCCGTTCGGGTACTTCCGGGCCTCGAATGTGTGCGCCTGGTCCTCGGCGTACCGGGCGACGTCGAGCCAGTGCCGCCCCCATCGCTCGCCGTAGTGGGGGCTGGCCAGGAGGCGGTCGACGACCCGGGCGAACGCGTCGGGCGAGCCGTCGGCCAGGAAGGCGTCGACCTCCTCGGGGGTCGGCGGGAGTCCGATCAGGTCGAACGAGGCGCGGCGGATCAGGGCCCGACGGTCCGCCGGGGCGACCGGCCGGAGGCCCCGGGCCTCCATCTCCGCCAGGACGAACCGGTCCAGGTCCGACCTCGGCCACGAGGCGTCGCCGACCGCCGGCGCCGGCGGGTCCTCGACCGGCCGGAACGACCAGAATGCGCGGTCCTCGGCCGAGACCTTGCCCGGAACCTCGGCCGAAGCCGGGCGGACCTCCGCGATCGCCTCGGGCCAGGGCGCCCCCGCGCGGACCCACGCGACCAGGTCGGCGACCTCGCCCTCCTTGAGCTTCCCCTTGGGGGGCATGACCAGGTCGCCCGACTGGCGGACCGCCTCGATCAGCCGGCTCGAATCGGGCCGTCCCGCCTCGATCGCCGGCCCCGAATCGCCCCCCTTCATCATCGACGACCGCGAGTCGAGCCGGAGCCCCGCCTTCTGCTTGATCGCCCCGTGGCAGTTGACGCAGTGGGCCTCCAGGACCGGACGGACCTTCCCCTCGAAGAACTCCAGCCGAGCCGGGTCGGGCCGACCGGGAGGGGCATCGCCGGCCCGCGCCCGATCCGGGGCGATCAGGGCAACGAGGGCGATCAGGCTGAGCATCCGGCGCATGGGGTCCGATCCCTCCGGAGCGGTCGGGGCGGGGAGTCGCGGGTTGATCGAGGCGGCGGGCGGGCGTCTGACGGTCCGGTCGACGGATGGCGTCAAGATCATCGTAACCGTCGAGCCCGGCCGGGGCAATCGCCCATCGCCCGGGGATCCACCAATTGTTCAAACACCCCGACCGGAAATAATTTGAGAGGGCCGAGCATCTGCCTACTTCTACTGTGAGAGATTGACGGAAGTCGATGTGGGGGAAGGGCTACGCTTTTGAGGGTTGCGGCCCGCTTGCGGCCGATTCGGGAGTGGAAAGCGTTGCCGGGAGCCAAAAGGCCCCAAACCCCCATGTTTTCAGCCATTCGGCCCACATCATCCACCGCTTATCTGGGACAGTAGAACTACGAGTAACTCGGCCGCCAAATCCTCCCGCCGACTCCCCGGGGCTGAGTCGGCCCGCCGGAGATCGGCAGTCGGAAGGTTGCCCACGCCTCTACTCGACTCCGTCGCTCGCGTCGAGCCCGAGAGCCTGGCGGAGGATCGAGCGCTCGACGGTCACCAGGTCGAGCAACATCTTCTCGTCGCCTCGAATCCGATACTCGATCCCGACACGGAAGATCCTCAGCGGGATCTCCAGTTCCTCAAGGCGATCTCCCAGCTCCAGCCAGGAATCCCGCCAGGCCCCCAGCATCTCCGGTCCGACCCGCCCGGGATCGATCCGCCGGAGGCTGCGGACGAGCCCATCGCCGAGGTACGCCAGCACTCCCGCCTCGCGATAGATCGCAATCAACGAGGTCAGATGTCGCCGTAGTTCCTCGCCTCCTTCGCTCAGCCTCAAGATCAGTTCGATGATGGCGTTGATGTCATGCTGCATGTCCTGCGGGCGCCGCTCGAAGACCTCCCGTAACGCGGTGAAACCGTCCTCCCAGCGCCGCAAGGCGAACCTCAGTTCACTGCGATCAAAGGTCCATTCCGATGATGTTGAGTCGAGTTCCAGGGCCCGTTCGTAGCACTTTCGTGCAGCTTCGGATCGACCTAGTTTGCTCAGCGCATGGCCCTTGTTGGTCAATACACCAATGTGTCGTGGGTCGATCCTCAAGGCCTTATCGAAACACCCGATTGCCTCTTTGGGATGACCGAGCCCATCGAACAGAGAGCCCTTTTGGCACCACGCACCTGCGTGCCGCGGGTCGATTTCCAGGACCTTGTCCAGGCACCCGATGGCCTCACCGGGCCGGCCGAGTTCGTTGAGCGCAAAGGCCTTGTTGATCCAAGCGGTCTCGTATTGCGGGTCGATCTCCAGAGCCTTCTCCTGGCATCCGATGGCCTCCTCGTGCCGTCCAAGTTTGTCGAGCGCATATCCCTTATTGTTCCACGCGGCCGTGTGACGCGGTTCGATCTCCAGGGCTTTGTCAAGGCATAGAATGGCGGCCTCAATGTTCTTCAATTCGTCATGATACCACGCGAGTTCGAACCAGTCATCTGACGAGCCACGAGCATGGGCACACTCTTCGAGGATCTGAAGCAGGTCTCCAAGTCTATTCTCTTGCTTGGCCTTCTCGACCTCGGTCTCAAGGATCTTCAGGCGGGGGTCGGGGCTGGTTCGGGACTGGGAGATGGCCGCCTTGAGATAGGCGCGCAGGGAAGGTGTGCCGGCCTTCGCGAGAAGCTGCGGGAGGACGTCAGGACGATACCAGATGCGGAGGAAGGTGACGAGCAGGCGCAGGGGCTTGCGGCGCTTCCCCTTGACCTCGCTGGCCAGGCGCATCAGCGGCTCGGCCAACTCGTAGAGCGCCTCCCGGCCTCGGGGGTTTCGGAGGACGTAGCCGAATTCCAGGAGCTTCTTGAGCTGGCCGCTGATGGTGTTCTCGGCCGCGAGGAGGTGCCGGGCGATCTCCTTCGGCGTGCAGGAGCCTTCTTGCGCGCAAAGGTACTCGACGATCTGCCGCTGTTGCGCGGAGAGCCAGCGCATCCGCTCCTGGTAATAGGGCGTCAGCTCGTCGGCCATCTTCTCGAACGGCCCGGACAGCTCATCGAGCGACTCGCGCGTGATGAACCCGGACAGGACGATGTAAATGCGGTGATTGCCGCCCGCAAGGTGGTGGAGGGCGCGGACGCGGGAGCGACCCTCGGGGGTCGCCAGGAACGCGATCAGGTCGCCCTGCCCGCGGTGCCGCGCGATCCGGCAAAGGAGGTCGACGGCATCGGGGGTGGGGAGCGGCTTGAGATGAGTGGTCGCGAAGAAGCCGAAGAAGGGTTGATCGCGGCTCTTGACGCTATTAAAGAGTCGTTGCGAGGTTGCCACGACGCTCGTGAACGGGTGGGTCTGCAAGAAGGAACGCCACTGCTTCTGGCCTTGATCTTTCAAACCATCGAAGATGAGGTCGAGGTTCTCGATGAAGAGCAGGAGGGTCTTGCCCCGGAACTTGTCGATCAAGGCCTTTTCGAGGGCCTTGAGGATCTTGGCCGGCGGGCGATCGAGGAGGGCTTCGAGCCACTCCTTGGGGAACTCTTCCGGATACTCCTCGGCCAAGAGTTCATAGATTCGCTTCAACAGTTGCACGAACGAGGTGATCGTCTCGTCTTCGAGGAACCAGGCGATCCGGACTTTCTCCGCGATCGCGGGATCCTTCGTGACCCGGTGGTGCAGCAGGGCGATCAGGTGCGTCTTGCCGATCCCTCGTGGTCCGATCAACAAAGTCTGATGTTTGTCGCCCGTGAGCGCGCCCTCGCGGACGCGCTCGACGATGTCGGCCAGAAGTGTCTCGCGCTGGACGAAAATCTCTTCGAGCAACTTCGGCTCGGTACGGCTGGGGGTGAACCGCCAGATGAAGTCGTTTCCGTCCACGAGTCAAAGCCCCCTGTCCAGGGCCCACCAGCGGCGGATGAGCGGGAACCGGAAGCGGACGCGCCCGTCCGGCTCGCGAAGCAGGTAGTGGTCGCGCTCCATAAGTCGGAGGACGCGGACGAGCCCATCCCGGTCGTCGAAACCCGAGGAGCACGCGTTGATCGCGCCTTGCAACTGGGGAATGGTGAGCGGATCCGACTTGGTGGCCAGGGCGTCGAGGATCAGGCCGACGAGCTGGGCGTCCTTGCCCTTGCTGTAGTAGACGGGGATCCGGCTGCGATAATGACCGAGGTCCCAGGGATCGTTGGCGTCGACGAGCTGGCGCCCGACCAGGTCGCGGATGGCTGAGGGCTGAGCGGGGAGTCCCTCCTGCCGGAGCCCGGCGACGATGTGGTGGATATAGAAGGGGAAGCAATCGGCTTCCCGGGCGATGACTTCGGTGGACTCGCGCAGGTCGGAGGCATAAAGGTTCTCGCCCTGGACGAGATCGCCCGCCAGCCTGACGGCGTCCGCCAAGGAGAGTGGTGGGACCTCGACCGGGTGCATGTCGTTGACGGGCTCGCTGGACATCTTGCCGTCACGGATGTTGTCCAGGACGTGATGCAGGCCGATCGAGCCGGAGTACACCATCCGGAGGCCCGGATGCTCCTGACGCAGGCTGCGGAGGGTGTCCAGCACCTCGATGGCCGCCTGCTCGCCGTCCGCCCGGCGAATGTTGTCGATCATGTACGGGACCTCATCCCACAGGAAGACGGGTCGCACGTCTTGCTTGGCCGAGACGAGGTCATGAACCGCGGCGGTCAACAACGCCTTCCAGGGCCGAGGGCCGCTCGTCTTCTTGAACTGCCCGAATTCATGATCCTCATAAATCTTCCGGGCCGCGTTGGCGGCTTTCTTCCAAGTGCCGAGGTAACCTTGCACCTGCTCGTACACGGCAACCGCGAATTCTTCCGCGGAGTGGAATTTTTCGAGGTCGAGCAAGACGGGGAACCACCCGGGAGCGGGCTCTTGCGCCATCTTCCTCAGCACGCTCGTCTTCCCGATCCGCCGCTCGGCGTTCATCAAGATGCATTGCTGGTCGAGTTGCTCCCAGAGCACCCCGATGAGACGATCACGGCCGTAAACATTGCGTGGGTCGATGACGCCACCCGGATTGGCCTTCATGAGATACTCCCATCTCAGGATCCTTCAAACTCGTCGGAGGGATTATACCTCGCATTGGACGTACGTCAACGACAACGTGCGTTGATCGTGACGTATTTTCTATGCCATCGAACAACTCCAATTAATGATGTTTCAGGGAGCCTTGCTTGCAGGGGTGGTTCAGTTGCCGGGCGGCTCGATGGCTTCTCCCTGGAGGAGGTAGTTCCAGAGGGCTCCGATCTGCCGGTCGGCGTTGCCTTCGAGGATGGTGGGGAGGACGGAGGCTTCGCCGTTGAAGTAAGCGGGCATCCTGGTCTCGGGTTCGACCCGGATCGGGGCGCGGACCCATCGGTCGTAGTAGTCCTTGCGGAGGCGGGCCTTGACGTGCATGAAGTTGACCCCGGGGGCCTCGAAGACCCCGACGGCGGGGTGCTTGCCGATGTTGTGGCAGCTCACGCAGTTCAGGCCGGTGCTCTTGACGAGCTGGCGGGCGACCGGGATCAGGGCGAGGTCGGGGGCGGGGTCGGCGGGGCTCGTCGGGGGGAATCCGTGCTCCAGGGCCAGGCCGACGGCCAGTGCCTCGGCCCGGACGGGGAAGGCGGGCATCCGGGCCTTGAGGAAGGGACGGGGTTTGTCGGGGACCTTGCCGGCGATGAAGGCGGCGGCCCACTCGGGGCGGAGCTTCTCGCCGATCCAGGTCAGCGACGGCCGCTCCTGGGCGGCGGGGAAGGGGAGGCCGTCGGGGTCCTTCTCCTCGGCCGAGGGCCCGACGAGGAGCTTGTCGACCTCGACCTTGAGGTCGGCCCAGGCGTCGTCGGAGCCGTCGCGCCTGTGGCAGGCGGCGCAGTTCAGGGCCTTGACCCGGCGATCGGCGAACTCGACGGCCGACTCGCGGGCGAGCGAGCCGAGGCCCGCCTTCGCGATCGCTTGCAGGGCCTCGACCCGGCCCGGGGACAGGGCGAAGTCGGGCGCCCGGCGGTCGAGGGCCCCGGTCGGGGCGAGGCAGCCGGGCGACCGGGGGTCGGCGGGGATCGCGGCGAAGGGTTTGGGTCGGGCCGCGCCGGGCGTGTCGGGCAGGGCGTGGCAGTTCAGGCAGCCGGTCGAGGCGAGGAGGGCCCGGCCGCGCGCGGGGTCTCCGGCGGGCCGGCCGGGGGCGGACAGGTTGACGGCCGGGGGCGAGGCGAGGTAGGCCGCCAGGTGGCCGGCCTCCTCGGGGGAGAGGCGGAAGTTGGGCATCCGGATCCAGGCGAAATGGCGGTCGGGCTGGCGGAGGAAGGCGACCAGCGCCCCGGGCCGCCACTTCGCCCCGACGTACCGGAGCGGGATCCTCCGGAGGTCGGCCGACCGGTCGTCGCGGTCGGGCAACGTGTGGCAGCCGACGCACCCGAGGTTGGCGAACAGCCGGCCGCCGGCCTCGACCGACCCGGCCGGCCCGGGGGCCTCATCGCCGCCGGCCGGGGCCCCGAGGGTCGCCAGGTAGGCGGCGATGTCGCGCGATCGGCCGTCGGGCTCCTGCCCCGCCGGGGCGTGGAACAGCCTCGGCATCGAGGCGGAGGGGCGGAGGGCCCTGGGGTCTTCGATCCATCGGGCCATCCAGTCGACCCGGAGCCGGGCCCCGACGTCGGCGAGGTCGGGGGCGTCCATCGCCAGCTCGGGCATCGACCCCTCGCCGACGACCGGGGCGTCGGGGGCGTGGCACTTCAGGCATCGGAGGCCGGCCAGCAGCTCGCGGCCCTCGCGGAGCCGGAGCCCGGCGACGAGCGGGGCGAAGTCGGCGTCGTGCCTGAGGGCGACCGGCGGGACCGGCTCGCGGGCGAAGTCCTCGGTCGACCACGAGAGCCGGACCTCGGCATCGCCCGAGGGGGGGCTGTCGTAGGTGACGACCAGCCGGTTCGCCCCCTTCCGGAGCCGGGTCGGCCGGCCCTCGACCCGGGAAAGGTCGTCGCCCGAGCCGGCGAGCGCGACCTTGCCGGCGACCTCGACCCGGATCGAGCCCCGGCCGGCGGCCGAGAAGGTGCAGTCGCCCCGGGATGGGATCGCCAGGTCGCCTTCCCAGGTCGCCCGGAACGGGCCGGGCGCCAGGAACGGCGAGGGCGGAGCCCCCGACGGGACGTGGAGCGCGACCAGCCGGGCGGCCCGGGTGTCGGTCGCGTCGCCCCGGGACAGGGTCAGGGCCAGGCCCAGGGCCTTCCCGGGCGCGAGCCGGGGCCCCCGGGGACGCTCGTCGTCGTCGTCATCGGCCCGGGGGGCGGCCGGGGCGTGGGCGGCGATCGGCCCGGCGGCGACGACCGCCCCGACCGGGGCCGGGATGATGAGCCCGAGGGCGGCGACGATGGGACCTCGCATGGGGGCTCCTCATGGCTCAGACTGGGTGGGGCGACGGCCCGGACGGGTTCGATCGGGGCGACGGGGGCGGGGGACGGCGATGGACTATCGGATCTGCGAGGCGGATGCCGCGGCCGGGCTGGAAGGGCAGGTCAAGCAGCTCATCGAGCAGGGCTGGCGGCCCGCCGGGGGCCTGTCGGTGGTCCAGGGTCAGTCGGGGAAGTGGCGGTTCTACCAGGCCATGACCCGGGAGAAGGCCGGGCCCGGGGCGGGCGCGGAACCTCCGTCGAAGCCCTGGAGTCCCGGATCGGGCGACTTCGACTGACCCCTCCCCCCGGCCCTCCGGCGAGGGGGAAGGGACCGGCCCCCGTCGGTTCAGGGGACGAAGTTGATGGTGTTGATGACGTCCAGGTTGAGCCGCTTGCCGTCGGCGGCCTTGAGCTTGCCCCGGATCCTCATCTGCATGACGGGCTTGAGCCCCTTGATCGCCAGCGAGACGGTCTTGCCGTCGCCCGAGACGCTGGCCGACTCGACGTTGACCTCGTCGCGGCCCTTCTTGAACGTCCGGGTCAGCTCCGCGATCGCCTTGCCGTTCTTGCCCGGGTCGAGGCGGAGCCGGTTCAGCTCGCGGACCCGGGCGTCGAAGTTGGGCGACCGGGCCGAGTAGTCGGCCGAGCCGTAGTCGCCGCACCAGAGGTAATTCCACCGCTCGATCTCGTAGGTGTCGGGGTCGGTGGCGTCGTCGGCGTCGACCGGGTCGGTGAAGGTCAGGTCGATCCCGGCCCGGGTGACCTTCAGCCCGGAGACCATGTTGGCCGGCCTGCCCGTGTACCGGACCCGCTGGAAGCAGGCGTCCTGCGCGGCGCTCGATTGCCATCCCCGGAGCCCGGCGACGTAGAGCTGGCCGTCGACCGGGTTGAACCTCGGCCGCATGATCCCGCTGAGGAAGTTGACCGGGAACCGGACCACGCCGCCCTGGACGTGGTCGCCCTTGCGGTCGACCAGCGCCAGGAAGAGCGAGCAGGTCCCGTAGGACGTGTGGAGGAGCCGCCCCCCGAACGGGCCCCATCTCGACGAGGTGACCCAGGCCTGGCCGCCGCCCGAGTTGTCGACGTCCTTGGGGAGCCAGCAGATCGGCTCGTCGTAGGCCGTCGGCCGGTCGGCGCGATGGGCGGTGTCGACGACACCGTGGAAGCCGCCCGGCCGGATCCAGTTGAGGCGGCACTTGGGCATCCAGGTCCCCTCGTTGTCGCCGCCGGTGACCTGGCCGTCGGGGCCGACGCCGATCCCGTTGGGGGCCCGGAAGCCGGTGGCGTAGTTGACCAGCGTCTTGCCGTCCCGGGTGACCTTCATCACGGTCCCGCTGTTGGCCGCGATGGTGTCGAACCCCTGGCCGCCGCCCCGGACCGGGCCGGCCTTGGCGAAGTAGAAATTCCCCTCGGGGTCGGCCTGGAGGTCGAAGGCGAACTCGTGGAAGCTGGTGGTCACGGCCATGTCGTGGTTGAAGGCCTCGTACAGGTCGGCCTCGCCGTCGCCGTCGAGGTCGACCAGCCGGGTGATCCCGTCTCGGCCCAGGGTGTACACCCTGTCGTCGACGATCTTCAGGCCCAGCGGCTGATAGAGCCCGGCGGCGAACCGCCTCCAGGTGAGCTTCTCCAGCCTGTCGTCGATCCCCGAGACGATCCAGACGTCGCCGCTCCAGGTGCACAGCGCGGCGCGTCGGCCGTCGGCGAAGAAGTCCATCCCGCCGAACCGGATCCAGGAGCGATACGGGTTGTCGTCGGGCGCGGTGAGGGTGTCGACGACATAGGCACCGTCGCCGGTCCCGAGCTTCCCCCGGGTCTCGACCGTCCCGGCCCATCGCGACGGGCCGCCCCGGGTATGGGCGGACAGGTCATACGACGTCTTGGGCGGGATCAGGTGGCCGGCGAACCGGGCCAGGCCGGCCTGTCCGCCCGGGCCCCGGCCGATGATCACCCGGAACGCGGCCGGGGCCTTCGAGGCCGGGAGGGTCAGCAGGACCCGGTGCCTGTTGTCGGCGACCTTCCAGGTCGCCCCCTTCGGGGCGTCGAGGACGCCGGCGAAGGTGGCCTTGTCGCCCTCGAGCAGCATGGCGACGTGGCCCCAGGCCGGCCCCTCCTCCGCCTTCGGGTCCGGCTGGTCGGCCGGCCCGACGCCGCCTCCGGTCGCGCCCTCGACGTCGAAGACGACCATCGTGAGCGGGCGGGCCGTCGGGCCCACATTGATGGTCCGGGTGATGACCGGGTCGTCGCCGCCCTCGCCGATGATCCCGGGCATCTCCAGGACCGAGGCGTCGCCGACCGTGTACGAGACGACGACCCCATCGCCGCTCCGATACAGGCCCTTGTACCTGGCCCAGTCGGCGGGGAGGGGTCCGAAGGGCTCGGGGCGGGGGTCCTTGAAGTCGCCGTCACCCCGGGCCCATCCGGGGCCCGGCCTCGTCCCGAAGACCTGCTCGCCCTCGACCTCCGGCCAGGTGCCGTGCGACCCGTCGAAGGGCGTCCCGCGGAGCTTGAGGAAGCCGCCGGTCCACCCGGCCGAGACCCGGAGCAGGTCGGTGTCGAAGCAGACCGCCCCCCCGGTCCCGGCGCCCGGTCCGAGCCGGATGGCGATCCCCTTCATCGCGTCGTTGTCGCGCGGCGCAGGCGCCTTGATCGTCGCCGAGAGGGACCGGCCATAATCCATCCGCTCCCATCGGGGGGCGTCCTCCTTGCTCCCCGCCTTCCCGGCCTTCGCCGCGTCCTGGGCGGGCGACGGGGCCGCAGCCCAGGGGGTGGCCAGGGCCAGCGCCAGCGCGATCGGGACCGACCGCCGATGCGGTCCGGCGATTCCGGGGTTGCGACTCATCGAGGCGACCTCGTCCTTGATCGGGGTGGGAAATCCGGGCGGGCGGGAGCCCGGGGCGGGTCGTCGGGGCGAGCATCGCCTTCGCCTCGTCGGCCCCGGGGAACTGCGGAGGTCCCCGGCCCTGGCCGGCCCGTCGCCCGCGCGATCACGCCGGGCCTTCGCGGCGAGCGGTCCGGGGGGCCTCCCGGCCGACGTCCCGAACCGATCCCGGGGGAGGCTGTCCTGAGTATAAGGCAACCCCGCGAATCGGCCTAGTGGAGACGGCCGCGGGCCGGCCACTCCAGCTTCATCGCCGTCGCGTTCTCGCCCGACGGCCGGACCCTGGCCTCCGCCGGCCATGACCGGGTCGTCCGGCTCTGGGACGTCGCCTCCGGGCGGGAGGTCGCCTGCCTGGCCGGGCACGAGGGGACCATCGCCGCGCTCGCCTTCTCCCCCGACGGCGGGCACCTGGCCACCGGCGGCGACACGCTGGTCGGGATCTTCCAACTCGGCCGCGACCCGATGACCGCCCATCGGATGTGATCCGGCCTCGGGGAGCGATCCTCCCGCATCATCCGACGCATCCGGCGGCGGGCCCCCGGATTTCACCGTCGGGTGATGTCTCGGTCGGGCTTTCGCAAGGCGCAGGGCGGTCGGGCCCCGTCCCCCGGGCGATTCGCGGGGCGAGGGGCCGGCCCGGCGCACTTTCTCTCGGCGATCGGGGACGACCCCCGCTCACTCCTCCGCCATCGGCTCGTCGAAGTCGTCCAGCTCGGGCCCGCGCGGGAGGGCGAGGAAGCCGAGCCCGAGGGCGGCGACCCAGAAGGGGGCGAGGGCTTCCAGGCGGGGGTCGACGAGCCAGCCCCGGGCGAAGCCGAGCGGGACGGCCAGGCCGGCGACGGTCGCCGCGGCGACCCGGGCCCGGAAGAACCGCGACGCCCGCCGGCCGGGGTCGCGGAGCGCGGCGCGACCCGACCCGTTGCGGAGGGCCCCGTAAGCGACGACCACCAGCACCAGGAGCGCGGCCAGGATCGCGCGGCCGGCCCGCTCCGGGCCCCAGGGCGGCGCCCCGGTCGGCTCGTGTCGGCCGAGGATCCAGCCGCTGACGGCGATCCCGGCCCCGGTCGCGACCAGGACGTTGAGCACCGCCGATCGGGTCCGCGCCAGGCAGGCGACGGCCGACGGCTCGCGGGCCCGATCCGGCTCAGGCATCGGGCGCGGCCTCGGCGGCGGCGAGCTGGCGGAGGCCCAGGATCAGCTCGACCTGGCCGATCGGATAGCCGGTCGCGCGCGCCACCGCCTCGGCGGACGCGCCCGAGTCGGCCAGGGCCCAGACGGCGCCGAACCGCCGGTCCAGCTCGGAAGCCGCCTCCGAGGCCGCCGACGGCGGCGCGGCGAGGTTCGGGACCGCGATCAGGGTCGGCCCGCCCGGGACCGACGCCCCGCCCCGGTCGGCCCGTCGGCCGGGCCTCGGGCCGGTCGGATCCGGGGCCCGCGCGATCGCCGCCCCGGTCGTCGCCTCGATCCGGTCCAGCCGGGCCTCCAGCGCCCGGTGCCGCGCGGCCAGCTCGTCGAGCCGGCGGGCGATCTCGGGCCGGGCCCTCGACGACGGCCCGTCCCCCGGCGCGATCGGGGCCGGCGCACGGACCCGTCGCCAGAGCAGGAGGCAGGCGGCCGACAGGATGGCCAGGCCCGTGCCCAGGATCCCGAACAGGGTGGCAACCAGCGCCGAGGACATCCGGGGCTCCCTCCTGGGACGATCGGCCGGGCCGGTCACTTCGCGCCGGCGGGCGGCTCGTGCGGGTGGTCGTGGTGATGGTGGCCGTGAGTGTGGCCGTGGTCGAGCTGGGCCGGGGCCGGGGCCGGGGTCGGGGCCGGGGCCGGGGAGGCGACGGGTCGGGCCTGGGCGTAGGCGGCGTGGGCGGCATTGTAGACGTCGCGGAGGGGGACGCCCCTGGCGGCGGCGACCCGGGCGCAGTCCTCGTATTCGGGGCTGAAGGTCGGGGGACGGCCGTCGAGCCAGCCGAGCTTCCCCTTGACCGTGCCGAACGGCGTCTCGACCTCGGCGGCCTGGCGCTTCAGCTTGTGGCGGCCGACCTCGTAGCGGCGGATCCCCAGGGTGGTCGTCTCGCGGAAGAGGATCTCCTCCATCGCGGGGATCTGGCCCCGGTCGCAGAGGACGGTGATCATCACGCCCGGCCGGTTCTTCTTCATCTGGATCGGCGTGAGGAAGGCGTCCAGCGCCCCGGCGGCCATCAGGAGGGTGGATGCATGGCCGACCACCTCGCCGGGGAGGTCATCCAGGTTGGTCTCCAGGACCCAGACCCGATCCGAGGAGGCCGGCGTGTCGACGTGGCCGACGAACAGCCGGAGCAGGTTGGCCTGGCCGGGGATGTCCCGGGTCCCGGCGCCCAGGCCGATCGTCTCGATGGTCATCGCCGGGAGCGGGCCGAACGCCTCGGCCACGGTGGTCAGGATCGCGGCCCCGGTGGGCGTGGTCAGCTCCATCTCGACGGTCGACTCGGCCAGCGGGACGCCCTTGAGCAGCTCGGCCGTCCCCGGCGCCGGCAGCGACATCTTGCCGTGCGCCGCCTTCACCCACCCCCGCCCGGGCGGGACCGGGCTGGCCTCGAACCGCTCGACCCCGAGCAGGTCGAGACCGACGGCGGCGCCGACGATGTCGACGATCGAGTCGGCGGCTCCGACCTCGTGGAAGTGGATCTTGGCCAGGTCCATCCCGTGGACCGTCGCCTCGGCCTCGCCGAGCTTGCGGAAGATCCGCTTGGCCAGCTCATTCTGGCGGGGGGTCAGGGTCGACTTGTCGATCATCGCCTCGATGTGGTGGAGGTGGCGATGCGCGTGCTCGGGCTGGCAGACGACCTTCGCGTAGTTCGCCCGGAACTCGCCGCGCCGGACCGTCTCGAATGTCAGCTCGACCGGGAGCCCCAGGCTGGACACCGCCGATTGGATCGCCCGGGGGTCGGCCCCGGCGTCGGCCAGGGCGCCGAGGGTCATGTCGCCGGAGATCCCGCTGAAGCAGTCAAAATAGCCGATACGCACGCCCATTCATCCCTTCGAGCGGAGGACACCCCGGGCCGGCCCGGACTCATTCTAGCCGGACCACCCCGCGACACAAGGGCGGATCTAGGCGGCCGGGCCGTCCGACCCCGACTGGTCCTCGGGGAATGGGACCCGGACGTCGGAGCCGGGGGTCGCCGACGTGACCGCCGCCACGATCTCGGCGGATCGGGTCTTCGGGGCCGGCAACCGGTCGGTCGGGAGTTCGACGATGGCCAGCCGGCGCCCCGCGAGGTTCTGCCGATACCGGAGATTCTTGTCGGCGGTGACGAAGACGCCGTGGTCCCCTTCCAGTCGGTCGAGGAGGTCGCCGTTGGACGTCCCGGCGAGGCCGACCATGCCGGGGCCAAGTCGCCCGGGCACGACTCAATGCCGCAGGAGGTCGCCGAGGACACCCGACGCGAGCAGGAGGCCCGTGACAACGGCCCCGATCACGCCGATCACCTGATTACCGTCGGCCGGGCCCAGGATACCGGGGGGCAATTGTGAGCCGCCCCCGAAGCTCCCGGCAGGATTGCGGGCCATCACGGCTCGGGTTATGTTTCAGGGGGAGCAGGAACAGTTCACCGAATCACGAGCCGATTCCCGGCCCTTTTTCTCCCCCCCAGATGGGACCACTATGGGATTCACGGTCACACTGCCAATAGGGACGAGGGATGCCGAGTTCGAAGCGTACATTCGCCTGCTCCGCCAGCAGGTCAAGGGGCTCGACAACCTGCCGAGGGTGCCGGACCCGGAGAACCCGGGGCGACGTTGGGTCTACGTCTGGAGCACGAAGGAGGAGGCCCGCGCGTTCGCCGACGAACTCAAGGAGCAGACCGGGATCGCGGGATGGCACGTCGTGGAGACCGCCGCCCCCCCCTCAATCGGCCCGTTCGGCCCCGTCCTCATCCAACTCGCCCGCCGGTCGGACGGATTGGCGTTGACGTTGCATCCCCTGAGCAAGGCCATGATCCGGGAAGCTTTTCCCGATGCGAAATTGGCCACTTCCAACGCCTTCGTCAATGCGCAGACCTGGAACGACTTCCAGAAGACGCACGGGAGCTTGAGCGACCTCGTCGGGGAGATCACCCCCTCCTTGACCGGGCTCAGCCTGGAAGAGCTGACCGATCTCGGATACGCGGTGATCGACGTCGACACCGACCAGACCTTGATTTATGTCCCGCCGGCCGGCGTTGCCCAGGGTCAAACCTGACCCGGCCCCGATCGGAAGGGATTGACGGCCCCCTCCACGCCGGCCGCTCCCTCTTGGCCGAGGGTCGGTTGGAGGGGCGGCAGGGATTTCCAGGCGTTCCGGCAATCCGTGAGATCCTGGTCGCTGCATTCGACCACCTCGCGGAACTCCACCGTGATTTCCAGGTCATCATTCGTCTTGTTGATGGACCCGAATCGGCTCGTACCGTTGTAATAGGATTGCAGCCTGGCCCGGCTCACGACGAGGAAGTCCACCCATCGGCCATCGCGCAGGACCGCGAGGGCGTAGAAGAGCGGCGGGAAGTCATCCGGACGGCGGAACTGTTTCATCGGCAATGCGAACCTCGTCGAATAACCGGACCCGTCCTTGTAATCGTGGGGCTTCGTACATGCCTTCACCTGGAGGCGGACGACTTCCTCTCGGTCGTCCTTGAAGACGAACACATCGGTCCCCAGGTCCACCTCCGGGATGGCGGCATTGCAGCGGAGCCGCAGCAATTCAGCCATGACGGCCAGTTGAGCGGCGCGGCCGATGAAGCTGTCGTCGGTGCCCCGCCGTCTCCCGGGTTGATCCTGGTCCCTTTGACCGTGCGGCGGCTCGTCCAACAAGGGAGGAACCTCCATCGGTCGAGGCTGCGGCCCCTCTTGCCGTTCCGGCTCTTCATCCTCCGCCATCAATTTCAACTCCGCCGATACGGATATCCGAACATCTGCTCATCGTATTTTGGTACCAATGCCGCTAGATCTCGGCGGGAATGCCCGAAGGAGGCCCGAGACATCGGCCGGGCCCGGGATCCCTCGGCCCATCGCGGTCCGCGGGATGGTCCTGTTCAGGAGTCGAGATACTCTTCCCGCTCCAGCCCCCGGAGGTAGTGCAGGGCCAGGTCGATCGTGCCGACCGCGACGCCGGGGACCCGCCCGGCCTCGTCGAGGTCGCGGAGCAGGGCCAGGTCGTCTCGGGCGTCGGGGTCGGCGACCGGGGGGCGGGATCCGGGGCGATCCCGGGCGACGACCAGGTCCCTCTGGTGCTCGATCAAGGCCAGGGTCCGGGCGGTCACCGCGCCCCGGAGGGCTTCCACGCCCGCGGCGACGGGGTCGCGGGGGTCGATCGCCTTGCCGACGTCGTGGAGCAGGGCCGCCAGGAGGAATTCCTCGTCATAGGGCCGGACGTCGCGGGCCCGCTCGAAGACCTGGAGGCTGTGATACAGGGCGTCGCCCTCGGGGTGACGCTTCGGGTCCTGCTTGACGGTTTCGAGCGGGCCGAGCCGGAGCTTGTAGATGGCGAACCGGTCGACGTGATCGGCCATCCGGGCCAGGTCCTCGCCGGGCCCGGGCTCGGGCGAGTCGACGGCCGGGGCCCGGTCGTCGGAGCGGATCAGGGCGAGGACCTGCTCGCGGACCTCGGAGTCGGTCGGCAGGTCGCCGGGTCGGACGGGCCGGCCCAGGACGGCGGCGGCCTTCCGCTTGGCGGCGTAATATTCGGCCTCGGTGGCCTCGCGGAGCCGTCCCGAGGTGTCGCCCGCCTCGGGGCCGATCGCGCCCATCATCCGCCGGGCGGCCTCGATGGCGATCTGGCGGCGGGCCCGGTCATCCGCCGGGGGTGCCTGGCGGTGCTTCTTGTACTGGTCCGGTCGCATGGCCCCCATTGCCGCACACCACGTCGGTCAGCGTCAAGAGCCCCCCGAGCCCGGCGAACCCCGTCAGGACGTCCGCCTCGGCGGCCGGGTCGACGGCCCGGATGGCGTCCACAACCACCGCGACCTTGTGGCCCCGATCCCGGAGGCCCTCGACGGCGCACCGGACGCAATAATCGGTCGCGACCCCGTAGACCACGAACGTCGGGCCGCCCCGGCCGTAGAGGGCGACGAGGCGGCCGGCGTCGGGGTTCGAGAAGACGTCATATTGCAGCTTGTGGATGGTCAGGTGGGGCGGGATCTCGCCCGGGATCGGCCCGCCCGGGGCGAAGACCGGGCCGCCGGGCCAGGCGGTCTCGTCGACCCGATCCCGGCCCGGGGTGCCGACCAGGCAGTGGGGCGGGAAGACGGCGAACTCCGGGTCACCCGGCTCGTGGGCGCAGGCCGTGGCCAGGATCGGGATCCCCCGATCCCGGGCGAATCGCGTCAGCCGGGCCAGGTTCGCCCGGATCGCCCCCGACCCGGCCACGAACAGCGCCCCGTCGGGATCGAGGAAATCGCGCTGGGTGTCGACGTCGACGAAGACGAGCGGGCCGTCGAGCATGGGCGGGTCTCCCGGGTCGGGACGATGTGGCCTCCGATCCCACGATAACGGACCCGACGGCCGGGCGACAGGTCCGAAGCTTGTCGGGTTCCCGGTCGTCGGCCCGAGTGGTTGGATGTGGGACGAGCCCGGGAGGATCCGCCGACTCGTCGTCCACTTCGGATGCCCTGACCCTTCCCTTCATCGCCGGACGGAGCCCCACGCATGATGATCCTCGGGAATCTCCTGGCCCTGACCCTGATCGGCGCCGACGGGCCGCCAACCCCGCCGTCGAACGCCGTCCCCTTGCCGACGACCGCCAAGCCGAGGACGGGCGGAAACGAGAATCCGGACGAGGCGTTCCCCATGACGCTGCGCGAGGCGATCCGGATCGGCCTGCGGAACTCCCCGGCGGTCCGCGTCGTCGCCGAAGGCGACCCGTTCGTCATCGCCCCGGCGGTGGCCAGCGGGTCGCGGTGCGACTTCCGGGCCGCCGTCATGGCGCACGTCCGGTCGATCGAGCAGCAATACTGGGCCCTCGCGAATCAGCAGGTCGCCCTCGGGAGCCGCGAGACCGCCGTCCGGCTCGGCGGGGAGATCTTCCGTCGCGAGCTGGCCGAGCTGGAGTCCGGCCGGTCGTCCCGGAGCAACGTCGCCGAGGTCGAGCAGCAGGTCGAGAACTTCAAGCTCAACCTCGTCAGCGCCACCTCCGACGTCATCACCACCGAGCGACAACTCCGGAACATCCTCGGGCTGCCGGTCGTCGATGGCCGCCGGATCGTCCCCGCCACGGCGCCGGTGGAGGCGAAAATCGAACCGGAATGGGAGGCGAGCCTGGCCTCGATGCAGGCCTCGCATCCCGATATCCGTCAGCAACTTGAGATGATGGGCGAGGTCGAGTTGCGGAGGCGCGAACCGGCGGCGAACCCCGCCCCCGGCACGTCCCAGGGGCCCGCGGCCGTCATCGCCCCGTCCACCGATGGCGTGATTGACCGCGAATTGGAGCGGCATCGGGCGTTCCTCCGGCAGGTCGTCCACCAGGCCACGCACACGCTCGCCCGGTTCTTCCTGGAAGTTGACGCCAACTACAAGCAGTTCCGGACCGCCCAACGGCTCCGGGCCGCCGCCCAGCAGCGATTCGACGCCCAGTTGGCCTTTTATCAGGAGGGACGGATCACGATCGACCGCCTGCTCGACGCCGTCAGCCAGCACGCCAACGCCATCGCCCAGGAGGCCCAGTACCAGGCCAGCTACAACGCCTCGATCGTCGCGCTGGAGGAGGCCAAAGGGACGCTCCTGGACCACGATGGGATCGCAGTGGTCGACCATGGCGGCCCGTCGAAGGGCCGCGAGGTGAAGGACGACCGGGTCGCCCCCGCCGCCTTCGAAAAGCCGCCCGAGGCCCCCGATGCCGCTCGATCTTCCTCGAAGACCTTCAAGCTCAAGGCCCGGATCGGGCCCGGCCTATTGGACGTCGACATCGAGGTCCGCGACGGGGCGCCTGCCGCCGCGCCCGGCCGATGACCCAAACCGGCCGTCATCGGCCCTTGGTCCGGATCTCGAACCGGTCGCGGGTCCGGACGTAGTCGTCGCCGGCCATCCGGCCGATCGCGGCGAGCTTGTCGGCGTCGACCCGCATCCGGCCGTCGACCAGGTGGTCTTTGATGAAGATATGCACGACCTCGCCGATGATCAGGCTGGCGGCGCCGATCGGGATGACGTGGGTGGTCCGGCACTCGAAGGAGACGGACGCCTCGCCGACCCTCGGGGCCCGGACGACCCGGCTCGGGGCCGGGGTGAGCTCGGCGTGGTGGAATTCCGACTCGCCGTAGGGGATCGACTCGCCGGTCTTGGCCATCCCGGCGGCATACGACTCGTCGGCGACGTTCACCACGAACTCGCCGACCCCGCCGTCCCCGGCGAACCGGGCGTTCCGGAGGGTGTCCTTGGCGGTGCCGTCGGCCTTGGGCCCGCCCACGGTGAAGGCCAGGCTCAGCGGGGTGTGGCTGGCCACCGTGAAGTAGGAGAACGGCGCCACGTTCGGCACCCCGTCGGCCGAGACCGTCGAGACCACCGCGATCGGCCGGGGGACCACGCACCCGATCACCAGCTTGTAGCACAGGTCCATCGCCAGGGCCTGCGGGTCGATCTCCATGGGCGATGGCTCCGGAGGGGCTGGGCGGGGAACCGCGACGGCCCCATCAAGGATACGCCCGCCCCCGGCGCGGTCAAGGTCCCGGGGCCGGCCGGCCGACCCCGGAAAAAACGAACCCAATCCGGCTTCGCCCCTGGGCCCGACCGGCAGGCCCGTCATCGGGTGCCGGACCGGAGGAACACGGCCCACCCGGTCAGGCAACTCGGGGCGGCGACGGACAGGGCGACGATCCGGGCGCGACCCTCCAGCTTGCATCCCGCGGCGGCCGATGCCGCGAACGCGGTCCGCGACGGGAGAAAGACGACGGATCCCCGCATCCCGATGTCATGGCGCGGGGCCGCGAACAGGATTCTCGCGATCGTCATGGCGATCATCATCCGAAGCATGGTGAACCGGGGGCGGGGTAGGGGGCATCAATCAGCTCTCCTCGACATCCCGCGACCCGACCCGGCCGGATCTCCCGGCCGGGGTGGCCGGGCCAATCCCGCCCCACCGGCCCGGGAAAAAACGAACCCAACGGGCCGACGACCCCGGGCCGACCGGTCCCCGGGTCAGGGCCCCTCGGGCCCGGCGTCGACGGATTCCAGGGTGACGTCGTCGACCCAGACCTCGCCGACGTCGGACGGGGAGACGATCCGGAAGTCGAGTGCGAGGGTGGTGGCCTCGGCCTCGGTCTTGATGATCTTCTCGACCCGGGTCCAGCGGCCGACGGCCTTCAGGGTGGTCTCGGAGCCGCCGTCGGAGAGGACCTTCCAGGAGCTCGGGCTCTCGCGATACTGGGCGATCCGGGCCCGGAACTCGCCCTCGGTCCCGGGGGCGATCATGTACCAGAAGCGGAGCCGCATCCGGCTCGAATAGCGGACCTTCCGCTCGGGGAACCGGTAGTACTGGCTCCCCTGGACGTCGGCGTCGAGGTGGAGGCTGTCGGGGGCCGAGTGGAAGTGGCGGGTGTCCTTGTGCTCCTCGGCCGGCTCGGGCCAGGTGTCCCGGGGCTGGGCCGTGTACTGCTCGCGGTCGAGCGGCAGGAGGTCGCGGATCGTGGCGGCGCCGAGGCGGAGTTCCAGCTCCCGGCGGCCGAGCAGGGGGTCGTAATCGCCGTAGAGGCCGTGCTGGTGCTCCAGGCGGATCCGGACCCGGAGCAGGCCGCCGGGCTCGACGGTGACGGTCGACAGGGGCCCGGGGTCGGCCCCCCGGGGCGGGGCGGCGTCGCGCGCCGGGCCGCTCCAGATCCGGAGGACGACCCGCTCGCGGCACCGGAGGGCGTCGTCGGCCGAGGAGATCACCTCGGCGGCGGCCGACGGCCCGGAGGCGCCGACGACCGTGCACTCCGACCGGCGGGGGGTCGCGTGCACGGCGACCCGGGAGTTGGACAGCCAGCCCTCGACCCGCGCCCCGACCTCGGCCGGGGACAGGACCAGGGGCGTGGGGCCGTCGTGCTTCAGGCCATAGTCGACCTGCCAGTTCCCCTGATCCTGGGCCAGGACGCGCTCGACGACCGTCAACCGGCCCGGGGCGGCGGGGGGAGGGGAGGGGGGCCCGGCATCGGCCGGGGCGAGGGGGGCGAGGGCGAGGAAGGCCGCGGCCAGTGGCCGGGCGATCGGGATCCTGCGCGAGTGGTGCTGAGACATGGGCGACCGCGCCCCCCCATCCATGGTTGGGCGGCGGACCGTTGCCCGCCCGACACGGGCGAGACGAACCCAACGGGCCGCGCCGGGCTTCGGGGCGCGCCTCGCCCCGGGTGCTCGCGAACGTCGCGAGACGGGCCCGACTCCTCGCCGGGCCGTCCATTATCTTCCCGATTGCGCGGGCGACTTAATCACACAATCGGGCCGGGATGTCAAGATGGGCCCGGATTGGAGCCTGAGTTGTTCAGAAGGTCGAGGGGTTCATGGGGCGAAAGTGGTATTGAGCCGAATGGCACGAGGAATTCTCTAACCTGAATTCCTGAAATGTGATGGGAAAATGCCGGTCTCCCTGGGACAAAGATCGGTGCTACACGATCCGAGCTTCGTCCCGACGAGGAGGCCGACGGTGTCCCAGGCTACACGACGCTGGATCTCGGAGGAGGTCAAATCCCTCCGCGATTCCCAGATCCCACCGCCGTCGTCTTGGGGCGTTCGGGAACGAGCCTGGGGGCAGGCCCGCCGCAACGTCGCTTGGGAGCGAAATCGGACGGCGAATGCACGGGGCCTCTCCCCGGTCAGATTGACCCGTACCAATTTCAGTGCAGTCGGCATCGCTGGAAGCTTGACATCTACCTCCTGATAGGTAGAATCGCTCGCATGGCCACGATGATCGACATGGCGGAGCGGATCCTCGACACGGCGCAGCTCCTCGTGCAGACGCGCGGCTACAATGCCTTCAGCTATGGGGATGTCGCTGCCGCCGTCGGCATTCGCAAGGCGAGCATCCACTACTACTTTCCCAGCAAGGGGGATCTCGGACTGCGGCTCATGGAGCGGTTTCGCCAGACCTGCCGAGCCGCGATGGCGGAGATCGACCGCTCGGAGATTGACCCGCGGGCGCGGCTGGAACGGTACGCGGCGCTCTTCCAGGCGACCTTGAAAAACGGGCGCATGTGCCTCTGCGGCATGCTCGCCTCAGAGTTCGCCAGCCTGCCGGAGGTCGTTCGGGCCGAGGTCCTGGCCGCCTTCAACGACCAAGAGGCGTGGCTAATCGAGGTGCTGCGGGCCGGGCGCCAGGCGGGGCTCTTCCGCGCCGATGTCCCCGTCGAAGAGCAGGCTCGGACCCTGATAGCGGGCCTGGAGGGGGCGACGCTCCTGTCGCGACTACATGGCAGCCCGGGCCACCTCCAGGCGACCGCGCGGGGACTACTTGTCGCGCTGGACGCGGATCGGTAATTTTTTGGGAAGTCGTCCTACCTATTAGTAGGTAGACGCCCCCTCGGCCGGCCGACGCCCCCCCCCGGGCCGTCGCTATGGTTCCCCGCGCGATCGGCCGGGATCAGGAAGTTAGACCGGCGCCGCGCCGCCATCGCCCGGCAGCGGCTGCCGACCCTCTCCCGGCGATCGAAAGGAAGGGCCGAATCGATGTCAGTCACCAGAGCTCTTCGAGCATTGATCCACAACCGCATGGCCCTGGCCATCGTCGCGGGTGTCGTCTTGATCAACGGCATCGGCGATGCGCGATCCGCCGAGCCCAGGCAAGCCAAATCCGACGGGCCGGGTTTCTTCGTGAACCCGTTTCCACACCAGGCGGGCGACCCCGGTTCGGGCCAGCAAGTGTTCCGGTTCGAGACCTTCGGCAATGAGGGCTTCTGGACCGACGCCGTGCGCCTGCCGCAAGGGATGATGGCCGCGCGGTTCACCCCGTTGGATGCGCTGAGATTGGGCCTCCACGTCGACGCCGACGCTCTGAACGGGCCCACGAGGGCGGCCCTGGCGCGGGAGCTGAGGTCGAACCTGTCCCCGAGGAACGCGCCCCTGCTCAACAGCCCGACGTTCATGGAGGGGCTGATTGGCGCCAACGCGATCATCGGCATGGTCACCAGGGACACCAACCAGGACGGCAGGCTCGAGATCCGCTCGGGCGATAAGGTCGGGGTGGCGTGCTCGATCTGCCACAGCATCACCGACGGCTCCGTCTTCAATCCCGGCACGCCGCTGCTGGGGAGCATTGGCAGCCGGATGGACGGCCGCGCCACCCACTCGATCGACGTCGGCGGGCTGTTTGCCCTGGGTGCCAACTCGCGGGCTCTCTACCCCGATCTCCAGTTGGAGTTGGGCGGCAGGACCGTCGGCCGAGCTCCTCGAGGCCTCACGCCCAACTCCACCGAGGCCGAGGTGGACGCCTACTTCCGCAACAAGTCGTTCTATCCCCGGGGTCTCTTTGATGATACCCCGGACGGGGTCGGCAACCCGATCCAGAACACCCCGTTGTTCCGCACCGATCTCTCGGCTCCCCACGGGACCGCGGGCGAACATGCCGTGCTGGATAACTTCGGCAACGCCGTGTATACTGTTCTCCTGGACATGACCACCCTGGTCACCCCCGAAGGACGCACCTTCTTGAGGATCAGGGCGGGCGCCGCGGGGGAAGAGCTGGCCAACGGCTACGCGAAGGTCCTGTCGGAAACCGGGGTCACCGGCTTCCCCTTTGTCCAGGCGTTCTCGGGTTTCAAGCCCGGTGATCCCGCGAGCCCGGTGGGACGGCGGGTGGACAATCAGAAGCTCCTCGACATGAACGCCTACACGGACCGGTTGCCGGCCCCGCCGGGCGCCCGCGTGAATCGGGCCGCCGCCGCCCGCGGACGGGAACTGTTCCGAGCCCGCTGCACGAGCTGCCATAATGTGGATCAGGGCAAGTTCGTGCCGCCTTTGCTCATCGCGCCGAGCACGATCTTCCCGGCGTATCGCCCTAACCTCATCGCCTTGCGGATGCCCCCGCAGACCCCCGTGCAGAACTCTCCCGGGACCTTCGATGATAAGTTCGTGGTGGTCGACGCCAGCGACCGCGGAGCCCCACGCGGCAACGCCCTGACGCTCTTGCTGGACCTCGGCCGCAAGCCCCGATTCCTGCACGATGCGTCGGTGCCGAGCCTGGACAGTCTGCTGAACCCCGTCCGTGGCCGCACGGCTCCTCACCCGTTCTACCTCCCCGGTGCCGGCCAGCGCGCCGACATGGTGGCCTTCCTAACGAGCCTGGAGTGAGGCACAGCCGAAAGGGGTCAGGAGCCGTTGTTTTTCCGAGAGCCGAAAGGGGTCAGGAGCGAATGGCACGAGGAATTCTCTAACCTGAATTCCTGAAATGTGATGGGAAAATGCCGGCCTCCCTGGGACAAAGATCGGTGCTACACGATCCGAGCTTCGTCCCGACGAGGAGGCCGACGGTGTCCCAGGCTACACGACGCTGGATCTCGGAGGAGGTCAAATCCCTCCGCGATTCCCAGATCCTCCCCGTTCACGACGTCCTCGACGCCGGCATGGTCGACCGGGCGTTGCTCGCCGAAGGCGTCATCTTCCATCAGCGGGTCTACACGCCCCTGGTGACACTCTCCCTGTTCCTCTCCCAGGTCATCGACCCCGACCACTCGTGCCGGGCCGCCGTCGCTCGGCTCATCGTCTGGATGGCCGTCAACGGCCGCAAGCCATGCGAGCCGGACACCAGCAGCTATTGCGAGGCCCGCCAGCGACTCCCCGAAGCGGTCATCGTCCGCCTGGTCCGCGAGACGGCACGGCGGACCGATGCTCGCGCCCTCGGCGATTGGCTCTGGAAGGGCCGGAGTGTCATTCTGGTCGATGGTACGACCGCGTCGATGCCCGATAGCTTGGCGAACCAGAAGGCGTATCCCCAGCCGAAGGTCCAGGGGATCGGGCTGGGTTTCCCGCTTGTCCGGCTAGTCGCGTTGATCTCGCTGGCCACCGGGGTGGTGCGGGACCAGGCCCTGGGCCCGTATCAGGGCAAGGAGACGGGCGAGACGGCCCTGTTCCGGACGCTCTGGGGTGGCCTTGGTCCGGGCGAGGTCGTGCTCGGGGACCGGGTTTTTGGCTCGTATTTCGGGATCGCGGGGCTCTCGGAGCGGGGCGTCGACGGGTTATTCCGGATGCACCAACGGCGGAAGTTCGACTTCCGCCGGGGCCGACGGCTCGGCGTGCTCGACCATGTGGTGAGCTGGTCCAGGCCGGCCCGCCCCGACTGGATGGACGAGGCGACGTATGCCCGGGTCCCCGAGGAGTTGACGGTGCGTGAATTGCGGGTCACGGTCGATCAGCCCGGGTTTCGTGTCAACGAACTGGTGCTGGTGACGACGCTGCTCGACGCGGGCTCGTACACCAAGCACGAGGTCGCGGATTTGTTCCTCCGGCGGTGGGGCATCGAATTGGATTTCCGCTCGATCAAGGACGTCCTGGGGATGGACGTGCTGAGGTGCATGACGCCGGAGATGGTCCGCAAGGAGGTCTGGATGCACCTGCTAGCATATAACCTGATCCGAGGGGTGATGAGGGATGCGGCCGAGGCGCATGAGAAGGTCCCTCGGCGGTTGAGTTTCAAGGGGGCCTTGCAGACGATGACGGGTTTCCAGGACGCCTTGCGCTGGGCGACGCCGATTCGTCGAGCCGCGCTGGTGGGCGAGATGCTCAAGGCGATCTCAAGCCACGAGGTCGGGGACCGATTCGGCCGAGTGGAGCCCCGGGCCAACAAGCGGCGGCCGAAACCTCAGCGATTCCTGATGGAATCCCGACGTCAGGCGCGTAAAGCCTTGATGGCGGCGGCTTAAGCGAATTCCTCGTGCCATTCGGTATTGAGCCTGTTTGATTTCTTTGAGTGGGAGCCACCCACCTTGAAATCTGTGTAATTTTGGGCAGTGCCCAATCTGCGAACGTCCGACCCTTGCCACCGAATGTTGCCCCATGATCCACGGTTAATTATTCTGGCAGGCAACATGCCTTGATGCTTGACACCCGTTAACTACTCGGGCAAGCTCTGGACTCAATCGTCCCGCCCCAAGACAACGTGGCGACTTGCCCATGCGCTACATCCTCTCATTTGCCTGCCCACCCTCTTAGCCGTCCTCTTGTGTGGTCACCTGTTCCTTGCCCTCTTGCTCATGCCCCTTTCGGTTTTTTACTTCCCGGCCGTCCTGATCGCCTTGCTTACGGTCGCCAGTCACAAGGCGGAAGTTAACCGCCAAAAGCGGCTTGATCGGGCCCTCGATTCGCTCGCACGGACCATTGCGTCAGCCGTCGACCCTCGGGTTGCCGCTTATTGGGCAAGCCGGCCGACCGCGAAAGAAAGCCCCTTCCCATGGTGGATGGTGGCCGCTTACCGCCTTGTACGGTATATCGTGATCGCGGTTCTTTGGACTCTGGCGTTAGGCTTCGCCCTAATCGTGAAGTTGCCGACCATCGCCCGAGCTCTGAGCGAAGTCGTCGGGGCGGCCTGTTCACAACTTCGACGGTCGGCGATCGACGGCTATCGAGCGTTGCCGGAGTGGGCGCAGCCGATCACTTGGGGCCTCGCGGCCGGAACCCCGTTCTCGATCGCCCTCGTCATCTTCATGGTCGCACGGAAATGACCTGACCTCTCGCCTCGGCCTCCTTGCCAAAAAGGCCGATTACCGGTCGCCGACGGCGAAGGGATCTCAGTCGGGCCCGATTCACGTCGGGCCGGATCACTCATCGGTCTCCTCGGGATCGGCCGGGTCGGGGGTGTAGGCGGCGGCGTGTTCGAGGAATCGGGGGAGGAAGCGGTCGACGAAGACCGACACGGCGATCTGGGTGAAGGCGTTGTCCATCCCCCAGATGCTGGCGCGGGGCTCGGACAGGTCGGGGTCCATCTGGATCGAGTACCGGTCGTCGACCCGGAGCGAATACGGGACCTCCTCGAACCAGCTGGCCGCCAGCGCGTTGACGCCGGGCCCGCCCAGGGAGATCGTCGGGAGCGTCTGGAGCGGCTCGTCGTTCATCCATCGGAAGTCGGCCAGGACCAGCGTCCGGAACGCGACGTCGAGGCCGGCCGAGGCGATCTCGACCTGATGCTTGAGGTAGTACGCCAGCGGGCGGTCGAGCTCCTCGGCCCGGAGCGTGCTGCCGGTGACGATCAGCAAGAGGCGGGGCGGCGAGTCGTCGGCCATGCGCGGCCCCTCCCTTTTGCGGTCGTCGAGGCGGATGGCGAGGCGTGACGTGCGGATCGCGACCCATGTTAGCGGGCCGCCGGGGGCCTCGCCAGTCGTCACCGGCCGCCCCGTCACCTCCCCGCGGGCGATCCGGATCAGTCCCGCGGGGAGGAGGTGGCCCGCCAGAGGGCGACCCGCTTGAGCGCGGCCTCGACGGCCTGGTATTCGTCGTCCCCCTCGGTTTCGAAGTGGTGGCCGACGGCCCGGAGGCCGTCGACCGGGATGACGCACGAGAACTTGACGTGGCCTTCGGTCTCGGCCTGGATCGAGTATCGGGCGATCCCCAGCGTCCTCATCCGCCGCCGGAGGTCGCCCCAGTCCCGGGACGGGGACGGGGTCGGGGAGGCCGCCGGGGCGTCGGCCGGCGGCGCGGGCCGTTCGGCGGAGGCGAGCCGGGCGACGGCGTCGGTCTTGGGCGAGGGGCCGGGGTCGAGGCCGGCCAGGGGGTCGGATCCCGGGAGGGCCGAGGCGGGCATCGGCGCGGGCGGGGGCCCCTGGGCGATCGACGGGGTGGGCAGGGGCTCGGGGGCCGGGGTGGGGGCCCCGGGGATCCGGGTCAGCGCCGCCGCCGGCGTCGAGGGGGATTCGGGCGGCAGGTCCGGCCCGGCCTCCGGGGCGGGGGCGGCCGGCTTCTTCTTGGGGTGGGCGGCCTCGGCCAGGTCGACCTGGAGCGTCGGGGTCTTGGCCGTGGGGAACTGGCCCGGGGGGACCTTCTTCGCCGCCGGGGCCGGCGTCGGGGCCGGGGGGGCGTCGACGATGATCGTCGGCCCGCCGGCGAACGTCCGATGGAGCCAGGCCAGCCCCGGGCCGTTGATCGCGGCTCCCCCGGCGAACGCGGCACCGACCAGCACGAGGACGAACAGCGCGCGGCGCACCATCATGTTTGCCGGCCTCCTGGCCCCCCCGCGCCGCCGATCCCGCGAGATCCGGGGAAATCGGCCGACTTCCTTCACAAGAGGACGCCGCGGCCGGCGAATCCCCTTCCCGAGGGCGGCGGCGATTGGACCGGAGATCGCCGGGCCTGGCAAGGCCAATCGGGCCCCATCGGGCGCCCCCCGCCGCCCCAAGTCGGGCCTGGGGTGCCGATTCGGGCACGAAGTCGACGTTTCCAGGGGGGCCCCGACGTGATAGGCTGGATCCCATGCTCGGAGTGATCTGGACGATCGTGACGCTGCCGGTCCGCATCCTGGCGTGGATCGCCGACTTCCTCAGCCGGCTGACCGGGCTGGGGATCGGGTTCACCCTGATGGTGGTGGGCGTGGCCCTGGGCGCGGGCCCGTCGGTGTCGCTGGGCCTCCCCCTGTTCGTGGTCGGCCTGCTTCTGACGCTCCGGAGCCTGGGCTGATCGGCCGGTTCGCGTGGTCCCATTGATGTCGCCGATCGACCTCGACCAGAACGCGACGACCCCCCTCGACCCCGCGGTCCTGGAGGCGATGCGCCCCCACTGGCTGGCCGGCGGCAACCCCGAGAGCCGGCACGCCGCCGGCCGGTCCGCCCGCCGCGCCCTGGAGGGGGCCCGCGAGTCGGTCGCCGCGATCCTGGGCGCCTCGCCCGGGGAGGTCGTCTTCACCTCGGGCGGGACCGAGGCCAACAACCTGGCCGTCTTCGGCCTGGCCGGGCGCGACGGGGCCGGCCCGCCCCATGTCGTCTCCAGCCCCATCGAGCATCCGGCGGTCGCCGAGGCGATCGGCCGGCTGGAGGGGTCCGGGTCCGCCGTCGACCGGCCCGACGTCGACGCCCAGGGCCGGGCCTCCGCCGATGCGATGGCCCGGGCGATCCGGCCCGGGACCCGGCTGGCAACCCTGATCCTGGCCAACAACGAGACCGGCGCGATCCAGCCGGTCGGGGCCCTGGCGGCCCTGGCCGAGGGCCGGGGCGTCCCGGTCCACACCGACGCCGTGCAGGCGGTCGGGCGGATCCCGGTCGACTTCCGGGCCCTGGGCGTCGCCACCCTGGCCGCCAGCGCCCACAAGTTCCACGGGCCGGCCGGGGTCGGGCTCCTCCTGGTCCGCAAGGGGGTCGTGCTCGTCCCCCAGCTCTTCGGCGGCGGCCAGCAGGGCGGGAGCCGCCCGGGGACGCCCGCCGTGGCGCTGGCCGTCGGCCTGGCCTCGGCCCTGGGCCGATGGCGCGACGAGGCCGGGGCCCGGGCGGCCCGATGGTCGCGGCTCCGCGACCGGCTGGAATCCGGGCTGGTCGCCGCGATCGGCCCCGGCCGGGTGGTCCGGAACGGGCCGGCCGACCCGGCGGATCGACTCCCGCAGACCCTCAACGTCGGCTTCCCCGGCCTGGACGGCGACGCCCTCCTGATGCAGCTCGACCTGGCCGGGGTGGCCGCCTCGCTCGGCTCGGCCTGCGCCAGCGGGACCTCCCGGCCCTCGCCGACCCTGGTGGCCATGCGGGTCGACGCCGACCGGCTCCGCTCCTCGGTCCGGTTCAGCCTGGGCGCGACGACCGCCGAGGCCGAGGTCGACGAGGCCATCCGCCGGGTCGCCGCCGTCGTCGACCGGATCCGGGCGGCCGGCGACCCGACCGACCCCGGCTGATCGATCCCGGATGGCGCTCAGCCCGTCGCCGGGGCGGCCCTGGGGGCGGCCGACCCGCCGAGGAACCGGCCGAGGGCGGTCCGACGGACCAGGACGTGGTAGCTGGACAGGCCCAGGGCCAGCGTGATCGCCCAGACGATGGCGAACTTCAGGGCCGTCGGGATCGGCGCCGGATGCAGGTCCGCCTGGATCAGCCCGACGATCGGGAGGTGGACCAGGTAGATCCAGAACGAGGCCTCGGCCAGGTAGCGGACCGTCGGCGAGGGGCGGCCGAAGTGCCTCCGGTACACGCCGATGAGCCCGAAGACGGCCAGCCAGGAGAAGAGGGCGCCGGAGGCCGCCAGGGCGAGGGACGCCCCCCCGCCCGGCTGGCCCGACCAGTCGCGGGGGAGGAGCCAGGCCCGGGCCCCGAACGCCGGGATCGAGGCGGCCAGGCACCACCACCCCCGGGCGGCCAGCGTCTCCAGCCCGGCCCGGACGCGGTGCAGGCCGACCCCGAAGGCGAAGAACAGCCCGAAGTGCAGCAGCCGGATCGGATCCGGGATGAAGGAGTTGTGGCGGTCCAGCGCCGCGTCGATCGCCGATCCATGCCGGCTGATCAGGAGCAACGCCGTCGACGGGACCGCCGCGGCCAGCGGGGCCCAGGGTCCCAGGATCCATCGCCAGGCCCGCGACCCCTCCCCGGTCGTCGCCCCGGGGCGGTCGGCCCGGATCCGCTTCCGACACCACCGGCCGGCCCGGCCCGGCCGATCGCGGGCGGCCCGGCCGGCCCGGGCCTTCCGGATCCAGCCGAAGGCCCCGAGCATCGGGACCAGGTATTCGAGGAACCAGAGGTGGGCCGGGCCGTACAGGTCGGTCGCGATCAGCGGGTCGAAGAACCGCATCCGGCTGATCTCGGCGAACGTGCAACGGCCCGTCGCCAGCCAGCCCTCGGCCCAGGCGAAGAAGCAGAGGGGGAGGATCACCGGCGCCGCGACGAGCATCGGCAGGACGAGCCGCCGGGCCCGGTTCCGGAGGAAGGCGGACGGGCCGCGCTCCTCCTCGATCCGGGCGGCGAAGAAGCCGCCCATCGCGAAGAAGAGCGGGACCGAGACGCCCATCGCCCACCACGAGAGCAGGTCGAACCCGGCGTGGGGCGACGGCTCGCGGACCCCCCAGAGCAGCCGGGGGATGTCGACCCGGGTATACGCCAGGGCCGCGTGGAGGGTCACCACCAGGAGGATCGCCGTCCCCCTCAGCGCGTCGAATTCGGGATGCCGCGGCCTCGGCCCCGACGAGGGGGCCTCCCCCCCGGACGTCGCGGCGGGACTGCGACACGGGCGCGACTCCGCACGCCGGGCCGAAGCGATCTCGATCAAGGATCCTGCTCCTCGGGTTGGCCTCCCCCTCGACCGATCTCCCCGCCCGGAGGCCCATCATTCCATGACGGGGTGGGCCCGGGCCGCCGTTCCGGGTCGGAGGCCCCGGGGGCAGGGCCTCCGGCATTTTATCGGCCCGGGCTCCGGGAAAATTGAGGCGGATCCGGGCCGGCCCGACGGGTCGTGCGAGATGGGTAATATTTTCGGGCCGGAGGGGCCGGGATCCGGGTCATCCGGGGGCCTTCCCGCGGCCGTCGGCGGGCCGGGCGAGCCGGTCGGGGAATTCGAGGCGGAGGAGGTCGAGCAGGGCCTCGGCGATCTTGCGATTGCCCTCGGCGGTGAAGTGGCCGTCCGGGAGGAAGTTCCGGGTGTCGGTGTCGGGGCAGATCGCGTGGGTGCTCAGGTGCGGGATCCGGTCGCGGCGGAGGACCGGCCCGAGGGCCCGGTCGAGGTGGTCGCGAAATCCCTGGTCCTGGAGCATCAGGATGACCGGCATCTTGCCGTCGCGCCGGGCGTCGGCGGCGAAGGCCGCGACAATCCCGCGGAGCGACGCGACGGCCGTCGAGCCCTCGACGAACCCGGAACGCCCGTGGACCTCGGCGGCCCGGGCGGCCTGCCATCGCTGGGCCACCGCGCGCCGGGCCATCCGGACCAGCACCGATCGGTCGCCGGGATCGCGGCGGAACAGGAACGCGTTGTAGAAATCGTCGGTGGCCCGGATCCCGGACACGAACTCGTCCCATCGCGCGGGGTCGTCCAGCGCCGATCGGAAGTCGTCGAGCGTCCGGATCGCGGGCCACTCCGCCTCGAGGCCCGAGGGCCGGGCGTGGTATCGCGGGTAGGTGAAGGGCGCGGGGCCCTCGAACCGCCAGGTCATCCCGTTGTTGGTGCCCACCCCCGCCACGCTCGACCCGAGCACGCCCAGGACGACCACGCTCGAACCCGGCCCCCGGTCGGCCGAGTAGAGCGCATAGGAGTGGTTGGCCGGCGCGGCGGGCCCGCCCAGCAACCGGACCCGGATCCGGGGGTCGAGGTCGGCGAGCTTCATCGCCACGTCGTTGGTGAACGACATCCCGTAGAACGTGGCGAGCAGCCCGCCCGGCGGCAGCTCCGGGACCGGGGTCGAGGCCGCGTGCGACTCGACCCAGCCGGCGAACGCCAGCGGGACCGTCGACGCGTCGGTGGGCCCGACCGCCCGGCGGATCTTCCCCTCGATCGACAGGCCGTGATTGAAGTAGGTCCGGAGCTGGCCGGGGACCGCCTTCGGGTCGTCCGGGGGCCGGAAGGCCCGGTTGACCGCCACGTCGCCCGCCGCCAGGGACGCCAGGAACCAGGCGCCCACGATCGCCGCCTCGCGGAGGTCGCCCCCCCGGCGCGGCGGGGCCGCCGGCTCAGAACTGGAAGTAGATGAACTGGGCGGTCTCATTGGAGGTCCCCATGACGACGATGAAGGCCACGACCGCGTAGAACGCGCCGCGGACCGGACGGGGCCAGGCGCGATAGAAGGTCCGCGCCCCGGCGGCATATTCCAGGCACTCGAACCCGATCAGCACGAGCAGCCCCGCCTGCGCCGAGAGGGTCGGCCTCCTGATCACCGTCGCCAGGTCGCCGAAGTCGCCGAACAGCGTCCCGGTGAACCGGACCACCTGATCCAGCGACGACGCCCGGAACAGCAGCCACCCGTAGCACGTCAGGAGGAAGAACAAACCCATCGACGCCGCGAACCGGATCGGGTCCCCCCGCCGGGGCGCCACCGCCGGAGAGGCCGGGTCGGGCCTCGGGGCCGGGTGCTCGGGCGCGATCAGCCGGTAGGCACACAGAATCGCGCCCTGATAGAAGCCCCAGAGCACGTAATTCCACGCCGACCCGTGCCAGAGCCCGCCCAGGACCATCGTGATCATCAGGTTCAGATAGGTCCGCGCATTCCCCTTGCGGTTCCCCCCCAGGGGGAAATAGAGGTAGTCGCGCAGCCACGACGACAGGCTGATGTGCCACCTCTGCCAGAACTCCGACGGGTTGGTCGAGAAGTACGGCAGGTTGAAGTTGTACAGCAGGTCGAACCCGAGGAGCTTGCCGACCCCCCGGGCGATGTCGGTGTAGCCCGAGAAGTCGCAGTAGATCTGGAAGGTGAACAGGAGCGTGGCCAGGACCACGTCGGCCCAGGTCGCCGCCCCGGTCGAGTTGAAGACCGAGTTGACCGAAGGCGCCAGCCCGTCGGCGATCGCCACCTTCTTCATCAGCCCGAACAGGATCAGGAACAGGCCGCGGGTCGACTGCTCGACGCTCAGGACCCGGGCCCGGGTCAGCTTGGGCATCATGTGGCCGGCCCGCTCGATCGGCCCGGCCACCAGGACCGGGAAGAACATTACGAAGAGCGCGTAATCCTCGAGCCGGCGGACCGCCTCGGTCCGGCCCTTGTAGACGTCGATCGTGTAGCTCAGCGACTGGAACGTGTAGAACGAGATCCCCGCCGGCAGGATGATATGCAGGTGCCAGGCCGCCGCCGACGACCCCATGGCGGCCAGCAGGCGGTCGGCGCCATCGATGAAGAAGTTGAAATATTTGAAGAAGCCCAGGAAGGCGAGGTTGGCCGCCACGGTGAGCACCAGCCCGGCCCGCTTCCGGTGCGACTCGGGCATCCGGGCCAGGGGGAAGTACGCCAGGTTGGCGAGCACGACCGCGGCGATCGTCCCGCCCAGGACCGACCATCCCAGCCACTCCGGGGTCAGGAGCCGGCCGAGGTCGACCCGGACCGATCCGATCGGCGTCGACACCGCCGCCAGGACCTCGGCCGCCGGGGCGACCGCCGGGGCCCTGGCCACCGAGACCGCATCCCACCGGGGGAGGACGAAGGCCAGGGCCGCCAGGACCAGGCAGGCCGACACCCTGGCCCGGTCCGCCCCGGGGATCTTGCCCGGGCCCAGGATCAGCCCGCAGCAGTAGTCGAGGCCCGTCGACAGCACCACCAGGTAGAGGAACCGGACGTCCCACCAGCCATAGAAGACGTAGCTGGCGAGCAGGAGCATCCGGTTCTGGGCCCGGACGCCCTTCAGGAGCCGGTAGGAGACGTAGACGATCGCGAAGAAGGCGAAGAACTCGGCCGAATTGAATAACACTCGGATCATCCCTCGCCGTGTCGGGGGTCGAGTCCCTTGCGGGGAGGATCCCCGATCTCGACCCGATGGGACCGACGGCGTCTCGACCGCGGAGGCCCGGGGCGGGCCCGGCGCCCGGCCCGTCCCCCGGGAAGATCGTAAGCCCGGTCGCGCGGCCTCGCAAGGTCACCCGGCCCGGCGGACGGCCGGGAGCGACGCGCCTCGGGCCGGGGCCGCGGCTCAGGGCGGCCCGCCCGGGTGGGGCCGGACCTCGGCGAGGAGCCGGGTGAGCAAGGGCGCGAGCATGTCGCGGATCCGCCGTTCCAGGTCGTCGTCGGCCGACGAGGAGACCAGCGTGGAGGGGGCGGGCTCCGGTTGGGACGACCGCCGGTCGGGCCGGGGCGCGGCATCGATCACCAGCCGGAGCGCGATCGGCAGGTGGCCGCCGAGGGTCCGCAGCGCGGGGGGAAGCTCGCGGTCCTTGGCGATGCTGAGGATCTCGGGCACGCCGAAGGCGGGGCGGAGGTTGGGCGAGGCGAACACCTGAGAGACCTTGGAACGCGGGCCGGTCAGCAGGGCCACGGCCCCGTCGCGCTCGGCGGCGGCGGCGAGCAGTTCGCGATCGCAATCGGCCAGGATCTGGAGCTTCTCGGGCGCCAGCAGGACGGGGGCGTCGCCGACGATGATCCAGTCGAACTCGCCGTGGCCCCGGCGGATCGCGCCGCGGACCGCCTCGGCGTAGGGCGCGGGGACGGAGTCGGGCCGCATCGGCCGGCCGACCGTCACGAGCTGGAAGGCCACCGTCCCCGACCGTCGGGTCATCGCCCGGACGGTGACCAGCGGCGGCAGGGTCACACCCTCGGGCAGCTCGATCCCCCAGGCCCGACGCTCCACGACCAGCGCCTTGCTCCGGCGGTACAGCAGCGCCAGCGCCGGCTGGTCGCCGGCCGGCTCGTGGAAGAACTCGTAGTCGAGGTGGAAGTGGCACTCCAGGTGCTCGCGGAGCGCCGCGATGTAGGCGGAGTCGGCGTGGGCCAGGCACCAGAGGTCCATCCCCATCTCGGCGACCACCCGGCCGACGTCGCCGATCAGCTCGTGCGAGGCCAGGTCCAGCCCCCGGATGTTCCAGAAGGCGAGGTCGAGGTCGTCGGTGTCGGGCCGGTAGCTCTCGGCGACGACCTCGGGCGCCGGCCGGCCCTCGGCCCGACGGCCCAGGGCGCCGAAGAAGCCGACCTGCGGGTCGATCCCGCCGAAGATCCCCCGGAGCCGCGCCACCTGGTCGCCCCGTTCGGGGTCGTCCTCGACGGTCTCCAGCCAGATCGCGATCGCCGAGATCCGGATCCCCTCGTTGAGATACCGGACCGGCGATCCGGACGCCTCCCCCGACGGCCGGCCCTCGGGCCCCTCGGCCGCCACCGAGGCGTGGTGCAGCGCCACCGGCTCCCAGGCATTGTTGAACACCGGGCTTCCCGACGACCCCGGCTCGGTCGAGCAGGCGTACTGCACCACCACGCAGTCGGACTTGACCACCCGGTTATCGCGCAACGCCACCTCCTTGGGGCGGCCCCGGGGATGCTGGATGATGTTGACCGTCTCCGAGGCGTCGACGCTCAGGCTATTCCGCCTCAGGGCGATCGAGCCGAGGAAGTCCAGGCCCCGGACCCCGCAGAACGTGAAGTCCAGCTCGGCGTTGGTGACGAACAGCGTATCGGGGTCGAGCGGGACCGATGCCGGCCGACCCAGCGTGGCGCCCGGCGGCGCGGCCTCGTAGTTGCCCAGCGCGATCGCCGCCGAGGCCGTCGCGACGTCGGGCAAGACATGATGGTTCGTCAGCAGGATCCCCGGCGCCACCAGGAACCCGGTCCCCGCCGCCCCGTCGCTCCGCAGGAGCTTGACCACGGCCCGGCCCAGGCGGTCGCCCGTCCGCAGGAAGTGGAAGGGCAACAGCGAGCTGCTCGCGTCCAGGATCAACTCCAGGGCCTCCGCGCCCTCCAATACCGGCCGCGCCGCCTGGTAGCTCACCCCCACGAACGGGGCGCGCCCGCCGTGAAGCCCGATGAATCGACCGTTCAACTCGAACTCCGGCGAGCCCGTCGACGACGCCTCCGGCTCGACGTCGACGCCCTCCGGATCGCCCCGACGGCCGGTCGCCCGTCGACGCCCTCTCGCCCGCACCTCCCGATCCGACATCGCCATGACGAAGGTCTCGCTCCCCGGGACATTCCGCGGTTATGTACTCCCCTCGTCCTATATCTTCAGGTTTTCACGGGCTCGCAAACCGCCTATCCGCCAATTTCCCCGAAATGGAGGGCGGGTGGGCGCAGCGAAACCCACCGCAACCATCGGTGATACCGGGAGGTTGTGGTGGGTTTCGCTGCGCCATCCACCCGACGCGGCTCCAGGGCTCGACGAGATGACCGGATATTGACGGAGGGAACCTCGTCCGCCCGGGCCTTTCAAGGGCCGACGTCGGGGCGCCGGTCCCGCTTCTCGATCCTCGCCTTGAGGCCTTCCAGGTCGACCCGTAGCGGGGTCTGGCCGGGAAGCGGGCCCCGGCCCCTCAATTCGGCCTCGGCCCTGGCGATGGCCTCCTCGAGGGTCATCGACCGGATCAGCCTGTCCCGGATCGGGAAGGCGTAGGTGCCGAAGTCGCCGTTCTTCAGCCGGATCCGGACCCAGTGTCCCAGGAAGACGAAGTCGCCTCCCGGGTCCATCGTGTCGATGACCTCGAACGACGCGTCGGGCGGCAACTGCCGGGTCCGGGCGATCTCCCGGAACGCGGCCCGGGTCGCCTCCAGGGCGGGCGAGTCCTTGGAGGGCTCCCAGAACCGGATGGCGGCGATCACCTCATCCTCGGTCAGTGGCTCCTGTCCCCGGCCGCCCGTGGAGGAGTTCATGACATTGATGGCCTCCGCCAGCGGCGATCGGCCGCCGATCCTCCCCCGGACCAGGCCGCCCACGGACGTCGGGTGCGGCGGGAGAGGGCCCCTTACCGGGTCGACAGCCGCGCGACCCGGGTCGGGCGCCTCGCGCCTTTCCCCGGATCTCGGGCCCGGCCCGCCCCCCGGGTCGGCGGCCGGCCGGCCCAGGTCGGGCGATTCGAGTTCCTTGGCCAGGAGGTATTCGGCGTCGAGGAGTTCGGCCTGGATCTCCGCGACGTCGGCGGCCGTGGACCGGCCTTTCTCAAGATTGGCCCGCTCGCCCTCGGCGATCCGCTTGAGCCGGGCCATGTGGCCCCGGACGACGGCCACCCGAGCTTCCTTGGTCTCGGCGGCGTCGCGCTCGGCTTCCATCAGGGCCCGGGATGCGCCCACATAACGGTCGAGAGTGATCCGGCCCTCCGCGAAGAAGGCTCCCTGCGCCTCCAGGCGTTGCCGGGCCGCCGCGATCCGGACCTTCTTCAGATCGGCCGTCGACCGGGGCGCCGCCGGATCCTCCGGGTTGCCCCCGGGCTTCGGGCGGGCGGCCCCCGCCGCCGGATCGGACACGGCGGCCGGCCTGGCGTCGGGCGGCGGCAAGACGTCCCCCGGCCCCTGCGCCGCGATCATCCCCGAGCCGGCCGCGACCAAGCCCGCCGAGAGGACCATCGACGCGGCGGCCTTCCACTTCGAGAGCATCATCATCGTCAGGACTCCCCGCGAGAGGGCGACCGCCGAGGCGGACGCCGTGACCATCCCCATCCGACCGACCGAGAACGCCAGGGCGACCCGGGCCGTCGACGCCGCCAGGGCGATCGGGAGCGTCGGCGCCGGGCCCATCGCGATCATCCCCGCCCCCGAGGGGGCCAGCCCTCGGCGGGCCAGCCGCTCCCGGAGCCGGCCCCGGGCGCGGTCGAGCCGCCCCCGGACCATGTTCAAGCTCCACCCGAGCCGCTGGGCGGCCTCCTCGCGGCTCAGGCCCTCGACGTCGCAGAGGACGACCGGGCGGCGATAGTGTTCCGGGAGCCGGCCGATCTCCTCGTCGATCGCCGGCCGGATCTCGACCCCGCCGAGGTCATGCTCGGCCGAAGGCTCGCGGGCCCCATCCCCGCGCCGCTCCCGGGAGAGCCGACGCGCCGAGTCGGCCCGGGCCCGACGGGCCACCTTGGTCGCGACCCCGTGCAGCCAGGGCCCGACCAGGTCGGGCTCGCGGATCGACCCGGCCCGGCGGACCAGGACCAGGAACGTGGCCTGGAACGCGTCGTCGACGTCGTGGGGGTCGGCCAGGGTCCGCCGGCAGACGCCCAGGACCATCGGCCCGTGCCGGGCCACCAGGACCTCGAACGCCACCTCGTCGCGCCGGGTCGCGAACCGCTCCAGGAGCTCGCCGTCCGCCAGCCCGGCGACCGACCCGCCGTCGAACAGCCGGAGATAATCCCCCCGGATCGCCCCGGCCCGCCCGCCCGCCATGCCCATGATTCGCCCCCCCGATGTCCGCCCGTCCCCCATTACTGCGCGCCGACCGGCCGACGACACGACGATTCCGGGATCCGGCCGGAAAAAGACGGATCGTGGGGCGCGGAGGGCCGGGAATATGATCGAGAAGGCCGAGGGTCGGAGGGCCCCCTTTACCCCGACCATTGGGTTCGTTCTTCCCGGGAGGGTGGGAGGAAGCGGTGAGACCTCGGACGACCCGGGCGCGATTGGGTTCGTTCTTTCCGGGTCGCGCGGCGACCTCCGGGGGGAGGGTTGAGGCGAGGGGCGGTCTCGGGATACAATCGGAAGTCGGATTTGTCGCAAGTTATCCCGACGGGAGGTGGGCCTTTGAGCGTGTGGACCGACCCGGAACTCGTCGACCGTCGCGAGCGGTTGCTGGCGATCCTCCGCGGGTATGGCCGCCTGGCCGTCGCCTACTCGGGCGGGGTTGATAGTGCGGTGGTGGCCAAGGCCGCGCGGGTGGCGCTGGGGGACGACGCGGTCGCCGTCACGGCGGTCTCGGAGAGCCTGGCCCAGGGCGAGCTGGAGGAGGCCACCGCGCTGGCCGGTCGGATCGGGATCGCCCACCGGGTGATCCGGACCGAGGAGTTCGCCGACCCGAATTACCTCCGGAACAACCCCGACCGCTGCTACTTCTGCAAGAGCGAGCTGTACGGCCGGCTGGAGAAGCTGAAGGACGCGCTGGGTGTCGAGACGATCGCCTCGGGGGCGAACCTCGACGACCAGGGGGATCACCGCCCGGGGATGAGGGCCGCGGGCGAGCACGGGGTCCGGCACCCGCTCCAGGAGGCGGGCCTGACCAAGGACCACGTCCGGGGGCTGGCCCGGGCGTGGGACCTCCCCACCTGGGACAAGCCGGCGACCCCCTGCCTGTCGAGCCGGATCGCCTATGGCGAGGACGTCACCCCCGGGCGCGTCCGGATGGTCGACGAGGCCGAGGGGTGGCTCCGCCGCCAGGGGCTCCGCCTGCTCCGGGTCCGCTATCACAAGGGCGACCTGGCCCGGATCGAGGTCCCGGTCGAGGAGCTCCCCCGCCTGGCCGACCCCGAGGTCCGCCGGATGCTGATCCCCGCGTTCCGCGAGCTGGGGTTCAAGTTCGTGACGCTGGACCTGGAAGGGTTCCGCTCGGGGAGCCTGAACACCCTGATCCCCCTGGAGGGCCTGCTCGGGCCCGCCCCCGCCGCGGCCCGATGAACCCGGGCAAGATCGATTGAACTCGTGATAACATCAACACTTGCGGTTCGGGGATGGTTTTTCATGGCTCGGGCAACCTGTCGATGCGGCCAGGCCCTGGACCTGCCCCCCGAGGGGGTCGAGCGTGTCGTCTGCCCGAAGTGCGAGGCGCGGGTCCGGATCGTCCGGAAGCGGAGTCCGGCCGGGCCCGGGGCGTCGTCCCCGGCGGGCGACGGGTTCATCCGGTTCTCGTGCCCGTGCGGCCGTCGCCTGAAGGTCAGCGCCGCGGAGCGGCCGGGCCACGGCAAGTGCCCCGACTGCGATCGGATCGTCCCGGTGCCCGCCGGCGCGACCTCGGACGCGGCCGAGACGCCCACCCAGGAGATGGACCCGGCCGACGTCGCCCGGCTCAACGCCTGGGCCAAGGCCCACATCGACCGCTCCGAGGGCTCGACCACCACGGCCGAGATGCCCCTGGCCCGCCGGGGCGGCGAGGCGGGCCTCCGCGTCTGCCCCCGATGCGGCAAGCCCATCCACCTGGGCGCCGACTCGTGCCGGGACTGCGGCATCTCGGTCCCGAAGCGGTAGCGGTCAGCTTGCATCCCGCAAGAGGAGCAAAGGCCGCAAACGATGGACGCCGCCGCCATCTTTCAGCGGAAAGCTGAGGCCCTTACTTCGAGGACGGCGGTTTGGAGGTCCCTTCGACCGCCTTCATGAGGTAGGGATTGAGGGCCTGGGCGCGGGCCAGGAAGGAGTCGGCGCGGGCCTTGTCGCCGACGGCGCGGGCGATGATCCCGGCGTGGTGGAAGAGCGAGGCTTCTTGCGTGCCGCGCGCCAATGCCTTCTCCATCATCCGGTCGGCCTCCGGGTACAGGCCCTTCTTGAGGCAGGCCCAGGCGAGGGTGTCGTAGGCGTGGATGTCGTGGCGCAGCCCCAGATCCTCGCGGGCCAGGGCGAGCGCCCCGTCGAGGTCGCGACCGTTGTCGAGGCAGAACAGGGCCCAATGACGGTCGTAGATCCGGGGGAACGAGTGGGCTAGCGCTTCGAGGAGGCGATATTGCTCGTCGGCCTCGCGGGTTTCCCCCATCGCCGCGTGAGCGTCGCCGATGAGCCGGAGGGCCTCGGGATTCTGGGGGGCGACCCCGATGGCCCGGCGGCCCCAGTCGATGGCCCCCCGGTGGTCGCCCCGCCAGGTCGCGGCCTCGGCCATGCCGGTCATCGCCCGGTAGTCCCGGGGGAAGATCTCCAGGGCCCGGCGGCAGGCCCGCTCCCCCTCGTCGAGCTTCCCGGAATCGATGAGGGCGTGGCCGATCATCGTGTGATACCAGGCGGCGGTCTCGGCGGGCATGTCGGGCCGCTCGTCGGCGAGCCGACCGGCCTCCCGCATGAGCTGCAAGGAGCGATCCGGCTTGCCGTCGATCTCCTCGAACCGGGCGCGGAGGGCCTTGTAATTCATGTCGTCCGACTCGACGGGGACGGCGTCCAGGGCCCGCGCCGCGGCGTCGTAATCGCCCAGTTCGAGCCGGATGTCGGCGACCAGTCGCGTGGCCTGGGGGTCGATCGCCGCGGTCGCCAGGGCCACTTCCAGCGCCTCGGGGAAGCGGTGCTGGGCCAGCAAGGCCCGGGCGAGCCGGATTGCCGCGGGGGAGTTCCCCCGGGGGAGGATCTTCATCGACCGTCGGGCCGCGTCCTCGGCCCGGACGGCGTCGGCGATGTCGCCGGTCTCGCGCCCGAGTGCCAGGTAGGCGGAAGCCAGCTCGCGGAGTTCCAGCGCCCCCCTGGGGTCGCGGTCGGCGCCCGCCTTCCAGAACGCGACCGTCTTCCGGGCCTGCTCCGGGTCGTAGGGTGTCCGCCCGGTCGGGGACGTCGAAGCCTCGGCCTTCGGGGCGGCCGGCGCCGGCCCCTGGCCGGCCGAGATCCCCGGGCCGATCATCCCCAGGGCCGCCAGGCAGGCCGCGCCCCAGCCAGGGACGGCCGTCGGCCGTGGTCCCCAATCCTTCCGGTTCATGGCAAGTTCCTCAAGGTGCATCTCCCCGGAGGGATCGGGCTGTCCGACCCCGCCGGGGAGAAGTCGTGGTTCACAACCCCGACCGGGGAGGATCAGTGCGGATTGCCGAGGTAGGGGAAGACGGGCAGGTAATCGGTATGCGGACCCACGTTGTCGGTGGTCAGCGCCGGGATCTCCTTGCTGTCTTCCGGAGCCAGGCCGAGCTGCTTGGGGATGAGGTTGCCGAAGATGGTCATCAGGTTGATGTCCATCACGTCGTCGGTCAGCGCCCGCCCGCCGAACGAGCTGCCGACGGGCGAGCTCTTCCCGCCGGTCTCGAAGCCGAGGTAGGCGGCCGGGCCGGTCTGGGACAGGTCCGCCTTCATGACGTCGGGGACCAGGACCCCCTTCACGACGTCGGTGATGGCCTGCGACCGGCCGGCGACCTGGGTCATGAAGTACTGGATGTCGAGGGCGATCCGGTTGACGTCATCCGTCGGATTGGCCTTGTTGTTGGTCTCGTGGCGGGGGACCAGGCCGGGCGCGCCGAGCGCGGGATTGGTCGAGGTGGTGGCAAGCGTCTCGTTGATGGCGGGCCGCGCCAGGCGGTCCTGCTGCCGGTAGCTGTAGCCGCCGGCGAAGACGCTGGTCGTCTCCCAGACCCCGATCACCCCCGGTTTGCCGCCGGCCGGCGCGAGCATGGTCCGGGGCAGGTCGATGACGATCGACATCACGTTCAGGTTGATGAAGAAGTCCATCGCCTGGCCGGGCGGGCGGAACGAGAGCACCGTCGGCATGTCGGGGTTGGGCAGGTTGACCTGCACCCCGGTCAGCGGCGTCCCGCGGTCGGGCAGGATCGTGAAGAACTGATTCAGGTCGAAGAAGAAAGGGTCCGACCGGACCCCGGCGAAGACCCTCATCGCCGGCACCGCGGGGTTGGGCGTGAAGTTCAGGCTGTTGATCGTGCCCATCGTGGGATAGTGCGTCGTGAAGTTGGTCACCAGTCCGGTCCGGGTCGGCTTGAGCGGCCCGGCGATCCGGACCTTCTGGTTGGGGCCGACCCCGAAGAACTTCGCCTGGATGACCAGGTCTTCCACGCCGTCCCCGGTGTTGTCGATCTTGATCTGATAGAGCACGTTGGGATCGAAGAAGGCGCCGACCCCCGCGGGGATCAGGCCGTGCGTGTTCATCACCAGGACCACGTTGCCCGGGGTCGTGCTGGGGAAGATGAAGACGTCGGTCATGTCGGCGCCCTGCCGGTTGGTATTCTCCGCCGTGTCCACGTGGTCCGAACCACGGACCAGGGCGGGGGTCGACAAGGCCGGGGCCAGGACCGCGATGGCCAGGAGCAGTCGAGTCCTCGTTCCGGAGCGAATCATGGAGCATCTCCCTTGGTATGCAAACGCGATGGATGAGGTACATCCGCACCATCGCCGGATAATATCCCGATGATCGTCGAGGGCGCGTCCCGCGCCCGGGCGGGCGCGGCGCGATCGACCGGAAGCCGTGCGAGGGGCGGGCCCTCAGACGCCCGACACGCGCCGACGACGACCCCGCCGTGCGAGGCCGAGCAGGCCGATCAGCAAGCCCGAGCCGGTCATCACCAGGCTGGCCGGCTCGGGGACGGCGCTCAGGAGCACGACATGATTGAAGCCGTTGACGTCGGTCCCGAAGGCCACGATCTGCCCGAGGTCGTTGATCCCCCGGGCGTCGGTCAGCACGAGGCCGGACCCGGGGGAGATCAAGGAGTTGAGGTCGGTCATCACGCCGCCGGAGTCGATGAAGGCGTGGGCAATCCCACCGGCGATGTCCGACGAGCCGACGATCTGGCCGGACGAGTTGACCGAATAGGCGGTGCTATTCATCCCCCCGAGGGTGCCGAGGTCGGTCAGCGCGGCCCTGACGGTGCTCGAGCCGCCAAAGAGGAACGCATGCAGGACCGTGTCGCCGGCGAGGTGCGCCGAGCCGACGACCTGACCGGCATCGTTGATCCCGAAGGCGGTGCTGAATGAGCCCCCGAGCGTGCCCAGGTCGGTCAGCACCCCCCCGTTGGCGGCCGAGAGGAAGGCATGGCTCATCGCCCCTCCGGCGAGGTCCGACCGGCCGACGACCTGGCCGGAGGTGTTGATGGCGTAAGCGACGCTGTTACTGTTGGCGTCCCCGAGCGTGCCGAGGTCCCTCAAGGATCCGCCGTTGATGCCCGAGATGAAGGCGTGAGTGATCCCGATGCTGGCGGTATCCGACTGGCCGACGACCTGGCCGGAGGCATTGATGCCATTGGCCATGCTATTGAAGGTGTTGCCCCCCCCGGCCAGAGTGCCGAGGTCCCTCAAGGGCCCGCCGCCCGTGCTGGAGATGAAGGCATGGCTCGGGAAGACCTGATTGGTCGGGTCGGTGGTGGTGCCGAGGTTCGCCGACCCGACGGCCTGGCCCGAGGCGTTGATGCCATTGGCCACGCTGCTGGGGCCCCCGAGCGTCCCGAGGTCGGACGCCGGGGTGATGACGGAGTTGGGGGCCGTCCGGAAGGCGTGGTCGAGCACCGGCCCGCCCCCGGCCCCGCTCGGGTTCCCGGAGGGCATGCTCACCGCGGCGGTATTCGACTGGCCGACGACCTGGCCGGAGGCGTTGATGGCGTAGCCGAAACTCTCGGTGCCCCCGAGCGTGCCGAGGTCGGTGATCGTAAAGCCGGCGTCGGCCGGCAGGGCGGCGAGCCCCGTCGCGGCCAGCCCGGCGAGGGCAAGGCGGAGGACGACAATCGCACCCCTATTCATGTGCTATTCCTTAAGCTGGTGAGTTTGCGATCTGAAAGTCGACGAACGCGACCCCGGAAATCGGGGCGCGAGGCCCCACGGCGGCGAGGCAAAGGGTCGCCGCGAAGATTTCCCGATCCCTCCGGATTTCCAACTTCCGGGGAATCGTGGCGGTGCTCGGGAACGCCGTGCGCGTCCAATGCACGATCGCGATGATGACAATGTTCGATTGCTTGCGGTCGAGCCTCGCCGCAAGAATAGCCTATCCAATCATGGGAGGATGCGCCAATAGGAAAGTGTCTACAATAAAGGAAATGAGGAAATTTTCTCGATTGGGGATCGTCCGGGGGCCGCGATCCTCCTAACTCCTTCCGACGAGCCCATCGAACCGGCCGGCGGCGTCGTCCCAGGCGGCGGGGTCTCGGGGCTCGTAGGTCACGACCGGGAACGAGGCGGCGACCACGGCCCGGGCGTCGGCCAGGTTGGCGATCCGCCGGCGGGCCATGGCCTGGAGCAGGACGTTGCCGGCGGCGGTCGCCTCGACCGGCCCGGCGTGGACGGGGATCCCGCAGGCGTCGGCGGTGAACCGGCAGAGCAGGGCGTTCCGCGAGCCGCCGCCGACCACGTGGATCGACCGGATGGTCGTGCCCAGGATCTCCCGGAGCTTGCCGATGGTCCAGCGATACTTCAGCGCCAGGCTTTCCAGGGCACATCGGACGAAGGCCCCCTCGTCGGCCGGCGTGGGCTGGCCGGTCCGCGCGGCGTAGGCGGCCAGGCGGGCGGGCATGTCGCCGGGGGCGAGGAACGACGGGTCGTCGGGCTCGACCAGGGTGGCGAACGGCCGGGCGGCCTCGGCCCGGGCGATCAGCTCGTCATACGAGTATTCGCGGCCCGATCGGGCCCAGGTCCGCCGGCACTCCTGGACCAGCCAGAGGCCCATGATGTTCTTCAGGAGCCGGGTCGTGCCGGCCACGCCGCCCTCGTTGGTGAAGTTCGCCCGCCGGGTCGCCTCGGTGATGATCGGCCGGGGGACCTCGACGCCCAGGAGCGACCACGTCCCCGACGACAGGTAGCACCAGTCCGGCGGGACCGAGCCGGTCCCCCGGGTCGGGACGGCGGCCACGGCGCTGGCGGTGTCGTGGGTCGCGGGGGCCAGGACCGTGAGCGGGCCGCCGATCCCCAGCTCGTCGGCGACCGACCTGCGGAGCGGGCCCAGCTCGGTCCCCGGGTCGATCAGCTCGGGGAGGATCGACCGGGGGAGGCCCAGGCCCCGGCAGAGCTCGTCGGACCAGGTCCCGGCGCGGGGGTCGAGGAGCTGGGTCGTCGACGCGTCGGTCCGCTCGCCGGCGCGTCGGCCGGTCAGGAGCCAGCCGAACAGGTCGGGCATCATCAGCAGCGTCTCGGCCATCTCCAGGAGGGGCGAGCCGGCCGTCTTCATCGCCAGGAGCTGATAGGCCGTGTTGATCGGCAGGAACTGGAGCCCGGTGATCTCGTAGATCCGCCCGGCGGGGACGAGCCGGGTGGCGTGCTCCATCATCCCCTCGGTCCGGGGGTCGCGGTAGTGGACCGGGTTGCCCAGCAGGGTGTCGCCCCGGCCGACCAGGCCGAAGTCGACGCCCCAGGTGTCGACGCCCACGCCGTCGAGCCCCGGGTGCCCGACGGCCGCCTTGCGCAGGGCGGTCTTCATCTCGTCGAACAGCCGGGGGACGTCCCAGTGGAGCGTGTCGAGCATCCGGACCGGGCCGTTGGGGAACCGGTGGACCTCCTCCAGGGTGAGCCGGTCGCCGTCGAACCGTCCCAGGACCCCCCGACCGCTCTCGGCCCCCAGGTCCAGGGCCAGGTAGTCCGTCGTCTTGCTGCCCATCGCGCGCGGGACCTCGGGGTCGGCCAGGGTGATCGGGAGGATTGCCCGGAGAGGCTTCATCCTAATTCGAGCGGCGGCGATGAGGAAGGCCCTCGCCCGGGCCCGATCAGCCCTCCCCCCGGAGCCGGCGGAGTTCCGCCTCCATCGCGCGGATCCGGTCCTCGGCCTCGGCCCGGGCGCGGGATTCGGCCTCGGCGCGGGCTTCGGCCCCGGCCGTTCGGGCCTCGGCCTCGGCCACGCGGGCTTCGGCCTCGGCCGCGCGGGCCTCGGCCTCGGCCCGGGCCTGAACCTCCTCGACGTAGTCGCCGAGCCGCCGGCCGGTCTCGCCTTCGATGCAGACGACCCGGACCCCGGCGACCGCCATCCAGACGCCCAGGGGCTCCAGCCAGAGCCGGCCCCGGTCGTCGAGGGGCATGGGCTGGTACCCCTCCGGGGCGTGGCGGAAACCGTGAAGCTTCATCCGCCGCCCCCCAGGATGGGGCCGGGCGTCGACGATGACGTAGATCGGCACGCGGGCCCGGTGGTAGAAGCCTTTCTTGGCCCCGAAGTCCAGCTTCCGGGTCTCCGGCGAGGTCACCTCGACCACCAGGACGGGGCGGGCGTCGGTCTCGGCCACCCCGAGCGTCCCGCCATCCCAGCCCTCCGGGGCGTTGAGGAAGACCGCGATGTCGGGGCCCATCGGCTTCAGATCGGGCACGTCCCATCGGACCCGGCAATCGCAGAGCACCAGGGCCCCGGGGTCGCCCGCCAGCCTGGCCTTGAAGGCCGCCATGAGATAGAAGCAGTCCTCGATGTGGGCGGGGTGTTGCACGGCGTAGTCCCCCTCCTCCGGGAACAGGAGGTCTTCCAGGGTGAGGGGGACCTGCTCGATCTCGACCCGGCCGTCGGGCTGCTTCCGGGCGACGTCTCGCCAGCCGTAGCGGAACGGGTCGGCCTCCGGGCCGGGGGCGGGCTCGGACTCGGCCTCGGGATCGGCCCGGGGGTCGCGGATGGTGCTCATGGCGGGGCCTCGGTCGGGTCAGACGGCGTCGGGTCGGACGGCCCGGCGCCCGTCGTCCAGCATATCGGCCAGGGTCGATTCGATCGAGAACCGGGGCTCCCACCCGGTCGCCGCGCGGAGCTTGGAGGCGTCGGCGACCAGCAGGGGCTGGTCGACGGGCCGGACCCGGGCGGGGTCGACCCGGACCTCGACGGGGGCCCGGGCCAGCCCCCGGAGCGTCGCCAGGGCGTCGGCCAGCCGCGTCCCCCGGCCCGAGCCGAGGTTGTAGACCTCGCCGGCCTCCCCGCCGCCGGTCGCGATCAGGCGGTAGGCCCGGACGACGTCCCGGACGTCGGTGAAGTCGCGGACGATGTCCAGGTTGCCGACCTCGACGCAGGGCCTCTCGCCGGCCTCGACCTCGGCCACCTGGCGGGCCAGCGCGGCCAGGACATAAGTCGGCGACTGGCGGGGCCCGGCGTGGTTGAACGGCCGGACCATCACCGCGTCGGTCCCGTGCGCCAGGAAGTGCTGGACGCCCAGGAGGTCGGCGGCCCCCTTGCTCGCCGAGTACGGGTTGTTGGGCCGGAGCGGGCACGATTCGGAGACGGGCAGGTGCTCCGGGGCGGGGTTCCCGTAGCAGACGCCCGAGCCGACCAGGACCACCCGCGGTCGCAGCCCCGACGCCTTGACGGCCTCCAGCAGGGTCAGGGTCCCGCCCAGGTTCAGGGCCCAGGTCCCCCGGGGGTCGGCCACGCTCGCCTGCGGGTTGGCCTGCGCGGCCAGGTGATAGATCGCCTCGGGCCGCTTGCGCCCGATCAGGTCCGCCAGCTCCGATTCGTCGACCCGGGCCAGGTCGCACCGCTCGATCCGGGCCCCCGCCGCCAGGTGGGCCAGACCCTCGGGCCATCGCCCGGAGGTCGACACCCCGACCACCAGGTCGCCCGACCCCAGCAGGTGCTCGGCCAGGTGGCCGCCGACGAACCCCGTGATCCCGGTCACCAGCGCTCGCATCGGCGGTCCCCCGAGTCCGGGTCGGTCGCCGCCCCGGGCCACCCCCGGCGCCGGCGACCGGCCTACCCTATCGGTCACCCCCGCACCGGGCAAGACCAGGACTCAGGACTGACGGACTCAGGACTCAGGACTGACGGACTCAGGACTCAGGACTCAGGACTGACGGACTCAGGGCTCAGGGGACAGGTGACAGCAACTCCCGCTCAGTTGGGATAAGATTCGATGGCAAGTGACAGCGTCCCCCGCTCACTCCTGGAACCGCCTGCGAGGCAGCGCGTACGCCACCTCGCGCAGCAGCGGTTGATG